>JAEEGG010000981.1_pt1 | contig 80732 bp, 65 predicted proteins | sample 9134161 | NCBI WGS metagenome assembly JAEEGG01 (sample SAMN16246543, study PRJNA631951) | gut metagenome | biome: gut microbiome; feature: rumen; material: CR-attached | host: Bos | place: Iran: Karaj | collected 2018-10
TATGACCAAGGCTCTGAACGATTTCGCTCCCATCCAGAGCGGTATCATGACCACCGTTCACGCTTACACTGGCGACCAGATGATTCTCGACGGTCCTCAGCGCAAGGGTGACCTGCAGCGTGCTCGTGCCGGTGCTCAGAACATCGTTCCTAACTCTACTGGTGCTGCTAAGGCTATCGGTCTCGTTATCCCCGAGCTGAACGGTAAGCTGATTGGCGCTGCTCAGCGCGTTCCGACTCCCACAGGTTCTACCACTATCCTGCACGCTGTTGTGAAGGGTGAGGTTGCTGTTGAGGATATCAACGCTGCCATGAAGGCTGCTGCCAACGAGAGCTTCGGTTATACTGAGGAGAAGCTGGTTTCTAGCGACATCATCGGTATGAAGTTCGGTTCGCTCTTCGACGCTAACCAGACCATGGTCAGCAAGATCGGTGACGGCAACTCTCTCGTACAGGTTGTTGCTTGGTACGACAATGAGAACTCTTACACTTCTCAGATGGTTCGCACCATTAAGTACCTCGCTGAACTCAAATAAGATGGCTTTTGGCTTTTAGCTAATAGCTATTGGCGAAAATAATGGCCGTCCGACAGATGTCGGGCGGCTTTTTTGTTGATTTAACTTAATTTTATGCTTGCTTGCGCCGCTATATGCGGGAAAATGCGTAATTTTGCAGGCTGAAATAATATCGATATTAATAATTATAAAAGAAAGGAATCCTTGACACCAGCGGAATATGTTCAGCTGAAAGCCTTTGCACGCGTAGATGGCATGCAGGTGGCACTCCTCTGGACGGCGAGCTTCGCCTGCTACATTGTGGGGCTGAAGGCGCCGCTTTGCGGTATGGCGGCCATCCTCCTGATGGTCATCACGCCATTCTTCGTGGCCCGTCGTCTGCGCCGTTTCCGCGATGTAGACCGTGGCGGCACCATCTCGCTGCTTCGTGGTTGGGCGTTCGTCATCCTGGTGTTCTTCTATGCCGGTGTCTTGCTGGCTCTGGTGCAGTATGCCTATTTCGCCTTTCTGGATCAGGGCTACCTGATTCAGACATTGCATGATGTGCTGACCTCACCGGAGGCTCGTTCGTCGCTCAATCAGATGGGGATGGCCCAGGCTGCTGACGACAGTCTGCAGATGCTGACAGAGTTGCGGCCCATCGACTACGCGCTTAACCAGCTAACAGTAAACATTTCCCTCGGCATTGCCCTGGGGTTGCCCATCGCAGCGCTGTTGCGCCGGCCAGCTGCCTCCACCAATGGATAATTGAGAATTATGGATATATCAGTAATTATACCTCTTTATAATGAGGAAGAGTCCATCCCCGAGCTCTACGCATGGATAGCACGGGTGATGAAGGAGAATAACTTTACGTACGAGGTCATCTTTATCAACGATGGCTCTACTGACCGCTCATGGGAGATTATCAGCGACCTGCACCGTCAGGAGCCCAATGTGGTGAAGGGCATCAAGTTCCGTCGTAACTACGGTAAGAGTCCTGCCCTGTATTGTGGCTTTGCCGAGGCTCAGGGCAACGTGGTCATCACGATGGATGCCGATCTTCAGGACTCGCCCGACGAGATTCCCGGCCTGTACAACATGATTATGAGCGACGGCTACGACCTGGTTAGTGGCTACAAGCAGAAACGCTACGACCCGCTGTCGAAGACACTCCCCACGAAACTGTTCAACGCAACGGCCCGTAAGGTCAGCGGCATCAAGAACCTCCACGATTTCAACTGTGGTCTGAAGGCTTACCGCAAAGCCGTGGTGAAGAATATTGAGGTCTATGGCGAAATGCACCGTTACATTCCCTATCTCGCCAAGCAGGCCGGATTCTCGAAGATTGGCGAGAAGGTGGTGCAGCATCAGGCCCGCAAGTACGGACAGTCGAAGTTTATGGGTTTGAACCGTTTCGTCAACGGCTATCTGGACTTGCTGACGCTGTGGTTCCTGTCGACGTTCGGCAAGAAGCCGATGCACGTCTTCGGATTCCTGGGCACCATCATGTTCTTCATCGGTTTCGTTGCAGCCTTTATTATCGGTGCTGGTAAAGTGTGGTGTCTGGCTCATGACATCCCCCAGCGTCTGGTGACCGATTCGCCTTACTTCTTCATCGCCTTGACGATGATGATAATTGGCACGCAGCTGTTCCTGACGGGGTTCGTCGGAGACCTGATCAGCCGTTCATCGGCAGGCCGCAATGACTACCAGATAGAGGAGATCTTAAAGGACTCGGAAAAGGAGAAGTAATCAATGAATGTTGAAAAAGAAGGGATGAAGGAATTCCGTATAAATACAGGCAATACGTTGCGAAAAGGAATAGGTGTGCTGATGGCAGCATTCCTCATTTCTCATTTCCCGTTTCTCATTTCTTCTTGTAGCTCTATTGACTGTCCCGTCCAGAACACGGTCTATTCGTCTTACGCCCTGTATACCGCTGATGAACAGGTAGATACGTTGCGCGATACGATGTATGTCTTCTCGCGCAGGGCTGACGGCAAGGACACGCTGCTGTTCAACGCCGGTATCGGCTTGACGAAGTTCCAGCTCCAGATTAGCTACTCACACCCTGAGGACACCCTGTGCTTCCTGATGGTCAACGGCAGCAACTATCTTGCCATCGATACGGTGTTTGTCAAGAAGGAGGACATCCCTCACTTCGAGTCCGTAGACTGCAGCGCCTCGTTTTTCCACCGTCTGACGGCCGTGCGCTCGACGCACCATGCCATCGACACGATCGTGATATCCAAAAACTTTGTAGATTATGACGCTTCGACACCTCATTTCCACTTGGTTCTCAAGCATCACGATTAGCCTTCTGCTTCTGCTGACGGCATCGTCGTCGATGCAGGCTCAGGGACTGAAACTGAAAATGTTCCGTCTGGAGCCTGACTCGATACCCATGATGCGTGGTTTTCAGGTGTCGTTCGACCTCTTCGGCTTTTGTCAGCGTCAGCTGTCAGACTACGGCCAGTACGAGGGCGCGTTGCGTCTGAATCTCCACGACCAGTGGTTCCCCATCGTCGAGGCGGGTTACGGTGAGGGTGAACATATGAACGACCAGGTGACGGGATTGTCCTACAAGACGGCGGCGCCCTACTTCCGTGTGGGTATGGACTTCAACCTGCTGAAGAAGAAGCACGGCCCCAACCGCATGTACGGTGGCTTCCGCTACGCCTTCACGTCCTACAAGGTAGACCTCTGGCGTGCGAACTATCCTGACCCGACATGGCTGTGGGACACCAGCTTCGGCGTCGTTGGCGAGAAATGCTCTCAGCACTGGCTGGAAGCTGTTCTCGGTATCGACGCTGAAATCGTCGGTCCGTTGCATCTGGGCTGGTCGGTACGCTATAAGCGCCGTATAGCCCATCAAGATGGTGTTATCGGCAAGACGTGGTATGTGCCAGGTTACGGCATCTGGGGCGACACCCGTCTGGGCGGCACGTTCAATGTCATTATTGATATTTAGGAAGCTAGGGGAAGCAAGGAGAAATAAGATATGGAAGCTAAACAGAAGAAGAAACTGATGTGGCAAGTGCCCTTCCTGCTGCTGTTGGTGGTCGGGACGGTGCTGATTATCCGTCAGCAGCAGTCCGAGCCGTACCAGCATTGTAAGGGTTTCATCTTTGGTACTGTCTACAACGTCACCTACCAGTCGAAAACCGATCTCCAGGCTGAGATTGAACAGGAGCTGAAGAAGGTAGACCAGGAGTTTTCCATGTTCAACGACTCGTCGACGGTAGCTCGTATCAACCGCGGCGAGAACCCCGAGCGTAGTGCGATGTTTCAGGAGGTCTACCAGCTGGCGCAGACCGTCAGCCGCGAGACCGATGGTGCGTTCGACATCACCGTAGCGCCGCTTGTCAACGCCTGGGGCTTCGGCTTCAAGACCCAGCAGATGCCGACACCTCAGCAGGTGGACAGTCTGATGAAGATCAAGGACCAGATGGACTTCTCCGCCATCGCCAAGGGCTTTGGCAGCGATGTCGTCGCCCGGCTGCTGCGTCGCCACGACATCAGCAACTTCATGGTGGAGATTGGCGGCGAGGTCGTCGTTCAGGGTATCAGCGAGAAGCGCCTGCCGTGGAAAATCGGTGTGACGAAGCCTACCGACGACAGCCTGTCGTACAATAGCGAGCTGCAGGCTGTGCTCAACGTGACGGACATTGCGATGGCCACCAGTGGCAACTATCGCAACTTCTACTATAAGGGAGGCAAAAAATACGCCCACACCATCGACCCCAAGACGGGCTATCCCGTGCAGCACTCCTTGCTGTCGGCTACCGTGCTGACGAAGGACTGTGCCGTGGCCGATGCCTATGCTACGTCTTTCATGGTGTTGGGTATGGACCGTGCCAAGGAGGTGCTGGCGAAGCATCCTGAGCTGAAGGCCTATTTCATCTATGCCAACGAGAATGGCGACTTCGACGTATGGTACACCCCGTCGTTGAAGGATAAGATTTCGGAATAAAAACTCCTCACGAGTCATGGCGCTGCAAATATACGATCAGCTGCTCCAGTTCCCGATCTTCCTGGGTATGAGTCGCGACGACTTGAGTCAGGTTGCTGCCCACACGAAGTTCGACTTCGTCAAGGAGGAGGCCGACAAGGTGCTCATCGGCAACGATACGGCGTGTACCAGCCTCTGTCTGCTCCTCACGGGAACGGTAAGTGTCGAGACACGCTCCGACGATGGCAGCTATGCGCTGACGGAACAGCTGACGGCCCCCGTCATCCTCCAGCCCGAGGCGCTCTTCGGCTACCGCCAACGCTACACCCACACCTTCCGTACCATGACGGCGGTGTCGGTACTGCGGCTCGAGCGTCGCGAGGTGTTCCGCCTGAGCGAGGAGTTCCTCATCTTCCGCATCAACCTGCTGAACCTCCTGGCGACACAGGCGCAGAAGAAGCTCCACCAGCCGTGGCGACGGCGTCCTGAGAATCTGGAGGATCGTCTTGTCCGCTTCGTTGCCGACCGCTGCCTGCACCCCGCCGGTCCCAAGACGCTCCGCATCCTGATGACGCAGCTGGCAGCGGAGGTGGGCGATAGCCGTCTCGACGTCAGCCATGCGCTGAACGCCCTGCAGGACAAAGGGTTGCTGACCCTTCACCGCGGACGTATCGAGATACCTTACATGGAACACTTGTTGAACCGCAATAGCGTGCAGCCTACAGAATAGCTGCAGCCAAAGAAAGATAGAGAGAATGTTATGAATGAAGAGAGAAAGAGAGTAAACCCGTTTTTTGAACCCTACGGCACACCGCACGACACGGTACCCTTCGACCGCATCCGTCTGGAGGACTTCGAGGAGGCTTTCCTCGAGGGCATCCGTCGTGATAACGAGCAGATAGAGAAGACCATCAATAACCCTGAGCCGCCCACCTTCGACAATACCATCATCAATACCGAGGAGGACGAGGGCTACTACGACCTCTTGTCGCGTGTCTCGACGGTGTTCTTCAACCTCTTGAGTGCCGAGACCAACGACGAGATGGACGCCCTGGCACAGAAGATGCAGCCCCTGCTGACACAGCACGCCAATGATGTGCGCCTGAACCCCCGGCTCTTTGAGCGTGTACGTCGTGTACACCTCCACCACCGCCGCCTGACGCCTGAGGAGAAGATGCTGCTCAACAACTGCTACGACGGTTTCGTCCGTAGCGGCGCGTTGCTCGATGAGGCCGGCAAGGCCCGTCTGCGCCAATTGACGGAGGAGGCATCCATGCTCTCGCTGCAGTTCTCTCAGAACCTGCTGAAGGAGAATAAGGCTTTTACGCTCGACATCACCGACGAATCTCTGCTCGACGGTCTGCCCGAGACGGCCCGCGAGGCCGCTGCCATGGCCGCCAAGGAGCAGGACAAGCAGGGCTGGGTGTTCACGCTCGATATGCCGTCGTACTCGCCTTTCATGACCTATTCCACGCAGCGGGAGTTACGCCGCCAGATGTATATGGCGCGCAACACCGTCTGTACGCACGACAATACGGAGAACAACCTCGAGATCTGTAAGCGCCTCGTCAACCTGCGTCGCGAGATAGCCCAGCTGCTGGGCTACAAGACCTATGCCGACTATGTACTGAAACGCCGCATGGCCTCCAATACCCGTGGCGTTTACCGCCTGCTCAACGATCTCATCGATGCCTACAAGCCTGCCGCCGTGAAGGAACGCGAGGAGCTGAAGCGCTTTGCGCATACCAAGGACATGGAGCCGTGGGACGTCAGTTTCTATACCCACAAGCTGCAGATGAAGAAGTACAATATCGATGCCGAGATGCTGCGTCCGTACTTCGAGCTGTCGCAGGTCATCAAGGGCGTCTTCGGACTGGCCAATCGCCTCTACGGCATCACCTTCAAGGAGAACAAGGACATCCCCGTCTATCATCCCGACGTCAAGGCCTACGAGGTGTTTGACAAGGACGGCTCGTTCCTGGCTGTGTTCTATGCCGACTTCCATCCGCGCAAGGGCAAGCAGGGTGGGGCATGGATGACCGAGTTCCAGGGCCAGTGTATTGACAGGAAGGGCGAGAATGTACGCCCCCACGTGTCGGTGGTGATGAACCTGACGAAACCGACAGAAGAAAAACCCGCCCTGCTGACACTCAGCGAGGTGGAGACGTTCCTCCACGAGTTCGGACACTCCCTGCACGGGATGTTTGCCAATACCCGCTTCGAGTCGCTCTCCGGCACCAACGTGTGGTGGGACTTCGTCGAGCTGCCCTCGCAGTTCATGGAGAACTACGCCGTCGAGAAGGAGTTCCTGCGCACCTTCGCGTTCCACTATAAGACAGGCGAGCCATTGCCCGACGAGCTGATACGCCGCATTCTCCGCAGCCGCAACTTCATGGCCGCCACGGCCTGTATGCGACAGGTGTCGTTCGGTCTGCTCGACATGGCCTACTACACCCAGCGCGATGCCTTCGACGACGATATCATCGCTTTCGAGAAACAGGCATGGAAGAAGGCCATCCTCGGCCGCCAGCTGCCCGACACGTGTATGACGGTGCAGTTCTCCCACATCATGGCGGGCGGCTATGCTGCCGGCTACTATAGCTACAAGTGGGCCGAGGTGCTCGACGCCGATGCCTTTGCCGTGTTCAAGCGCCACGGCATCTTCGACCGTGCGACCGCTCAGCGCTTCCGCGACGAGATTCTGTCCAAGGGCGGCACGGAACATCCGATGGAACTGTATAAACGATTCAAGGGTGGCGAGCCCACCATTGATGCATTGTTAAAGAGAAATGGAATCAAACGATAAACAACGCAAACTCGATGAGCGCTATCTGCGCATGGCGCGCATCTGGGCAGAGAACTCCTACTGCCAGCGTCGGCAGGTGGGTGCCCTGGTGGTGAAGGACAAGATGATCATCAGCGACGGCTACAATGGTACGCCGACGGGGTTCGAGAATATCTGCGAGGACGACGCCGGGCTGTCAAAGCCCTACGTCCTCCATGCTGAGGCAAACGCCATCACGAAGCTGGCGAAGTCGTCGAACAACTCCGACGGGGCCACCATCTACATCACGGCGTCGCCCTGCATCGAGTGTGCGAAGCTCATCATCCAGGCGGGCATCAAGCGCGTCGTCTATGGCGAGAAGTACCGTCTTACCGACGGCATCGACCTGTTGCGTCGTGCCGGTATAGAACTCATTTACTTAGGGGAGTAGCATTATGAACAGAAGAAATCGTTTCATGCCCTTGTGGCTGGCTCTTAGCGTGGTGCTGGGCATCTTCATCGGCACCTTCTTCGCTAACCGTTTCGGCGGCAACCGTCTGAGTATTATCAACTCCGGCAGCAACAAGCTGACGGACCTGTTGCACATCATCGACGACCAGTACGTGGACACCGTCAATATGAACGACCTCGTCGAGACGGCCATGCCCCAGATCCTGTCCGAGCTCGATCCGCACTCCGTCTATATCGGTGTGAAGGACGTCCAGCAGGCCAACGACGACCTGAAGGGCTCATTCTTCGGGGTGGGCATTGAGTTCACTATCCGTCAGGACACCATCCACGTCCAGAACGTCATCAGCAACGGCCCCGCCGAGCGTGCCGGTCTGCTGGCTGGCGACAAGATTGTCGAGGTCGACGGCAAGTCGTTCGTGGGCAAGGAGGTGACCAACGAGGTGGCCATGCGTGCGCTGAAAGGCGAGAAGGACACGAAGGTCGAGGTGGGTGTCCTGCGCTATAAGGAGAAGAAGGTGAAGCGCTTCACCATCACCCGTGGCGAGATTCCCATGAAGAGTGTCACCGCCACTTATATGCTCAACGACGATACGGGCTATATCAAGATCAAAAACTGGGGCGAGAAGACCTATCCTGAGTTGCTTATCGCCCTCGCGAAGCTGGCGCAGGAAGGCTTTAGCAACCTGGTCATCGACCTCCGCGGCAATACCGGCGGCTACCTGATGTCTGCCGTACAGATAGCCAACGAGTTCCTGCCCAAGAACCGCCTCATCGTCTACACCCAGGGACGCAAGTCGGCCCGCCAGGAGTATCGCAGCGACGGTCGCGGCTCCTACCAGCAGCTACCGCTGGTGGTGCTCATCGACGAGTCGTCGGCCTCGGCCAGCGAAATCTTTGCCGGCGCCATCCAGGACAACGACCGCGGTACCATCATCGGCCGCCGCTCCTTCGGCAAGGGTCTGGTCCAGCAGCCTGTGACGCTCCACGACGGCTCTATGGTTCGTCTGACCATTGCCCGATACTACTCGCCTTCGGGTCGTTGCATCCAGAAACCCTATACCCAGGGCGGCGACAAGGACTACGAGTCGGACATCCTCACGCGCTACGAGCATGGAGAGTTCTTCTCACAGGACAGCATCCACCACACCGGTCCCGAGTACCACACCACGGGTGGCCGTGTTGTCTACGGTGGTGGCGGCATCACCCCCGACATCTTCGTTCCCGAGGATACCGTCGACATGACGTCTTACTACAAGGAGGCTTCCATGTCGGGTCTCATCCTGCAGTTTGCCTACGACTATACGGACAATAACCGTCAGACACTCAGCGCGTTCGAGACGATGCCTGAACTGGAGGCTCATCTCCGTAAGATCAATTCCGTGGAGCTCTTCGTACAGTATGCCGAGAAGAACGGCCTGAAGCGTCGCAACCTGATGATTCAGCGTTCCCACAAACTGTTGGAGCGTTATGTCAACAGCCGCGTCATCTATAACATGATGGGCGAAGCCGAGTGGACGGAGTATCTCAATGCTGACGACCCCGCTATCCTCGAGGCGCTGCGTGTGTTCAAGGAGGGTAGTGCGTTCCCGAAAGCTCCGAAGTCGAAGTCCAACAAGAAAGGCTAACTGTCAAAGTCCAACAGGAACGGCTAACAAAAACGGATGTCAGCGATGACTTGAGCGCCCACATGGGCGTTCAGCTGAGCCACCAGTTCGGTACGGCGCATGGACAGTTCCGTGCGTAGTGCCGGACGGGTGAGCCTGACGACGAGCGTCTGGTTCTGGATGAGTGCCTCGCTGGTATAGCGGCCGACGACGGGACCTGCCACCACGGGCCATGCCTCCACCAGCCGCCGTTGCAGCAGGGGTGTCTCCAGGCCCTGTTCCCGCAGATTCTGGAGCACGAGCTCCTTGATGGTCATGACTTTTCGCTTGAACACCTTTTTATTGGACTATTGGACAATTGGACTATTTACGATTTACTGTTTATCTCGCCGTTTTCCACTTGGAATATCCTGTAGTCGTGCGACGACTGTTTCAGTATCTGATCCAAGTGGTCGCGGTTCGTGTCGGTGATGAATATCTGTCCGAACTCGTCGCCCGACACCAGCGCCACAATCTTCTCCACCCTCTGGGAGTCGAGCTTGTCGAAGATGTCGTCCAGCAGCAGTAGCGGCTTGCTCCCCGTCGCCTGTGGCGTATGGAGCATGGTGTATTGGGAGAGGTACTTGTACTGTGCCAGCTTCAGGGCGATGGCGAACGTTTTGCGCTGGCCCTGGCTGCCTTCGCGGCGCATGGGGTGGCCGTCGAGCAGTATCTCCAGGTCGTCGCGGTGGACGCCGTGCAGCGAGTATCCCACAGCCCGGTCTTTCATCCTGTCGCGCCTGATGACCTCCAGTAGCGGTCCGCGCTGGCAATGCGACGTGTAGCGTAGCGTCACCTCCTCGTGAGCGTTGGCAATGTCGTTGTAGAACGCTTGGAACAGCGGGGTGATCTGTTCCACGTATTGGCCGCGGCGCTCGTAGATGGCCTCGCCCCAGTCAGCCATCTGCTCCTCGAGGATGCTCATCACGTCGGGGTCGGGCTCGTGCTCTTCGTCCTTCAGCAGGGTGTTGCGCTGCTGTAGTGTCTTGTTGTAGTTGTTCAGCGCCTCGATATACGAGCGGTCCAGCTGCGACACCCCCATGTCCAGCAGACGCCGACGCTCCTCGCTGCCACCGTCAATGAGCAGGGTGTCGTCGGGTGCAATCATCACCAGCGGTATCAGTCCTATGTGCTCCGACAGCCGTTTGTACGCCTTCTTGTCGCGCTTGAACACCTTCTTCTGGCCCCGCTTCATGCCACAGGAGATGTGGGCGGTGAGTGGTGAATAGAAACCTTCGAGCATCATGAAGTCCTCTCCGTGTCGCAGCACCTGCGAGTCGATGGGGTTGGTGGCCGAGCGGCAGAACGAAAGGAAGTATACGGCGTCCAGGACGTTCGTCTTCCCCGCACCGTTATGGCCAATAAAGCAGTTCATCTTCGGCGACAGCTCAAGGTCGGCCGCCGCGATGTTCTTATAGTTGATGAGCGATAGTTTTTCCAGAATCACGGGGCAAAGGTACGAATTTTTCGATGAAGCAAGCGCGAAAAGCCAAAGTTTTTCCTCGAAAAACAAAAAAAGTCGCCGATAAATTTCAGTATGTGCGATAAAATGAGTAATTTTGCGCCCGATTTGTGTCGAAACAATAATAAAAAGAAAAAACATAATGGCAACAAACAATCAGAATCAGAGCGCCCAGCAGCCCGTGGCCGAGCAGACGCTTAGCAAGAGTGAGGCTTTCTTCCTCAAGTACAAGAACGCAATTATCGGTGCCGTCGTCGCACTCGTAGTCATCGTAGCCGGCTTCATGCTCTACAACAACTACGTGGCTGCTCCCCAGGCCGAGAAGGCCAACACCGCCCTGGCCAAGGGTCAGGAGTACTTTGCCAACGAGGACTTCGAAAAGGCCCTCAACGGCGACAACCTCGGTTACACCGGCTTTGCCAAGATGGCTGCCGACCTCAGCGGCGATGCTGCCAACCTTGCCAACCTCTATGCCGGCCTCTGCAGCGCACAGCTCGGCAAGTGGGAGGACGCTGCCAAGTACCTGGAGAAGTTCTCAGGCCGTGGTGACCAGATGATTTCGCCCGCTGCCCTTGGTGCCCTGGGTAATGTCTACGCTCACCTGAACCAACTCGACAAGGCCGTCAGCACCCTGAAGGCAGCTGCCGAGAAGGCCGACAACAACTCCCTCTCGCCCACGTTCCTCATCCAGGCCGGTGAGATTCTGGAGAGCCAGGGCAAGAAGGACGAGGCTCTGAAGCTCTACCAGACCATCAAGGAGAAGTACTTCAACTCCATGCAGTACCAGACCATCGACCAGTACATCGAGCGCGTTAAGTAAGCAATGGCTACCAAGAACCTTTCGGAATACAACACCGCCCAGGTGCCCGATGCCTCGAACATGATCTTCGGCATCGTCGTCGCCGAGTGGAACCCCGAAATCACTGATGCCCTGCTTCAGGGCTGCGTCAGCACCCTTGAGCGCCACGGTGCCCTGCCCGAGAACATCCACGTCAAGACGGTGCCCGGCTCCTTTGAGCTCATCTACGGCGCCCACCAGATGACCCTCAACGACGGCTACGATGCCGTCATCGTCCTCGGCTCCGTCATCCGTGGCGAGACGCCCCATTTCGACTATATCTGTCAGGGCGTCACCGCAGGCATCGCCCGTCTCAACGCCACCAACAACATTCCCGTCGTCTACGGACTGCTCACCACCAACGATATGCAGCAGGCACGCGACCGTGCCGGCGGACGACTGGGCAACAAGGGCGACGAGTGTGCCGTCGTAGCCATCAAGATGGCAAAATTCTAAGTATGAAACTCATATCATGGAACGTTAACGGGCTGCGCGCCTGTGAAGGAAAAGGATTCAGCGACATCTTCCGACAGATGGACGCTGATTTCTTTTGTCTGCAGGAGACGAAGATGCAGGCGGGACAGCTCGACCTCCAGTTCCCCGGCTACCAGTCCTACTGGAACTACGCCGAGAAGAAAGGCTACTCCGGTACAGCCATCTTCACCAAGCACCAGCCCCTGAGCGTCGCCTACGGCATCGGCATCGACGAGCACGACCACGAGGGTAGGGTGATCACCCTCGAGATGGCCGGCTTCTACCTCGTCTGCTGCTACACCCCCAACTCTCAGGACGGGCTGCGCCGCCTGGACTACCGCATGACGTGGGAGGACGACTTCCGCGCCTACCTCATGCGACTCGACCAGCAGAAGCCCGTCATCCTCTGTGGCGACCTCAACGTGGCCCACGAGGAGATAGACCTGAAGAACCCCAAGAGCAACCGCCAGAACGCCGGCTTCACCGACCAGGAGCGCCAGCAGTTCACGAACCTCCTGGCCAGCGGCTTCCTCGACAGCTACCGCACGCTCTATCCCGACCGCGTGGAGTACTCCTGGTGGTCCTACCGTTTCCAGGCCCGTCAGAAGAACGCCGGCTGGCGCATCGACTACTTTGTCTGCAGCGAGCGTCTCCGTCCCCGCATTGCCGACGCCCGCATCCTCACCGACGTCTACGGCTCCGACCATTGTCCCGTGGAGCTCCTCCTCACCGATGTCTAACACCGTGTGCAAGGTATTAGTTATATAATATTATAAGAAGGTATATACCCCCTTTCTTTCCTCTACCAGGCCCTCCAGCGCCCACAGCAGTTCGTTGGTCACGCCCGTCACGTAGCGCTCAAGGCTGAAACCCTTGCCAGTAGAAGGCATTGTGCGGAAGTTCAGGTGCAGCGTGCCGTCGTAGAAGCCGTACGAAAAACTTTCTAATACCATCCTAAAAGTCTGTAAGTACAGACTAAAGACCAGCAAGGTACGTCCTAAAGTTAAATCAACGTCATCGTTTGATAAAACATTGACGTTGTTTGATAAAACTGCGCCGATGTTTAATAAATCAACGCCAATGATTTTTCTTTTTCGTCTCTAACATCATCAAACAAAAATGAATATGACTGGTACCAGTCCTTTGTCAGATGGCAAAGGTGAGTGACATATGACCCTGCATCGGAGGACGAGGAAATAAACTTTACTTCCCGGCGATGATGCTGAGATACTCGTCGTAGGGTATGAAGCGGCCGCCCATGGAACGGAGGTGGGGCGTCTCGAACTGACAGTCGATGAGCTTGCCGTTGTGCTGCTCGAAGTAGCGTGCCAGGAAGATGAGGGCGAGCTTCGAGGCGTTGGGTACCAGCGAGAACATACTCTCGCCAAACATGGCAGAGCCGATGTTTACACCGTAGAGTCCGCCCACCAGCCGGTGGTCCTGCCACACCTCGATGCTGGCGGCGAAGCCCTGTCGGTGGAGTTCGGTGTAGGCGGCAATCATCTTCTCGCCCAGCCAGGCTCCCTCCTCCTGATTGCGGTTCTGCGCCGTGGCACACCCGCGGATGACGCCCTCGAAATCCCGATTGATGGTGACGTCCAGCTCGTGCCTGGCTATGAGCTGTCTCATGGAGTGGCTGACGTGGATCTCGCTGGGGAAGATGACGAAACGCTCCATCGGACAGTACCACAGCGGCTCCTTCTGATGCTGGAAGGAGAACCAAGGGAAGAAACCGTTGGAGTAGGCGAGCAGCAGGCGGTCTACGGAGAGGTCGCCGCCGACAGCCACCAGCCCGTCGTCCTCGCCCAAACGGGGGTCGGGGAACCACAACTCGTCATCTAACTGGAAAACCGACATGCTAATTGATAATTGACAATTGACAATTGATAATTCCAATGGTGACGTGGCCGCCGTTTTTCAACGAGCCGAAGAGGATTTCGCGCATCAGCAGCGGCTTCAGCCGTTGGGCGATGACGCGGTCCATCTCGCGGGCTCCGTATTCGCGGGTGTAGCCCTCCTTCAGCAGCAGGGCGAAAGCCTCGTCGTCCAGGGTCATCGTCACCTGCTTGGCCGTCAGCTTCGTTTGCAGTTCGGTGAGCTTCTTCTTCAGGATGAGCGTGGCCATGTGGTGGTCCATGTCGTTGAAGACCACCGTTCCCGACAGTCGGTTGATGAATTCTGGCTTGAAGGTCTTCTTCACCTGTTTCAGCATGGCTTCTCCGCGCGACACGCTACCCGTGAAGCCGATGTTGGCCTGTCCGGCATACTGTGCTCCGGCATTCGATGTCATGATGAGTATCACATTCCGGAAGTCGGCCTTGTGGCCTTTGTTGTCCGTCAGCCGCGCATAGTCCATCACCTGTAGCAGGATGTTGTAGATGTCCTGATGGGCCTTCTCTATCTCGTCGAGCAGCAGCACGCAGTTGGGCGTCTTGCGGATGGCATCGGTCAGCAGTCCGCCGTCCTCGTAGCCCACATAGCCTGCCGGCGAGCCGATGAGCTTTGCCACGGCGTGTTTCTCGGTATATTCGCTCATGTCGAAGCGCACCAGTTCGATGCCCAGCTCACGGGCCAGCACGCGTGCCACCTCCGTCTTGCCGACGCCCGTAGGACCGACGAAGAGCAGCGATGCCAGCGGCTTGTTGTCGTCCAACAGTCCTGCCCGCGACATCTGCACGGCCTCCACCACCTGGCGGATGGCCTCGTCCTGACCGTAGATCTGAGCTGACAATTGGGCGTTGAGCGTTGACAGCTTCTCGTAGTCATCGTCCTTGGCAATGGCCAGCGCGTCGACCTTGCACGTCTTCGCCAGCACGTCGGCAATGGCGGCCTTGGTGATGCTGACGGCAGAACCGTCAGCCGCACGTTGGCTGACCAAAGAACCGTTGGCCGCCGTTTCCGCTGCGGCGCCAGCCTCGTCGATGAGGTCGATGGCCTTGTCGGGCAGGAAGCGGTCGTTGACGAACTTCGCACTCGCCTCGACGGCGAAGTCGATGGCCTCAGCGTCGTACTTCACGTGGTGGAACGCCTCGTAGCGGGGCTGTAGCTGGCGCAGGATGTGCTTCGTCTCGTCAACGGTCGGCTCGGCGATGTCTATCTGCTGGAAGCGACGAATCATACCCTTCGAACGGGCGAAGTGGCGGTTGTACTCCTCGTAGGTCGTAGAGCCGATGAAGCGGATGTTGCCCGCCTCGAGATAGGGCTTCAGCATATTCGACGCGTCCAGCGAGCTGTCGCTGGTGGCGCCAGCACCCACCATCGTGTGGATCTCGTCAATGTACACGATATTGCTCTTTCTTTGCACTCCGGCGGCGTTTTCGCCGCCAGCCTCTCCTTGCACGCCGCCGTTCTCGCCGCCAGCCTCTCCCTGTACGCCGTCCATGATCATCTTGATGCGGTTCTCGAAGTCGCCGCGATACTGTGTGCCGGCCAGCAGCGTACCCATGTCGAGCTGGTACACCTTGCAGCCCTTCAGCCGCTCGGGCACCCGTCCCTCCTCAATCATCCTCACCAGTCCCCATACCAGCGCCGTCTTGCCCACGCCGGGCTCGCCAACGTGCAGCGGGTTGTTCTTGTCCATCCGGCAGAGAACCTGTATGGTCCGTTGTAGCTCTTGCTCACGGCCAATCAGCGGATTCTGCTGCTGGTACAGGTCGTTCATGCACGTCACCAGCCGCTTCCAGGCCGCCATGTCGCCCGACGACTCCTCGCTCATCTCACCCAGGTCGTCCTCGAAGTCGCAGAAGTTTATCAGCTGGCTCATGAAGTTGGCCTCCTTGCCGAAGAGACTGTCTTTCAGCAGGTATGCTGCCCACGAGTCTTCCAGCGCCAGGATGCCCTTCGCCAGGTGCGGTATGTCGAGTTCCTCGGCACTACTCTGGGCTACCGACTGCACGGCCAGTTCTATCACCTTGCCCATCTGTACCGACGTCTCCGGAATGTACTCCGTACCCTCGGGCAATGATTCCACACCCTCCAAATATTCCTTGATACGGTCCTCCAGCTGGAAGGGGCTGTAGAAAATGTTCAGGGCCGCATTGAAGTTGAAAACCTCTATCAGTACCAACAGCAGGTGCTCAGGCATGATGAACTCATGTCTGTAGCCCTTGCAACACTCGTAGGCCTTGTTCAGCGTCCTTGACGCGCGTAGTGTCTGTTTGATCTCTCCCATAGAAACTTCAATCCTTCAATTTTTCAATTCTTCAATTTTTCAACTCTCCTCCGGTTCGACGGTCAGCCTGAGCGGAAAACCCTCTTCGCGCGCCATGTTTGTCGCCTTGCGGGCTTTCGAGGTCGCTACGTCGTAGCTGTAGATGCCCACCACGGCTTTGTCCGAATGGTGTACCTTCAGCATCAGCGCCTCGGCCTCGCTCTCGCTCTTGAAGAATACCTGCGTCAGTATCATGACCACGAACTCCATCGTCGTGAAGTCGTCGTTGTAGATGGTCACCTTGTAGCGTCGCGGTTCCTTGAGGTTTGTCCGCGACCTTTCCCTTGTTGAAGATTGTTCCTTTGCCATAATTCACAACTTTGGCCACAAAGGTACGCCTTTTTCTTGAGAAAAGGAAACTTTTATAGACGAAAAAATGACCTTTAGCGGGCTAAAGGTCACCTTTTCCTGTTAGTTGGTCTTCCTATTTCCGGCCGTAGCCATTCCAAATGGCGGTGCCGTCGGGGGCTGCCGAGAGGGTGGTGAGCGACGGGGTGCTGGTGGCGACGATGGTCATCGAGCTGGCCATCCTGCTGTTACTGGGCACCTGGAACGAGAAGGCGGCGCTGGTGCCGTTCTTCAGGGTGTACCACTTGCCCTTGGTGAACGATGCCGACTTGCTGGTGACGCCGCTGAGGCTGCTGCCAGACTCCAGTCCGCCGATGGCGACGACGTTGCCGCCGGTGATGTAGAGCTTCTTGCCGCCCTCGGTGTTGGCGTCGATGCCTACCTCGGGCGAGGAGACGGCCACGGCGAAGACGTTGCCGCCCTTGATGTAGAAGTCGCCGTTGGAGTCGAGACCGTCGTTGCCCGTGGAGTTGCCCATGACGTAGCCGCCGTTGATGGTGAAGTCGCTGGAGGAGTTGATGGCGTCGTCGCCGGACTCGGCATAGACGATGCCGTCGTTGATGACGATGGTGCTCTTCGACTCGATGGCCTCGTGGCTGCTGGCCTTGGCAATGATGGTGCCGCCGTTGATGACGATGCCGCCGTAGAAGTCGTATTGTGCCGTATCGTGTCCGCCGGGGAAGCCGCCGCCACCGGGCCATCCGCCACCACCGCCGGGCCATCCGGGAGCCTCCTCGCGGCTGCTGCTGGTGCTCTGTGCCACCTTGTAGCCCGCCTTGATAGCCTTTGCCGAGCCATAGGTGTCGCTGCTGGAGCCTGTACAGGTGACGTTGAGTGTGCCGCCGTTGACGGTGAGTATGCTGTCGCACTTGATGCCCTTGCCGGCATAGCCTGTCGACTTCAGGGTGATGGTGCCGCCGTCGATGGTCATGTTGCCGTCGGTCTTCAGGGCGGCGCAGCTCTTGTACTCCGCGTCGTCGCTGTCGTAGGCGTACTTGCCGCTGGTGGTGATGTTGAGCGTGCCCTCGCTGATGGTCATGTGGCCGTCGGCCTTGATGCCCTTCGAAGCTGCTGCGGTAGTGCTGATGGTGAGCGAGCCGCCCTCGATGTAGACGTTACCGCCGTCCTCGTCCTCATGGTCCTTGGTGGCCTCGGTCTGCTGGTCGTCGACGTCGCATTGCAGTCCGTCGTCGCCAGTGCCGCTGATGGTGACGGTGCCGCTTTTCATGAGGAAGTACTCCTCGCAGCTGATGCCGTCGCCGACGGCTGCGGTGATGTTGACCGTCAGGTTCTTGATGCTGATATAGGAACCACTCTTGATGGCGTGCTTCGTATTGCCCGTGACGTTGAGCGTGCCGTTGCCCTGCAGCTGGAGCTGTCCCTTGCTGTAGATGCTGGCTTTCTGTTCGCCGCCGGTACCGTCGGCAAGGGTGTTCACCGTGTTCTTCTTGGCGCTGAGCTGTATGCGCTTCGAGTTGGCGATGCTGATGGCTGCCCCCGAGGGGTTCGTCAGCGTGAGGCCAGCCAGGGCGACGGTACACTTGTACTTGCCCGAGGCGATGCAGAACTCGCCGTCGGCGGAGGTGCCGCTGAGCTCGTAGGTGATCTCGTCGCCGTCGATGTCGGCGGTGTTCGTCTGGGCCACGGTGACGTGGGCACCGCTGACGGTGGCGCTGACGTAGGGAGCGATGTTGCCGGCGATGGTGACGGTGGCCGTCGTGCCGTCGTAGCTGACGGCGACGGTGTTCGAGTCGACGGCGGCCTCGCTGGTGACGGTGATCTCGCTGATGTCGCTGACATTGAACGTCTTACCGCCGATGGTCAGCGACTGTCCGCCGTTGCTGTAGGTCATGTCGCGACCGTCGGCCGTGAAGGCGTAGGTGACGCTGCCCTGACGGACGTTGAGGGTCTGAGCGATGCTGCTGACCATGGTCATGGCCAGCAGGACGGTTGTGATGAGCTGTTTCATTTGATGTAGCGCTTAGTCGTTGTGTTTCCTTTCTTGAAGATATAGAGGCCGGGTTTCAGCTGGGTGCCTGATGTCGGTATGCGGCGGCCGCTGAGGTCGTATACCTCGTAGTCCGAGTAGTCCGACGATGCATCGCCGGGAGTGGTGGCGACGCTGATCTCCTGGATGGCGGTGGCGTCGCTGCCCTGCATGGTTTCCGAGAAGAACATCCGGTTGAGGTCGCTGACGGTAAACGTCCGGCTGACGTCGCCGCTGATAGCTGTCAGCGTGCCGTCGTTGTAGACGAGCTTCAGACCGTCGGAGGTCATCGATAGCTGGGTGCCGTCGTTGGCCTCGAAGACCATGTACTTGTAGGTGGCAGCGCTGGCGGTGAGCGTGGCGGCCAGGAGGAGTAGGGTGGTGAAGAGTACTTTTCTCATTGTCGGTAACTTTGTATGGTTCTTAGTCTGTCGTAGTTGTTTTGTCGGTGCAAAGATAGCGATTCTCGGCGTATTCGCCAAAACTGTTCAACGAAATTGCTTGTTTTTTCAGCGAATCGTTCCGTAAACGAAAAAAAAGTAGTACCTTTGCAGGCGAAAAGGATAACAAAAGGTATTATGACAACACTGGAATTCAAACCACAGCTCTTTGAGACGCTTAGGAACTACTCGAAGAAGCAGTTCACCACCGACCTCATGGCCGGTATCATCGTCGGTATCGTGGCGCTGCCGCTGGCCATCGCCTTCGGTATTGCCTCGGGTGTGACACCAGAGAAGGGTATCATCACCGCCATCGTCGCCGGCCTGCTGATATCGGTGCTCGGCGGCTCGAAGGTGCAGATTGGTGGTCCTACGGGCGCGTTCATTATTATTATCTACGGCATCATCCAACAGTACGGCTTCGAGGGCCTGACTATTGCAACGCTGATGGCGGGCGTGTTTCTGATTATGTTTGGCGTGCTCCACTTGGGCACCATCATCAAGTATATCCCGTACCCCATCATCGTAGGCTTCACCTCGGGTATTGCGCTGACCATCTTTACCACGCAGGTGAAGGACTTGCTGGGACTGACGATGGCGTCGGTGCCGAGCGACTTCATCGAGAAGTGGATAGCCTACGGCGGCGCCTTTACGACCATCGACTGTTGGAGTGCCGCTGTCGGCGTCGGCAGCGTGGCCCTCATCGCCTTGTGGCCGAAGCTCACAGGGCTCCTTCCTCGTTCCTCGTTCCTCGGAAAACTCCCCGGCTCGCTGATTGCCATTATCGTAATGACCATTGTCGCCCTGCTGCTGAAGCAGTATGCCGGCGTGACGACCATCGAGACCATCGGCGACCGTTTCTCGATATCCAACCAGCTGCCAGGTGCCACGGTGCCCGCCCTGTCGTGGGAGACCATCAAGGGTCTGGTGTCGCCGGCCATCACCATTGCCATCCTCGGCGCCATCGAGTCGCTGCTGTCGGCAACGGTGGCCGACGGTGTCATCGGTGCCCGCCATTCCAGTAACACCGAGCTCATTGCCCAGGGCGTGGCGAACCTCGCCTCACCGCTCTTCGGAGGCATACCCGCCACGGGAGCCATCGCCCGCACGATGACCAACATCAACAACGGCGGCCGCACTCCCGTAGCCGGCATCATCCACGCTGTGGTGCTACTGCTCATCTTTCTCTTCCTCATGCCCCTGGCACAGTACATCCCGATGGCCTGTCTGGCCGGTGTGCTGGTCATCGTCAGCTACGGCATGAGCGGCTGGCGTTCGTTCGCAAGCATCATGAAGAACCCGAAGAGCGATGTCATCGTCCTCTGGGTGACGTTCTTGCTGACAGTCATCTTCGACCTCACCATCGCCATCGAGGTAGGACTCATCTGCGCCTGTCTGCTCTTCATGCGCCGTATGGCCGAGACCACCGATGTCAAGGTCATCAGCGACGAGATAGACCCCGCCGAGGAGGAGAGCGATTTCCAGCTGGGCAATCTGGAGCACCTGACCATCCCCGAGGGTGTGGAGGTTTACGAGATCAACGGCCCGTACTTCTTCGGTGCCGGCAACAAGTTCGAGGAGATCATGGGTGCTCTGGGCCACGGCCGTCCGAAGGTGCGCATCATCCGTATGCGTAAGGTGCCCTTCGTCGACTCCACGGGCATCCACAACCTGACTAACCTCTGTCTGATGTCACAGCAGGAGGGTATCCAGGTGGTCCTCTCGGGTGTCAACGAGCGTGTGCAGGCCGTCCTCCACAAAGCCCGTTTCGACGAGCTCGTGGGTACCGACAATATCTGTAGCCACATCAATCTGGCTCTGGAGCGTGCCAACGAGTTGGTTGAAAGGATTGAAAAATTGAAGGAATAAAATTGAAGAATTGAAAAATTGAAGAATTGAAGTTCTTTTGAGATGCGCGTAGTCTACGAGGACAACCATATCATTATCGTTGCGAAGGAGAGCGGCGAGATTGTGCAGGGCGACAAGACCGGCGACGAGCCGCTGTCGGAGACTGTCAAGCAGTACTTGAAGGAAAAGTACCAAAAGCCTGGCGCTGTGTTCCTTGGTGTCGTTCATCGTCTCGACCGTCCTGTCGCTGGACTGGTGGTCTTCGCCCGCACGTCGAAGGCCCTCTCACGCCTGAATAAGATGTTCGCCGAAGGTGAGGTGCACAAGACGTACTGGGCCATTGTGGAAAATACGAGATTAGAAATGAGAGATGAAAGATATGGTTACTCTCAGGACGAGAACGTGTCGCAGGGAGGTGGTCATATCTTTCATGAGTTGACCCACTGGCTGGTACGTAACGAGCAGCAGAACAAGTCGTATGCCTACGATCACGAGGTGCCGCGCTCGAAGAAGGCGGTGCTGCGCTACCGTGTCATCAATCAGGGCGACCGCTACGCCCTGCTCGAGGTGCAGCTGCTCACCGGCCGTCATCACCAGATACGCTGTCAGCTGGCAAAGGCGGGGATGCCCATCCGTGGCGACCTGAAGTATGGTGCCCGCCGCTCGAATCCCGACGGCAGCATCTCGTTGCTCTCACGCCGTGTGGAGTTCGTACACCCCGTGTCGAAGGAAAACATCAGCGTCGAAGCATCTTTGCCAGCCGACCCGCTGTGGAAGAAACTGCTTGGTTGAAATTTTATTCAAGAAAAATAGCATTTTCTTTTGTTTGACGTGCTTTTTTTTGTACCTTTGCAGCAAATTTAGAAAAAATTGTTATAACACTATAGTTTTTTATGAATTTCACTTTGTTGATTACCGTCTTGGTGACGGCTTTAACATTGGTGGTAGCTGCTTACGTTGTTGCCAAGCTGATAGGACCGCGGTCCTACGCGAAGGTGAAAGGTGAGCCGTATGAGAGTGGTATCCCCACGCGAGGCACCTCGTGGTTGCCGGTATCGGTGGGATTCTATCTCTTTGCCATCTTGTTCCTCATGTTTGATGTGGAAACCTTGTTTCTATATCCGTGGGCTGTAGTAGTGAAGGACTTCGGAGCGATGGCCCTGCTGTCGGTAGGATTCTTCCTGGTAGTATTGGTTTTAGGCCTGGCTTACGCTTGGCGGAAAGGAGCACTGGAATGGAAATAAAACCGAAAATCAAGTCTATTCCCTACGAGGAATGGAACGATAACGAGACGCTGGAGAAGATTGTTGACGAGCTCCACGAGGGTGGTGTCAACGTCATCACCGGCTCGCTGGACAAGTTGATCAACTGGGGACGTGCCAACTCCCTGTGGTCGCTGACGTTCGCCACCTCGTGCTGTGGCATTGAGTTCATGGCATGTGGCTGTGCCCGTTACGATTTCGCCCGCTTCGGTTTCGAGGTGACGCGTAACTCCCCTCGTCAGGCAGACCTGATTATGTGCGCAGGTACCATTACCCATAAGATGGCACCGGCGCTGAAGCGTCTGTACGACGAGATGGCCGAGCCGAAGTACGTCATCGCCGTCGGCGGCTGTGCCATCAGCGGCGGTCCGTTCAAGTCGAGCTACCACGTGGTGAAGGGCATCGAGGAGATTATTCCCGTCGATGTCTTTATTCCCGGTTGTCCCCCGCGTCCCGAGGCTATCATGTACGGCATGATGCAGCTGCAGCGCAAGGTGAAGATCGAGAAGTTCTTCGGTGGTGCTAACCACAAGCAGACGGCCGAGGAGGCTGCCCTGGGCGTGTCGAACGAGGAGTTGACGTTCCGTGAGAAGCACGGCGATCATCGCCGCGAGCCCATCGTGGTCACGGCTGTTCCCGAGGAGTTTGTTGAGGAAATGAAGAATGCTGCGGCAGAACCGCAGTCCACAGTAAAAGAGGAGGCAAAGGCATGAAGTTAGAGTTCTTATCATTTGAATTTGACAAGTTCGCACAGGAGATGCAGGACTTGAAGGACAAGAAGGGCTTTGACTATCTTGTCACCATCGTCGGCGAGGACTTCGGAGACGAGGGCCTTGGCTGTGTTTATATCCTTGAGAATACGCAGACGCACGAGCGTTGCAGCGTGAAGATGATTGCCAAGTCACAGGTTTGTGGCGACGGTATTGCCTCGAACGGCACGGGTAAGACCGATGGTCAGGTGCTGGCCTATCTTCCCACCGTCTCGAACATCTGGCGTGTAGCCGACCTGCTGGAGCGCGAGGTCTTTGACTTCTATGGCATCGTGTTCCTCGGTCATCCCGATATGCGTCGTCTGTTCCTGCGTAGCGACTTCAAGGGCTATCCTTTCCGTAAGGACTGGGAGTTCAACGACAAGTACACGCTGGAAGACGATGAGGAGCCCGACTACGGCTTGGAGTATTTCCTGGACAAGGATGGAAACCTCCAGTCAAAGCAGAACCGACTCTTCGGCTCAGACGATTACGTGATAAACATCGGTCCCCAGCACCCTGCTACCCACGGTGTGCTCCGTTTGCAGACCGTTCTTGACGGCGAAACCGTCAAGCGTATTTATCCGCATCTCGGTTATATCCACCGTGCCATCGAGAAGATGTGGGAGGGTATGACCTATCCTCAGACGCTGGCTCTGACCGACCGTCTGAACTACCTCGGTGCCATGCAGCACCGTCATGCGCTCGTCGGTGTCATTGAGGAGGCTTTGGAGGTGGAACTGACCGACCGTATCAAGTACATTCGTACCATTATGGACGAGCTTCAGCGTCTTGACTCCCACCTGCTCTACACCTCGTGTGTGGCTCAGGACTTGGGTGCCCTGACGGGTATGCTCTATGGTATGCGTGACCGTGAACACGTGTTGAACGTGATGGAGGAGACCACGGGTGGTCGCCTGATTCAGAACTACTACCGTATCGGCGGTCTGCAGGACGACATTGATCCTAACTTCGTGAAGAACTGCAAGGACCTGGTGAAGTATCTGCGTCCCACGATTCAGGAGTATATGGACATCTTCGGTGACAATGTCATCACCCACAATCGTCTGGAGAACTGTGGCCCGATGAGTCTCGAGGATTGCATTAACTACGCTGTGACTGGTCCTGCCGGCCGTGCTTCCGGATGGAAGAACGACGTGCGCAAGAACCATCCGTACGACATGTATGACAAGGTGGAGTGGGAGCAGTGCACTCTGACTGGCTGCGACTCTATGGACCGTTACCTCGTTCACATCAACGAGATGTACCAGAGCCTGAACATCATTGAGCAACTCATCGACAACATCCCTGAGGGTGACTTCTATGTGAAGCAGAAGCCTATCATCAAGTGCCCGGAAGGACAGTGGTACTACTCTGTTGAGGGCGTGGCTGGTGAGTTCGGCGTCTATCTAGACTCTCGTGGCGACAAGAGCCCGTACCGCATGAAGATGCGTCCGATGGGCCTCTCGCTGGTTGGTGCCTTCGACCCGATGCTTCGCGGTCAGAAGATTGCCGACCTGATTGCTACCTGTGCTGCTATTGACGTTGTGATACCAGATATCGACCGATAGTCGAAGAATTGTAAAATTGAAGAATTGAAAAATTGAAGTTATTATGTTCGACTTTTCTATAGTTACACAATGGTTCGACCAGCTGCTCAGGATCACGATAGGTTGTCCCGACTGGTTGGCGATATTGATTGAGTGCGTGTTGGTGGGCACGGCAATCCTCGTGGGATATGCCCTCATCGCCTGCGTACTGATATTCATGGAGCGTAAGGTGTGTGCCTACTTCCAGTGCCGTCTGGGCCCGATGCGCGTAGGCTACTGGGGTTTGCTGCAGGTGTTTGCCGACGTGCTGAAGATGCTCATCAAGGAGATCTTCTTCGTCGACAAGGCCGACAAGCTGCTTTATGCCGTTGCTCCGCTGCTGGTGATTATCGGCTCCGTTGGTGCCTTCTCGTTCCTGCCGTGGAACAATGGTGCCACCATCCTCGACTTCAACGTGGGCATCTTCCTGCTGACGGCTATCTCGTCGATTGGTGTGGTGGGCATCTTCCTTGCCGGTTGGGGCTCTAACAACAAGTACTCTGTCGTCTCCGCCATGCGTGGCGCCGTGCAGATGATCTCGTACGAGATGTCGCTCTGCCTCTGCTTGATTACCGCCGTCATCCTGACGGGAACGATGCAGATGAGCGGTATCGTCGAGGCGCAGACAGGCCCTTGGAAGTGGCTCATCTTCCAGGGACACCTTCCTGCTATCATCGCCTTCTTCGTGTTCCTCATCGCTGGTAACGCTGAGGCCAACCGTGGCCCGTTCGACATGGCTGAGGCCGAGAGTGAGCTGACGGCCGGTCACCATACCGAGTACTCAGGTATGGGCTTCGGCTTCTTCTATCTGGCAGAGTTCCTGAACCTCTTCATCATCGCCGGCATCGCCGCTACGGTGTTCCTCGGCGGCTGGGCTCCCATCAATGTGGGCATCGAAGCCTTCGACGAGGTGATGAACTACATCCCCGGCATTGTCTGGTTTATGGGCAAGACCTTCGGTCTCGTCTGGATTCTCATGTGGATCAAGTGGACGTTCCCCCGTCTGCGTATCGACCAGATCCTGAAGCTGGAGTGGAAGTACTTGATGCCGCTGTCACTCATCAACCTCGTGATAATGACTGTTGTGGTGGCCCTTGGCCTGTATATTAAATAAGGTATAGCAATGGAAGATAACAAATCATATTTCGGAGAAATCGGGCACGGCTTGAAGACGCTGGCCGTTGGCATGAAGACCTCCTGGAAGGAATACTTCAAGGACTTCTTCACCAACAAGTCGACGGAGCAGTACCCCGAGAACCGCAAGACCACACTCCACGTGGCCAAGCGTCACCGCGGACGTCTTGTCTTCAAGCGTGACGAGAACGGCCAGTACAAGTGTACGGCTTGCACATTGTGCGAAAAGGCGTGTCCCAACGGCACCATCAAGATTACGGCCCACATGGCTGAAGACCCTGAGACGGGAAAGAAGAAGAAGGTGCTCGACGACTACCAGTACGACCTTGGCGACTGTATGTTCTGCCAGCTCTGTACTAACGCCTGCAATTTCGACGCTATTGAGTTTACAAACGACTTCGAGAACGCTACCTTCAACCGTGGCGGTCTGGTGCTCCACCTTGACAAGGAGCAGTATGACGGTGGCTCGCTGCCCAATCTGCTTGACGGTGGTGCCGATTGGGAAGTCGGCAAGTTTAACACTAAAACGAAGTAAGGACTATGGGTAATACAGTGATGTTTGCTATCCTCGCCGTCCTCATCCTCGGCTCGGCCGTGATGTGTGTGACGACGACAAGGATTATGCGTGCAGCAACGTTTATGCTGTTCGTGCTCTTTGGTGTAGCAGGTCTTTACTTCCTGCTCGACTATACCTATCTGGGTGCTGCCCAGATTTCCGTCTATGCCGGCGGTGTGACGATGATCTACGTCTTCGCCATCCAGCTGGTCAGCAAGCAGACCCTGCAGGGTATGGTGGAACGCCTGAAGGGCAGCCGCGTCGTCTTCGGCGCGCTGATGGCTGTCATCGGACTGGCCACCGTCGTGCTGGTGTTCCTGAAGAATGATTTCATCTGCCGTGCCGCCGAGGTGGCCGACGTCGAGGTGCCTGCCAGCGCCATCGGTCATGCCCTCGTGGGTGCAGGGAAGTACGAGTATGTGCTGCCTTTCGAGTTCATCTCCATCTTCCTCCTGGCCTGTATCATCGGCGCACTCGTTGTTTCACGTAAAGTAGAGGAGAAGTAAGCCATGGTACCAGTACAGTATTATTTCGTGCTCTCAGCACTCCTGTTCTTCATCGGCGTCTACGGTTTCATCAGCCGTCGTAACCTGATTGCCATGCTCATCTCCATCGAGCTGGTGCTCAACGCCGTTGACATCAACTTCGCCGCGTTCAACCGCCTGCTCTTCCCCGACGGCATGGAGGGAATGTTCATGACCCTCTTCAGCATCGGCGTGTCGGCAGCAGAGTCGGCCGTGGCCATCGCGATTATCATCAATGTCTACCGCCGCTTCAAGAGCGACAGCGTGGACAGCATTATGAACATGAAAAGATAAGTAAGCATTATGGGATTCGAATATACAGTTTTCATACTTCTGCTGCCGCTGCTGTCCTTCATCGTGTTGGGACTGGCAGGCATGAAGATGTCTCATAAGACCGCTGGTCTTATCGGTACATGTTCACTGGGACTTGTCACCATCCTGTCGTATGTCGCTGCCTTCCAGTACTTTACTGCCGACCGCGTCAACGACGTCTACCAGACAATCGTTCCATTTAACTTCACGTGGTTGCCGCTGGGCAACCTCCACTTCGACATGGGTATCCTGCTCGACCCCATCTCGGTGATGATGCTTATCGTCATCTCGACGGTGTCGTTCATGGTACACATCTACTCCTTCGGCTATATGCATGGTGAGAAGGGCTTCCAGCGCTACTACGCCTTCTTGAGCCTCTTCACGATGTCGATGCTCGGACTGGTGCTCGCCACGAACATCTTCCAGATGTATATGTTCTGGGAGCTCGTGGGTGTCAGCTCGTACCTGCTCATCGGTTTCTACTATCCGCTGAAGCCCGCCATCGCCGCCTCGAAGAAGGCATTCATCGTGACGCGCTTCGCTGATATGTTCTTCCTGGTGGGTATCCTGACCTTCGGCTACTTCACCGATTCGTTCAGCTTCTCGTTTGCCGGCGATATCGTGATGGGGCAGGGGACGACGCCTTTCATCGAGGGTAACATGGCCAAGGCCGTTGCTGCCGGAGCGTTCATCATCCCTACGGCGCTGACGCTGATGTTCATCGGTGGTGCCGGTAAGAGTGCGATGTTCCCGCTGCACATCTGGCTTCCCGACGCCATGGAAGGTCCGACGCCTGTGTCGGCACTCATCCACGCCGCTACGATGGTGGTCGCCGGTGTGTTCCAGATTGCCCGTATGTTCCCCTTGTGGATACAGTATGCGCCCGAGGCGATGTCGATTGTCGTCTGGGTGGGCGTCATCACCGCTTTCTATGCCGCTGCCGTGGCCTGTGCCCAGAGCGATATCAAGCGTGTGCTCGCCTTCTCGACCATCTCGCAGATCGCCTTCATGATGGTGGCCCTCGGCGTTTCGCTGCCTGGTCATCACGGAGCCATCCTCGATAACCACGCTCAGCTGGGCTATATGGCTGGTATGTTCCACCTCTTTACGCACGCCATGTTCAAGGCTTGCCTGTTCCTTGGCGCCGGCTGCATCATCCATGCCGTCCACTCGAACGAGATGGAGAAAATGGGACAGCTGCGCAACCGTCTGCCCATCACCCACTGGACGTTCCTCATCAGCTGTCTGGCCATCGCCGGTATTCCCTTCTTCTCGGGCTTCAGCTCGAAGGACGAGATTATCACAGCCTGCATGGCATACAGTCCTGTGGTAGGCTGGATTATGACCGGCATCGCCGCCATGACCGCCTTCTATATGTTCCGTCTGTACTACGGCATCTTCTGGGGTACGCCCTGTAAGGAGAACGAGCACCACGAGATGCACGAGCCTGTGGTGATGTGGCTGCCGCTGGTCATCCTCTCGGTCATCACCGTCGGTGTGGGAGTCTACTCCACGCTCGCCGGATTCCTCGGCTGGGGCGGTTCTTTCGGTTCGTTCGTATCGGCTGCCGGTACCGACTACACCATCCACTTCAATATGCAGATTGCTGCTACGTCGACCATCATCGCTATCCTGAGCATCTGTCTCGCCACCTATATCTATAAAGGTGAGAGCCAGCCCATCGCCGACCGTTTGTACAAGACGTTCCCGAAGCTGCACCGTGCCGCCTACAAGCGTTTCTATCAGGACGAGATTTGGCAGTTTGTCACACACCGCATCATCTTCCGCTGTATCTCGACACCCATTGCCTGGTTCGACCGTCATGTCGTTGACGGCACGTTCAACTTCATGGCGTGGGGTGCCAACGAGGCTGGCGAGTCGCTGCGTCCGTGGCAGAGCGGCGATGTCCGCCAGTATGCCGTGTGGTTCCTCACGGGCACCGTGGCACTCACGCTCGTATTACTTGCTTTATAATAATAACGATATAACGATATAACGACAATGGAAATTTTAGTTCCTTCAATGAATATATTATCATTATTCGTTTTGATTCCCGCCCTGATGCTTTTGGGATTGTGGATTGCCCGCAACCTCAACCAGGTGCGTGGCGTGATGGTGACCGGCGCCAGCTGTCTGCTGGCACTCTCCATCTGGCTGACGGTATACTTCGTTCAGCAGCGTGCTGCCGGTAATACAGCCGAGATGCTGCTCGTGGCCTCGATGCCTTGGTTCAAGCCGCTGAACATTGCCTACGCCGTGGGTGTCGACGGTATCTCCGTAGTGATGCTGCTCCTGTCGAGCATCATCGTTTTCACCGGCACTTTTGCCTCGTGGCAGCTGAAGCCGCTGACGAAGGAGTACTTCCTGTGGTTCACCCTCCTCTCGACGGGTGTCTACGGCTTCTTCATCTCCACCGATATGTTCACGATGTTCATGTTCTACGAGGTGGCACTCATCCCCATGTACCTGCTCATTGGTGTCTGGGGCTCCGGCCATAAGGAGTACTCGGCCATGAAGCTGACGCTGATGCTGATGGGTGGCTCGGCCCTCCTGATCATCGGTATCCTGGGCATCTACTTCTTCTCGGGTGCAACGACGATGAACGTCAACGAGATTGCTGCTATGCACAATATCCCCGTCGATATCCAGAAGGTGTTCTTCCCGTTCATCTTCATCGGCTTCGGTGTGCTGGGAGCCCTCTTCCCGTTCCACACATGGTCGCCCGACGGTCATGCCTCGGCGCCTACTGCCGTGTCAATGCTCCATGCCGGCGTGCTGATGAAGCTCGGTGGCTACGGCTGTTTCCGCGTGGCCATGTACCTGCTGCCTGAGGCAGCACAGGAGCTGGCGTGGATTTTCCTCATCCTGACGACCATCTCGGTTGTCTACGGTGCCTTCTCTGCCTGTGTACAGACCGACCTGAAGTATATCAACGCCTATTCGTCGGTGTCACACTGTGGTCTGGTGCTCTTCGCCCTGCTGATGATGTCGCAGACGGCGGTCACCGGTGCCATCCTGCAGATGCTGTCGCACGGTCTGATGACGGCCCTCTTCTTTGCCCTCATCGGTATGATCTACGGTCGTACGCATACCCGCGACATCCGTGAGCTGGCTGGTCTGATGAAGATCATGCCGTTCCTCGCCGTGGGCTACGTTATTGCCGGTCTTGCCAACCTCGGACTCCCCGGCTTCTCGGGCTTCATCGCTGAGATGACCATCTTCGTCGGTGCCTTCGGTGCCGAGCCGCTGAGTGGCGACCCGAACACGTCGTTCCGTATGGTGGCAACGATCATCGCCTGTACGTCGATTGTCGTGACGGCCGTCTACATCCTGCGTGTCGTTGGCAAGATTCTGTATGGTGAGGTGGAGAACAAGCACTTCCTCGAGCTTACCGACGCAACGTGGGACGAGCGTGTCGCCGTCATCTGCCTCATCTTCTGTGTGGCAGGCCTCGGCTGTGCACCGTTCCTGTTCAGTGACATGATCTCGCCGGCTGCCGGTAGCATCCTGAAATCAATTGGTGTAATGTAAAGAAAGGAGGATAAAGATATGAATTACGGACAATTCCTACAAATGATTCCCGAGTTTTATCTCGTGCTCATCTTGCTGGCAGTTTTTGCAGTAGACTTCATCGCCCACAAGAGCGAGAAGAAGCATGACGTCCTCTATGCCGTGACGGTGGCTCTGCTGGCCGTCCTTCCCGTGCGCATCGCCTTTTTGTCGGAACCTGCAGAGGCCTTTGGCGGTCTCTATGTGGCGTCGCAGATGGCCAATGTCATGAAAGTCATCCTGACAGTAGGTACGCTCATTGTGGTCATCATGGCTCAGCCCTGGCTGAAGACTGTTAAGAAGTACGAAGGTGAGTTCTATATGCTTGTGGTTTCCACCCTGCTGGGTATGTACATCATGATCAGCAGCGGCAATTTCCTGATGTTCTTCCTCGGACTGGAGACGGCATCCGTGCCGATGGCCTGCCTTGTCGCCTTCGACCGTCTGAAGAAGCAGTCTGCCGAGGCAGCCGCGAAGTATATCCTCACCGCCACGTTCTCGAGCGGCGTGATGCTCTATGGCATCTCGTTCCTCTATGGCGTCACGGGAACGCTCTATTTCGACGACATGGCCCAGCGCCTGTCCCAGAGTGCGTTCTATACCGCCGACTGGGGACTGGCCATCGCCGGCATGGTGTTCTTCTTCAGTGGCCTGGGCTTCAAGCTCTCGCTGGTGCCCTTCCACCTCTGGACGGCCGACACCTATCAGGGTGCTCCCACGCCGGTCACTGGCTACCTGAGCGTCGTCTCCAAGGGTGCTGCCGCCCTGGCGCTGTGCATCATCCTCGACAAGGTGTTTGGTTCTATGTTCGAGTATTGGCAGGTGCTGCTTGGTGTGGTCATCGTGCTGACCATCACCGTTGGTAACCTCTTCGCCATCCGCCAGTCGGAACTGAAGCGCTTCATGGCATTCTCGTCCATCTCGCAGGCAGGTTACATCATGCTCGCCGTGCTGGGCAATACCGATATGGGTGCCGTGGCGCTGACGTACTACGTGCTGGTCTATGTCGTGGCCAATATGGCTGTCTTCACCGTCATCAACGTCGTGGAGCACAATGGCGGCAACACGCAGATGGCGTGCTACAACGGCTTCTACCAGACGAACCCGAAGCTGTCGTTGCTGATGACGCTGGCATTGTTCTCGCTGGCAGGCATCCCGCCGTTCGCAGGTATGTTCTCGAAGTTCTTCGTCTTCATGGCTGCCGCCGGCGAGGGGTCGTTCCTGGCTTACTTCGTGGTGTTCGTGGCCTTGGTCAACACGGTGGTGTCACTCTACTACTACCTGTTGATTGTCAAGGCGATGTACATCACCAAGACCGACGCGCCGCTGCCCACGTTCCGCAGCGACGGTAACACCCGCCTGTCGCTGGCACTCTGCACCGCTGGTGTCATCGCCTTCGGCGTGGTGTCGTGCATCTACGGCTGGATAGCCGCAGCAGCATAATCGTCTAATTTATAGACAGTATTGAATATAAACAAAAAATAGAGTCGCATGGCCAATCCCTTTCATAAGATATTGAACTGGTACTTTACCAGAAACTCCCTGCCTTACTGGGTCATGTTTCTTGTTGACAGTTTTATCCTGTTCATGTCGGGATTCTTCGTATATTGGGTGTTCCACCGCAGTATACAGACCCTGATCCACGCGGACACCCTGTCCCTGGTCATGCTCTTCTATATCGCACTGAGCTGGGTGGGTATGAGAATGTTCCATACCTATTCCGGCATCGTGCGCTACTCGTCGTTCGTCGACCTGATGCGAGTGGCTTACGCCAATCTCGTATCGCTGGTATTGGCGCTTGTCGTGCATTACGTCCTCACGCGATTCCATCTGCCAGTCGTCGAGCTGATGACCTCGGTACAGATTATCCTGGTTTTTGTCGTCTCGACACTGGTCATGTGGGCAGTACGTGTCATGGTGAAAAACCTCTATGAGGTGATGTCCAGCAGCAAGCGGTCGAAGCCTGCCCTCATCTACGGCTCCATGAGTGGTGTCGTGGCGCTGGCCAAGAGCGTCCGTATGCAGGAGCCTCGTCAGTTCCTTGTCAAGGGCTTCCTGACCACCGATCCTCACGATGTCCATGACCGGCTTATGGGCGAGCATATCTACGACCCGAGTTACGACAACCTGTACGAGATTATTAACAACAACCATATAGAGGCTCTGCTCGTGTCGCCGACGCGTGTTTCTGAGTTCCGCAACGATAGGGACTTGCAGGACTTGATGATTAACGCCGGTGTGCGTATCTATATGGTTGCACTTGCGCCGGAGGCCAGTGACAGCTGGTCTCCGGCGCAAGCGCAAACGCAAGCGCAAACGCAAGCGCAAACGCAAGCGCAAGCTGGAAGGGATGTTGAAAATTCTTCTACTGTCAACCTGGCTCACTTGCATGAGGTGAGTGTCGAGGATTTGTTACCTCGCGACGAGATCAAGGTTGACATGAACTCCATTGCCCAGCAACTCTCTGGCAAGCGTATTCTCATTACTGGCGCTGCGGGCTCCATCGGCTCCGAACTGGTGCGTCAGGTGGCTCTCTTCCGTCCTGCAGCGATGATGCTTATCGACCAGGCTGAGACCCCCAGTCACGATATCCGCCTGATGATGGCGAAACGCTTCCCCTCTGTTGATGCCACGACGGTAGTGACGAGCATTACCCATGCCCACCGTATGGAGAAGATTTTTAGCTCATTCCGTCCCGACTACGTGTTCCATGCTGCTGCCTACAAGCATGTGCCGATGATGGAGGACAATCCGGCCGACGCCGTTCTCAATAACATCTACGGCACGAAGGTGCTCGCTGACCTCAGCGTGAAATACGGTGTTAAGAAGTTCGTGATGATCTCTACCGACAAGGCCGTCAACCCCACGAATGTCATGGGCTGTTCGAAGCGCATCTGTGAGATCTATGTACAGGCCCTCGACAGCTTTATGGCCAGCCGTGGCGAGTCTTCAACGAAGTTTGTCACCACACGCTTCGGCAACGTCCTCGGTTCTAACGGCAGTGTCATACCCCTGTTCAAGGAGCAGATTAAGGCCGGTGGTCCTGTGACGGTGACCCATCGCGACATCATCCGCTACTTTATGCTCATCCCCGAGGCTTGTAAGCTGGTGCTCGAGGCCGGTACGCGCGGTGATGGTGGCGAGATTTTCGTCTTCGACATGGGCAAGCCCGTCCGCATTGCCGACTTGGCGCAGCGTATGATTCGGCTGAGTGGTGCCAAGAACGTGAAAATCGAGTACACGGGACTCCGTGACGGTGAGAAACTCTACGAGGAGGTGCTCAGCGACCAGGAGAACACGAAGCCGTCGTTCCACGAGAAGATTCGTATTGCCGATGTTCGCCCCTACGACTTTGAGCAGGTGGGCGAAGCCATTGACGATCTGATTGAGCAGGCAAAGCAGTACGACGATATGGAGACAGTCAGGAAGATGAAGGAAATTGTGCCCGAATACAAGTCGAACAACTCTATCTACGAGAAACTCGATAAGCACGCATCCCGATAACTCCCGTTTAGCACGCATTTCGTCAAAATCCCGTTTAGCATGAACGACTATCAGTATCATATTTTTTCGCCCTACCGTGTCTGTCCCCTAGGGGCTCACGTCGACCACCAGCATGGTCTGGTGACGGGCTTTGCCATCGACAAGGGTATCGACTTGTGGTTCAACATCCGTGAGGACGATGTTGTCAACCTCTCGTCGCTGACGTTCGAGGGTGAAGTGTCGTTCCGTGTCACGGCACCCTCGCAGGTGCGCGAACGCCATTGGGGTGACTATGCCCGTGGTGCGAAGTTCGCCCTGCGTAAGCGTTTCGAGCTGACTCACGGACTGGACGGCGTCATCAAGGGCTCGCTGCCTGTTGGTGGCCTGTCGTCGAGTGCGGCTGTCCTCATCGCCTACGTTATGGCACTGGCCAAGGCCAACGACATCGTGCTTCAGCCCTTCGAGGTGGTAAAGATTGCCTCCGAGGCCGAGCGCGAGTACATCGGACTGAATAACGGTCTGCTCGACCAGGCGTGTATCGCTCTGGGCAAGAAGAATGGCTTGCTGTTCCTCGACTGCGACTCCAACGAGTGGCGAATCATTAAGCGCCACCCGGATATGCCGGAGTTCGAGATTGGCATCTTCTTCTCGGGACTGACGCGCTCGCTGGTCAACAGCGACTACAACTTGCGTGTCTATGAGTGCAAGACGGCAGCATGGAATATGCTGGCCTATCTCGACCAGCCACTGAAGACGTTCGACAAGACGTTCCTCCGCGACATCCCCAAGAGCACCTACGACAAGACGAAGATAGCCATGCCTGCCCGCTTTGCCCGTCGTGCCGAGCACTTCTACTCGGAGTACCGTCGTGTGCGACAGGGTGTGACGGCCTGGGAGACGGGTAACCTGAAACTCTTTGGCAAACTCTCCTTTGACTCCTGTGAGTCGAGCATCCACAACTACGAGTGCGGCTCGCCCGAGCTCATTGCCATCTACGACATCATGCGCCAGCTGCCTGGCGTCTATGGTGGTCGCTTCTCGGGTGCTGGCTTCAAGGGTGCTTGCATCGCACTTGTCGATCCCGCCTACAAAGCCGATATCGAGAAGACGCTAACGGAACGCTATCTGGAGCAGTTCCCGGAGTACGAGCGTACCTTCCAGGTGTTCTGGGTGCATCCCGACAACGGCGCCCGCTTTGTGTAGTTCATCGTTTTGCTCACGCATCTCTATACCGTTATGAAGCAGATCTGTATCATTGCCGGTGCACGCCCCAACTTCGTGAAGGTGGCACCGTTGTTGCGTGCTTTCGACAAGACCGAGGGTGCCGACTGCCGTCTGATCTTTGCAGGCAGCGAGGACGACCCGACGCTGGAGGCATCGCTCTTCGACGACCTTCAGATGCGTCATCCCGACGTCTGCCTCGGCGTCACCAGTACGCGTGTCAATGAGATTACCGCTCAGGTGATGGGCGAGCTCGACCAGTATCTCGAGCAGCATCCCACCGACATCGTCATCGTCGTCGACGACCTCGCCTCGACGATGGCCGCCGCCATCACCGCCAAGAAGCGCGGCATCCGTGTCGCCCATCTCGTGGCTGGCACCCGCTCGTTCGACATCACCATGCCCAAGGAGATCAACCGTCTCGTCATCGACGCCCTGAGCGACTATCTGTTCACCGCCGGCATCAAGAGCAATAGCGTGGCCACCCGTGAGCAGCAGTCGGAGACGGCTCAAACTTATATGGTGGGCAACATCCTGATGGACACGCTGCGCTATAACCTCCCGCGCTTCCGTGAGCCCGCAGCCCTTCAGCTGCAGCCTTCCACCTATCTCGTCTTCACGCTGAATCGCCGTGCCCTGATTAGCGACGAGGAGCAGCTGCGGCTGATGCTGCAGACGCTCATCAGCGAGACGGCCGACATCCCCATCGTGGCGCCGCTGCGTGGCTCCGCTCTGGGCGTCGTCGTACGCTTGCTCACGGAGCTGGGCGTGTCAGAATCGAAGTTCCGCGTGCTGACGTCGTTGCCTTACCTGGAGTTCGGCTGGCTGACGGCTCATGCCCGTGGCATCATCACCGACTCCGGCAACGTGGCCGAGGAGGCGACTTTCAACGGTGTGCCTTGCATCACGCTCAACGACTACACCGAGCATCAGGAGACCGTCACCGTTGGAACGAACGTCCTCGTTGGCAGCGATGGCGCGAAGTTCTCTACTGCGCTTTCCGACATGGTTCGTGGTGAGTGGAAAAAATCAGCGCTCCCGGACCGTTGGGACGGCAGGAGCGCTGAGCGTATTGTTCAGATTCTTCTTAATCAGTAACCGGACTTCTTATTCAGTAACCGGAACCAGTTTTATTCCGAAGAGGTTCACCGACTTGTCCTTCGTCAGTTCATGACTGCCGGCCTCAAGCGTTGTGGTGTGGGTGTTGCCCGAACCACTGATCTTTGCGCCGTCAATCTTGATGCTGGCCGTCTCGGTGGAAGCGAAGTAGAGTGTCATCGTCATCTTCTGCGTCAGCGTGAACTTCACCGACGTGGCCGTCTCCATCTTCAGACAGGTCTTATACTCCGTACCATCGATGGTGGCCGATCCCTTGCTGTTCGAGCCGTTGCCAGTGACGGTGAAGAGCGCGCTGCTGGGTTTTCCGCTCTTGTCGAACGTGCAGAGGACTGTTCCCTCCACACCGGGTGTCGGCTGTTCGCCGCCCTGTTCGCCGCCCTGTTCGCCGCCTTGTTCACCACCTTGTTCACCACCTTGTTCACCACCTTGCTCACCACCTTGTTCGCCGCTCTCAGCATTCTCGTCGCCGAAGATGCCCACGAGCGTCGTCTTGTAGTTGTCGAGCAGTCCTCCCAGCACGGGGTCGTAGGCTGAGTCGGTGTCGTCGTTGCCCACATTGTCTGTGAAGGTGTAGCTGAAGTCGCCGTGCCCAATGCGTCCGGCACCGTAGTATCCCGTGACGATGGCCGGTACGTCGGCAGCGGCATCGGGCGTGTACTGGTAGATGCGTGTGGCGTCGGTGTCGAAGTTGTTATACGTTGTGCCGCCTTCCTTCGTTACCTCAGTAGCGGGTACCTGCTCGTCGCGTGTAGCAGTCTCGTAGGCATCGTATCCTGTCGTGGCGGGAGCCTTCTGGGTGCAGTACTTGAAGTTCTTGATGGTGCGGTCAAAGTAGTTGCCGAAGGCCTTGATCATGCCGCCCTTCTCGCCGCTGAAGGTGCCGCTGCCCTGGGCGTCGGTGCCCTGTAGCGAGGAGAGGATGGGCTTCTTGGTCTTCAGGAAGTAGTTGTTCTCCACGAAGACGCTGGCGCCGCTGGTGGCTCCTACACCATACTTGGCCACGTTGTCGAAGTAGTTGTTCCACACGTGGACGGTCATGGTGCGGACACGCGGATGACGGGAGTCTGAGTGGTCGAACCAGTTGTGGTGGTAGCTAATGTAGTTGGGGCCGCTCTCGTCTTTCATGCCAAACATATTGGTCTTGCCGGTATCCCAGTAGTGGCAGTAGCTGACGGTGACGTACTTCGAGTCGGCTTTCACGTCGATGGCACCGTCGCCCTTGGCGTGGTCGCCGCCACCGTTGGGGCCGTAGAAGACGTCCATGTGGTGAATCCAGATATTGGAGTTGTCGGTGTCGAGGCTGAGACCGTCGTCCAGACAGCGCATGATGCCCATGTTACGGAACTCCACGCTCTTGCTGTTGCGCACCAGGAATCCGAAGCTGCGGATGGTGGCATCGTCGCCGATACCCTCGAAGGTGATGTTCAGTTCGCTGTCAGCCCTACGGCCCTTCACCTGGATGCCTTCCTCCTTGCTGCCCACGGCATCAAGGTCAGCTTTCTCTACGAGACCGATGAAGCGGAAGGCGATGGGCGTCGTGTCGTAGCCCTTTTCGTAGCCTGTGATGATGGCCTGCAGACCTGTACACTTGGTGGTGCCTCCCTTGGCGTCGGTCTTAACGGTGGTGGTGATGGTCTTAGCCGTCTGCTTCGTGACGTAGAACACCTTGGCACCTGCCTTCAGCGTGCCGTCGTTGTTGTAGGCTCCAACGCCCGACTGGTAGTTGAAGTGGGCGTAGCCCGTGCGGTCGTAGCTCTTCACCTCCAGGCTGCTGACGCTGCTGCCCTTGGCGGTCTGCTCGTTGCCGTTACTGTCGACGGGAACGACCTTCAGCTCATAGGTGCCGGCCTTCAGTCCCACGACGTCGGCACGGCCGTAGCTGCCGTAGTTGCGCACCAGCTGCTCGTCAATCTTCGTGAAGTCGGTGTACTGTCCGCCCTTGACGTAGACATGATATGTCTTTGCGCCGTCCAGGGGCTGCCACTTGGCATAGACGCTCTCCAACCATCCCTTCGACTCCGTGATCTTCACGTCGCCGTTGATGATTTCGCCGGGCGTTGGATCGTCGCCAGGTGTCGGTGCTGGGTCGTCGCCGGGCTCCTCCTGCTGCTGTTTCTTCTGGAAGTGAATCTTTTGCACGTTGCTGTAGCTGTCGCTGCCTACGGTCACCCTGCCGTTGGCGTCAATGGCTATTGCGCCAATGACGGCCGTGTTGTAGACCTTCTGGCTGTTATCGTTCAGCGTGATGATGGCCTTGTTGTAGTCATCGCCCGTCTGCTGGGCAGTTGCTGTTGTCAGCACTGCCAGCAGTAGGGCTATCGTGAGTAGTAGTTGCTTTTTCATTTTTTCAATGCTTAATTCTTAATTCTTAATTCTTAATGCTTAATGCTCAATGCTCGAACTATCCTCGTTCCTCGTTTTTCGTTCCTCGTTTCTCGTTCCTCGTTTCTCGTTCCTCGTTCCTCGAAGAACTTCAATTTTTCAATTCTTCAATTTTTCAATTTTTCAACACTTTCACCACCTTCGTACCTTTCTTAATAATGTACGAACCCTTCTTCGGCGCCTTCTTCAGTTGGCGGCCGCTCATGTCGAAGTAGGCGAGGGGAGCATCCTTCGCCTCGCTCTCCAGCGCTTTCAGGGCGTCGACCACGGTGAAGACGATGGTCACCGTCTCCATGTCGACCGTCTGCGTCGTGCCGTTGGCCAGGTGTAGCACCACCTTGTCGTCGTCGAACGTCAGCTTAGTCACCGTCTCCGTCTGCTGCTGCTGTCCTACGGTCACCACGGCCTTCTTTGTCTGGGCCCCGGCAGTCAGCACCGTTGCCAGTACAACCGCTGTCATGAGCACTTTCTTCGTGTGGTCTCCCACTATCAGTTTTCTCATTGTTCTTCTTTGTTTTAGTCTGTTAATAGCTTTTCGATGCAAAGGTAGTGCAAAGCAGGCAAAACGCCAAATGTCTCTTGTGAAAATATTACGCAAACGTTTTAGTCCTCTTGCCCCTTGCTCCTTGCTACTTGCCCCTTCCATTCCATGAAAATTCCACACTTTTGCATCTTTTTTCATGTAAATTGTAAAAAAACGCCCATTTCTGATACAACTTACAGTTTTTTTACCTATATTTGCAGTCGAAAGCACGATAAATACCTATTAATTAACTCATAGTATTAACTTTAAACTAACAAGCGTATGAAAAAGATTTTGATGATTGCGTGCATGATCATTGCCAGCACGGCAGCTTTCGCACAGGCAGGAAAGACCACTATCGGTATCCACGGCGACTACATGCTCGACGATCCCAACAACTTCGGTATCGGCGCTAACATGGGCTACGAGTTCATTGACAATGTCCGTGGTGTGGCTGAGTTCAACTACCTCCTGAAGAAGGACCATGTGAGCTATTGGAACGTCGATCTGAAAGCTGAGTATCTGTTCAAGTTCGGTCAGCTCGTGGTTTATCCGCTGGTAGGTATCGACCTCACGGGCTGGAAGGTCTCTTATGACGGTCACAGTGATGACGACTCGAAGCTGGGTTTGAATATCGGTGGCGGCGCAGAATACTGGCTGTCTAATAGCCTCGCCCTGAAGGCTGAGTACAACTACAAGACGCAGTACGACGGCTGGAGCCTGCTGAAGTTTGGTGTGGTCATCCCGTTCTAAGTCTTTAGCGCTTTCAAACTATAACAAAAGAGACATTGTCCTAACAGACATCCTCATCAACGAAAATCTTCAAAAATCCGACAAGACTCATTCGTAGTCATTTCTGTCAGATTTTTGAAGATTTTTGTTTTTCTCAGTTTTCTTGCAACTTGCTCCTTATCCGATGAACTTCAGGATGAGGTCTACCAGTTCGTCCTCCGTCTTGCCGTCAGCCGAGATGACGAGGTCGTAGTTGCGGGTGTCGTAGCGTGAGGTCTTCGTGTACTTCGTCACGTAGTTCTCGCGCATCTTGTCCACGCGCTCAATGGTCTTGCGGGCTTCCTCCTCGCTCATGTTCTGCTTGCGTGCCACGCGCTCAATGCGGAAGGGCAGCGATGCCTGGATGAGGATGCTCAGGTGGTTGGGATGCTTCTGGAACACGTAGAAGCCCGAACGTCCGGCGATGACGCACGACTCCTCCTCTGCGATGCCCTTGAGGATCTCCTTTTCGGCCTCAAACATCTCGTCGGTGGTCAGCAAGTCTGGCTCGTCGCCCGTTTTCGGTACATAGTAGCTGGCGTTCGTGTTAGAACCGAGGTTCATGATGCGCTTGAACTCCGACCACCATGAGTGGCTTCTGCCCTTCAGCTTCTCAATCTCCTCCACGCTGAGGCGGTATTTCTTCTCCAGCTCCTTGATGAGCGCCTTGTCGTAGAACTCCACACCCAACTTCTCTGCCAGCTTGCGGCCTACGGTGCGACCGCCGCTGCCCAACTCACGGTTAATCGTGATGACAAACTTCTCGTTCTTTTTCATAGTCGTATAAGTTTTGGTTATTAGTTAAATTCTGGAAATACCTGGTCTACGAGCACGCAGAACTCGCGGTAGGCGTCGGTGTCGCTCAGCGGCGCGAGACTCTTGGCCAGGTGGCGGTAGTACCACGCGTGGCGTGCAGGGTCTTTCTCGTTGAAACGCTGCCACAGACGGTCGCCCTGCTCGCGCTGGTTGCGGGCCATGGCACGCATATTCGACAGTTTGTCGCCGAGGGCTACCATCTGTGTGTCGCGACTGGCCGTCGCCAGCCTGTCGATGGTCGCCTGCTTGCGCTGCTGCCAGCTCTCCACGTGGCTCATGCCCGGCACCTCGATGTCCGTCTCAGCCTCCACCAGTTCGGCCACGCGGGGACCGAACTCGCGGCTGATGTCCTCGATGGTGACGCCGGCGTCCTCCACCACGTCGTGCAGAAGGGCCGCTGCCATCAGTTCCTGATCGCTGGTCATGGTGCCGACGATGGTCATCGCCTCCAGCGGATGCAGGATGTAGGGTAGGGTGCTACCCTTGCGGTTGACACCCTCGTGGGCCTCGGTGGCATAGCGTATGGCACGGTCTATGAGCCGTGTGTCAATGGTCTTCTCCTTCTTCATTTTCCTTCTTTTAGTTTCTTCTGCATAAACGGTAGCGTCTCAGCCTGCTCCCACATCATGTCGGCCAGCGTGCCGTTGGCTTCGTCCTCGCCGTTGATGGTGTCGAAGATGGTCTTCAGACCACTACGGCCGCCGTCGTGCTTCAGCACGTAGACCAGACAGAGGTACTGCAGTCCCACGCTCGACGAGAGGATGTCAAGGTCGGTGGTGGCCAGCTGCGATAGTGCCAGCTGGTAGGCATCGTCGCTGTTCTCGTCGATGAAGTGCTGCACGTCGCCCAGCGTTTCCAGTCCGAACGATTCCAACACGGGCAGGTACGACCTCATCGAGATGGGGTATATCTCCGCCTGGTTGACGGCGGCAATGCGCTTGTTCAGTCGCTCGAAGGGCCGCAAGTCCATGTAGTTCGTGAACGAGTCGCCCGACAGCGGCACGTCGTCCAGCTGTCCGCTCTTCACCAGCGCCTGCAGCTGACGGCGGTAGTCGGTGAGCACCGTGCGCAGGCGGCTGAACTCGTCGTCGACGAGCTCCAGCATACCTGCCAGGCGGTTGAACTGACGGATATATTCGCGGGGAATCTTCACATCACCCTTGTAGCCCGTATCGTGCTCAATGGTCGACCACACGTGCTGCAGCGCCGTACGCATCTGCAGCTCGAAGCGCTGCCCGCCCTCCTGCAGACGGCAGATGTAGTGCAGCGAGCTGTAGCCGAAGCTGTCCAGCTGGTGCAGCTTACGCTTGTCGACGCTCTCCTGCCAGTCTATCTTGAAGATGCGCTTCGCGATGGCCGCCACCTTGTCCACCTCGTCGGTATAGAACGTGATGACGCGCAGTCCCACGAGGTCGGTGATGTCGTCGATGGTCTTGTACTTCGCACCCTTCCGCTCCAGCTTCCCCGCCAGCGACTTCTCCGTCTTCACGCGGCGCTCGATGGCGGTGACGTAGATGCCCTGCTTGCGCAGCTCCCGCCGTAGCAGGTTATACGCACTCAGCGACAGCGGCTCCAGCTTCGGCAGTATCTCCCGGTACTGTCTCATCAGAGCCTCGCCGTGGGGGTCCAGTATCACATTGTTCTCCATAACGTTTGCAAAGATAGGAATAAAGTTTGAAAAACTACGCCTTGGAACGGTAAAAATACGAAAAAAACTTTTTTTGACGCTCTCAGGAGCCGTCTTTTTCTACTGCTACCTGTTTCGGACTGAGCTGAAGGGGGAGATCATTCATATTCTATATAGGATTATTTATGATAAAGGTTGTCAGGTTGTCAAAACGCCGATATACAAAGGCTTTGCAACCTTTTTGAGGTTGACAGAGGTTGACAAGAGGTTGCCATGATTGTCTTACAGCCCATAAAGCTGGTCTTTAGCTCCCAATTCTCTCGAGAATTCAACGCTAAAGGTGGTCTTTTCGCGCGAAAAGGTCATCCTCTCAGCCGAAAAGGTCATCTTCTCAGTCGTAAAGGTCATCTTCTCAGTCGTAAAGGTCACCCCTTTAAAGTTGTCAACCTCTTGTCAACCTCTGTCAACCTCAAAAAGGTTGCAAAGCCTTTGTATATCGGCGTTTTGACAACCTGACAACCTTTTCTTTGAATTTTTCTATAATAGTGTAATGCAAACCGTTGGTTTTTCCATTATGATCAGATGCAAACAGAAGGAAGAAATACCAAAAATAATCGCACTAAAACGTTTGCGTGAAAAAAATAGGTGAAAGGTGTTGAGAATTCGTGGAAATTGTGTAACTTTGCCGTAAATTTCAACGAATATACTTAAAAACCGAAAGACTCATGAAACAATTCAATGACAAGAACTTCGTGCTGGAGACTGAGATAGCCCAGGACCTGTACCACAACCATGCGGCCAAGATGCCGATCATCGACTACCACTGTCACCTGATTCCCGAGATGGTGGCCAACGACCACCGCTTCAAGTCGATCACGGAGCTGTGGCTGGGCGGCGACCACTACAAGTGGCGCGCCATGCGTACGAACGGTGTGGACGAGAAATACTGCACGGGCAAGGACACCAGCGACTGGGAGAAGTTCGAGAAGTGGGCGGAGACGGTGCCCTACACGCTGAGGAACCCGCTGTACCACTGGACGCACCTGGAGCTGAAGACGGCCTTCGGCATCGAGAAGCTGCTGAGCCCGAAGACGGCGCGCGAGATCTTCGACGAGTGCAACGAGAAGCTGAAGCAGCCGGAGTTCTCGGCTCGCGGCCTGATGAAGCACTACAAAGTGGAGTGTGTGTGCACCACCGACGACCCCGTCGACGACCTGCACAACCACATCGAGTATGCCAAGCACAAGGCTCAGGACGATCCCTTGATGATTCCCGCGTGGCGTCCCGACAAGGCGATGAACATCGAGAAGCCGGAGTTCGCGAAGTACGTGGAGCAGCTGAGCAACGTCAGCGGCGTGAGCATCACGACGTTTGCCGACATGGTGGACGCCCTGAAGAAGCGCCACGAGTTCTTCGAGGCCCAGGGCTCGAAGCTGTCGGACCACGGCATCGAGGAGTTCTACGACGAGGAGTACACCGACTCGCAGATTGAGACCATCTTCGAGAAGGCCATGCGCGGCCAGCAGCTGTCGCAGCTGGAGATTCGCCAGTACAAGAACTGCTTCCTGACGGTGATGGCCGAGATGGACGCCGACGCCGGCTGGACGCAGCAGTTCCACTACGGTGCCATCCGCGACAACAATACGGCTATGTACAACCAGCTGGGCCCGGACACGGGCTTCGACTCGATCGGCGAGTTCAACACCGCCAAGGCCATGTCGACGTTCCTGAATAAGCTGAACATGAAGGGCAAGCTCACGCGTACCATATTATATACGCTGAACCCCTGCGCCAACGAGGTCATCGCCACGATGCTTGGCAACTTCCAGGGCGGCGAGCCGGGCAAGATACAGTTCGGCAGCGGCTGGTGGTTCAATGACCAGATGGACGGCATGATCCGTCAGATGAACGCCCTCAGCGTGCTCGGCCTGCTGAGCCGCTTCGTGGGAATGCTGACGGACTCGCGCTCGTTCCTGAGCTATCCGCGCCACGAGTACTTCCGCCGCATCCTCTGCAACCTGCTTGGCAACGACGTGGAGAAGGGCCTGCTGCCCGACGACCGCGAGCTGCTGGGAAAGATGGTGGAGGACATCTCGTACAACAACGCGAGACGCTATTTCAAATTTTATTGATAAAAAATTCGGCTATCCTGCACGGGGTAGCCGTTTTTTTTGTACCTTTGCAGCCGGAAAGTAAAAAAACGCAACGTTGAAGAGATGAAAAAACTGATTCTTCCACTGATGGTAACCGTCGCTGTGATGCTGCTCAGCAGCTGTGGCAGCACGAAGGACGTGGCCTACTTCCAGAATGCCACGCAGGTAGACCTCTCGGCATCGCAGGTGCTGTTCGACGCACGCATCATGCCGAAGGACGAGCTGAGCATCACCGTGTCGACCACCGACCCCGAGGCCGCTACCCCGTTCAACATGACGGTGCCCACCACCTACACGCAGAACACCCGTTCGACCTACTCTCAGGCCATGCTGCAGAGCTATCTGGTGGACAACCAGGGCAACATCGAGTTCCCCATCGTGGGCACCCTGCACCTGGGCGGCATGACGAAGTCGGAGGCCGAGCAGCTCATCAAGACGAAGATACAGCCCTACATGAACGCCAACGAGACCCCGATCGTCACCGTCCGAATGTCGAGCTACAAGGTGTCGGTGCTGGGCGAAGTGAACCGTCCGGGCAGCTTCACCGTGTCGAAGGAGAAGGTGAGCATCCTCGAGGCCCTGGCGCTGGCCGGCGACCTGACCATCTACGGTGTTCGTAACAACGTGCAGCTGATACGTGAGGACGCCTCCGGACAGAAAGCCATCTATATGCTGAACCTGAACGACGCGAACATCATCAACTCGCCGTACTACTACCTTCAGCAGAACGACATCGTCTACGTGACGCCGAACAAGGTGAAGGCTCAGAACTCCAGCGTGGGCAGCATGACGACGCTATGGTTCTCGGCCACGTCGATTCTCATTTCGTTGACTTCGCTGTTGTATAACATTTTGAAATAATCCAAAAGAGGTTGAGAGTCGTTCTCAATCTCTTTTTTTTGAAAACAAGACAAACATACCATCAAGAAAGGAAAAGAACTATGTGTGGCATAGTAGGATACATCGGAAAGAAAGACGCCTTCCCCATACTCATCAAGGGACTGCGGCGCCTGGAGTACCGCGGCTACGACTCCGCCGGCGTGGCACTCATCAACGAGGGCGGCGCCCTGAGCGTGCTGAAGACGAAGGGCAAGGTGGACAACCTCGTGGACTACTGCGAGGACAAGGACAAGAGCGGACACATCGGCATAGCCCACACGCGCTGGGCCACCCACGGCGAGCCGTCGTCAAGGAACGCCCATCCGCACTATTCCGAGTCGCACAACCTCGCCATCATCCATAACGGCATCATCGAGAACTACGCCGACCTGAAGCAGAAGCTGATGGAGAAGGGCGTCACCTTCCAGTCGGACACCGACACCGAGGTGGTGGTGCAGCTCGTGGAGTATATCATGAACAAGAAGCAGGTGGACCTGCTGACGGCCGTCCAGGTGGCGCTGTTCCAGGTCATCGGCGCCTATGCCATCGCCATCATTGACAAGCGCGACCCTCAGCAGATTATCGCCGCCCGCAAGCAGAGCCCGTTGGTGGTGGGCATCGGCGAGGGCGAGTTCTTCCTCGGCTCCGACGCCAGCCCCATCATCGAGTATACCGACAAGGTGGTCTACCTGGAGGACGGCAACATCGCCGTCATCCGTCTGGACAGCGGCCTGAAGGTGGTCGACATCCTCGGCGAGGAACAGGCGCTGGCGGTGAAGACCGTCGACATCGACCTGGGACAGATAGAGAAGGGCGGCTATCCGCACTTCATGCTCAAGGAAATCTTCGAACAGCCCGACTGCCTGACCAACTGTATGCGCGGCCGTGTGAACGTCGAGGGCGACCACATCACCCTGTCGGCATTCATCGACTACCGTCGTCAGCTGCTCTCGGCCAAGCGCGTGCTGATCGTGGCCTGCGGCACGTCGTGGCACGCCGGACTCATCGGCAAGCAGCTCATCGAGACGTTCTGCCGCATACCCGTCGAGGTGGAGTACGCCTCGGAGTTCCGCTACCGCAACCCCGTCGTAGGCAAGGACGACATAGTCGTCGCCATCTCGCAGAGCGGTGAGACGGCCGACACGCTGGCTGCCGTCCAGCTGGCCAAAGAGCGCGGCGCCTTCATCTACGGCGTCTGCAACGCCATCGGCTCGAGCATACCCCGTGCCACCGATACCGGCACGTACATCCACGTGGGACCGGAGATCGGCGTGGCGTCGACGAAAGCCTTTACCGGACAGGTGACGGTGCTGACGATGATGGCGCTGGCCATGGGCGAGGCCCGTGGCACCATCAGCCGCGAAGACTACCTGCGCGTGGTGAAGGGCCTGGCCGAGGTTCCCGTGAAGATACGCGAGGTGCTGCAGATGAACGACCGCATCAAGGACCTGGCGCGCACCTTCACCTATGCCCATAACTTCCTGTACCTGGGCCGCGGCTACTCGTACCCCGTGGCCATGGAGGGTGCCCTGAAACTGAAGGAGATCAGCTACATCCACGCCGAGGGTTACCCCGCTGCCGAGATGAAGCACGGTCCTATAGCCTTGATAGACAGCGACATGCCCGTCGTCGTCATCGCCACCCACAACGCGATGTACGAGAAGGTGCTGTCGAACATCCAGGAGATCAAGGCCCGCAAGGGTAGGGTGATAGCCCTCGTCTCGAAGGGCGACGACACCATTGCCAACATCGCCGACGAGGTGATTGAGCTGCCCGACGTCGAAGAGTGCCTGGAGCCTCTCGTCGCCACCATCCCCCTGCAGCTGCTGGCCTACCATGTGGCCGTCTGCAAGGGCAAGGATGTCGATCAACCAAGAAACTTAGCTAAATCAGTGACTGTAGAATAAATGAAAGATGTGACACTGGTCCTGTCTGACGGGACGCAATTCAAAGGAAAGAGCTTCGGCTACGAGCAGAACGTGGCCGGAGAGGTGGTGTTCAACACGGCCATGATGGGCTACCCGGAGTCGCTCACCGACCCCTCGTATGCCGGACAGATCATGGTGCTGACGTTCCCCCTGGTGGGAAACTACGGCGTGCCGCCGTTCACCTTCGGCGGTAAGAAGGCCGAGGTGAGCGGTATCGGTACTGTTCTGCCCGACTTCATGGAGAGCGACCGCATCTATGCCACGGCGCTCATTGTCAGCGACTACTCCGAGCAGTACTCCCACTGGAACGCCGTCGAGAGCCTCGGCGACTGGCTGAAGCGTGAGCAGGTGCCCGGCGTGACCGGCATCGACACCCGCCAGCTGACGAAGGTGCTGCGCGAGCATGGTGTGATGATGGGACGATTGGTGTTTGAGGAGAAGGTTATTGCGACAGAGTCGCAACAAACGTTAGAGGAGGACTACGGCGCCATCAACTGGGTGGAGCGCGTCAGCTGCAAGGATGTCATCCGCTACAACGAGGGTGCCGGCAAGAAGGTGGTGCTCGTCGACTGTGGCGTGAAGGCCAACATCATCCGCTGTCTCGTACAGCGCGACGTCGAGGTGATTCGCGTGCCCTGGAACTACGACTATACGGGCATGGCCTTCGACGGGCTGTTCCTGGCCAACGGTCCCGGCGACCCCGACAAGTGTGTGGACGCCGTGGAGATACTGAAGAAGCAGATGTCCATGAGCCGCAAGCCCATCTGTGGCATCTGCATGGGAAACCAGCTGCTGGCGAAGGCCGGCGGTGCCACCATCTACAAGCTGAAGTACGGTCACCGCTCACACAACCAGCCTGTGCGCGAGGTGGGCACGAACCGCTGCTACGTGACCTCGCAGAACCACGGCTATGCCGTCGACGCCGCCACGCTGGGCAAGGACTGGCGCGAGCTCTTCGTCAACATGAACGACGGTTCGAACGAGGGTATCCGTCACCAGACGAACCCCTGGTTCTCGAGTCAGTTCCACCCCGAGGCCTGCTCGGGTCCCGTCGACACGGAGTTTATGTTCGACCGTTTCATTGAAGCGCTGTAGAGATAGATAAGAGATAATAGATAAGAGATAATAGATAAGGGATGAGAGACCAAAATATCAAGAAGGTACTGCTGCTGGGTAGCGGCGCATTGAAAATCGGCGAGGCCGGTGAGTTCGACTATAGTGGAAGCCAGGCGCTGAAAGCCTTGCGCGAGGAGGGCATCAAGACGGTGCTCATCAACCCCAACATTGCCACGGTGCAGACGTCGGAGGGTGTTGCCGACGAGATATACTTCCTGCCCGTACAACCCTATTTCGTGGAGAAGGTCATTGCCAAGGAACGTCCCGACGGCATCCTGCTCTCCTTCGGTGGACAGACGGCGCTGAACTGCGGCGTGGAGCTCTACCAGAGCGGCGTGCTCGAGAAGTACAATGTCAAGGTGCTGGGCACGCCCGTACAGGCCATCATCGACACCGAGGACCGCGAGCTGTTCGTCAAGAAGTTGGACGAGATCAGCGTGAAGACCATCAAGAGCCATGCCTGCGAGACGATGGCCGAAGCCCGCGAGGCTGCCGCCGAGCTGGGCTATCCCGTCATTGTGCGTGCTGCCTATGCGCTGGGCGGCCTGGGCTCGGGCTTCTGCGACAACGAGGATGAGCTGCAGGTGCTCTGCGAGAAAGCCTTCGCCTTCTCGCCGCAGGTGCTGGTGGAGAAGTCGCTGAAAGGCTGGAAGGAGATAGAGTACGAGGTGGTGCGCGACCGCTATGACAACTGCATCACCGTCTGTAACATGGAGAACTTCGACCCCCTGGGCATCCATACCGGCGAGTCGATCGTCATCGCACCGAGTCAGACGCTCACCAATTCGGAGTACCACAAGCTGCGCGCGCTGGCCATCAAGATTATCCGCCACATCGGCATCGTCGGCGAGTGTAACGTGCAGTACGCCTTCGACCCGGAGTCCGAGGACTACCGCGTCATCGAGGTGAACGCCCGTCTGAGCCGCTCGTCGGCACTCGCCTCGAAGGCGACGGGCTATCCCCTGGCCTTCGTCGCTGCGAAGCTGGGCATGGGCTACGGACTCTTTGAACTGAAGAACTCGGTCACGAAGACGACGAGCGCCTTCTTCGAGCCGGCACTCGACTACGTGGTCTGCAAGATTCCGCGCTGGGACCTCTCGAAGTTCCACGGCGTGGACAAGGAGCTGGGCTCGAGCATGAAGAGCGTCGGCGAGGTGATGGCCATCGGCCGTACCTTCGAGGAGGCGCTGCAGAAAGGCCTGCGCATGATCGGTCAGGGTATGCACGGCTTTGTGGAGAACAAGGAGCTGAAGATTGCCGACATCGACGCCGCCCTGCGCGAGCCGACGGACAAGCGCGTCTTCGTCATCTCGAAGGCCATGCACCTGCCGGAGTATACCATCGACAAGATCCATGAGCTGACGAAGATTGACCGCTGGTTCCTGGAGAAGCTGAAGCACATCATCGACATCGACGAACGTCTGAAGAAGCAGAATATCAATACGCTGGAGGCGTCGCTACTCCGCGAGGCGAAGGTCTACGGATTCACCGACTTCCAGATAGCCCGCGCCATCGGTCTCGAGGGCGAGATACCGACGATGCACAAGGCCATGCTGCTGGTGCGTAACCGCCGTAAGCAGCTCGGCATCCTGCCCGTGGTGAAACAGATTGACACCCTGGCAGCCGAGTATCCCGCACAGACCAACTACCTCTACGTCACCTACCAGGGAACAGCCAGCATCGACACCCCTGCAGCCAACATCGACGTCGAATATAAGCACGACGGCCGCAGCATCATTGTGCTTGGCTCAGGTGCCTACCGTATCGGCTCGAGTGTGGAGTTCGACTGGTGCGGCGTCCAGGCGCTGAACACCATCCGCAAGGAGGGCTGGCGCTCGGTGATGATCAACTACAACCCCGAGACGGTATCGACGGATTACGATATGTGCGACCGCCTGTACTTCGACGAGCTGACCTTCGAGCGTGTCATGGACATCATCGACATGGAACAGCCGCATGGCGTCATCGTCTCGACAGGTGGACAGATACCCAACAATCTGGCCATGTACCTCGACGAGGAGCATGTGCCCATCCTCGGCACACAGGCCATCGACATCGACGGCGCCGAGGACCGTGCGAAGTTCTCGCAGATGCTCAACGAGCTGGGTGTGAACCAGCCGGAGTGGTCGGCGCTGACATCGATGGCGGATATCGACAAGTTCGTCGAGCGGGTAGGCTTCCCCGTACTGGTACGCCCCAGCTATGTGCTCTCAGGAGCGGCGATGAACGTCTGCTCGAACCGCGACGAGCTGGAACGCTTCCTGAAACTGGCGGCGAACGTCAGCGAGGACCATCCCGTCGTCGTCTCGAAGTTCATCGAGCACGCCAAGGAGATTGAGATGGACGCCGTGGCCAAGGACGGTGAGATCCTGGCCTACGCCATCTCCGAGCATATCGAGTTTGCCGGTGTACACTCCGGCGACGCCACCATCCAGTTCCCGCCGCAGAAGCTGTATGTGGAGACGGTGCGCCGCATCAAGCGCATCTCACGACAGATAGCCAAGGCCCTGCACATCAACGGACCGTTCAATATCCAGTACATGGCGCGCGACAACGACATCCTCGTCATTGAGTGTAACCTCAGGGCCTCGCGCTCGTTCCCCTTCGTGTCGAAGGTGCTGAAGCTGAACCTCATCGACTTGGCGACACGCGTCATGCTCGGACTGCCTGTTGAAAAACCGTCGAAGAACCTCTTCGACCTCGACTATGTGGGTATCAAGGCCTCGCAGTTCTCGTTCAACCGCCTGCAGAAAGCTGACCCCGTGCTGGGTGTCGACATGGCATCGACGGGCGAGGTGGGATGTATCGGCGACAATACCGACACCGCCCTGCTCAAGGCCATGCTCAGCGTGGGACACCGCATACCGAAGAAGACGGTGCTGCTCTCGACGGGTGGTGCCAAGCAGAAGGCCGAGATGCTCGACGCCGCCAGGATGCTCGTGGAGCACGGCTATGAGCTCTACGCCACGGGTGGCACGTCGAAGTACCTGACGGACAACGGCATCGCCAACACCCTGGTGTACTGGCCGTCGGACAGTGGGCAGCCACAGGCCATCGACCTGCTCCATGAGCACAAGATCGACATGGTGGTGAACATCCCCAAGGACCTGACGACCCACGAGCTGACCAACGGCTACAAGATACGCCGTGCGGCTATCGACCTGAACGTGCCGCTCATCACCAACAGCCGTCTGGCAAGTGCCTTTATCCATGCGTTCTGTACCGTCGGAATAGAGGGTATCGGCATCAAGTCGTGGCGTGAATACTAAAAAAAGGGCCGGAAAATTTGGTGATTTCAAATTTATGTCTTAAATTTGCACGGAATAAGTAAGAAAAAGACTACTATCCATGGATTTCGGCAATACTTTAGAATCACAGATCAACCGGAGTGATTATAAGATTCTCATCGTTGATGATGTTGTCAGTAACGTCTTGTTGCTCAAGATTCTCTTGACCAACGAGAAGTTCCAAGTGTGTACTGCCAACTGCGGCAATATGTGTATTGAGCAGGCAAAGGCCGAGAAGCCCGACCTCATCCTGCTGGATGTCATGATGCCCGATATCAGCGGTTTCGACACCGCCGTGATTCTGAAGAAAGACCCGGAGACCAAGGATATACCTATCATCTTCCTGACGGCTCTGAACAACCCCAGCGACCTGGTACACGGCTTCCAGGTGGGAGCCAGCGACTTCCTGACAAAACCCTTCAACAAGGAGGAGCTTGTCATTCGCGTCATGCACCAGATTACCGTCGTCGCCGCCAAGCGCATCATTGAGAAGCAGAACCGCGACCTGACGGCAACCATCAGCAACCGCGACAAGATGTACTCCGTGATAGCACACGACCTGCGTTCGCCGATGGCATCCATCCGTATGGTGCTGAACCTCGTGGTGTCGGCCATGTCGCCCGACATCGTCGGACCGGAATTGTACGAGCTGCTCGACAAGGCAAACCGTGAGTCGGAGGAGGTGCACGACCTGCTGGACAACCTCCTGAAGTGGACGAAGAGCCAGACGGGACGCTTGAACGTCGTGCTGCAGGACTTGGACCTGAACGATATCATCCCCGGTGTCGTGGACATCTTCGAGATGATTGCCCAGACGAAGAAGATCAAGCTCAGCTTCCAGGGAACGGACGCACCGCTGATGGTGCGTGCCGACAACGATATGCTGAAGACCGTCGTGCGTAACTTCATGTCGAACGCCATCAAGTTCTCGCCCGAGGAGTCGTCCATCGAGATCACGATGAAGCCGGAAGGCGACTTCGCGAAGATCAGCATCCGCGACCATGGCGTGGGTATTGCTGCCGACCGTATCGACAACATCTTCCATAAGGGTGAGACGACCTACGGCACTGGCGGCGAGGAAGGCTCCGGACTGGGCCTGCAGCTCTGTCAGGACTTTGCCCGTAAGAACGGTGGCGACGTGATGGTGGAATCTGTCGAGGGACAGGGCTCCACGTTCAGCGTCATGGTACCATTGAAGAAAGAGTAATTTTCAAGGATAATATTTATTTGTCAAAAAAACACTAAAAGAAAGAAATGAAAGCATTTGTTTTTCCCGGACAGGGAGCACAGTTCGTAGGGATGGGTAAGGACCTCTACGACAACAACGCAACAGCTAAGGAACTTTTTGAGAAAGCCAACGAGATTCTGGGTTACAGAATCACGGATATCATGTTCGAAGGCACCGACGACGACCTGAAACAGACGAAGGTCACGCAGCCGGCAGTCTTCCTGCACTCCGTCATCTCGGCCATCTGCATGGGCGATGCCTTCGACCCGAAGATGACCGCCGGTCACTCGCTGGGTGAGTTCTCGGCACTCGTTGCTGCAGGCGCTCTCTCGTTCGAGGACGGTCTGCGTCTGGTCTATGCACGTGCCATGGCCATGCAGAAAGCCTGTGAGGCTGCTCCCTCGACGATGGCAGCCATCATCGGTCTGCCCGATGAGAAAGTCGAGGAAATCTGTGCCGGTATCAACCGCGAAGGCAACGTCGTCGTCTGCGCCAACTATAACAACCCCGGACAGCTGGTGATCAGCGGTAACGTCGAGGCCATCAACGAGGCTTGCGAGCAGCTGAAGGCTGCCGGTGCGAAGCGTGCCCTGCCGCTGAAGGTGGGCGGTGCCTTCCACTCGCCGCTGATGCAGCCCGCTAAGGACGAACTTCAGGCAGCCATCGAGAAGACGCAGTTCCAGACGCCGAAATGTCCTGTCTATCAGAATGTTGACGGTAAGCCTCATACTGACCCCGCCGAGATCAAGCAGAACCTCATTGCACAGCTCACTTCGTCGGTACGCTGGACACAGTGTGTGCAGTCGATGATTGCCGACGGTGCAACGGACTTCACGGAGTGCGGTCCCGGCAAGGCTCTGCAGGGCATGATTGCCAAGATTAACCGCGACGTCACCGCTCACGGCATTGAAGCATGAAAGAGAAAATAGTCATCTATCAGATATTCACACGCCTCTATGGTAATGCCAATGTCTCGCGTCAGGAGAACGGTAGCATAGGGGAGAACGGTTGTGGAAAACTGAACGACTTCACGCCCACGGTACTGAAACAGCTCAGTGCCATGGGCGTGAGTCATGTATGGTATACCGGCGTCATCCGTCATGCTACGCAGACTGACTACACGGCCTATGGTATACCGCGTAACCACCCGGCCATTGTCAAGGGCAAGGCCGGCTCGCCATACGCCATCACCGACTACTACGACGTGGACCCCGACTTGGCCGTCGACGTCGAGAAGCGTATGCAGGAGTTTGAACAGCTCGTGGAACGCAGTCACAAGGCTGGCCTGAAGGTCGTCATCGACTTTGTGCCCAACCACGTGGCGCGACAGTATCACAGCCTCTGCAAGCCCGCCGGTGTGAAAGACCTCGGCGAGGGCGACAACCCGCAGAACGGCTTTGATCCCCAGAACAACTTCTACTACTGTCCCGGACAGCAGTTCGCCCCTTACTTCGACCTCTACCAAGGTGAGACGGAACCCTATGCCGAGGAGCCTGCCAAGGCTACGGGCAACGACTGCTTCCATAACGCTCCCGGCAAGAACGACTGGTACGAGACGGTGAAGCTGAACTACGGCGTAGACTACTATGCCGGTGGCGTGGGCTACTTCGACCCCATTCCCTCGACGTGGCAGAAGATGCTCGACATCCTGCTCTTTTGGGCGGCAAAGGGTATCGACGCTTTCCGCTGCGACATGGCGGAGATGGTGCCTGCCGCCTTCTGGGGCTGGGCCACCAGTCAGGTGAAGAAGAAGTTCAAGCACATACAGTTCATCGGCGAGGTGTATAATCCCGCCCAGTATCGCAACTACATCGCCAACGGCTTCGACTACCTCTACGACAAGGTGGGGATGTACGACACCGTTCGCGACATCATCTGCAGCCAGCGTTCCACCCACGACATCACCGGCGCCTGGCAACAGACGGACGATATCCGCGACCATATGCTCTACTTCCTTGAGAACCACGACGAGCAGCGCATTGCCAGCGACTTCTTTGCCGGCGATGCAGCGAAGGCCGTGCCGGCAATGGCTGTCCTGGCCCTGCTGCAGCAGAACCCGCTGATGGTCTATGCCGGACAGGAGTATGGCGAACGTGGTATGGACAAGGAGGGCTTCAGCGGCTGCGACGGTCGTACGACGATTTTCGACTATTGGTCGGTCGATACGCTGGTGCGTGCCGCTCAGAAGAAACTGACAGCCGCCGAGAAGACGCTGAAGGCGGCGTATGACCGCTTGCTGGCGATTGCCCGTACGGAGAAAGCTGTCAGCGAGGGTGTGATGTTCGACTTGATGTATGCTAATCCACAGTTGCAGCGCCAGTATGCCTTCCTGCGCAAGAAAGGCCGTGAGACGCTCCTCGTCGTCGCCAACTTCGAGGGTCATGCCGTCGACGCTCCTGTCGTCGTGCCACAACACGCCTTCGACTTCCTGAAGCTGCGTCAGCGTGCGGCTGTTGAGACTATCGACCTGTTGACGGGCACCCCCGTCACGCTGTCGCTGAAGGCTGATGCCCCCATCGCTCTGAAGGTTCCCGCCTATTCGGCGCTGGTTTTGAAGTTTTGAAAACAACGACTATGGCAGACGATTATATTCTGAACGATCACAATAAAGAGGAGTTTCCGCCGGCACATACGGCGGAACACCTCTTGAACCGTACGATGCAGCTGCTCTTTGGCTGCGAGCGTTCGTTTAATGCCCACATCGAACGGAAGAAGAGCAAGATGAGCTTTCATCTTGACTGCAAACCGTCGCGACAGGAGGAGAAGGAGATTGAACGGCGCATGAACGAGCTGATTGACGAGGATCTGCCTGTCACCTTCGAGTTTGTGACACGCGACAGCCTGCCAGAGGGCGTGAGTGGCGACCGTCTGCCTGACGATGCCTCGGAGACGATACGGTTAGTACGCATCGGTGACTACGACGTCTGCCCGTGCATCGGGCGTCACGTGCGTTCTACGAGTCAGATAGGACGTTTCGAAATGCTCGGCACCAACTGGGACGAGCACGAACGCTCTTTCCGCGTTCGCTTCAAAATCGTTTAAGCTTATACCTTTATTAAACCTTTCGTTAAACCATCGTTCATGCCTGTCGCTAAACGCTGGTTTAATCAAATCTCCAACTTCATAAAGACGGGGAAGTGGTCGGAGTACGTCAGGTCGTACTTGTAGTAATCCAATCCCTTCAACGACTGGTCATGGAAGATGTAGTCGATACGAACCATCTTCTGACGTCCGCCACGGAACGTGTACATAAAGCCGTGACCGCACTCCTTGAAACCGTCGACCATATTGCCGAGCATGGTGTTGTAGACATAGGAGTAGGGGACGTCGTTGAAGTCGCCGCAGACGATATGGGCGCCCTTGGTCTTCTGTATCTCACGGGCAACAACCTCGGCTTGTCCCGAGCGAATAACCATGCCCATGGTGTAGTTGCCGTAGATGGCGCTAAGCAGGCGGTTGTTCTCCACCTGGAATCCCTGCATCTGAAGCTTCGCAGCCTTGCGTAAGGTGCGGTTCAGACCAGTCGTCTCCAGATGGACGTTGAAGACGCGGACGATACGGCCGTTGATGTCGATGTCGGCCCACATGGCGCTGTTATTGGTCAGCTCGAAGTCGATGGTCTTACTCTGCGTGATGGGGTGGCGGCTGAAAATCATCATGTCGTCGCGCCCCTTGGCCATATGCGGGAAGTATTCCTTGTAGTTCTCGGAGTTAATCTGGTCGCCGCTGCGCTCGTTGTACTCCTGAAGACAGAGCACCTCCACCTTCTGACGGCGCATTTCAGCGAGGATGTCCTGGGCGATGAAGCCTGTCGTCTCGCGTCCGAACATGGCCACGTTATAGGTGGCAATCTTCACACCGGCTTTCGCATCGATGCTCTTATCCTGTGAGCCGAACTGGTAGAGCGTTCCCATATAGGGTATGCAGAAGGCAATGGTCAGCAGGGGTATGGGCATCCACTTCCAGCGGCGGCGTATGGCCCAGTAGATGAGCATGACGACGTTGGCGATAATGAATATGGGCAGTACATAGACCAGCAAAGCGCGGGCTGCGTTGCCTGCTGGTGGCACGCTGCCTCCGTAGAGTCCGAAGATGGTGAATACGGCGATGGCGAAAGTTGCTATGAGGAAAAGGAACGAAAAATATTTATGAACGGCCAGTTTTCCCATATCATGAGTGGTGTTTAGGTTATTTGTCTATGTACTTGGCGCAGATCTCAATCAGGTCTTCCACCTTGAACGGCTTCGCCATGAACTCGTCGCATCCCGCTGCCTTGGCTTCGAGGATGTTCTCTTCGAAGGCGTAGGCGCTGAGGGCGATGACTGGCGTGCTGTGGTTGACTTCCTTGATGATGCGTGTGGCGTCGAGTCCGTTCATCTCCGGCATACGGATGTCCATGAGTATCAGGTCGGGATGCTCGTCCTCGTTGATGGTCACCGCCTCGATGCCGTTATGTGCACGGAGCAGGCGGTAGCGCTTCTGCAGCACGATACGAACCAGTTCGAAGTTGCTCTCTTCGTCCTCGGCTACGAGGATGGTCTTCTGGTTGATCTCGTCGGGACGGGTGCTAACACGGAGCGTGCGGACGCTTGTCGTCGTACGGTTGCTGGTGGCCATACCGCCGATGGTACCGTGGAACGGCATGGTGAACGTGAAGGTGGAGCCTTTGCCAAGCTCAGACTCTACCTTGATGGTGCCGCCCATCTTCTCGACGATGATGCGGCATAGGGCCAGACCCAGTCCGAAACCCTGCTGCTGCTCGGCATCCTTCGAGGTGTATGTCTCAAAGATGTGGTCGATGAACTCCGGGGCGATACCCGATCCGGTGTCGCTGACGTAGAACTCGATGTTCAGCCCCTCGTCGATGATGCGGTAGCCGTATCTGATGGAGCCGCGCATCGTGTGCTTCAGGGCATTGCTGATGAGGTTGGTGAACACCTGTGTCAGACGGTTCTCGTCGGTGTTCATCGTGATGGGCATATCGGGCTCCGTCCACGTGAGCTCAACAGTCGGCGGACAGCGGAACTTAAAGATCTGCTTGATGTCCGTGCAGAGCTTCTTCAGGTCGGTGGGCGTCTTCTTGATGCTGATTTCGCCCGCCTCGACACGTGAAAAGTCGAGAATTTCGTTGATGAGGCTCAGCAGACGGCTGTTGTTGCTCTCGATAATCTCAAGGTAGTTCATGCGCTCCTCGGGAGAGTCTGTCTCTGCCATGATACGCGAGAAACCCTCGATGGCGTTCAGCGGGGTTCTGATTTCGTGACTCATGTTGGCCAGGAAGAGCGACTTCATGCGGCTGGCGTTCTCAGCCTTCGTTGCTTTCTCCTCGTATTCTTTCAGACGTGCATTTGCCTCGTCCAGCTGCTCTTTCGCCAGCAATAGCTGGCGATTGGCCTCGGCAAATTTGTTGAGCAAGAGCTCCTTTTCGTTTTGTTTCATTGAATACGAAGTTTCTATTCCGCTGCAAAGTTAGGGAAAAAAAATCAGACAAACGAATAATTTCTGATATATTTTACCCTCTTTTTGCTTTTTCCCATGTTCCGCTGTGGCTGTGCGTCCTTAGATAGCCGATTCCGCGGAAAACATTAACATTCATAAACATGAAATAATAGGGGATGTACAGCAGTCGTCCCGGCTTGCGGCGCCGTGCCTGCAGCCAGCCGGCAATGGCGGCGGCGTAGAAAAGTAGCTGCAAGACGAGGATGATCGTGTAGAGGGTAGAGTGGGTGAGTGGCACCAGTACAACGTTCAACGGCAACAGGGCTATGAGACAGAACGGCGTCAGGCTCCATCTCAGCACACGGTGGCTAATGAACAGGAACGACACCAACGGGTAGCGAAGCGGGTTCATCAGACGGCGCAGCCACCAGATGCTCTGCAGACCGCCGGCGGCGATGCGTCGCTTGCGTTTCGACTCCTCTTCCATCGATGCCGAGCCGTACTCCATCGCGTAGGCTTCCGAGGTGTAGGCTATGCGGTGGCCGTCGCCGACGATGAGCATCGACATCATAAAATCATCGAGAAGTGCGTTCGACGGTGCCTCGCGGTAGTGGCTCATGCGTACGGCGAAGAGCTCGCCGGCGGCACCCATGGACGAGTACAGTTCGCTGTCCCATCGCTTCAGGGTGCTCTCGTATTTCCAGTAGAGTCCCTCGCCCTCGGCGGCAGCCTCGCCAGCCACTCTGGCGGCTACTCTTTTCTCGCCTGAAACGCAGCTGACGTTAGGTTTAGTAAATTGTCGAGCGATTTCTCGCATTGCGCTGGCGTTCAGCATGGTATTAGCGTCAGTAAACACTACAAACGGAGCCTTGCTCTCGCGTAGTCCATGCTGCATGGCGGCAGCCTTACCGCGTCGCTCCGGCGAGTAGATGAGTGTCACCTCCGGGTACTCGCTGAGCAGGTCGTTAGAATGGTCGCTGGAGCCGTCGGTGACCCACATAATGCAAAGTTTCTCGCGCGGATAATCCAGCTGACGGATGTTCTCCATCTTCTCGCGGATGATGTCCTCCTCGTTGTAGGCACAGATCATCAGCGTCATCTCGGGCAGCTCGTCATCGTTGACGACGGGCTCCTTTTCGCGTCCCATAAATAGACGTTTCAGGGCTACGAGCGCATAAAGCAGCAGCCCGTAGCCCAGATAGGTGTAGAATACGATGAACAGGCAGAGCCAGAAACAGACTTTTAGTGTTGTCATTACGCTTCCTCCTTGTTTTCCGTTTCGTTAAAGCTCTATCTCTTCTTTCATGTCGATGAACTGTCGCTGCATGTCGTAGAACTCGTACTGCAGGAACGCCAGTTTCTGCGATGCTACGATCTTCACGCCCAGGCCGTACTTCATCTGCCAGCGGCGTTTCAGACTGATGACGCCCTGATTGATGTAGGCGGCGACATAGGGGTGTACGTGCAAGTAGAATCGCTTGATGCCAATCTTGTTGACCAGGCGGTCAATTTTGCTCTCCAGTTGGTCGGTGAACAGGATGCTCGACTTGATTTTTCCCTTCCCGAAGCAGGTGGGGCAGTCCTCCTCGACGTTGACGTCCATCACGGGGCGCACACGCTGGCGGGTAATCTGCATGAGTCCGAACTTCGACAGCGGTAGGATGTTGTGGCGCGCACGGTCTTTCTGCATATTCTTGCACATGCGCTCGTAAAGCATCTGACGGTCCTCGGCCAGGTTCATATCGACGAAGTCGACGATAATGATGCCGCCCATGTCGCGCAGTCGCAGCTGGCGTGCCAGCTCGTCGGCGGCGCCGAGGTTCGTCTCCAGGGCGTTGGCCTCCTGTCCGTTCTCCTTCTTTACGCGTGTGCCGCTGTTCACGTCTACGACGTGCATGGCTTCGGTGTGCTCTATGATGAGGTAGGCGCCGTGCTTGTAGTTTACGGTCTTGCCGAATCCCGACTTCAGCTGCTTCGTGACGCCGAAGTTGTCGAAGATGGGTACTACGCCCGTGTACTGCTTGACAATTTCCTTCTTCTCGGGGGCAATCATCGTCACGTAGTCCTTCACCTGGTGGAAAATCTCCGGGTCGTTAATGTGGATGCCGTCGTATGTGGGGTTGAACAGGTCGCGCAACAATGCTACGGCGCGGCTCTGCTCCTCGAATACCAGTTGCGGACGCTGGGTGGTCTTCTGCACCTTCGTGATGGTGTCCTCCCACCGTTTCAGGAGCACTTTCAGCTCCTGGTCCAGCTCCGCGGCGCGTTTGCCTTCGGCGACGGTGCGCACGATGACGCCGAAATTCTTCGGCTTCATGCTCTGCACCAGTTGTTTCAGACGGCTTCGCTCCTCGCCACGTTTGATTTTCGATGATACCGAGACTTTGTCCTGGAAGGGCATGAGTACCATGAACCGTCCGGCGAAGCTCAGCTCGCAGGTCAGTCGCGGGCCTTTCGTCGAGATGGGCTCCTTCACCACCTGTACCAGAACCTCCTGTCCCACCTTCAGCGTGTTCTGAATGCTGCCGTCCTTCGGGAGGTCGGGCAGGTGAGTGGCCTTCTGTATGGGGAATAGTCTCTTCCTGTCGCTCTGTACCTGCTTCAGGTACTTTTCGTAAGAGCTGTATTGAGTGCCAAGGTCAAGATAATGCAGGAAGGCATCGCGCTCGTGACCGACGTCGACGAAACAGGCGTTCAGTCCCGGCATCAGCTTACGCACTTTGGCGATGTAGATGTTGCCCACGGCGAACGATGCCGACCTTGGCTCGTTCTGGTACTCCACCAGCTGCTTGTCTTCCAACAGGGCGATGGAGATGTCCTTCGGCTGAACATCTATGATTACTTCACTAGTCATTCTCTCGGGTCTTGTAGGTTAATACGAAAAGGGGTGTGCCGCGAAATGTCGCGGGCACACTCCCTTCATTTTTCCGTTTTACAGCCAGAAGAGCTTACTTGCTCTTATGACGATTCTTGCGCAGTCTCTTCTTACGCTTGTGAGTAGCCATCTTGTGGCCCTTCTTCTTCTTTCCGTTAGGCATAATTCTAAATGGTGTTTTATTTGTTTAATGTGTTTGTTGTTACTTCATCTTGTCAATAAAGCTCTTCGCAGGCTTGAAAGCCGGGAAGTCATGAGCCTCAATGACCAGCGTCGTGTTCTTAGAGATGTTACGGCCGGTCTTCTGCGCACGGTGCTTCACGATGAAACTGCCGAAGCCGCGGAGATAGATGTTCTCCTTCTGCTGTGCAAGGTTGACACGAATCTCTTCCATGAACGCCTCCACGGTAGCTGCCACGTCTTTCTTGGCAATGCCCGTCTGTTCTGCAATGTTGTTGATAATATCTGCCTTAGTCATTTCTATGAGTGTTTTTATACGTAAAATCAGGTGCTTACAGGCACCTTCTTCATTTTTGGACTGCAAAGATACTGTTTTTCAGCGGGATATGAAAATATTCACCGTCTTTTTTTATGAAAATTAACACTCGCTCTCGCTGAATTGACTTTGCGCTCACTAAACCGGAATCTTGTCTATGCGCTTCTGGTGGCGACCGCCCTCAAACTCCGTCGTGAAGTACTCGTCCATGATCTTGCGTGCCATGTCCTCGTCGATGAACCGTCCGGGCATCACCAGCACGTTGGCGTTGTTGTGCTGACGAATCAGGTGTGCTATCTCCGGAATCCAGCACAGTCCAGCGCGTATCGACTGGTGCTTGTTCAGCGTCATGTTGATGCCCTCGCCGCTGCCGCAGATGGCGATGCCGGGGAACACCTCGCCCGACTCGATGCCCTTGGCCAGCGCGTGGCCGAAGTCCGAGTAGTCGCACGAGTCCTCGGTGTACGTGCCATAGTCCTTATACGTATATCCCTTCTCCTCGAGATACTTCTTCACAAACTGTTTAAGTGCGAAGCCGGCGTGGTCGCTGGCAATGCCAATAGTCTTTACTTCCATAATGCTATTAAGATGATTGTTCGTTTCAGTTCGCAAAATTAGCAAAAATCCTGCGGATACGCAAGAAAACCGTCCATCTTTTTCTGAAAAACCTATCATCCGCCTGTCGGCGCCCTTCTTTACGCGTACCTTATTTAATAAATTACAGGGTGAGTACCCGGCTTTGAGTCCTAAAAATAAGTTTTAGAGACAAATACGGTGGATGGATTTCAGTTTCTTTTCGTAACTTTGCCCACGTTTTTCATGAGACTAACCCAAAAAGCTTTAACCTATAACAATATGATGAAGAGGAAAGTGATGATGACGCTCTGTTTGGCGGCTGCGTTGGGTGCACAGGGACAGCCCGACTGGGAGAACCCGGCGGTGCTGGGGGTGAACAAGCTGCCGTACCACGCGACGCTACAACTGCCGTCGAAGGAGAAGGAGTGCTCGGAAATCGTGTCGCTGGACGGACAGTGGCGGTTCCACTGGAGCCGTAACCCCGAGGAGCGGGTGGCGGACTTCTACCGCGAGGACTACGACGTCAGCCAGTGGGACTGGATCACGGTGCCGGGCAACTGGCAGACGCAGGGCTTCGGTACGCCGATCTACGTGAACATCAACTACCCGTTTGTGAAGGACCGTCCGCGGGTGACCACAGAGCCTCCGAAGAACTGGACGGCCTACGAGAACCGTAACCCCGTGGGACAGTATGTGACGTTTGTCGACGTGACGAAGGCGATGAAGGCCCAACATCTGATTCTGCACTTCGGTGGCGTCGACTCAGCGTTCTACCTCTGGGTGAACGGCCAGCGTGTGGGTTACAGCCAGAACTCAACATCGCCGGCGGAGTTTGACGTGACGAAATATATGCGTGTCGGCAGTAACAAGGTGGCCGTGGAGGTGTACCGCTGGAGTGACGGCTCGTATCTGGAGGACCAGGACTACTGGCGCCTGTCGGGCATCTTCCGTCCTGTGCAGCTGTGGGTGCGTCCGCTGGTGCATATCGCCGATTACAAGGTGGAAGCCATTCCCAATGCCGACTTCTCGCAGTTTACAGTAAAGGCAAAGATTTCTGTCTGCAATACAGGCAAGAAAACCGCCAAAAACCTGCTGGCACAGCTCCAGATGGATTGTCCTGAACTATATGGCGTCAACGTCAATCCTAACCATAGGAATGTAACCAATCATCTTATTCAAAAACTGCCTGCTGGCGATACCATTACCATTGAACTCGCCTATCACTACGATGCCCCACCTCGTCTGTGGAGTGCCGAGAAGCCCTGGCTCTATCCTTACACCGTGCAGCTGCTTGGCATGAAAACCAGTAAGGACAACGAAGAATTCGAGAATCATTTCGGTGTGAAACGCGTGGAATGTGTTGGCGAGGTCTTCAAGATCAACGGGCGGAATGTGAAGCTGCGCGGCGTGAACCGTCACGACCACCATCCGCGGACGGGTCACTACGTGGACGATGCGACGTACGAGGAGGACATCCGTCTGATGAAACAGGCGAACATCAACTTCCTGCGCACCTCGCACTATCCCGACCGCGAGTACATCTACGAGCTGTGCGACCGCTGGGGCGTCTACGTGATAGACGAGGCGAACCACGAGACGCACGGCTACGGCTATGCGAACAAGGTGATGGGCGAGGACTCGACGTTCCGGCAGGCTCATGTGGACCGTGCGGAAGCGCTGGTGAAGCGCGACATGAACCACCCCTGCGTCATTCTGTGGAGCCTCGGCAACGAGGGTGGGGTGGGACTTAACATCGAGGCAATGTATAATAAGGTGCGCGAGTTGGACGCGACGCGTCCGCCGTTCTACGACAGCGACCGCCGCTACTCGGCCATCTGGGACGACAGCTACCTGTACCCCGACGAACTTCAGAAGAACGCCCGGCGCGTGAAGGACAAACCGTTCATGATGCGCGAGTATGCACACGCCATGGGCAACTCCGTGGGTAACCTCCAGGAGTATTGGGACGTCATCTATGCCGACAGCAGCATCTGCGGTGCCGCCGTCTGGGACTGGGTGGATCAAGGGCTGCTTGCTAGAATTGATAATGGAAAATTGATAATTGATAATGAAAAGAACAAAGATAATTATCCATTATCCATTCTCCATTCTCCATTTGTATTTGCATACGGTGGTGACTTCGGCGACAAGCCAAACGACGGACCGTTCTGTCTGGACGGCATCGTGGCACCCGACCGCAAGCCGTACCCCCAGTACTATGAAGTGCAGAAGGTGTACCAGCCGCTGACCTTCGAGCGCGACACGGTGGATGGTACTGTGCGCATCATCAACCGCGACTACTTCACCGCTGTCGAGGAGTACGCCATCAGCTACGACACGCTGCGTTACGGCAGCGAGGTGGTGCTGAACGTTGCCGCCAGTCTGAAGGAGGATCGGCCGTGGGCGAAGAAGGGCTTCGTCGTGGCCCGCGAGCAATTTGTGCTGGAGCCGTGGACATTTAGCCAGCCGGATAGCGGCATCAGTCCGCGAACGTCTACTGCCAAGAAAGAAAACAGCGTTCTCGCTGTGGACGGCAACACGCTTACCTCATGGATTGTCGACGGGCACGAAGTGCTTGCTTCACCCCTTGAGCCCTATTTCTGGAAACCCGAGAACGACAACCAGACGGCTGCGAATTTTGCCCGTCGTACGGCGATGTGGAAGGACCTCACGAAGGTGGACGGCATCACCGTAAACTACACCGCCATCGACGACCATACGCTGCGTGTCGACGTCAGCTACCAGCCGACAGACACCGCCGGTGGCCCGCGCCCCGTCATCCCGAAGTTCGGTATGCGGATGCGTCTGTCTGCCGACTACACACAGATACGCTACTATGGCCGCGGCCCGTGGGAGAACTATCCCGACCGCAAGCGTTCCGCCTTCCTTGGTGTTTACGAGATGCCGCTCGCTGAGTACGAGACGGAGTACATTCATCCGCAGGACAACGGCAACCGCTGCGACATCCGTTGGTTTGAAATCGGAAATAGTCAATCCCGTAAATTGCGCATCGACGGTCTCCAGCCCCTCTGTATCCGTGCGTGGGACTACGGCGAGGAGGACCTGCAGGGTGTACGCCATCCGCAGGACATCAAGCGCGGCCGTTTCGTCAACCTGAACATCGACCTGAACATCCACGGCGTGGGTGGTACCGACACCTGGGGCAAGCGCACGCTGCCGCAGTACACCATCGACGGCAACCAGCCCCACCACTACAGCTTCATCCTCAGAATAGACTAAATCACCAATAACCCGTATGAAACAAACCATTATTTCACTCTTCCTCCTGCTGATGGGGGGCGTGCTGCCGATGAAGGCAGTCAACATTACCGTGGGCGGCACCACCCGCTCGTACAACATCATCGTGCCCAAGAACCTGGGCGAGAACCGTCCGCTGCTCATCTTCTGTCACGGCTACAACCAGGATGCCAACTGGATGCAGAACGAGGAGTTCAAGAACGACAACGTGAGCATGGAGGCCGTCTGCGACACCGCCAAGTTCATCTGTGTCTTCCCCAACGGCATCGACAGGGCGTGGGAGACCGGCGGCGACCGCGACATCAATTTCATCAAGGCCATCATCGAGAAGATGGTGACGCAGTACAAGATCGACCGCAACCGTATCTATATGGGCGGCTTCTCCATGGGCGGTATGCTGACGTACAACGCCATCAACAAGATGTCCGACCAGATTGCCGCTTTCGTCTCGTGCAGCGGTCCGTCGGTAGTGACGCCTAAGTCCGGACTACGCCCCATTCCCCTGTTGCACATCCAGGGAACGGCCGACAACTGGGGCGGCGTACAGCCTGCGCTCAACCCGTGGATTAAGCACAACGGCTGCTCGACGACGGAAAAAGTCATCAGCAACTACAACGGCTTCAGCGGCGCCAAGCTGCACATCTGGGGCCCCGGCAACGACGGCGTGGAAGTGCGGCTCATAGAGCTCAAGGACAAAGGCCACTGGATATGCAAGGAGAAGCAGGTGTACACGGGCAAGGAGATCTGGAACTTCTGCAAGAAGTATTCGCTGAACAAGACGACGCCCAACGTCAAGATTACCGCCCCGACCACCGGCGACAAGTGCATCAGCTTCGCTCCCAGCGGACAGGCATCGTTCCCCGAGATTACCATTACCGCCTCGGCCGACGACCCTAACGGAACCGTGGAGCAGGTGGCGTTCTACGACGGCACGACACTCATAGCCACCTGCACCGCCAAGCCCTACAAGGCCACGCTGACGACGACGAAGGTGGGTAAGCACACCCTGAAAGCTGTGGCTACCGACAACGACGGCGAGACGAGTAGCGCCAGCGTGGAGGTGACGCTGCAGGCTCCCACGTCGCTGACCATCTCGACCGACTTCAAGGAGGGTGGTGCGCTGCCCGCCGGCTGGACTACCTACGACAGCAGCGAGCGCCGCACGGGCTATACCAGCGGCTACGACAAGGGCTGCCGCGTCCTGCAGTTCACGGGGTCGCCGAAGGGTTTTAACTATGGCCTCTACTTCCGCAACATCAACGGCAAGGCCAAGCAGGGCTATGCGAAGTACGGTCTCAGCGGCGCAGGCACGACGCTCCGTCTAGCTCCCGGCCACTACACGCTGAAGTACAAGATCTGTAACTGGAACATGTCGAACTTCGGCGACGTGGAGCTGGCCGTCGAGAAGCGAACGGGCAGCACGACCATTGCCAGCCAGACGTACACGCCGGACATCAACATCGGCAACGCAGCCTCCAACAGCTTCAGCAGTCCCGCACAGCAGGCCTTCGAGTTTGACATCGCCGAGCAGGGCGACTACGTCATCGCCATCTATTCAGCCGCCTCGGAGTGGAGCGACTGCATCGTCGGCCAGCTCATACTGAGTGCTAACAACTATGTGTCGACGGGCATCAGTTCAATGTACAATGGACAAGGGACAATGTACAATGGACAATGGATAATGGATAATGAGTTTTACAGCCTGCAGGGCCGCAAAGTCACGAATCCACAAAAGGGCATTTATATCAAGAACGGCACAAAGGTTGTGATTAAGTAAGAGAAGACCTGAGCTTGCTCGAGGTCTTCCGAACGGGAACGAGCTCGAGCAAAGCTCAAAGTAGTAGTGAAGTAAACGATGAGAAAGACTATCCTGACCATTTGCTGCCTCCTGTTGACCACGCTGGCAGCAGCTTATAACGATGAGTTCAGTCTGGGTGATGTCACCCTGCTTGACGGTCCGCTGAAGAAGGCGTGCGACCTGAACGTCAAGACGCTGTTGCAGTATGACTGCGACCGTCTGCTCGCGCCCTATCGCAAGGAGGCCGGGCTCGAGCCGAAAGCCAAGGCCTATCCCAATTGGGAGGGACTCGACGGCCATGTGGGCGGTCACTACCTGTCGGCGTTGGCCATGAACGCGGCGATGGGCAACGCGGAGTGCCTCCGTCGCATGGAGTATATGATCAGCGAGCTGCAGGCGTGTGCCGATGCCAATAGGAAGAACCACGCGGAGTGGGGACGTGGCTACGTGGGCGGTATGCCCAACAGCGAGCGCATCTGGTCGACGTTCAAGAAGGGCGACTTCGGCACGTACTTCGGCTCGTGGGCCCCGTTCTACAACCTGCACAAGATGTATGCCGGCTTACGCGATGCCTGGTGGTATTGCCAAAACGAGCAGGCGAAGATACTCTTCATGGACTTCTGCGACTGGGTCATCGACCTGACGGCCGACCTCAGCGACGAACAGATGGAGCGGATGCTCGGTAACGAGCACGGCGGCATGAACGAGGTGCTGGCCGATGCCTACGCCATCTCAAATGGCGACAGGAAGTATCTCGATGCCGCCAAGCGGTTCTCGCACCGCCGTCTGCTGACACCGATGACACAGCATATTGACAACCTCGACAATATGCACGCCAACACGCAGGTGCCAAAGGTGGTGGGCTTCCAGCGTATAGCCGAGGTGGCCAGCGACGAGGCCTACTACGAGGCCGCACAGTTCTTCTGGGACGTGGTGACTAGCCAGCGCTCGCTGGCTTTCGGCGGCAACAGCCGTCGTGAGCATTTCCCCAGCAAGGAAGCCTGCATGGACTTCATCAACGACATCGACGGCCCAGAGACTTGCAACACCAACAATATGCTGAAGCTGACGGAAGCGCTGCACCGCCGCAACCCTGAGGCCCGCTATGCCGACTATTTTGAGCTGGCCACGTTCAACCACATCCTCTCGTCGCAGCATCCCGAGCACGGCGGCTACGTCTACTTCACACCTGCCCGTCCGCGTCACTATCGCAACTACTCGGCGCCGAACGAGGCCATGTGGTGCTGTGTGGGTACAGGCATGGAGAACCACTCGAAGTATGGCCAGTTCATCTATACACACCGTGGTGACAACCTGTTTGTCAACCTTTTCGTGGCATCGGAGCTGAACTGGAAGGAGAAGGACGTCGTACTCCGTCAGGAGACCCTCTTCCCCTATGCCGAGACCAGTCGCATCACCGTCATGCAGGGCAAGGGTGAGTTCTCGCTGATGGTGCGCTACCCCAGCTGGGTGAAGCCCGGACAGTTCAGCGTCAAGGTCAATGGCCAGCCCGTGAACATCGTCACTGGCCCCTCGTCCTATGTCACCATCGACCGCAAGTGGAAGAAAGGCGACGTGGTGGAGGTCACCTTCCCAATGTATAACTACGTGAAATACCTGCCCAACGAGCCGCAGTACATCGCCCTGATGCACGGCCCCATCCTGCTGGCTATGAAGACCGGTACCGAGGATTTGGCCCATCTGGTGGCCGACGACAGCCGCTTCGGCCAGTATGCCAGCGGCAAGAAGCTGCCCGTCAACGAGGCACCCATCCTCATCGACGACAACATCGAGGACATTGCCAACCAGCTGACCCCCGTCGCCGGCAAGCCCCTCCACTTCAATTTCCGAAAGGATGGTCAGCTGTCAACTGTTAACTGTCAACTGTCAGCTATCGAACTGATGCCCTTCTTCGAGCTTCACGACGCCCGCTACATGATGTACTGGCTCGCCCTGTCGGAGCAGAGTTACAAGGGCTATCTCGCCGACCTCGCCCGTCAGGAGCAGGAGCGTCAGGCGCTGGAGGCCCGTACCGTCGACAAGGTACAGCCCGGTGAGCAGCAGCCCGAGACCGACCACAAGATGGAGACCGACCGCTCGCAAGTTGGCAACACCAACGACACCTTTTGGCGCGATGCCAGCGATGGCCACTACTTCAGCTACCTGATGCAGACGGACGGAATGTCTGACCTCTCGCTACGCCTGAAGTACTGGGGCGTGGGCGAATGGAAGAGCCACGAGTTCGACATCTTTGTTGACGACGTGCTGGTCATGGAGGTGAACAATACCGGTAAGTACCGCATCTCCGAGTTCAAGTACGAGACCTATCCCATCCCCGCCGAACTGCTGAAGGGCAAGACACAGGTACGCGTGAAGTTCGTCGCCAAGCCGCGTAAGCAGATAGGCGAGATTTACGAAGTAAGGCTTGTAAAAGAATAATAGCCCCTCCGGCAAGTTGTTTTGAAACGTAACACGAAAAGACTGACAATGACAAGACTCGCATTGATTTCATTGGTGCTCTTTGTCACCATGACCGCATTGGCACATGAGCAATTCTGCATTGCCAAGGACGGCAAGGCTGCTACAATTGTGGTAGATGAGAATGACTGGAAGGGCGTTATAAGAGCTGCGAACGACTTGAGCGATGACATCCGCAAGGTGATGGGCGTTAGCGGCGCTGTGCGCTTAATTGACAATGGACGATGGACAATTGATAATTCCATCATTGTTGGAACAATTGGCAAGAGCCGAACCATCGACCGCCTCATCAAGCAGAAGAAGCTGGATGTGAAGAAAATCAAGGGCCACTGGGAGGGCTATGTCATCGATGTGGTGGATGGAAACCTCGTCATTGCTGGTAACGACAAGCGCGGCACAATCTACGGCATCTACGAAATTTCCCGCCGCATTGGCGTCTCGCCCTGGTACTGGATGGCTGACGCTCCCGTGGTACACAAGGATGAGCTGTACTACAACGACGGCTACGAATACGACTGGCCTGCCGTGAAGTATCGCGGCATCTTCATCAACGACGAGTGGCCCTCGTTCGGCACGTGGTGTCAGAAGCACTTCGGCGGCGTGAACTCCAAGGCCTACGAGAAGATATTTGAGCTCTTGCTGCGCCTGAAGGCCAACTATTTCTGGCCAGCCATGTGGGCGACGGCCTTCAACGAAGACGACCCCGAGAGTCCCCGTCTGGCCGACGAGATGGGTATCGTCATGGGCACCTCGCATCACGAGCCGATGATGCGCTCGCACCGCGAATACCTGAACCGAAAGGAGCAGGTGGGACCGTGGGACTATGCCACCAATAAGGAACGCGTGGACAAGTTCTTCTGCGAGGGTATGGAGCGTAACAAGGCGTACGACAACCTCGTAACCATCGGTATGCGCGGCGATGGCGACGTGGCGATGGGCAAGGGCGACGACCAGGAGAACATGAAGACGCTCCACAATGTTATCGATGGTCAGCGTAAGATTATCAAGGACATCTACGGACGTGCCGACGCCGTGCCTCAGCTTTGGGCCATCTTCACCGAGGTACAACGCTACTACGATGCCGGCTTTACCGTTCCCGATGACGTGACGCTGCTTTTCTGCGACAACAACTGGGGCTACATCCGCCGCAAGGGCACCGAGAAGGAACGCAAGCGCAAGGGCGGTCTGGGTCTCTACTACCATATCGACATGAACGGTGGCCCCTGGAACGACCGTTGGGTGAACACCACCACAGTCCCCAAACTCCGCGAGCAGCTGAACCTCGCCTACCAGAGCGGCATCGACCGCATCTGGATTATCAACGTGGGCGACCTGAAGCCGAAGGAGATGCCTATCTCGTTCATCATGGACTATGCCTGGGACCCTGAGAGCGTGGGAGCCGGTGACGAGCAGCAGGGATGGTTACGCCAATGGACACGTAGCGTGCTTGGCGGTTGTGCCGCCGAGGATGTCAAGGAAGCTGCCGACATCATCGCTGACTATTCGAAGTATAACCTCTGGCGCAAGCCCGAGGTGCAGGTGCCGGGACTCTTCAACTACGCGGAGATGCTGCGCCTGAACAACCTCTGGCAGTCGGTCGTGCTACGCTGTGAGGCCCTCAAGGAACGTATCCCCGCTGAGGCCCAGGATGCTTTCTACCAGTTGGTCTACTATCCCGCCGTGGCTTCGGCTGGCGTGGCCCAGATATACAACGCCGCCACGATGGGTGACAGCATCACCGTCAATCACCTCATGGCGAAAGACCAACGGCTGACCGACTATTATAATAAGGTGTTGGCTGGCGGAAAGTGGGACGGCATGATGCTCGACAACCATATCGGCTACTCCAAGTGGTCTATTCCCGACAAGAACACGCATCCCATGAGTCTTGGCTACAAGGTCGACTACCCGCTGCTCTACTCGTTTGCCACTCCATCGAAGGAATATTCTATTCCTGCCATCGACTTTGTCAATACGGAGAGGGAGGTACACCCCTGCTTTAACGGCTGGGAGATACTTTGGGGACTCGGTCGCGGCGACGGCTGCTTGGGGGCTGCCGACGTGATGAAGGAATACCCCAATGGTGACGGCCCGGCGTTGGAGTACGACATTGACCTGTCTCCCAAAGACGGCAAGGGAACCATAGCCATCGGCATCCTACCTACGCAAGACATCATGCCCGCTCGCGGTCTGCGTCTTGGCGTGCAGCTCGACAATTGGCCCATGACGACTGTCGACGCCCGTCAGGGACTGCACGACGAATTCCAGGAATATACCCCAAAGAACCTCGCCCAATCGAAGAACCTGAAACCTCTCCCCCCACACAACAACCTGCTGCTCAGCGGCTGGAGGAACGGACGGAAGATGCTTCGCCGCGACGAGGTGTTCGACAACATCCGCTGGCTGGAGGTAAATTTCGTCAATACCACTCCTGGCAAGCACCGCCTGAAGCTCATCATGATCGACCCCGAAATCGTCATCGAGACCATCGTGGTGAATCCCGACAACAATCGCTACAGCTACTTTGGCGCACCGGCAAGAACAGAATAGAAACAGAACAAAGATGATTGACATGAAGAGGCTATTCACTATGGGTTGTCTGCTGCTGGCTTTGAACGCGGCAGCCCAAACGGCACCTTTCGGCCCTGTGCCCACGGAGAACCAGCTGCGGTGGCAGGACATGGAGATGTACGCGTTTATCCACTACTCGCTGAACACGTATACCGATCAGGAGTGGGGCTTTGGCAACGAAGACCCGCAGCTGTTCAATCCCTCGGACCTCGACTGCCGCCAGTGGGCACGGGTCTGTAAGCAGGCGGGCATGAAGGGCATCATCTTCACCGCCAAACACCATTGCGGCTTCTGTATGTGGCCAAGTTCCTACACCGAGTACAGCGTAAAGAACGCCCCTTGGAAGAACGGCAAGGGCGACGTGGTGCGCGAGTTGGCCGATGCCTGCCGCGAGGAGGGACTGAAGTTTGCCGTCTACCTCTCGCCTTGGGACAGGAACCACGCGGACTACGGACGGCCGGAATACGTGACGTATTTCCGCAACCAGCTCCGTGAACTGCTCACCCAGTATGGCGACATCTTCGAGGTGTGGTTCGATGGTGCCAACGGCGGCGACGGCTGGTATGGCGGCGCGAATGAGACACGACGCATAGACGGCCGCACGTACTACGGCTGGGCGGAGACGTTCCGCATGATCCGTGAGCTGCAGCCGGGAGCCGTCATCTGGAACGACGGTGGCGACCGTGGCGACCTGCGCTGGGTGGGCACCGAGGCCGGTAACGTGGGCGAGACAAACTGGAGCCTGATGCCGGCGACGGGCGACACCCCCTGGCACATGCTGCACTACGGCGTGGAGAACGGCGACGTGTGGTGTCCCGGCGAGACGAACACCAGCATCCGTCCGGGCTGGTTCTACCACGAGACGGAGAACGAACACGTGAAGAGCCTGTCGAAGCTCATGGATACCTATTACAAGAGCGTGGGCCGCAACTCGACGCTGCTGCTCAACTTCCCCATCGCCCCGAACGGGCGGATACACCCGACGGACAGTCTGCGTGGTATCGCCTTCAAGAAGATGATAGACGAGGTGTTCGTCAATGGAAGTGTAGAGTTTAGAGTGGATAGTGTAGAGTTTGCTACCGCCTTTCCTGCAGAAGAAGGGACAGCGGTAGCAAACTCTACACTCTACACTCTAAACTTCAAACAGCCCACGGCCATGAACCGTTTCGTGGCCGAGGAGGATATAGCCTTGGGCCAGCGGGTGAAGAATTTCTCGTTGGAGGCTGAGGTTGATGGCAAATGGGTGCCATTGCGCGATATGCTCGTTGAGAACGGTGACGGGCTGACGACTATCGGCCACCGCCGTATCGTCTGCTTCCCGACGGTCCAGGCGACGAAGCTACGCTTCACGATAACGGACAGCAAGGCCGCGCCCGTCATCAAACGACTCGGCGTCTATCTGGCTCCCGAGCTGACGGCTGACATCCCTGACAGCGGCGAGAAGAAGTCGTCGGCGCTACACATCTTCTTTAGCTCGCCCCGTCAGATGATGGTTGACTGGGACACAGAGCAGACGTTTACCACGTTCCGCTACCTGCCGCCGCAGAACACCCGCGACGGTCTGATTACGCACTACACCCTCTGGGCCTCGACGGACTGGGCACACTGGACGAAGCTCGCCTCCGGTGAGTTCTCGAACATCGTCAACAACCCCATCTGGCAGACCATCAAGTTCCCGGCCACGAAGGCACGCATACTGAAACTCGATGCCGACCGCCTGGCCGAGGGCGAGCGCATGGGTTACGGCGATGTGGACTTCTACTAAACAGCCATTCAATAGCCATTTCCGTTGGATTTTTGAAGATTTTCGTTCAAACGAAAAGCGGGGGTGCCATATAGGCACACCCGCTTGTCTTATCTGTGAACGAAGTGCTTATGCCAGCAGCTTCTTCACCTGCTCATAGACGTTCTGACCGGTGAAGCCGAGCTTCTCGTCGAGCACCTTGTAAGGAGCCGAGAAGCCGAACGACTCGAGACCCCAGACGGTACCGTCGGCACCTACCAGGCCTTCGAGGTTCACGGGCAGACCGGCGGTCAGACCGAACTTCTTCTTGCCACAGGGCAGCACGCTCTGCTGGTACTCCTTCGACTGGCTGCGGAACAGACCCTCGGAAGGAACGCTGACGACGCGTGTCTTGATGCCGTCGGCAGCCAGCAGCTTAGCGCCAGCCTCCAGCGTAGACACCTCAGAACCGGAAGCCAGCAGGATGACGTCGTAGTCGGCGTCGGAACCGGCGACAACATAGGCACCCTTCGTGGCCTGCGTGTAGTCGTTGCCCTCGGGCAGCATCTCGATGTTCTGACGCGAGAAGATGAGAGCGGTCGGGGTGTCGACGTTCTCCATAGCCATGCGCCAGCAGACGGTGGTCTCCTCGGCGTCGGCGGGACGAACGACGAGCACGCTGTTCTTGCCGTGGTGGTTCTTCAGCTTCTCCATCAGACGAATCTGTGCCTCTTGCTCAACGGGCTCGTGGGTAGGTCCGTCCTCACCAACGCGGAAGGCGTCGTGTGTCCAGATGAACTTCACGGGCAGCTCCATGAGGGCAGCCATGCGGACAGCGGGCTTCATGTAGTCGGAGAACACGAAGAACGTGCCGCAAGCGGGGATGACACCACCGTGCAGAGCCATACCGATGCAGCAGCAAGCCATTGTCAGCTCGGCCACACCAGCCTCGAAGAAGGCACCGCTGAAGTCGCCCTTCACGATGTCCTTGGTCTTCTTCAGGAAGCCGTTGGTATTGTCGGAGTTCGACAGGTCGGCGGAAGCGCAGATCATGTTGGGCACCTGCTCAGCCAGCTGACCGAGGACGGCAGCCGAGGCGCTACGGGTAGCGCTTCCAGCCTTCTGCTCAACCTTCGTCCAGTCAATCTTCGGAGCCTTGCCGCTGAACCACTCCTCGAGCTGGGCAGCCTTCTCGGGATTAGCCTTTGCCCACTCAGCCTTGGCAGCATAGCGCTCAGCCACAATCTTCTTCAGCTCCTCAGCACGCTTGGCATAGAGCTCTTGCACCTCGGGGAAGATCTGGAAGGGGTTCTCAGGATCGGCACCGAGGTTCTTCATCGTGTTGATATAGGCGTCGCCACCGAGGGGAGCACCGTGGGTAGCGCAGTTCGACTCGTACGAGCTGTTGTCAGCCTTGCGGGCACCCTTGCCCATGATGCAATGGCCGATGATGAGGCTCGGACGCTCCTTCTCAGCCTGTGCCTTCTTGATGGCCTCGCGGATTTGGTCGACGTCGTTACCGTCAATCTTCTGCACGTACCAGCCCCATGCCTCGTACTTCTTGGCGGTGTCCTCGCAGGTCACCACCTCGGTCTTCGTAGAGAGCTGGATGTCGTTGGCGTCGTAGAACATGATGAGGTTGTCCAGGCCCAGGTTACCGGCAATACGGCCAGCACCCTGTGAGATCTCCTCCTGCACGCCACCGTCAGAGATGTAGGCGTAGATGGTCTGGTTCATGACGTCGCCCAGACGAGCCTTCAGGAACTTGGCTGCGATGGCAGCACCGACGGCGAAGGTGTGACCCTGTCCGAGGGGACCAGAGGTATTCTCAATGCCGCGCTCAATCTCGCGCTCAGGGTGACCGGGGGTCACCGAGCCCCACTGACGCAGGTTCTTCAGGTCCTCCAGCGAGTACTTGCCGATGAGGGCGAGCTGGCTGTAGAGCATCGGAGCCATGTGGCCGGGGTCGAGGAAGAAGCGGTCGCGCCCCTCCCAAGCGGGATTCTCGGGATCGTAGACCAGGAACTCTGAGTACAGGGTGTTGATGAAGTCAGCACCACCCATGGCGCCGCCGGGGTGACCCGACTTGGCCTTTTCAACCATCGATGCAGCGAGGATACGGATGTTGTCCGCTGCGCGATTCATAACTTTGTTGTCGTTCATAACTAATATATTAAATATGAAAAAATAATTATTAAAAGGTTCTTAATGTTTGAAGTATTTCTTGCCGTTGGTGATGACGATGCCGCGGCCGTCGCGTGTCTGGCGACCGGCAAGGTCGTAGGTGTTGCCGTCCGAAGAGTGGGGGAGGCTGACGGCGTTGACGGCCGTCGTCCCTTTCTTCACGACGCTGATGTAGTCCATGTCGGGCATCCAGCCGGTGCTGTTCGACAGGCGGATGACGTTCTCGCCGGGCTCTAGGGTGATGTCGAGCTTCTTCGTGCCGATGGTGCCCCACCCGCCGGAGTGGTAGCTCTGCGTCTTCACCGTCTTGCCGTTGACGCTGAGGGTCATGCTACGGCTCTCGCCGCTGATGTAGCCGATGGTCAGCTCGTAGTCGCCGCCCTCCTGGCTGTAGACGTTGCGCCACTCCAGGTAGTTGGTCGAGGACTTGCCTAAGTAGCCGGCCTTGTAACCGCCTGAGCAGGTGGACGATTCCGAGTACTGGCAGACGTTGCCCGTTATCTCCGAGTAGGCTTTTGAGTAGCCTGTCTCGGCCTCGTAGAGCGTGCGCTCCAGTCGGGTCTGAGCCTGTGCGACGTAGATCTTCGTGCCGTGGGCGGGCACCTTCACCGTGTAGGTGCCTTTGTACTGTCCCACGTCCTTCTTCGTGAAGCAGTCGTGGAGGCTGACGCTGTCGGCGAGGTCTATGTCGCTGAAGTTCATGGTCACCGAGCGCTGGCCGTCGTTGGGGTTGTAGATGGCGAAGGCGCGCTTCAGTCCGTAGGCCGTCTCGATGTCCTTCACCATGATGTAGCAGCCGTTCACCTTCTTCGCGAGGTAGGCCTGATGGTAGAGCGTGTCCTGGTTCAGGGCTATGAGCTCCGTGTTCTTCAGCAGGTTGAGGTTCGTGCTGTTCAGGTCTTTCATGTTACAGCCGATGAGCAGGGGCGAGTTCATAATGCACCACATACCGAAGTGGGTCTTGGCCTCCTCGTTGGTCAGCTTGGTATTTCCCCATTTCGTGACGCCCACCTCCAGCATGTCCATGTCGTTGTAGTGGCCCTTGCTGCAGTAGGCGCTCATGTAGAGGTTCTGTGCCAGGATGTCCTTCACCGAGTCCCAGCTGGGGTTGATGTCCTGGGTCGTGCGCCACGAGAAAGCGGCATCGTCGGCCCATGTACCGGGGTATGCCCATCGGCAGATGTTCATGCGCACATCGTTGCGGCCGGTGTTCTTGATGGCCTTGGCGATGGCAGTGTAGCGCTGCTTCTCGTTGAGGATCAGGTTCTCATTGTTATGGCCGACGGCGCCGCCGCAGAAGTCGACCTTGATGAAGTCGAAGCCCAGGTCCTTGAAGAACATATCGCAGTCCTGTTGGTCGTGCTCATAGAGTCCCACGCCCACGCCGTCATTGTCGCCACCGTGATAGCTGCCGCAGGTGTTGTGCCCGCCGTCGCTGTAGATGCCGGCCTTCAGGCCCTTCTTGTGGATGTAGTCCACCACGGGCTGCAGGCCGTTGGGGAATCGGGTGGGGTGTATCTTCAGCTTGCCCGTCGTCTTGTCGCGACCACCGAAGTAGCCGTCGTCGATGTTGATGTGGTTGTAGCCGACGGCCGACAATCCTTTCGACACGATGGCATCAGCCTGTCCCTTGATGATCGACTCGCTGATTTGCAGTTCAAACGTGTTCCACGAGCTCCAGCCCATCGTGGGGCCGTAGTCGATGCTGTCCTTTTGGGCGCCGTCTTCAGCGGCGACAGTCAGAGCTGCCGCCGCCAAGATGGCTGTACATAGTGTTTTCTTCAGCTGTTTCAATTGTCAATTATGAATTGTCAATTATCAATTCTTATCTATTATCTCTTATCTCTTATCTGGCTTAGCCCTTGTGCTCCACCGCAGCCTGCTCAATGGGCAGACACTTCTTGTAGTTCTCGATGTAGCGCTCGAAGCCGGCGACGTCCTCAGCCATCGGGGCGATGCTGACGCCCGTGTTGCCTGCGAAGACCACGTCCTCCAGGTAGTCGGCCAGCGACTTGCCGTTCTTATTAATAAGGTAGCCGGCCAGCAGGGCGATACCCCACGCACCACCTTCGCCGGCAGTCTCCATGACGGAGATGGGCGAGTTCAGGGCGGCGGCGAGCATTCGCTGTCCCACGCCGGCGGTCTTGAAGTAGCCGCCGTGACCGGTGATGCGGTCCACGCGGATCATCTCGTCCTTGAACAGGATGTCGTTACCGATCTTCAGCACGCCGATGGCACCGTAGAGGTTCGCACGCATGAAGTTGGCCAGGTTGAACTTGTCGTTGGCCGAGCGCACAAACATCGGACGACCCTCGGCAAGACCCGTCACAGGCTCGCCCGAGACGTAGTTGTAAGCCATCAGACCGCCGCAGTCGGCATCACCCTCCAAGGCCTTGTTGAACAGCTTGCCGTAGAGCTCGTTCATGTCGACGGGCACGCCGAGCAGCTGCTGGTACTCCTTGAACAGTCCCACCCAGGCGTTGATGTCGCTGGTGCAGTTGTTACAGTGGACCATCGCCACGAGGCTGCCGTCGGGTGTCGTCACCATGTCGATCATCTCGTAGGGCTTCGACAGCGGCTTCTCCAGCACAATCATCGAGAAGCTGGAGGTACCGGCCGAGACGTTACCCGTGCGCTGCTTCACGGCGTTCGTAGCCACCATGCCCGTGCCGGCGTCGCCCTCGGGAGGACAGACGGGGATGCCGGGCTTCAGGTGACCGCTGACGTCCAGCTTCTTCGCACCCTCGGGGGTCAGGAAACCGGCGCTGTCGCCAGCGTTCAGCGACTTCGGCAGGATGTCGAGCAGCTTCCACGAGTAGCCCTTCGGCTCAATCAGCTTGTTGAACTTGTCCACCATCGTGGCGTCGTAGGTCTTCGTAGCGGGGTCGACGGGAATCATGCCCGAGGCATCGCCAACGCCCAGCACGAACTCGCCCGTCACCTGCCAGTGGACATAGCCAGCCAGCGTGGTCAGGTACTTGATGTCGTTCACGTGCTCGTTGTTGTCGAGGATGCACTGGTACAGGTGCGAGATGCTCCAGCGCAGGGGGATGTTATAGTTGAACAGCTCCGACAGCTCGGCAGCGGCCTTGCCCGTGTTCGTGTTACGCCACGTGCGGAACGGCACCAGGATCTCCTGCTTCTCGTTGAAAGCCATGTAGCCGTGCATCATAGCCGAGAAACCAATGGCGGCCAGCGCCTCAATCTCGCAGTCGTACTGCTTCAGCACATCCTTGCGCAGCTCGGCGTAGCAGTCCTGCAAGCCGTACCAGATGGCCTCGATGCTGTAGGTCCACAGTCCGTCAACGAGCTGGTTCTCCCATTCGTGCGAGCCCTGGGCGATAGGTTTGTTCTCCTGGTCGATGAGTACGGCCTTGATGCGAGTGGAACCGAATTCGATTCCCAGAATGGCCTTTCCGGCCTCGATGGTTTGTTTTGCGGTCATAATCGAAATTTGCAATTTGACGATTTAACTATTTACGATTTTGGTTTTTTGCCATTACCAATTTAGGTTCAGACTGCAAAGATACTTTATTCTTCGCACATAGCCAAACAATTAACCTATTTTGTATTTCTCCATCTCATTTTTTTGTAATAACCAAATTTTTAGTCAAAAAGGTTAATCCGATAAGCGTTTTAGCTCCAATGGCGGGGTGGGGCGCCAGGTTGTGGTTTTCCCAGACCGTATATTTATTCGCATATTTATGCTTTATAAGGTGGTCTTTAGCCGCGAAAAGACCACCTTATTGTTTCTAAAGATGACCTAATAACACTACTTGATAATGTGCGTTATCCTTATCATCCATTTACTGTAAGCGAGAACTCCAAATGACAAAATCGGAAAATTTCCGTTGTTTTGCTTTTAGCGAAACTTGGCGGCACCTCGGTATAGCTCAAACAAGTTTGGCTCTACTCTCGGTTTGCACAAGCTTTCCACGTTAAGGTTTGTTTAGTAGCATTTTCTTTCTTTTGTTTTCAATATCTCTGTTTCCAATTTGTTCCTTTTGCCGTTTTCGTCTTTTCAATATAGTTGTGTATCAGTTACTTGCGAATAATCAGCAGGTTTTCAAGAAGAGCATCATGATGATCATCGGTGCTTGTGTGTTCCTGATTGCCGCTGCCCAGGCTCTGCCTCTGTTCTTCGGCATTGAGGATGGTGTAATCACAGGTTTCTAATGAACTCAGGTACTAAC
>JAEEGG010000982.1_pt1 | contig 80618 bp, 64 predicted proteins | sample 9134161 | NCBI WGS metagenome assembly JAEEGG01 (sample SAMN16246543, study PRJNA631951) | gut metagenome | biome: gut microbiome; feature: rumen; material: CR-attached | host: Bos | place: Iran: Karaj | collected 2018-10
TAGTTTGGACTAATCACTGAAGCGAGACAGCGTGGCTGCGGAAGGGCTGTCTAAATAATTATTTCATTTCCAATATTTTAAAAGACAAAATCGAAATAAATAAAAAAAATAATAGCGGGGGGTGAGATAAAAAATTTTTTTGTAATTTAGCCGCCGCAAAAATTGCAGCCTGGAGAGATGGCCGAGTGGTCGAAGGCGCACGCCTGGAAAGTGTGTAAACGCCGAAAGCGTTTCTAGGGTTCGAATCCCTATCTCTCCGCAATTTTATAATGAAAAAAAGAAAACAAAGAATTATTAATCAAATCAAAATCAACAGATTATGAAAAAACTGATTGCTTTATTCACGGTTCTTAGCATCATGGCTTTCGGTATGACGAACACGGCATGGGCTCAAGGCAAGAAAGCCGCCAAGGAAGAGACGAAGGTTGAGGAGGCCGCTAATACCGAAAACACAGAAGCAGTTGCTCCTACCGCCGAAGTCAAGCAGGTTGAAAAGCCCAACGTTGACGATAATACGACCACTGCCGACAGTGGTTTGCACCAGACCTTGAAGACCAAATTCGCCGATGGTGGTCCGATGTGGATGACCTTCGTGGCTATCGCCTTGATTTTCGGTTTGGGTTTCTCCATCGAGCGTATTTTTTACCTCAACTTGGCCAGCGTGAACACCAACAAGTTGCTTGCCAAGGTTGAAAACGCCCTGCAGAACGGTGGTGTGGAGAAGGCCAAGGAGGTCTGCCGCAACGAGCGCGGTCCTCTGGCCGGCGTCTTCGCCCAGGGTCTTGAGCACTATGACGAGGGCCTTGAATCTGTTGAGAAATCCATCGTCTCCTACGGCGGTGTCGAGATGGGCAAACTCGAGAAGAACCTCAGCTGGATCGGCTTGGGTATGGCCTTGGGACCGTCCCTCGGATTCATGGGTACGGTTATCGGTATGGTTCAGGCATTCGATGACATCGAGAAGCAAGGTGACATCAGCCCGACCGTTGTGGCAGGCGGTATGAAAGTGGCTCTGTTGACAACCGTCTTCGGTTTGATCACGGCTATCATCCTCCAGATTTTCTACAACTACATCCTTTCGAGAATCGACAGCATCGTGAACGACATGGAAAGCGCCACCATCGAATTCATGGACATCCTTGTCAAGAACAACAAATAAGAGATCCTCTCTAATTTCGTAACTCCTAAAACAGGAAATTATGGGAAAAAGAATCATTAATATCGCGCTATTGGTCTTGGCCATCGTGGCATTCGTGTTGCTTGCGATTTACGTCGTGAATTGGAACAGCACTGTTGACACGGGCAACTCCGATACCAATAAAGCCAATGTGGCCAACTACAAGGCCATCGGGGCTCTGCAGAGCTTCGACGAGGGCCAGCAGCTCCTCGATGAATTTCTGACCGCCAAGGTTGACGCCATCGGCTCCAACGCCAAACCCGGCGCCTACTACACCAAAGTCAACAACTACATTGAAAAGAACCAGGCCGTTTGTGAACAAGAGGAAGCCCAAGCCAAGGATTTCTTCTGCTACCTCAACATCCTCAAAGGTTTGAAGGAAGCCGACTTCAAGCAGTTCAAAGCCGACTATCCCAACAACCTCACCAGCTTGACCAAAGACGGTGCCGGCAAAGAGTTCACGTTCGGCAAGGAATATGTGAACGACTTCAAGAAAGTCAACACCTACGAAGACCTGTCCAACTACATCAATGAAGATCTTTCCAAGAAATACACCGACTTCAAGACCGCGCAGTTGACGAAAGAGGGTCAGGTGAAATCCGTGAAGACCCTGCAGACCGTCACCGACAGTGTGTTCAAGATCAGTGCATTCGATGCGAAGGCCAAGACTGCTGCCCTGGAGGGATTTCAGAACAACTTCAAGAAATACCAGTCGATGGACAAGAAGCTCCTCGGACCTGCCTTCTCCATCATCTACATCTTCGCTGGCATCGGCATTGCCGCCATCTTCATCTTCATGCTGTTGGGTCTTTTCACCGACTTCAAAGCGAAGAGCAAAGGTCTCATCGCCATTGCAGGCGTCATTGTGGTTGCCCTGCTCTGCTACCTGTTTGCAGCGCCGGATGCCACCAACGCCGCCTTTGCCAAACTGTCCATCTCCCCGGCTATGGGCCGCTTCATCGAGGCAGTGGCTTACTTCATCTATGTTTTGACCGTGGTCGGTCTGGGCTTGTTGGTCTATGACCTCGTCTCCTCCATGGTCAAGTCTGGAAACCGTAAATAAAACATCATGGCACGTAAGACTCCATCTATCAACACCAGTTCGTCGGCGGACATCTCGTTCCTGCTTTTGACATTCTTCTTGCTGACTTCCAACATTTCCAGCGACCAAGGTATCATGCGCCAGTTGCCGAAATATGCGAAGGACGTCAAAGAGATGGATGTTGAGGTGAACACGAGAAACCTGCTTCGCGTCAAGGTGACGAACAAGAACATCGTCATGGTGGAAGGTGCTAAATGGACCGGAGAAAACTGGGTGATGCTGTCCGACAACCGCACTGGTGTGAATGCCTCCAACCAAGCCAACTATGGCGGTGACATTGACAAACTGCACGAACTGGCCTACGAATTCTTCGGAAACCCGCGCAAAGAGCCCAACCTGCCCGACAGGAAGAGCACTCCCATCCCGGAAGCCGACTTTGGCAACTTCGACATCTCCAACGGCGTCATCTCCTTGGAATGCCAGAACTACGCCACCTACGAAACCTACATCAAGGTGCATAACGAACTTTCCCGCGCCATCAACCAACTGCGCGACGAACTTTCCAAGGACAAGTACGGCAAGAGTTTCAAAGTACTGGATGATAGCTCCGACGACACCGACAAAGAGAAGGCCAAAGCCATCAAGAAGGCCATCCCCATGAACATCTCTGAATCCACATCCAATTAATACCCGAATATTATGTCACGTTTTAAGAAAAACGGGAAAAAGGAAGTACCGGAACTCAACACGGGTTCCATGTCCGATATCATCTTCATGTTCCTCTTCTTCTTCATGGTGATTACCACCATGCGTGAGAGTGAGGCGAAAGTGAAGTTCACTGAACCGACCGCCACGGAGTACCAAAAGTTGGACAAGAAGAACTCCTACACCGTCTATATGGGCGAACCCACCGTACAAGGTGCCGCCCTGCTCGACAACGCCGTCTCCATCCAGTTCAATGACAAGCTGGCTGCCTCCACCACGGATGAAGGCCTGAAGACCGCCGTTGATGAGTTCGTGCAGAGTTCCCGCGACGCCAGTGCCCTCAAGAACGAGGATCCCGACAAGATCACCTACTACTTGAAAATCGACAACAACACGCGAATGACCGCCGTCAACCAGTTGAAGTTGGCGTTGCGTAAGAAAAACGCGCTCAAGATTCAGTATGCAACCAAAAAGGAAGTAAAGAGAGGCAAATAATCCTTTCCTTCCCATTCATAAAAAGAGACTGTGGCTTCCACAGTCGCTTTTTTTTATCATCCCACCCCATCCAAATCAATTCGTCACCCATGACCATAGAAAACACCCGCATCGCCGTCATCGGACTTGGTTACGTCGGACTGCCGTTAGCCCGTCTGTTCTCCACCCGTTTCCCCACTATCGGCTACGACATGAACAGTGCCCGCGTGCAGGGGCTTATGCAAGGTCATGACGCCACCCGCGAGGTAAGCGACGAACTGCTGCAAGCCGCCATCGCCAACGGCTTCCGCTGCACCGACAACATCGAAGAAATCCGCGACTGCAACGTCTATATCGTGGCCGTCCCCACCCCGGTGGACAACAAGAACACTCCCGACCTGTCGCCGCTCATCGGCGCCAGCACCACCGTGGGCAAGGTGATTTCCCAGGGTGACATCGTCATCTACGAATCCACCGTCTATCCCGGCGTCACAGAGGAGGAGTGCCTGCCCGTGGTCGAAAAGGTGTCGGGGCTGAAATTCAACACCGACTTCTACGCCGGCTATTCGCCCGAGCGCATCAACCCAGGCGACAAGGAGCACACCGTGGAGAAGATCAAGAAGGTGACTTCGGGTTCCACTCCGGAGATCGCCGACTACGTGGATCGGCTCTACAACAGCGTGCTCGTGAACGGAACCCACAAGGCCAGTTCCATCAAGGTGGCGGAGGCCTCCAAAATCATCGAGAACTCGCAACGCGACGTGAACATTGCCTTCATGAACGAGTTGGCGAAGATTTTCAACGCCATGGGCATCGACACCCACGACGTCATCGAAGCCGCCTCGTCGAAGTGGAACTTCATCAAGCTGCAGCCCGGCTTGGTGGGTGGTCACTGCATCAGCGTGGATCCCTACTACCTGATACAGAAGGCACAAGTCTATGGTGTGCTGCCGCGCGTGATGTCGGCCGCCCGCCGCCTCAACGACGGCATGGGCGACTACGTGGCCAACCGTACCATCCAGGCCATGAACAAGAAGGGCGTGCTGGTGAAAGACGCCCGGATACTCATCCTCGGCTTCACCTTCAAGGAGAACTGCCCCGACATCCGCAACACCCGCGTCATCGACATCTTCTCCACCCTGCGGGAATATACCGCCAACATCACTATTTACGACCCGTGGGCCAACAGCGACAATGTGGAGCGCGAGTATGGCGTCAGGACCACTGGAGGCGACATGCGGTCGCTGGAGGGCCAGTTCGATGCCGTCATCTTGGCCGTCGCCCACAACGAGTTCAAGAACACCGACGTCCGCCGCTTCCTCCGTATCGACAACGGCGTGGTGTATGATGTCAAGGGCATCCTGCCCAAGGGCATGTTCGACGACCGGCTGTGATTTTAGGTTACAGGTGTTAGGTTTTAGGGGCAAAGGTATAGAGGCGGGAGATTGGGTAGAAGCAGTGAGAAAGATGTCATTGAATTTTCGCCTTTCTTGCGTGTGGATTGGCGGAAAATCGTATTTTTGCAGTTCCAATTCCAAAGAATATGAAAAGAGCACTTTTGCTGATTTTACTATGCGTGACAACGTGCGTTTCGGCATTTTCACAAACTCCGGAAAAACCCGTGAAATGGCGTTACACTGTCAAACAGACCAGCGCCACGGAGGCGACATTGCAGTTCACTGCCACCATCCAGAAAGATTGGCACATCTTCGCCATCAAACACGGGGATGGATTTGAGATCCCGACCTCCTTTAACTTCACTGCATCAAAGGATTACAAACTTGTCGGCAAACCCACGGAGCCGAAAGCCAAACAGGGTATAGACACCCTGATGAACACCACCTACTACTACTTTGAGAACAAGGTGACCTTCTCCCAGAAGATCGCCATCACAGACCCGACGAAGGAGTTCAAGATCAAAGGCGTATTGGAGGGACAGACCTGCAATATAGGCACTTGCAAGCAGATTGAAGAGCATTTCCTGTTCACCATCAAGCCCTTTGAGGGAAAAGCCACGGAGAGTGTGGGGAAGAGCGTAGAAGTCGTTCCCGTGGAGGAAGAAGCTGAAAAGACACTCAACAACGCTGAGAAGGAGAAGAGTTTGCAACCCACGGTGAAACAATCCAAAGTGAAAGACAAGGAAGAGGATGAGTCGATGTGGTGGTATTTCCTCACCTCCATTGGCGCCGGCCTGCTCGGCCTGCTCATGCCTTGCGTCTTCCCGATGATTCCGATGACGGTCTCCTACTTCACCAAACAGGGGGCGAAAGGGAAGATGTACGCGCTCGTCTATGGGCTTTCCATCGTGGCCATCTTCGTGCTGTTGGGCATCGTCTTCGCGGTGGCCTTCGGCCCCGGGGCGGCCAACGAATTAGCCACGGGCTGGGTGCTCAACGTCATCTTCGCCATTATCTTTGTGATTTTCGCCATCTCCATGCTGGGTTATTTCGAGATCACGCTGCCCAGCAAATGGGTGAACAAGTCGGCCAAAAGCGAGAGCAAAGGAGGCCTGGTGGGCGTGTTTTTCATGGCGCTGACGTTGGTGCTGGTATCGTTTTCCTGCACCCTGCCGATTGCGGGCGCCGTGGCCCTGAATGCCGCAGGCGGCTCCCTATTGAAGCCGATCATCGGCATGTTGGGCTTCTCGTTAGGTATTGCCGTGCCTTTCACGCTTTTCGCCCTTTTCCCCGGCCTGCTAAAAAGCACCCCGAAATCGGGAAGTTGGATGAACACGTTGAAGGTAGTGTTGGCTTTCATCGAGTTGGCCTTCGCCCTGAAATTCATCAACGTGCCCGACCAGACCTACCACTGGGGCATTTTGGACCGTGAAGTCTATCTGGCCTTCTGGATCGTGCTGTTCTCGATGATGGGCTTCTACCTCATCGGCAAGTTGCGCTTTCCCGCCGACCCGGAGATGCCGGTGCAGAAGAGTTGGGTCCGCTTCACCACCTCCATTTTCGTATTTGCCTTCGTAGTCTATATGATCCCGGGCATGTTCGGTGCGCCGTTGAACGCCATTTCCGGCTGGCTGCCGCCGATCGAGACCCACGACTTCGACGCCCACAAGGTGGTGCGCGAAGAGACCACGTTCGCGCTTGTCGATAAGGAGCGCGGAAAGGCGGAGGATCCCCACTATGCCGGACAATTGGAGTTGCCCCACGGTCTGCACGGCTATTTCGATTACGACCAGGCGCTCCGCGTGTCGAAACAGATCCACAAGCCCGTCTTCATCGACTTCACCGGGCACGGCTGCACCAACTGCCGCCACGTGGAAGCGAAGGTCTGGAGAGATCCCGACATCCGCAAGAAATTCTCGGAAGAATTCGTCATGACGGCCCTGTACGTGGATGACAAGACCATCGAACTGCTGCCCGAAGACCGCATCAAAGATGACAACGGCAAGGATATCACCATGTTAGGAAAGAAAAACATGTACATCAGCCAAAAGTTGTACAAGGAGAACTCACAGCCGTGCTATTTCATCATCGATGAAGACGGCTCCGTGCTGGCCGGTCCCACCTACTACGAACTGGATGCGAAGAAGTACATGGAGTTCCTGAACCGAGGCATCGAGGCATACCAGAAAAAACACCAAAAGTAGTTAGCAATGATGAAAAAGATACTCATACCAGCTCTGTTTTTGCTACCGGCGCTACTGTGGGGGCAGAACGTGCGTTATGATGTCGAGGAGTCGGTGAGTGCGACGGAGCAGAAGTACAAGGAGGCATGCCAGCGCGTTGGAAAAGTGGAAGTTTTTGTGATACAAGTTATTGCCTATTCCGGAGAGGATTCCGGGGAGAAGGCGCGCGCGGCGGTGGCATCGCTCAACAGTTACCTGCAGGGGCAGGGCATTCCAGCCGAAGCGTACAGCACCTTCCAAGAACCCAATTTCAAGGTGAGGGTCGGCTACTTCAGCACCCGGCACGAGGCCTACAGCATTTTATTGAAATTGCGTGGAATGTACTCCGGCGCGTTCGTCACCCGAGACAAGCAGCGGGTGATGACTGTGTTGGACGAATAGCGACTTATTGACTTATTCCACAAGGGATTCGCCATTGTCGGCGGAGGATTCCGCATTGTCGGCGGCCTCCATCATTTCACCGCCCTTTTCATCTTCCATCGGAGTTCCGCCGTTTTCCGCATTGGAGTTTTCTTCCGTTTCTGCCTCTTCCTCTTGCTTTTCATTATTGAAGAGGCGTTTGTAGAAGATGATCATCGCGAAGATGCCGACGGTGACGCAGGCGTCCGCGAAGTTGAAGACGGCGGGGAAGAAGTACTGTCCACCGAAGCCGGGGAACCAGTCGGGGATGCGGAAGAGTTGGATGTAGAACATATCAACCACGCGCCCGTACATGAAGGGGGCGTACCCGTAGGCGATGCCGTAGAAGGCGGAGTCGATGATGTTGCCGAGGGCACCGGCGACGATCAGCGACAGGAAGCAGACGGCAAGGGTGCCTATTTCGTTGTTTTTAAGTCTTTTAACCAAGAAGTAGATGAGATAGCCCACCACAGCGATGCGGAGAAGGGAGAGGGCGAGTTTCCCGAGATTGTCGCCGAAACTGAGTCCGAAGGCCATGCCGGGGTTCTCCACGAAGTGCAGGTTGAACCACTCGCCCAACACGGGAAGGGTTTGGCCGATTCCCATGTGGGATTTGACCCAGATCTTGATGATCTGGTCAATGCACACACAGACCACCACAATCGCAGCAGCGACGATGGCGAGTTTTTTCTGCTTATTCACTGGAAACTCTATTTTTTGGATTCCAACTTGGCCTCAATGCACATGGTGGCATGAGGAACGCTCATGAGGCGCTCTTTGGGGATGAGTTTGCCAGTGACGCGGCAGATGCCGTAGGTCTTATTTTCGATGCGCATGAGGGCGGCCTCCAAGTTCTTGATGTACTTGTATAGGCGGGCGGCCTGCTGGGCATTCTCCTCTTTGGCGAGCACCTGACTGCCCTCTTCAAGGTTTTTGAAGGTCGGGGAGGTGTCGGTGGTGTCATTGCCCGCATTTTCGCAAGCGTCCATATAGACTTCCAAGCCCTCGCGAGCCTCTTTCAACTTTTTCTCTATCAGGGCTTTGAATTCTGCCAATTCCTCATCGGAATATCTCACTGTCTTTGTTTCTGCCATAATCGTAGGTTTTTATTCAACTGCAAAGGTACATGAATTTTTCGATTCTGCACGATTGTCACGGAAAAAAAGGCAATATCATGGTTGGAGTTTGCGGGCGTCGGCCAAGGGGATCTTATTGCCGTCTTTGAAGGCGATGACGAAGGCGTCCGGGAATTTCTCTTTCACGCTTTTGAGGATTTTCTGCACGCTTTCGTAGGTGAGTTCGTCGCCGGAGGTGTATTTCCAGAGGTTATTTTCGAAGTATTTGCCGACTTTTTGCAGACCGGCGAATTTCTGATGGTTAGTGGAAAGATTCTCCTTGGAGGCGTAGAATTGCACTTTATAGCGGACTCCAGCGTCATTGACGTTGCTCGTGGGCTTCTGATTCTCCACTGGTTTCAAATCTTCTGCTGGTTTCTGCGGTTCGGCAGGTTTGGTGTTGTCGGCAGGTTTCTGTTCTTCTGCGGGCTTATTCTCCGCGGCAGGTTGTTGCTCAGCGTTGTTCTTATCCTTGTCGGTGTTGGCAGGGGCTTTGTTCTCGGCCTCGTTTTTGTATGCCTCAAACGCCGAGGCGATAGACTCCGCGAGTTTTTTCTGGAAGTCGGCGTTGAGGAGTTTGGCCTCCTCTTCGGGGTTGGAGATGAAGCCGAGTTCAATGAGGATGCTGGGCATGGCGACGGAGTGGAGCACCCAGAAGCCGGCCTGTTGCACCTTGCGGTCGGTGAAACCGGTGGTTTTCACGAGGTTGTTCTGCACCTTAGCGGCGAGTTTGGCGGAGCGGTCAAGGTAGGCGTTGGAGTAGAGGGAGAAGATGATGTAGGATTCGGGCGAGTTGGGGTCGAAGTTGCCGTAGGTGGTCTTGTAGTCGTCCTCGAGGAGCATGGAGGCGTTCTCACGGCGGGCGACGGCGAGGTTGCTCTCGGTCTTGTGGAGGCCCATAACGTAGGTCTCGACGCCGTGGGCGGCGTGGTTGGTGTTGGAGTTGCAGTGGATGGAGATGAAGAGATCGGCGTGTTTGCTGTTGGCGAACTTGCTCCGTTCTTCAAGTTTGGGGTAGGTGTCGGCAGTGCGGGTATAATAGACCTCCACATCGGGACATTTTTCCTTGATTCGCTTGCCCACTTCGAGGGCGACGGCGAGGGTGACGTCTTTCTCCTTGCCCTTGCTGCCGATGGCGCCGGCGTCTTTGCCGCCGTGTCCGGCGTCGATGACCACCTTCTTGATGCCATCCTTGGCCTGCGGATAGGCGGCCGTGATGAAGAAAGCGGAGATCGCAAATAATAAAAACCAAATTTTTTTGTTCATAATGGGCGAATTTTGTGTAATTTTGGAGATTTTTTCAACGTACAAAGATATTATAAAAAGGACAATCGCATAACCACAGATGACATTAATAATCAACGGTCGTTTGTTATTTAAGTCACGGCTCTTCATAGCCATGATTTTCAGTTTGTTATGCGTATTTGGAAAGGCCCAGGACGTGCCGGAAACGCCCATAGACAGCACTTTGGCGGGCGATTCTGTGCTGTTGACGACCGCTGTGCAACCGTCGGCTGACACGCTGCCCGCGCGCGATTCCGTCGTCGTTGGCGACACAATTTACAAGAAAATCTCCGACGGCGCCATTGAAAAGCGGGTCACTTACGAGGCCCGCGACTCCATTGTCGTTGACCTGCGTCAGCGCACCACCTACCTTTTCGGTGACGCGGTGGTCTATTATGACGACCTCGAACTGCGCGCCGACTTCATCCAACTCGGGTTCGACAATCAGGAGTTGTACGCCACTGGCATCGCCGACTCCTCCGGCCGCGTCACCGGCTATCCCACCTTCAAGCAGGGCGAGACCTTCTTCAAGGCACATGAAATCAAATACAACTTTAAAACCACTAAAGGCATTATCAGTCACGTGATTACAGTGGAAGGCGAAGGTTATATCCACGGGGAAAAAGTCAAGAAACTAGACGACAACACCTCCTTCATCCGTCGGGGCAAATACACCACGTGCGAACTCGACGATCCGCATTTCGAGATCGCCTTCACCCGTGCCAAGGTCATCCCGGACGACAAGATCGTGATGGGGCCGGCATACCTTAGTTTCGGCGGGGTACCCACGCCATTGGCCATTCCCTTCGGCTACTTCCCCATCCAAAAAGGGCGGCGCAACGGCATCATCATGCCCACTTTCGGGCAATCCACCAACCGCGGCTTCTACCTTGAGAACTTCGGCTATTATTTCGGCATCGGCGAGCACTTCGACATGTTCATCGGCGGCGACATCTTCACCAACGGAAGTTGGGCCGTCAAACTGCGTTCCAACTACGTCTTCCGCTACAAGTGCACCGGCAACATCAACCTCAGTTTCGCCCAGAACTTCTTCGGCGAGCGGTTCACCCCGAGCCGTTACACGACCAACGATTTCAAGATCCATTGGGAGCACAAACAAGACGCCAAGTCGCACCCGACAACGCGCTTCTCGGCCCACATTGACATCATGAGCAGCACTTTCAACAAGTACAACCTCTCCAGCGTGGAGGACTACCTCTCCAACCAATACGTCTCCAAACTCAACCTCTCCACGAGTGCCAAGGGGGTGTTTTTCGTTGATATGACGGCTTCATACACCCAGAACACCAACACGGGGCAGGTGGAGATCGCGCTGCCGGATGTCAGCATGTCGGTGGCGCAATTCTACCCATTCCGCAAGAAGAACAAGAGCAATCTGAAGTGGTACGACAACATCTCGATGCAGTGGTCGTCGCAACTCATCAACCAAATTTCCACGCAAGACAGCATGATCCTCCGGGCGGAGACCTGGCGCAACATGCAGTTGGGCATGCGGCACTCCATCCCCATCACCATCCCCATCAAGATCGCGAAACGGATCAACTGGAACACCACCATCAACCTGACGGAGAAGTGGTACCTGCAACGCGAGCGGCAGGAGTTCGACACGACCATCAGCGAGAACGTCATCACCTCGAACATCAACCGCATCATGGAGCGCAACTTCTACGCCCTGCACGACATCAGTCTGGCGACCACGCTCACCACGAAGATATACTTCCTGTATCAGGTGAAAAAGGAGCGGGGGCTGGCGTTGCGGCACGTCATGACGCCGTCGTTGAGTTTCACTTACACCCCGAACCTGAGCGGCAACACCTATGGCGAGTACTTCAACACGCTGACGGGCGAGATGGTTCCTTACTCCTACTTTGCCTCCTCATTGTTCGGCGGTGTGAGCAACCGCTCCTCCGCCATCGCCCGCCTCAGCATCGCCAACAACGTGGAGATGAAGGTGCGTTCGCGCAAGGACACCATCACCGGCATGAAGAAGATCGTGCTGCTCGACAACCTCACCGTCGGCTGCTATTACGACTTCGCCGCCGACTCGCTCAACTGGTCGATGCTCACCATCTCCGGCCGTACCACCCTGTTCAAGCAACTCTACATCACCTTCAGCATCGGCTTCGACCCCTACTGCTACAACGATCAGGGGCGCCGCATCAACGTCACCGAATGGAAGGCCAACCACCGGCTCATGCGCTTCTCCAACTCCGACCTCAGCATCAGTCTGAACTGGACCATCAACCAGGATTATTTCAAAGGACAGAAGGAGAAACGTGAAAAGAAGCAGCAGGAGCAGGAGCAACTCTTCACGGAGAACTCGCTCGGCATGCCCAACAAACGCCCGGACTTTTCCAGCCCCTGGTCGGTAACCCTCAGTTACACATTTGCTTACACAGTGAAAGACAACCCCTACTTCTATTTCGACCCCACCTACTACAGTCTGTACGGCATTTACGAAGAGGACGCCGCCCGAGCACACACCGGCCGGATCGTGCAGACCTTGAACATCAGCGGCGACTTCAATATCACCAAGAAATGGAAGATCGGCTTCACCACTGGCTATGACTTTGCCCAGAAGTCGTTCTCCTACACCTCCTTCGACATCTACCGCGACCTGCACTGTTGGGAGATGCGGTTCAACTGGATTCCCTTCGGCAACCGCCGCGGTTGGAGTTTCACCATCAACGTGAAAGCATCTGTACTGCAAGATCTTAAGTGGAACAAAAAGAAAGACTTCAGAGAAAATTTCTAAAAAAACAACATTTCAACCCAAGATTTTTAAACTCAATTCCGTTTTGATAGATGTCTAAGCCAACGACAGCAGAAGAAACCAGGCAGATGATCGCTGGATGCAAGGCCGGAAAAAGGAAGGCACAGCACCAGTTGTTCAAGCTGTATTACGGGCGGGCGATGGCCACCTGTATGCGGTATGCCAAGAGTGAAGAGGAGGCGGAAGACATGTTGAACGAGGGGTTTATCAAGATCTTCGCGAACATCGGAATGTACGAAGAGGAAGGTTCTTTCGACGCTTGGGTGAAAAAGGTGATGGTGAACGCGGCCATCGACTACCAACGCAAATACAAGACGTTGGTAGTGAGTGCCAACTACGAGGATGTGCCTGAGGTTGAGTTGCATAACACGACCGAAAACACCGCCATCGCCAAGATGAGCGCCGACGAGTTGACGGCCCTCATCCAACGGCTGCCCGCCACCACCCGCGCCGTCTTCAACCTGTACGTCTTCGAGGACTACAGCCACGCCGAAATCGCCAAGATGTTGGACATGAAAGAGGGAACGTCGCACTGGCACCTCAATCACGCCCGCACCAAACTGAAAGAAATGATCAACGCAATCCAAAGATAAAATGTCGGAATTCGACCAACTATTCAAGGAAAAAATCGCAGAAAAAGAGTACCCGTACTCTGCCAAAAAATGGCGCAGTTTCAAGCAAAAAGCGGGGTGGTCCGCTGGTGCTGGATTGCTGCAAACTACTTTGGCAGTGACGATTAGCACCGTAATGGCGGTTTTGGGATGTTGGCTTGGATACGACATCACTCCGAAGATCGAGAAAGTTTCCGCGCCGGTGGAACAGACAGTGACAGTGGCGGAGGAGGCAAGTCCGGAGGAGATCGCGCCGGTGGTTGCCCCGGACACGGTGGAGCCAGTGGGTTCGACGACGACGGCACTAGTCCAGCCGATGCCAGTCCGGCCAGCCGCCAAGGTGGACACGACCGCTGCGCCCGCAACCACGCCCGCGCCTGCGGCGACCGAGCCGACGAAGCCGCGCCGCCCGTCAACGCAACAGGAGGGGCGCGTTCGCCACATTTATGAAATCAACACGGACACCATTCCGAATAACGATTTTTGATTTTTTTAGATTTCCATAAAAAAGTCGTATCTTTGCACCTTGTATTTTGGTGCATTCTATGACAGGGAAATTTGACTCCATTCGGCATTTTACTCCAGAAGAATCCTTTGCAGCGCAAGAGGAAGTGTTTCATAATGAGATATTTACACAAGCCCTCAAGACGCTCAACATGGGCATGACCGCTGAAGGACTGCTCCGCGACCGCCACACTTTCGGCTCCCATTACATCTTCCAGAGGGAGTTTGCCGGACGTTTTCTGCAATATTATTCCGACAAAACCGCCACTCATGTTCATTATAGCGGATTGGAAAACGTGACTCCCGATCGGCCGCAACTCTTCATCGCCAACCACCGCGACATTATCATGGATGCCGCCTACGTACAACTCTATTTTTTCAATAACAACATCAATACCACCAAGATAGCCATCGGCGACAACCTCGTCTCCACTCCCCTGCTGCTCAACATCGCTAAGATGAACAAGATGTTTATCGTGAAGCGGAGTTCCTCCCTCCGAGAGAAGATCCTCAACTCCCGCGAACTGTCGGAGTACATCCACGTCAGCATGGCCGACGAGCACGAATCCGTCTGGATTGCGCAAAGAAATGGCAGAACGAAGGACGGCATTGACCACACCCAACAGGGACTGCTGAAGATGCTCACCTACTTCGACGAGGGACACGATGTACTGGAGACCCTGCACGACATGCGCATCACACCGGTGACTATTTCCTACGAGTATGAACCCTGCGACAGTCTGAAAGCCAGGGAGTTGGCACTTTCAGAAAATCAAAAATACGTCAAGCAGCCCGATGAGGACTTCAACAGCGTGTGTCAGGGGATTTTCGGCTTCAAGGGGGAAGTCAACCTCGTCATCGGGAAGTGCATCGACGAAGAGTTCGCGCAAATTCCCGACGGCCTGCGCAAAAACGATAAGTTGACGGCCTTGGGCAAGATCATCGACCAGCAAATCTACGCCAACTACAAACTATACGCCACCAACTACATCGCTTACGACTACCTTGAAAAGTGCCAGAAATTTGCAGACCATTACACCGAGAAACAGCGGGAGGATTTTCTACAATATATTGACAGACAATCTATTACAAAAGATGTTGACCCTACAAAGATGAAGTCCTACCTGCTTCAAATCTACTCCAATTCGGTCAAGACCCACTACGGTCTCGAATTGTCCCATACTGAAGAAAACGATTGGTAAAATGAATGATATACAACCTCCCTCGGCCCCTAAAATACTGATAGTCAGGTTGAGTTCTATCGGAGACATCGTACTCACCACCCCCGTGATCCGTTGCGTAAAGCAACAAGTCCCCCACGCCGAAGTTCATTTTTTAGTGAAAAAGGGCAATGAGCCCCTGCTTCAGCACAACCCATACGTAGATAAACTGCACGTTTATGACGGCAACAAGGAGTTGTTAATCAACGAGTTGAAGCAAGAGAACTTCGATTACATCGCGGACTTGCAGAAGAGCCGACGGTCGCGGAAACTATTGAAGAAATTGGGATGCGAGCGAGTGACTTTCCCGAAATGCAACTTCCGCAAGGCCGTCCTGGTGGGCACCAAGATGAACTTCCTGCCGGAGTGGCACATTGTAGATCGCTATTTCGAGGCGGTGAAGCCGTTGCAGGTGTCCAATGACGGGCAGGGGTTGGACTTCTTCATTCCCGAATCGGAAAAATTTGATGTTCAAGAACTTCCCGCCGGATTTGAGGATGGCTACATTGCCGTTTCGGTCGGCGCGAAACATGGCACCAAGCGGATTCCGGTCAGCAAGATCATCGAGATCGGCAGTTTGGTGTTCAAGCCGATGATCCTGTTGGGAGACCAGCACGACCGGGCGGCGGCGGAAGAGATTGCCGCGCGGTTGAACGTCAAGGTGCTGAATGCCTGCGGGCAACACTCGATCCTCTCCACGGCCTCCATCGTGGAGCAGAGCGACTGCGTTTTGACGGCCGATACGGGCATCATGCACATTGCGGCGGCACTGCACAAGCCCATTGCCTCGTTATGGGGCAACACCGTGCCAGAATTAGGCATGTATCCCTACATCGCCCCCGGCGCTCCTGAAGGCCGCATCTTCGAAGTGCCCTATCTCAAGTGCCGCCCCTGCTCGAAATTAGGTTTCGAACACTGTCCGCTCCGACATTTCAAATGTATGAACCTCATCTCCTCTTATGAGGTAGCAGATTGGATCAATCAGTTTTGAATTGAAAAAAATACGACTCATCCTCCTCTACCCTATCGGTGCAATATTCGGACTTATTGCGCTGATACGTAGGGCTTTGTATAATAGAAAGGGCAAGCGCGACACCACCTCCACTATGCCAACAATTTGCATAGGCAACTTGGCTGTCGGGGGAACGGGAAAGACTCCGCACACGGAATATTTGGTGCAGATGCTGTCAGAAACATGCAGTGTCGCGACACTGAGCCGAGGGTATGGGCGGGCGACAACCGGCTACATTTTGGCAGATGCGCATGCTACGGCGCGCACCATCGGGGATGAGCCGTTGCAGATGAAGTTGAAATTTCCCGGCACAGTTGTAGCGGTTTGCGAGCAACGCGCCGTAGGGTTGCAGCAACTTTCCGCCCTTCCCGAACCGCCCGACGTGGTCATTCTCGACGATGCCTACCAGCATTTGGCCGTGCGCGGCGGGTTGCAGTTGGTACTGACCGACTACGCAGCGCCCTACTGCGACGACTTCCCGCTGCCGGCGGGCAATCTGCGCGAGTTTGCGCGTGCCGCCGCCGAGGCCGATGCCGTCGTCGTGACCAAGTGCCCACCCGACTTGGATGCCGACAGCGCCGCGGAACTCCGCCAACGCCTGCACCTCCACGAAGGACAACGCTGCTTCTTCACCACGTTGCACTATGAAAATATCCGGCCGTTGACCCCCGCCGCCGAAAAAATCGCCATCGAAAAACATGCGACTACTTTTTTGGTAACGGGCATCGCGCACCCCGAACATATTTTGCATTATTTTCATTTACAAAATATTGAAACAAAACTAATTGCATTTTCCGACCATCACGAAATCTCTAAAAAAGAGGCCCAAAGAGTATGCAAAAAATTGGCATCATCTCCCCCCAATTCCATCATTGTAACGACAGAAAAAGATGCGGCTCGGATGCGGGGAACGGCTGCCTGGGAGGTGCTTTCGACGCTGCCTGTTTTCTGCCTTCCCGTGCGAGTCAAGTTCCTTTGGGATAAGGATGAGTTCAGGTGTTGGGTGACGGATTTTGTGTCTCGCGGCGCACGATGTGAGTGAGCAGGGGCGTCTGGATGCAGTTGGGCACGAGCGAGGAGAGGATGAAACTCCACGGGTTGACGAGGATCTCCTTTTTCCCTTTCAAAATTTGTCGCACGCACTTGCGGGCCACCCGTTCCGGGGTGACGAGGGTAAGTTTGCCGAAGAAGCCCTGCTTTTCGATGCGCCCAACGATTTCGGGGCTGGTGGCCATAGCACCGGGGCATACTACACTGACGGATAGTCCTTTACCTTTGTACTCCGCACGGAGTCCGAGGGAAAAGTGGCGCACGAAGGCCTTGCTGGCGGGATAGACCATTTTGTAGCCCACGGGGGCGAGCGCCGCCATGCTCGACACGTTGAGAATGAAACTTTTATCTTGATTTAAAAGATTATCTATCAACAATTTGGTTAATAACGAAGTGGCCACCACATTGAGTTGGAGGATGTTTTCCAACCGTTCAGGAGTTGCCTGCTCGAAGGGTTGCGACCCGCCGAGCCCAGCATTGTTGATCAGGAGGAAAACGGGGTAGCGGGCATTGATTTCCGCAGCGGCGGAGTATATCGCATTTTTCTCCATCAAATTTACGACAATTCCCTGACTGTCAACATGGTATTTTTTTCGTATTTCCTCACACTGTGCCAAAATTTGGCAGTTTGAACTCAACAAAACTGTATTGAAGCCGCGTTGGGAGAGTTCTAAGGCGAAGGCACGACCGAGTCCGCGGCTGGCTCCTGTGACAACCGCGTATTTTCCTGCAAATCTGGAAGATAGCTCTTTACTCATGACTATTGTATCGCCTTTTTGTAGCATCTGCGGCGGCACATCGGTTCGGAGGCGTAGTATTTGCTCCAGATGTGGTTGGCGGGGTTCTCCTCCAGTTGCTGCGAGGTGAAGGCGTACTCGTAGCCATTCTGGATGAATGCCTCGTTCAACTGCTTGTGGTAGAGAAGATGAATCCCGGAATTGGCATATTCGGGGATGACGCCGGTGAGGTACATATCGACATACTTGTTCTTCCTGAGGGCGCGCAGGATGTGGAAGACTCCGAAGGGGAAGAGTTTGCCGTTGGCCTTTTGGAAGGCGGCGCTAAGGGAGGGCAGGCAGAAGGAGATGCCGACCATCTTGCCGTTCTCGTCTTCCAAAACAGAGACGAGGTTGGTGACGGCGACGCCGAAATTGCCTTTTACCACCCACTCTATCTCTTTCTCTGTCAGTGGGATAAAGTTGTAGATATTGAGATAACTCTTGTTGAGGACATGAAAGAACTCCGTACCGATTCGTTTCAGTTCGAGTTTGTTTTTATACTGTCGGATGGTGATTTTGGAGCGGGCGGCGACATGTTCGGCCATCCGTTCGATGGCGGGCGGCACCTCGCGCACCTGGACCTTGTACTGGATGTAATCGACCTCTTTCTCGAAGCCGAGACGCTCCACGAACTGCGGGTAGTAGGGGTAGTTGTAGTCGGCTTCGATGGAGCCGGTTTGGTCGAAGCCATCGACGAGCATGGCCTGTTTCTGCATATTGGAGAAGCGCGACGGGCCGCAGATGGTGTCGAGGCCATTGGCTTTTCCCCACTGTTCGACGGTATTGAGAAGGGCCTGGGCGACGGAGAAGTCGTCGATGACGTCGAACCAGCCGAAGCGGACCCGTTTCTGGTCTTTGAGTTCGTTGCAGCGGTAGTTGATGATGCCAGCGATGCGGCCCACGATCTCGTTCTGGTCGTTGTAAGCGAGCCAGAGTTTGAGCGTGCAGAAGTCGAGGGCGGGGTGTCGGGTGAGGTCGGTCAGCTCAGCGGCGTCGAGGGGCGGCACGTAATGGGGGCAGGCATGGTAGAGTTTCCGCGGGAACTGGACGAATTTCCGCATCTCTCTTTTGGTTTTTACTTCTTTAATCAGCATCTTAGCAACGAATTACATCTTTTATTTAACCTCTTCACACAGTAAAAGGTTTAATGGGGAGAAAAAAGAATGGGCAAAATTAGTGATTTTTTTTGATGGGATGGCAAAAAAGTTGTATTTTTGCAGCCCGAAAGCGGTAATAGCTCAGTTGGTAGAGCGGCAGCTTCCCAAGCTGCAGGTCGCGGGTTCGAGACCCGTTTACCGCTCCAACATCCGACAACGCCTTGCGAGCCCATCGCAGGGCGTTTCTGTTTGCGGGCGGTTTCCACCCACTCCTAACCAGCCCCAATGGGGGGGGATTTCCGGCAATCTTCTCGCAAAATAGAAAAGTGGGTATATTTCTTCCACTTTTTTCTTACTTTTGCACCTTGGTATTCATCGAAGACGACGAATCCGGCATTCCAGGAGGCGAAAGCGATACGGCCCTTGTCCTTGCGGGGCCGGATGGGTTGACAGAAACTTGTAAAATGCTCTATATCAACGACCACATCGAAACATTGGATTGGAAGGCACGGCTTTCGGAACTTCCGAAGGTGCGGCAGGAGAAGTGTCTGGATTTCAAGCACGACACCGGCCGACGGCAATGCGTGGCCGTTTGGCTGTTGCTGCGCGAGGCGTTGCGGACGGAATTCGGTCTGGCGGATGCGCCGGAGGTGGCGGTCGCAGAGCACGGCAAGCCCTATTTTCCCAGCCGTCCCGACATCTTCTTCTCGCTGAGCCACTGCGCCACCGGCGTGGCCTGTGCGGTAGGCACACGTCCCGTAGGGGTTGACATCGAGCGGATCCGGCCGTTCAACGAGATGTTGGCGGCGTACGTTTTGAACGAGGAGGAACTCGACATGGTGAGGCGGGCTGCCGATCCCGCGCTGACCTTCACGATCCTCTGGACCCGGAAGGAGTGCCTGTTGAAGTTGACGGGGGAAGGGTTGCGCCACGACCTGAAGGGACTTCTCGTCGGGTGCCGCCACTCCTTTCAGACGGTGGTCGGCGGCGAGTCGCGGTATGTTTGCACGTGGGTGGAATTCGAGACCAATATAGAAGCAAGCCCTCGCAAAAAAAACGGATGCTGAAATCTATCCAGCACCCGTTTCTATTTAGTTGTATTTCAGTGAATTACTTCACTTCTTCGAAGTCCACGTCGGTGACGTCGGGATCCTTCGGATTGTTGCCGGTGGAGCCGCCGTTGCCGGTAGCACTGCCGGTAGGACCTTGCTGGCCGCCGAAGGGATTGCCGCCGGTGGGACCCTGCTGGCCGGCGCCAGCCTGCTGATACATTTCCTGCGAAGCGGCCTGCCAGGCGGCGGTGAGAGCTGCAAGGTGCGTGTCGATGGCGGCGAGGTCCTTCTTGTCGTGGGCCTCTTTCAACCGCTTGCAGGCGTCTTCGATGGCCGACTTCTTGTCTGCGGGGAGCTTGTCGCCCACCTCTTTCAACTGCTTCTCGGTGTTGAAGACCATCGAGTCGGCCTGGTTCAACTTGTCGATCTCCTCCTTGGCCTTCTTGTCGGCGTCGGCGTTGGCCTCGGCCTCGGCTTTCATACGCTTGATCTCGTCTTCGGAAAGTCCGGACGAAGCGGTGATGGTGATATGCTGCTCCTTGCCGGTGGCCTTGTCGATAGCGGTCACCTTGAGGATGCCGTTGGAGTCGATGTCGAAGGTAACCTCAATCTGCGGCACGCCACGCGGGGCGGGCATGATGCCGTCGAGGTTGAACTCGCCGACCTTTTTGTTGTCGCGGGCCATCGGACGCTCACCCTGAAGCACCGTGATGGTGACGGCGGGCTGGTTGTCGGAGGCCGTAGAGAAGGTCTCGCTCTTCTTGGTCGGGATGGTGGTGTTGGCGTCGATGAGTTTGGTCATCACGCCGCCGAGGGTCTCGATACCAAGGGAGAGCGGGGTGACGTCAAGCAACAGCACGTCGTGGATTTCGCCGGTGAGCACGCCGCCCTGGATGGCAGCGCCCACGGCCACGACCTCATCGGGGTTGACGCCCTTGGAAGGGGTCTTGCCGAAGAACTTGGCGACGACTTCCTGAATGGCGGGGATACGGGTGGAGCCGCCGACGAGGATGATTTCGTCAATGTCGGAAGTCTTGAGTCCGGCGTCGGCGAGGGCCTTACGGCAGGGCTCGAGGGTGGCCTGGATCAGTCGGTCGGTGAGTTGCTCGAACTGGGCGCGGGTGAGGGTGCGCACCAGGTGCTGCGGCACGCCGTCGATCGGCATGATGTAGGGCAGGTTGATCTCGGTGGAACTGGAGCTGGAGAGTTCGATCTTCGCCTTCTCAGCGGCCTCTTTCAGACGCTGAAGGGCCATGGCATCCTTGCGGAGGTCAACGTTGTAGTCTTTTTTGAACTCTTCGGCGAGCCAGTCGATGATGGCCTGGTCGAAGTCGTCGCCGCCGAGGTGGGTGTCACCGTTGGTGGATTTCACTTCGAAGACGCCATCGCCGAGTTCGAGAATGGAGATATCGAAGGTGCCGCCGCCGAGGTCGAAGACAGCCACCTTGGACTCCGATTTTTTCTTGTCGAGCCCGTAGGCGAGGGCCGCGGCGGTGGGTTCGTTGATGATACGCTTGACGTTGAGTCCGGCGATCTCACCCGCCTCCTTGGTGGCCTGACGCTGCGAGTCGCTGAAGTAGGCCGGCACAGTGATGACGGCTTCGGTGACCTCGGTGCCGAGGTAGTCCTCCGCGGTCTTCTTCATCTTCTGGAGGATCATGGCCGAAATCTCCTGCGGGGTGTAGCCGCGGTCGTCGATCATGATCTTGGGCAGGTTGCCCGCCTTCTCCACCTTGTAAGGCATGCGGGCGACTTCGTTGGTGACGAGGTCGTAGGTCTCTCCCATGAAACGCTTGATGGAGTAAATGGTTTTGGTGGGGTTGGTGATGGCCTGACGTTTGGCCGGGTCGCCAATCTTACGTTCGTTGTTGCCCACGAAGGCCACCACAGACGGGGTGGTGCGCTTGCCTTCAGAGTTGGGGATCACAACGGGTTCGCTGCCTTCCATCACGGCAACGCATGAATTCGTGGTTCCTAAGTCAATTCCAATAATTTTTCCCATGATTGTATGTTTTTTGATTTTCTAATTCGGTTTTGTCTTGACACTTTGCAAGACACCCTCATAAGCAGCAATCATCGTGCCAAAGTTGGAAAACCACTGAAAATGAGCCCTCTTTTCTGCTGTTTTTCACAGACAAATCGGGGAAAAGTGACAAAATGTCAGCGTTGGCAGATGGGGGTAAAAACAAAAAAAGCAGTCATTTGTCATAACTGCTTGATAATTTATGTACTGGATGGGGGATTCGAACCCCCGATTTTCAGGATGAAAACCTGACGTCCTGGGCCAACTAGACGAATCCAGCATTCCTCAAATAGAGCGGCAAAAATACAACTTTTTTCGTTACAAAAATCTTTTTTTGAAAAAAAATTTTTTTGACTACGCTCTATCGGGTTCAAACCTGAAACCCAGGCGTTTACCTGTCTTCAGGATCATGTTCTGATCTTCAATTTGAAGGATATCGTTCACGGAAATCTCCACCAAATTGGAATATTCCGGCACCAAAAGGTCGAAATTGACGGTATATTCGATGGCTGACTGGAGGATTTCGACGACGGCATCGCGGTCGAGTTCCTTGTCGTTGAAGTTGTTGAGCACGGTGGCGAGTTCGTGCTTTCCCTCCACGTAGAAATGCTTATCCTTGTTGATGAAAATACGGCCGATCATGTAACCGCTGTCGTTGATGCGGTTGTATCGGAAGGAGTCGGCGAGGAAGTTGAAGATGTGGATGACGCCGCAGTAGGAACGGGTCTTGTCTTCCTTAATGTAAGGCGTCTTCATCACCTCGTGGTCGCGGGGAAACTCGAAGATGTTGGTGTGCATCAGGAAGATAAGCACGTCACCAGCGAACTTGAGTTTGAACTCGTGGAGGTTTTTGCCGTTGTAATCGACGGTCACCCGCGGGTGTTGCTCGGCGTAGTTTTCCTCATAATAGTCCTCAAACTCCTTGGCGCACTCCTTGAAGAGTTCCATGGTTTCGAGCGTACTGGTGTAGATTTGCTGCTTCAGTTCGCCTTTGTTAATCAGCAGTTGACAAATTCTTGAATGGTCTGTACTCATATCGGGTTAAAAAATCATTTTAAGGTCAAGTAATCCAAGGGATTAAGGGGGAAACCGTTGTGCCACAGTTCGAAGTGGAGGTGGTCGCCCTTGTCGGAAATGCCGCTATGTCCCATGGTGGCGATGGGCTCGCCGGCGGTGACTTTCGCGCCTTTGTCCTTGAGCAGCACGCGGTTGTGCTTATAGATGGTCAACACGTTGTCGTGATGTTGGAGGATAATGACGTTGCCGTCGTAGGCGTCGTAGCCGGAGAAGATGACCATGCCGTCGGCGGCGGCGGTGACGAGTGTGCCGGCGTGGTTGGCGACGTCGATGCCGTACTGGTTTTGGGCGACGCTGTAAGCGGTGACAATGGTGCCGGTGGTGGGAGACAGCAGGAAAAGGTTCTGGATGTCAGCGCGTTGGTTGACGGTGATCGCGTCGCTGTACTGGCGATTGGCGACGGCCTGCAAGAGGTCGCCGGCCTCTTCGCGGAGGGTCATCTCGCTTTCCGACGGCTCGGCGGCCTCGACCAGCGCGGCTTCTCCCTCCAATGCCTGAGCTTGCTCCGGTGCCTGGCCCATGGTATCCATGAAAGTCTCGTCGAGAACACGCTCCATGTGCACCATATACTGCTCATTCTTAGCATATTGCGCCTGTAAATCCTCCATCTCTTTCGACAACGCCTCGTACTTTCTCCGTTCGTCGGGAGTGGTGTAGCCGGGAATGTAGTAGCGGAGTGGCGTAAAGGCGATGATGACGGCGGTGAGGGCAATGAGCGCCACGGCCGTCAACATCACGGTGACGAAGACATTACGCGGACTGAGCCGGAACGAAAAACTGTCGCGCCCGGTGCGTTCGTTGCGGACAGCCAACTGGAACTTGACGCTCCAGTTGTCGCGAACGCGCTTCCAAAATTCCCGCCATTTGGTGAAAAGTGCCACAGTTTTCGGGATTGGTTCTTAGTTCATGGCCTCCACGGCGACCTTGATTCTGCGGACGGCCTCGCGGAGTTTCTCCTCGGAAGTGGCGTAGGAGAGACGGACGCAGCGGTCATCGCCGAAGGCAACACCCTGTACCAAAGCCACATTCGCATCATAGAGGATGTACATGCAGAGGTCGGTGGAGTTGTCGATGGTGGTCTTGTGGTACTTCTGGGCGAAGATAGAGGCGGCGGGCACGTGCTTGCCGTAGAGCGAGCAGACTTCGGGGAAGAAGTAGAAGGCGCCCTTGGGCAGGCGGACCTTGAAGCCGGGCACCTGCTGCAGGAGTTCATAGACCATGTCGCGGCGGGTGCGGAAAATCTCGCGCATCCGGATGATATCCTGCGAAGTGCGGGGATCCATCTCCATGGCCTTGATGGTGGCGCGTTGCGCGATGGAGCAGGTGGCGGAAGTCACCTGGCCTTGCAACTTGTTGCACGCCTTGGCGATGGCGACGGGCGCGCCGATGAAGCCGATACGCCAGCCGGTCATGGCGAAGCCCTTGGCCACGCCGTTGACGGTGATGGTGCGCTCCTTCATCCAATCGAACTGGGCCATGCTCTCGTGATGCCCCTCAAAGTTGATGTGCTCGTAGATCTCATCGGCGACGACGAGGATGTCGGGGTATTCGCGCAGCACCTCGGCCAGGGCCTTCAACTCGTCGTGGGAGTAGAGCATGCCGGTAGGATTGGACGGGCTGCTGAAAATCAACATCTTGGTCTTCGGGGTGATGGCGGCGCGGAGTTGCGCAGGCGTCACCTTGAAATCGTCTTCCAGACGGGTCTGGATATAGACCGACTTGCCCTCGGCGAGTTGCACGATCGCCTTGTAGGAGACCCAGAAAGGAGCGGGGATGATGACCTCGTCTTCAGGGTCAATTGTGGCCATAACTACTTGGTACAAAGACTGTTTTGCACCAGTAGAGACCACAATCTGATCGGGGGTATAGTCGAGGTTGTTGTCTCTTTTGAACTTGGCGCAGATGGCTTTCTTGAGTTCGGGATAACCGGGTACTGGCGGATAGTGGGTCCAGTTTTCGTCAATGGCTTGCTTGGCGGCCTCCTTCACCTCCTCGGGGGTGTTGAAGTCGGGTTCGCCGATGCTCAAGCTGATGACGTCTTTGCCGGCCTCTTTCAACTCGCGGGCGATTTGGGTCATCGCCAAAGTTTCGGATTGGGCCATACTGCTAACTCTGTTCGAAATAAGTGCCATGATGGAGTGTTTTTTTGATGATTATGATTGATAAACAGTTATAATTTTCGAGGGTGCAAATGTACATATTTTTCCTGACTTTCAAGCCAGGTGAAAATGAGTTTTACGAAACGTCGGATGTGGATACCTGACCGCTCAATCCCGGAAGATTTTGGTGGGCATGGGGAACTCGTCGGAGAGTTCGCCGGAGTAGAAGAAGTCGTTTCCGAGGACGCCGAAGGTATAGATGCGGCCGCCGACGGAGACGTGGGAGCCGCCGCAACGGGGTTCCGGGTTGGGCTTGGAGGCGACGAAGCCGAGATTGAAGAGGGTGCAGAGCACGTCGGGACGGTCGGAGATGTCGTAGCCGGCGCGTTTCCACTGCAACATGGTTTGGTGAAGGATACATCCCGTATAGATGAAGGAGTAGAGGTGGTTGTGGTAATCAACCAGACGGTTGAAACGCGCATTGGTGATGTCATGCATTTGGGCGGTGTCGTAATCGAGGATGTGCTCGTACTCTTCTCCCATGTAATAGACTGATGTGGGATCTTTTAGGTGGGCTTCCACGGCGGCGGCGGTAAAGTCCTTGATGCCGTTGACGCCGAGAGAGAACTGCGACTGCACACTCATGATGGCGGGGCCGAGGTAGCGTTTCACGTCCTCGCGGTGGGAGTTGAAAAGGCGGATCTGCTCGCCGACGGTGCAGGCGGCAATGAGGCGGGCATCGACACCGGTGATCTCGGCGGCCTTGCGGATCTTGTCGGCATCATTGACCATGGCCCGTTTCAAGGCCGGCCAACCCGGGTCGTTCATCCACGGGATGGCGTTGTCGGTGGAGGTGGAGGCGGGATAGCGCGCCAGCAGACTGTTCACCTCCTTGCGCATCTCCTCAAAGCGCTTGCCGTTGTCAGTCTCCTGCAAGTACATGTTGCAGGCGTAAATCATCTGGTTCACGCGCTCGGGATCGGTGCCCTCGTGGCAGGCCTCGTAAATGAGGTGCGCATTGGTGGGAAAAACGCGATTGAGGATCGCCAAGTCGATGTAATTCTGCAATTTGGCATCGTAAATCTTGGAAGAATCCGTCAGCGCCCCCATCGACTTGTAGTCGGCGAGGTAGCGATTGTGCGGATCGACGCTTCCCTCATCATTGGTCAAACCGATTTTATAGATTGCCCACGCGCCGATCATGCCCAATGCCATCAGCGCGAACAGGTGTACGAAAATTTGGTAGATTTTCGACCTGACCTTGAGTGTTTTCCACGACCTGAAAAAGGATTTTTTCTCAGTTTTTTGTATATTTTCTGTCTCCATTGAAGATTTGAAAAAAAGAGGCGCAAAATTACAACATTATTTCCTCATTATTCATCCAAAAAATAAAAAAAATGATTACTTTTGCAGTTTTAAATACATGATGTAAAAAAACAGAAAATGAATTTTATCCAAAGATTTTTTCTGAAAAGATATATTGCTGATAACAAGAACGTTAGAAAGCCGGAAGTGATTTCCTTGCGGGATGCCAAGAACGTAGGAATCCTTTGCAACATCACCACAGAAGACTCTTACAAGGACATTTACGCCGTTTTTTCGCACCTCCAGAGTGCAAAACGTTCCGTCTGGCTCATGGGCTATATCGACGACAAGGCCATTCCTTTCTACTGTCTGCAGCAACTTTCGGCCGACTATTTCTGCAACAAGGACCTCAACTGGTACGGCAAGCCGGAGAAGGTGCAGATTCACGATTTCATCAACACCGATTTTGACGTGTTGATTGACTTTTCGCACGATGTATTTGATCCTATCCGCCTCATTATGAGCTTGTCGCCGGCCAAATTCATCATCGGTTCCGAGAAACAAAACGTGGAATTCTACGATTTGCTCATCCAATCCGAACACACCATTTCCAACATGGAATTACTCAAGAACATCACTCATTATACAAATCAACTAGCAGGGAAACAGTCATGATAAACCGTTTGAAAGGGACTGGCGTCGCATTGGTAACACCTTTTCTCCCCGATGGAAAAGTAGATTTCGACAGTCTGCAAAATTTAGTAGAAGACCTTATCAACCAGGGTGTTGACTATCTCGTGACGGTGTGTACCACCAGCGAGGTACCGACGCTTTCGGAAGAGGAGAAGGACGAGATCGTGCGATGCGTCGTTTCGAAGAATGCCGGACGTGTGGGCGTAGTCCGCGGCGTGGGCGGTCCCGACACGATGGGGTTGGTCCACCAGTTGCACACCTGCGACTTCACGGGCGTGGATGCCATTCTTTCCGTAACGCCTTTCTACAACAAGCCATCGCAAAATGGTGTATATCAACACTATAAAACCTTAGCCCAGAACACTCCCCTTCCCTTGATCCTTTACAACGTGCCTGGACGCACCGGATGCAACATCGAAGCCGACACGACGCTCCGCCTCGCCGCCGACTGCCCCAATATCGTGGCGGTCAAGGAGGCATCGGGGTTCATGAACCAGATCATGCGGATCATCGCCCACAAGCCGGAAGGATTTTCCGTGATCTCGGGCGACGATGCCATCACGCTGCCGTTGTTGGCCGCGGGTGCCGACGGTGTCATCTCCGTGGTTGCCAACGCTTTTCCGAAAGAGGTGAGCACGATGGTGCGCTTCGCCCGCGCCAACGATTTCTACAGTGCCCAGAAACTCCACCTCCGCCTGCTCGACTTCACCCAGGCCTGCTTCCGCGAGGGCAACCCCGGCGGAATCAAGGCCCTGCTGTCGCTACAAGGCAAAATCCAAAATATCCTCCGCCTTCCTCAAGTGCCCGTCTCCGACAAACTCATCGACCAATTTCGGGAACTTCTTTCCGTCTAAAAAATTCCAACCCAATATGAAAAAAATCTTTACCTTTTTGTGCATTTGCCTCTTTGCAGGCATGTCGGTTTGGGCACAGAACACGCCCGACGACCTGCGCAACGAAGCGCGTGATTTCCTGTACATCAACACTTGGCTCGACAGCAAGGATGCCATCAACGAGTTGTCGCTCGGCTTTTCGGTAGATGGGTACACCCGCGACGAGCGCACGGGAATGTACAAAGTGCGCGTGGCTTTGGGGCGCCACGAGTATGAAGGTTTTCTCGCCCGCCAACTGCCCTTTGAGATCATCACGCCAGAGCGCCCGCCCAGCAGCATGGTCACCACCGACATCAACGACTTCACCACCAACTGGAACAAGTACCCCTCCTATGCCGTCTATGTGCAGTTGATGCAGAACTTCGCCGCGCAACACCCTGATATCTGCCGCCTCGACACGATTCTCGAGGACACCCCGCATTCCAACCACCACTCCATCTTAGCCGTCCACATCAGCAATACGCTCGGACAGGCGACCGACAAGCCTGCCTTCCTCTACACCTCCACCATGCACGGCGACGAGGTGGTTTGCTACTACATGATGCTGCGTCTCATCGACTACATCCTCAACAACCCGACGGATCCCGCCGTAGCCGCCGTGCTCAACAACATCGACCTGTGGATCTGCCCGCTTGAGAACCCCGACGGCACCTACTACACCAGCGACACGCAAATCAGTTCCAACTATTCCCGCCGATACAACTACAACAATGTTGACATGAACCGCAACTATCCGTTCCTTCCGGGCGTGTCGGGCAGCGCGAACGTGCAGCCCGAGAGCCAGGCCTACATGAACTGGGTGGAGGACAAGCACTTCGTGATGTCGGCCAACTTCCACGGCGGCGCGGAACTCACCAACTACCCGTGGGACTCCTGGACCTCGGCGCAACGCAGCCACCCCGATGCCAACTGGTTCCAATATGTCTGCCAGAACTACGTCGATGCCTGCCAGGCCGTTGACCCAACCTATATGGTGGGCGAAACCGCCTACCAACCCGGGTGCGGCTCCGTGACCGAAGGCGGCGACTGGTACGTCATCACCGGATCACGCCAGGACTACATGAACTACTACCAACACTGCCGCGAGGTGACCATAGAGGCGCACTTCGACAAGGTGTGCACTTCCTCCAGCGAACTGCCGACCTACTGGACCAACAGCAAGGACGCCCTTCTCGGTTACATCATGGAGTCTTCTTACGGATTCCGCGGTATCGTCACCGATGCGGTGACCGGCGACCCGATTGACGAGGCCAAGATCTGGGTGGTTGGCCACGACGACTTCAACTCCGAGGTCTATTCGCACCTGCCGTTAGGCACCTACTACCGTCCCATCAAGGCCGGTTCGTACACCGTGGAGGTGTCGGCCGACTGCTATGAGACGCAGACCTTCAACATCACCACCACCGACGGGGCGGGCTTGCGGCTCGACGTGCAACTGCAGCCGCTGGTCTCCGCACCGCAAGTGTCCGACCAGCACATTATGGCTGGGCAGACGGCCACGCTGACCTCCAGTTCTGCCAACACGCGGTGGTATGCGTCGGCCACGGCCACCACGCCACTCGCCACCGGCGCCACTTTCACCACTCCCGTGCTGACTCAAACCACCGCCTACTACGCTTCCGAGCGCGTCATCTCCGGCAACGTCGTCTGCGAGAGCGAGCGGACAGAAGCCATCGTCTTCGTCAACGAGGTCGAACTCGACACCGCATACGGGCATCTCACCGTCGAATCGTGCGGACCTTATGAAATCAACGGCCAGACGCTCACCATCTCCGGCTGCTACTCTTTCTTCTTCCCCCACGGCGCCTACAACTACGCCGACAGCATCCTGCTGCTCAACCTCATCGTTCACCCGACCTATGAGATCGACGTTACGGCCAACTACGTGGTTGGAGACATCTTCTACATTGGCTCGGATCTTCATATTGCCACGCAGGTGGGTACTTTCACGTACACCTACACCTATCCGAGCGCCTTCGGTTGCGACAGCACGGTGAACTACACCTGCATCGTTGCCCCCTCCGACGTGGTATATGGAGAAATCGACCTTGATGGTTGCTCGCCCTTCATCTACGAGGGCGAAGTGCTCATCAACGACGGCGACTACATCTTCACCTACGAGGGTGCCGGCTCCTACGGAGAAGACAGCATCCTACTGGTTCATTTGACTTTACATCCTTCATACGACATCACCATCGACACGTCGCTGGCTATCGGCGAGCACCTGCTGATCGGCGATTATGACTTTTATGCCCTGGAAGACGACATTTACACTATTGACAAGGAATTAACGTCGGAATTTGGCTGCGACAGCATGGTCCACTACCGCATTGCGGTCGGCAACGTCGGCATCGGGGAGAATGAGATCGGGCTTACCGTCTTCCCCAACCCAGTCCACAGCCAATGCACGGTCACACTGGATGGCACGGCCAACGAGATCCGCGTCTATGACATGCACGGGAAATTGGTTGAAACATATCCCGTGGAAGGTCGTAGAAGTGTAATCAACATGGAGGGATGGACCGCAGGTCTCTATTTGATAGAGGTGCGCGGGGAAGGAGAACGGACGACCCAAAAGGTAATCAAGTTATAATGAAGAAGTTTCAGACTAAGGCCACGATCATTGTTTACGAAAACGAATCTGAACTTTCGGCAGAGGATCGGCGGCTGTTGGCGTTGTCGCGCGAGGCGGCGACGCGTGCCTACGCGGCCTACTCTCACTTTCAGGTCGGGGCGGCATTGCTGTTGGAGAACGGCGAGATCGTAACGGGCAACAACCAAGAGAATTCCGCCTACCCGTCGGGATTGTGTGCCGAACGGACGGCGGCGTTCTATGCCTCGTCGCGTTTTCCCGGCGTGGCTTTCAAGAAGTTGTTCATCAGCGCCATCAACCCGAAGGCCGTGCTTGCTCGCCCGATTCCACCGTGCGGGGCTTGCCGCCAGTCGCTGTTGGAGTACGAGCAGCGCAACGGCCAGCCCATCATCGTGTTGATGGCCGGCCAGCAGGGTGAGATCTGGCAGGCACCTTCGATAGAATCGTTAGTGCCACTGTCATTTTCCGATGACTTTCTCCCTGCTACGGAATAAAAAAGTGCTCTATTCTCAATACGCCCCATCATTCGGCATATAATTTCATTTTTGAAATTACAACCGATTATCAATCAATTTGTTAATGCCAACATTCCCACCCTCACTTATAGGAGGTGAGGAGAGGGTATGTCGAAGATGAAAAGCAGTAGTGCTACTCGCTGACGGCCTTTGCGAACTCCTTGGCACGGGCGGCACCTTCGCCGGTGTTGATGAGCACGGTCTGTCCGTCTTGGATCTTCCCTTCGGCGAGGGCCTGGTAGAAGCCGGCGAAGCAGACAGCGGCGGCGGGGCCGAGGACCACATTACGCTCGCGCTTGGCGATTTTGGCATAATCGACGAGTTCGCTCTCCTTGACGCGCACGAATCCGCCGCCGCTCTTGCGCACGATGGGAGCCACGATAGGAAACATGCCCGGCGTGCCGGTGGAGAGGATGGAGACCTTGGTCTGCGGATTGGGAATGGATGGGAACTGTGTCTGATATCCTTCGGGGAAGCCGGCCTTTTCGGCATTTTCCCAACCTTGCACCATAGGGTCGCATGTATCTTGCTGTACCAGAATGATTTTCGGCAACTTCACTTCGGGGAAGGCGGACTGCACCTCGCGGACGCCCTTCTCCAAGGCAATCGGGCCCGTACCGCCGCTGACGGCCTGAACATATACATCAGGCATCTGGCCCATTTGACGCAGGAACTCGAAGACCATGGTCTTCTTGGCCTCTACGCGAATCGGGTCGATGTTGCCGATGGAGATGAGCAGATTGTGGGCCTTCTGATACTCAGCGGCTTCCTTCTTCGCGGCGCCGTAGTCGCCGGAAGAGATAACCAGATTCTGCCCGTACCCACGGATCTCGTCCACCGTATCCTGGCAGACACAGTTGGGAACGAACACATTCAGTTTGATGCCCGCCAACGCGAGGTACTTGCTGAATGCGGTGGCCGTGTTGCCCGTCGAAGCGATGCAGTACTCCTTGATGCCATTTTCTTTCATGATAGAAGCGCCCAATGCTGCGGCAACATCCTTGAAAGTGTTGGTTCCGCCGTTGAGGTCGTTCCTGTAAACCATTGCTTTACAAGAAATTCCATATTTTTCACGGGCATAATCGTCTAAAAAACTCCAGTGTTCCACCGGGATGGCACCCTCTCCGCAAGTGATGGCGTTGGCCTTGTCCATCAGGGGAAGGAAATCGAAATAGTGCCAAAAACTCTTCGGCGTTCCCTGGAAATAGTCTTTGAGTTTGGTATAGTCAGCACTGTACTGGACTTCCACATAGTTGCCGCCACACTGCGGACAGGATTGGTTATGGTCGAACCACTCTTTGAAAGTTGCGATTTCTCGCCCACATTTTTTACAAACAAGTTTGTATTTCATGATAAAAAATTATAATTTATTCAATTGTATTTCAGATTATTAAACATTTTGCCTTGCAATTTTTCTGGCTTCTTTGGCCAGCGCTGTGCGAAGGTTGGTGGGGGTAAGAATCTCCAATCCCGCACCCAATGTCATCAAATCGCAAACGAACTCCATAGTGGGTTTAAGGTTATAATAGAAAATGGAGTAGGGCTTTTTGCTCTCAATCAATCGTTGGGAAGAATGAAGCGGGAAATCCGTCAATCGCTTGGCCACTTCTTCCTCCACCTTGACGGTAATCTCCTGCGTGGGGATATTCTCCAACGTCAAACCGTAGTTCTCCACCAGAAGTTCATCTACCAACTGTTTGTCAACTGCTTTGAATATCCTCACGGTAGGTCGCACCTCTTTGATGGTGCGCAAATCTATCATCACGTATTGACCGTCTTCCCGTTGGCAGAGCAGGGACCAGCAACCCTTATAGTTTTTCAATCCAAGCGGAGCGACTCTCTCCCCATTGGGATCTTTGGCGTTATGTTGGCTCAAGTATATGATTTCCAGAAAATTATAATGCTCAATAGCTTGCATTATCATGGGAAGGAAGGCCTCTCCACCGCCCTTGACATGGGGCATGGAGATGGCATGGAGCGCATTCCCTGTCGATACGATCCTACTCAAATTGAGCACCCCGATCAACTGCGCTACGATAGATGAATTACCCTCATTGATAGCAATATAGTAGCGATTGGAACTTTTCCGGCATTTGATATAGACATTGAACGATTCTCGGATTTCGTTCCGATGGTTGTGGAATGAGCGCAATGGATATTCCGCCCCTTTGGAAAGCGGGGACAGCTTCCATCTGTCGCGGATTTCTTCAAAGGAAAGTCCTTCGGAACCGGCCTGGTAGAGTGTGTTAAGGAGCCAAATGCTGCGGTCAATAGAGGATTTGTTCATTGTTTGGGAGATTATGATGGTTATTTGAGCAAGTATTGTCCGTGAAATTGTTCTATTTTGTGCCACATCTGCACGCGGTTGCTTCCCATCACGTTGTGCTCATGGGTCGTATAGGGGAAGTAGTTGATTTGGACATCGTCGAGTACAGACTGATGGAGGAGTTCCAGACTATGTTGCTGGACGACGGTATTGTCTTGCTGTCCGTGCATGATGAGCAGCGGGCATTTCAGTTTGTAAATCTTGTTGATAATGTTGGCGTGCTCATACCCATCGGGGTTTTCCTGCGGGGTGTCCATATAGCGTTCGCCATACATGATTTCGTACCACTCCCAATTGACCACCGGTCCGCCGCAAGTGGCTGATGCGAAGATGTCGGGGTGTTCGGTCACCATGGTGAGGGTCATGAAGCCGCCGAAGCTCCAGCCGTCGATGCCCATGCGTTTCTTGTCGATGAAGGGCAGGGAATGCAGGTAGTTGATGCCGACCATTTGGTCTTCACTCTCCAACACGCCCAGTTGACGGTGGATGCACTTCTCGAATTCGGCGCCGCGGTTGCTGGTGCCGCGGTTGTCAAGCACAAAGATGACGTATCCCTTCTGTGCCATGTAGTTAAGGAAGACGCCCGCCGTCATGAAAGTGTTGGTGACCAGTTGGGAGTGCGGACCGCCATAGACATAGACCAAGCACGGATACTGCTCGTTCTTGTTGAAGTGCGGTGGGAAAATCATCTCGCAATAGAGATCGTCTCCATGACTGTTCTTGAGGGAGAAGATGGTATCGCGACCCAATTCGACGTCGCCGTAAGGATTCTTGACGGTTTGGATCAGACGTTGATATTTGCCATCGGTGCTGCCGGCGTAGATTTCCATCGGAGTGTGCAAATTGCTGAAATAGTCGAAGAAGCAACTCTTGTCATCCGACATCATGATGGTGTGCGTTCCCGACTTGGGGGTGAGGTTGGTCAGTTTGCCGGAGGCGATGTTGACTGAATAAAGATATTGATCGACCGGGCAGTCCTTGTTGGTCATGAACAAGATGTTCTGTTCGGAAGCGTCCAGCCCGAAGTCGCTGATAACGGGCCAGTTGCCTTTCGTAATCTGTTTCACCAATTTGCCATCAAAGGTATAGAGGTAAAAGTGGTTCCAGCCGTCGCGGTCGCTTTGGTATATGAAGTTCCCGTTTTTCAGGAAAAGGATTCTATGCAACGGTTCCACGTAGCGGGCATCCTGCTCTTCGATCAACACGGCCAATTTCTTGCCCGTGGCAACATCATAACGAATAAGTTTGGAATGGTTTTGCTCCCGATTCAAGTGCGTGATATAGAGATATTTCTCATCGGGAGAGAAGGTCACATTGGTCAAAAACTCTCCGTCAGCGGGGTCAGTTTGGATGTAGTGATAGTCGCACTTTTTCTGTTGGAAGGATTTCCGGGCATCGAAGATGCCGACTTTCACCTGATGGCTAGTGCGCCCGGCCATGGGGTATTTGATGTTCTTGAAGTAGGCGATGTGGGATGCGCCTTCTCCCTCGCTCGTCTGGAGCAGCGGGTAGTCCTCCACCATGGACTGGTCCATGCGGTAGAAGGCGATATAGTTGCTGTTGGGAGAGAAGTACCACCCCTCTTCGATGCCCCATTCGCTGCGGTGGACAGGTTCGCCGAAGACGACATCCTTTGCCGTGTCAGGACAGAGAATGATCTGTGCGGAAGAAGGATTGCGCATATCATTGACATAAAATCCGTTAGCTTTTTCTCTGGTATAGATGTAAAGAGCATTGTTGGCATCCTGGTCCACGACTTCAATGCCGCTGGTAGGATCCGGAAGGAAAGAGAACTTCTTGGCAGCCACGTCGCAGTTGATATAGCCCTCTTTTTCATTCGGCAGGATGGCATAGATGGCGAGGTGGTCCTTATCTTTCCACTGCCATGCGGTGGATATTCTTCCCCCTGCACTGGAAAAATCGGCTTTTGTCGCACCTTTCTTATCCATCGCAAATTCGCAGATTTGATCGTAAGTGAGCAGGACGCTCTCCTTGCCGTTTTTCAGATCCACGACCTTGATGGCAGAGTTCTCACTGTCATAGTAAGTATATTGAAGTGTTTGCGGACGCCAGGAGAGGGAACGCACTCTGTCATAGCGATATTTACCCGTGAAAACACCCTGTAGGTCAATGGTTGTAGATTGACAAAAGGCACAGCTTGCTGCCAGGAACAGGAAAAGAAATAAGAAAGTTTTTTTCATAGTTTCAGAACATTTTTACAAGCTGCAAATTTACGTTAAAATATTGAATATAGCGTGGGTGTTCAAAAAACTTGCCTCAGGGGTCTCGCAGGCACCGCACTGGCACCTTCGCATCCCGCGCATGTGACAAACGTTGAAGGCCACTATGGCTAGTCGTACTGCAACGCAGGAACATCGGTAGAAGCGAAGAATCCGCGTCGGACACCCAAAAATCAGCCCGTCCCACTCTTAAAACCATGGAGAGTTCCGTATAATTCAAGTAATCTGGTGGCGTCGCACTACATATTGCAGAGACCATGTACGTAATGGGAGTGCTGGACCCTATATTACTGTTGGACGGCACTGGGGCTGGAGTGATAACCATCGTCGGATCATAGTCGTGCACCGACCATTCCACCATCACGCAGCACTCCTCCCAGGTAGGAATGTGCCATCCTTGTGGACAGATTCCTCTTCTTGGATTTGCTACCGCGTATGCGTATAAGGAGTTGGTATCCACGGCGGCGGCTCTGGTATAAAAAAATCCCTCGTATGGAAGTTCTGCGGTGTTCACCACATTGTCTTTATAACCGGCTTTCATGAACGAACTGGACGAATTGAGCAAGTCAAAACCGGACGGGGTGAATCTTGCGCGCAGATTCTGTCGCATCCAACATTGGGAGCCGAGTTGCTTGATGGCATACCAGTTGCCTTCTTCATCAGCCACGGAATCCAAGATCCACATCTCGCCATCCCAATGGGCGCTTTCGTTGGGCAATGGTGGTCCAGACAACGCACACGTACGGAACTTGTTTCCAAAATACACCTCTTTTTTATGAACACATCCATATCTGTCCGTAACGTTAAGCAGATAAGTGCCTGTAGGCAACACCGCAGGGTTGTCCGCAGAAACCGGTTCCTCCGCAAGCGTTTCCCATCGCAGGGTTGCCTCCCCCTGAGTCACGTTCACCGTCACCTCGTTAAGCCACTCTCTCTCACACAGGTAGTACTTCACGGGTGATCTGGCCGAACCACTCCCTGTCGCATTGAACTCAGGCGACCATATCGTATCCCCATCATAGTATGCGTATGCCCTCAGCCGGATTGTGTAGGGTTCGAAAATGAGAACTCGATAAGCGCTGTCATTAACCGCCTCACCGTTGAGGTTACACTGCCACCCTATCCGAAAAGAATCACGTCGGGCATCCGTCCCCGTCATGTGAACCCTATAGTTGATCCACTTCCCCGTGTCAGGATTGCAGGGGAAGGTTAAAAAGGGATCATCCATAGAGACCTCAAGTCGAAGATCCGTCTTTGTCCACGTGGACGCCATAGCCGTATCGGCATTATGGTCGTTATGAAGTATGGCACGGAAGTAGTACAGAGTCCCCGGCATAAGGTTGGTGAATTGTGCCCGTGGCAGGTAATTGTTCGTCGGGGAAATATTCTGGCAGGAGACCAGATCCGTGAAATCCGCATCTTGGTAGGCGCAAATGGTCCCGCTCACCGTTCCACCCCCATTGGACTCGATGACCGCTTCCGCAGTAATGCTATTCGTATTGACGACTGGGGTATTGAGTTCCCTCAAAACCAATTCCCCTACGGGGGTGCGCAAGGGCACCGAGCCCCCGTATGATGTACCGGATCCATTGCGCGCGTATGCCCTTACATAATATTGTGTGTTGTTGTTCAACCCCGTCTTCTCCGCACTAAATGCACCGCTCCCCGCACCCGCCAAGACACGTGTGTTTGTGGAAAAACTACTATTGGTCGATATTTCGAATCCTCTTTCCAACACTTCCTGCCATCCATCGAAGACAACGTTGGCATACAGCATGGCACGCTGTCCTGTCACAAGGTCGGGAACCACAGAGTCCGTATGGACGAGCGGAGCATAGTACAAGATGTGCCCATTCGAATTGAGACGTGGATACTCCTGCGATTGGCCGTAATGGTCAACAAACGGAATGTCCTGTGCGGCGCTGCTACCTTCCCACCCCACCCCTACTGGCTGAGCTTCCATTGCCATAGTGACAATCGCAAGAAATAATATAAGTAGTATTTTTTTGTTCATGGCCTAATTCTGGTAGAAGTAGTATAATTGGATGCGGTCGCCACTCACCAGTGGCTTGTTGCCATTGTTGGCTGGGCGATAGGTCAACGTCTTGTTGGTTATACTAAAACAGGAAGTGCTGACACACACGCCATTGATATACATCAAGACAGTACGGCCATTCATGGGCGTAAAAGAGAGGTCGAAATTGGAAGAGGGAGATGCCGGAACCGTAAATTCGTCAACGAAACTTCGGATGGAGAGTAGATCGGCGAGGGTGTTTTGCAGGTCGGTCAATGCGACTGTCAGATCAGTTTGGGTGACGTACGGGGCAAGTGCATCCTGCATTTGCTGCTGTGTGAACGTGCTGTTGTTGAACTCTTCCCGCGTGAGGTAAGGTTGTAGAGAGTCATGCAGTGTCGCTGGCGTGATGATGTTCTGCAGTGCGGCATCCAGCGAGTCGGACAACTCCCCGCGCTGCAGGAACAGCGCCAGCGTGTCGCGCAGGTGCGCCCGCGGCTCGTAGCGGGCGAGCGAGTCCGTCAGCGCCGCCGTCGTCACGATGTCAACATCTCCCAACTGCTCCTCGATGGCGGCAAGCGAGATGTGGTCGGCATAATAGGCGTATGGTGCTGCCGTGACACGGCAAGTGTCCGTAGCCGTGTAACCGCCGGCCAATGTGAGGGTGGTCGTCATATAGGCATGACTCCAGACGACGGCGAGGATATCGCCCGCCGGAGAATTCCCTTCTCCTATCAACATACTGATCAGTCCGTTGGAGTTGCTGGTAACTTGATGTTGCTCCATATAAATTGCCGAACCGGAAGGAGCGTCATTGTACAAAGCGACTTGCACGGAGATCTCCTCATTGACTACCAATTCGTTATGCTGGTTTCTCACCACTGCTTGATAGGAGAATACAGGTGGATTCTGAGCGGCCGAGGTAGTCCAAAGGGCCACAAGCATCAACATTTCAAACAAATTTCTCATGAGTATTGGTTTTGCAGGTTATTAGTCTTTGATACATCTGATACTGAGTCCGTTCCTCTTTGGACTTATTTTAATTTCCATATCGGAGCAGAGGTTGGGGAGGTTTCCCATCATCGCTCGACTGGAGTTTTCCTCGGCGGCGATCCACCATCGGCCCAAGGTGCGTAACGATTCGAAGGACGTCGTAGATGCGGCATAATAACCACCAGGCATACCAGAGAACCCGCTGCTGTTGTCGCCAGGGACAAGCCACTCCTCCGGTGTCTTTAGTTCATGGGCGGCAAAGAGGGACACAGAGGACATTTCAGCGAGGGTGGGCAGGTGCCATCCCGCGGGACAGGCCCCCTGCACCTCGCCGTCAGCATTGGTAGAAGGGCTGGCTATGCTCCCCTCCGGCAAGTTCACCGCAGAATACCAACTGTATAGTCTGCCGTATGATTCCCAATTGAAAAGAGTGTCGGCCCCGTCAATATAGACGAGTGCGATTGCTATGGAATCGCCATCGGGGTAGTGTGTAGAGCGCAGATTATCTTTCATCCAACAATTGGCGCCGACACGTATGGTTGCATAAACATTACTGTCTCTGTCCATGACAGATAGGTCATCACCGCAAGGCGGAAAATGTACGACTGCGTTTTGTGTGCACAGCAAGGTATCGCTACTTGTTGCTACCGACCAATGAATTGTTTGCAAAGTCCCTACGGTCAAGGTAGCGGGGGCATCCGAGAAAACTACCAATTCAGATGCGGACGGGGTCAGTTGCGGTGATGTCAAAACCAGCGGTACATTTTCAACGCCATAGGCGGCTGTATCATTATAGTCGTCAGGACAAGTGACGGTGTAGGTCATTCGAGCGACAATGCTGTCGCATCCGTATTGTGAGTGCAATGTATCAACATGAAGCCCCGTCAAACTTTCGTGAATCTCGCCGACGTGTGCCAACAGGGTATCCGAGGTCACCCACCGAGGATGTACTTGCAAGGTGAGATTGACAACACTATCGTAATGCAAGGAAGCAGCATGAAAGTAACGCTGCATGTGGTATTCTCCCGGCAACAGGGTATCTCCATATTCAAAACCGAAATTCAAGTACGGGTATCCCTCACAATATTCATCAACAATCTGTGTACTAATAAGATATCCCTGCTCTACACCTTCCGAAACAGCCAAACTCGCAGCAAACTGCCGGTAAAAAACCTGCCCGGAAGTATATGAACTGTTACCTATATTCCCATGCAAAGCAGAGAAGCCCGTTTGTCCTGCGCTCTTTCCAACGATAAAGACCCATAGTAGAGTCGTAGTCACAATCTGCCAGAGCCATTGTACCTGACAAAGTTGGGATGTGGATGCTCTCTTGTTTGTTTTTTTGTACCTTCTCATAGCAAATGCAGTTATGTTTGAGTGCCTGTCTGAAAGCATTGCAAAGATACATATACAAAACAAAAACAACTCCTATGTTAATAAAAATATTTAAATTTCCACAAACGGCTAAAAACCAACAAAATATAACTAATTTTCACGATTAAACTTATTAACTATGCTGAATTTTAGCATAATTATTTTCAAAATTTTGTCATGAAATCACGGTAAAACAAAAAAATAGCAGATCGCCGACAATACGGAGAATCTGCCATATTTTGGTTTAATATCTGTTAACACATCATTTCCTGGAGGTCCTTCATAACGCGCGAAGCCAACGTTTCGGCATATTGTTCGGACTCTCCTTCGGCATATACACGAATGATGGGTTCAGTGTTGGAAGTGCGCAAATGGACCCAACCCTCAGCAAAGTCAATCTTCACGCCATCAATGGTATTCACCTCCTCAGAAGCATACTTATCTGCCATCTTTTTCAAAATCACCGGCACATTCATTCCCGGACGGAGTTCTATTTTATTTTTGGAAATCACATACTTAGGATAAAGAGAACGGATTTCGCTGCACTTTTTTCCGCTTTTGGCCATGTAGGTCAGGAAAAGGGCGATGCCCACCAGCGCGTCGCGTCCATAATGCAGTTCAGGGTAGATCACTCCGCCATTGCCTTCGCCGCCAATGACCGCATCAGTCGCTTTCATCTTCTCCACGACATTCACCTCCCCTACCGCAGCAGCATTATAACTAACTCCATATCTTTTACTTACATCACGCAATGCACGGGTTGAAGAAAGATTGGAAACCGTATTTCCGGGCGTGTGTTGCAAAATGTAGTCGGCAACGGACACCAAAGTGTACTCCTCGCCGAACATACTACCGTCTTCGTTGAGCAACGCCAACCTATCTACGTCAGGATCAACAACAAAGCCGACATCAAACTTGCCATTCGCCATCATTTCCGAAATGTCATGGAGATGTTGTGGCAACGGCTCCGGATTGTGGGCAAAGCGTCCCGTCGGCTCGCTGTTCAAGACTTCAACTTTCTGTACACCAAGACGTTTCAACAACATCGGTAACGCGATTCCACCTGTCGAATTTACACAGTCAAGGGCAACGGACAGATGAGCCGCTCGAATGGCATCCACATCCACCAATTTTAAACCCAAAATCTTGTCGATATGGTCGGAAATAGCATTTTCGTAGCAACGGTAGCTTCCCAAATGTTCTACATCCGCATAGGTAAATTCTTGTTTTTCAATAATTTCCAATATTTTTGCACCATCAGCAGCAGAGATGAACTCGCCTTGCGCATTTAATAGTTTCAAGGCGTTCCACTGCATCGGGTTATGGCTGGCCGTCAAGATGATACCGCCATCAGCATGTTGCTGGATCACAGCCATTTCCGTGGTCGGAGTCGTCGTCAGACCAATATCGGTCACATTCACCCCCAATGCTTGTAACGTACTGCAAGTCAAGTCACTGACAATTTTCCCGGAGATACGGGCATCACGTCCAACGATAATGGAGAGCGGACGCTCATCTTTTTTTAGAAAAGTAATGAATGCAGAGACAAACTGCACGATGTCGATAGGAGTAAGATTGTCCCCTACCCTACCGCCAATGGTTCCGCGGATTCCTGAAATAGATTTGATAAGTGCCATAGTTACTGATTGTTATCGTTTGAGTTATTTAACTTGATTTCAATTCCCACTTGCAACTGAAAGACAAAAATACCCTTTTTGAAGTCGCATTCCACCTCCGGTCGGTTGGTTTTGGCCGCAACGGGAATCAAGTAAGTCGGAAGAAGCCCGACTCCGATTCTGATGACCTTTCCCAACTGTGCTTGAATTTGGGCAATGGCACCGATACCGATCATCTGTCCACGATGCGCCACCATGGAATAACCGGTTTGGGTTGTCGTATCTGCTTGATTCGTAACGATTTTCCTTAAAAAATTGTAGGAAACATCACCGCCAAGACGAAGATGGAAAAAATTGCCCAACGGACGGGTATAAAGCGCGGAAACCCCGCCTTTGAACTTGGCGAATTTGTATGAAATGCCTGTGTAGTCAACCTCTTCCCTGTGCCCTGCATAATCGAAATTGATCTGAAAATCAAGATGTTCCTTCCAGCCATCTATGATGAATGACCCGCCGGCGCCCATACCCTTGGTCACCACGGCATCATTGGAAAACTCCTTGTTGAAACGCAATTCCAAACGCTGCGCATCAACAGCCAAAATGCACAGTAAGATACTGAATACCAATACTATTTTTTTCATAAAAGGAATGGTTATACTTGCAGGAAAATGTCCTGGAACTGATGAATCCCCTTGTTTTTGACTAACCAACGGGCCGCACGGACAGCCCCCTGCGCAAATATCGCACGGTTGTACGCCTTGTGGCAGAGGATGATACAATCATCGTCGGATTGGTACCTTACCGCATGGGTGCCTGTTTCTTCTCCGAAACGGTGGGCGACGATATTGATGGATGCGGCGTCACTGTCATCTTCCAACGTCCACTCTTTCTTTCTATCTAATTGATTCAGAATAATATTCGCGATGGTGATGGCCGTACCGCTCGGGGCATCCTTTTTCGTGGCATGATGCGTCTCCTCAATCATGACATCGTATTGCTCCTGATTGTTCATCAACTGGGCCATCATCTCATTGATTTTGAAGAACATATTGGCACCGATGGAGAAATTGGAACCATATACCATCGCATTGGAAGTGCGTGCGCACTGATCCAGCATATCTTTTTCAACATTGGTCCAACCCGTTGTCCCACAGACAACTGGGATTCCCGCATTGAAACAGCGGGAGAGGTTCTTGACCACTGTGCCGGGCGTGGAAAACTCAATGGCGACATCGCTGCCCAGAAAGGCCTCGTTTTGGGCCTTCCAGTCATCCTCATTGTCGATTTTGGCTACAATGTTCATCCCTTCGCGAATGACGACCTTCTCTATCTCCTTGCCCATCTTGCCATAACCGAGAATTGAAACTTTTATCATAGTGCTATATATTATATTGTAGAATCATTTGAGCTCAAGCAGGACCACGTTCTCCACGTGCTGCGTGTGGGGGAACATATCTACCGGCTGGATTTTCAAGATGTTATATCGTTCCGTTAACAAGGTCAAGTCGCGGGCCTGGGTGGCCGGATTACAACTGACATAGACGATCCGTTTCGGCGACGCAAGTAACAGTTGATCAACGACATCAGGGTGCATTCCATTGCGAGGCGGGTCAGTGACGACGATATCCGGCATGCCGTGCATCCGGATGAAATCCGCGGTCAAAACCTTGGCCATGTCGCCCGCATAAAATTCCGTATTTTCAATATGATTGATCTCGGAATTGACCTTGGCATCCTCAATGGCCGATTCAACATACTCTATTCCAACCACTTTCTTGGCATCTCGGGCCAAAAAATTGGCAATGGTGCCCGTACCCGTATAGAGGTCGTAAACGACATCATCGGCCGAAACCGCAGCAAACTCCTTGGCCACGCTGTAAAGTCGGTAGGCCTGTTGGCTGTTGGTCTGATAGAAGGAAGCCGGCCCCACCTTGAAGTCCAAATCACCCATCCGCTCCATCATGAAATCCTTGCCTTTGTATGTATGAAACTCCAGGTCGGAAATGCTGTCATTCAACTTCTGGTTGATGACATATTGCAGGGAAGTGATCTCCGGAAATTGTTCAGCGATGAAATCCAGCAGCCCTATTACCTGTTCATTGTAATCCGTAGCCACAAGAATGACCATCATCTCTCCCGTTGAAGACATGCGTATGATCAAGTTGCGGAGCAGCCCCTCATGGTTGCGCAGATTCTGAAAAGGAATGTCATGTTGGATGGCAAAATCCTGGACGGCGCGACGCAGGCGGTTGCTGGGTTCTGGCTGAAGATGACACTCGTTGATACCCAACACCTTGTCGAAACGCGAAGGAACATGAAATCCCAACCCTCTGATTTCTATTTCTTTACCCTCCTGTTGGGCCTGCATATCCTCAATGGAGAGCCAACGCTGGTGGGTGAAAGTATATTCCAACTTGTTGCGGTAGCCATACTGTTTTTCGGATGCCAATATCGGCTGCGGAGCTGGAAAATCGAAGTGTCCGAGATGCTGGAAATTATCAATGACCTGCTTCTGTTTATAGAATAGTTGTTGTTGATAATCAAGCATTTGCCATTTACACCCCCCACATGTTCCAAAGTGTTTGCAACAGGGTTCCACCCGATATGGCGATGGGGTGACGATGCGCTGGCAACGAGCATTGGCATAATTCTTTTTCTTCTTGAAAACTAGGGCATCGACGATATCTCCGGGCACGGCACCTTCGACAAAAACCGTCAGTCCATCGTGCTTGGCCACTGCTTTTCCTTCGGCACCTGCATCTATAATCTCAAGATTTTCAATAATATACTGTTTGAATTTCATGCCTACGCGCCCTCTTTTTAATCAAATTTGACCTTGCTCCAACGTAAACAGCCCAACAACCACTTCGGCAACGGTTTGGCAGGATCCCGTTTACGCAAATCCAAAAACCATCCTAACTTCTTCACAATCGGTATTTTATATGCCTCAACAAACTCGATGAGCGTGCCGTCTGGATCTTCAATGTAGGTGAAATGGCCGGAAGCGTCGCCCATGTCGAATTGCACTCCGGCAGGGCAACTATCCACGGTGAAAGGATGTCCTTTTGAAATACAGAATTTCTCCAACTCTCTCATATTCACCACATCCATACAAAGTTGGATGAAGCCGGGGTCACCCCAATAGCGTCCCTCGAAAATCTTTTTCGGCTCACGATCCAAAGCGACCACCAACTCGATGTAACTCTTTCCAAATATCTCTGAGAAAGGCCCTTTGCGTGTTTCGCTGTGAGTGAGCAGAACGCGACGATAGGTCTCTTCGCTGCCGTCCATGAAGCCCCAATCATCGAAAACGCCCGTTTTGTCATACACAACTTGGTCATAACCAAGGATATCGCGATAGACGGTCAGCGATTTTTCGATGTCAGTGACCCCGATCATCACGCCGAAGGAACCGCCGGAAAGACGTTTCATGTCGCGATACACGTAACCATACTCCACTACTTGGAAGAAATTGCCCCACGGATCCTCAATCCAGAAGGTTTTTGTTCCGTCGGGTGCTTCTTCTACCGCACTGATATTATTGTACTTAGCACGAATTTCCTCATAAAAGGCCTGGACATCCCTGCATTTGATTTTCATGGCAAAAATGCCCAAATCGCCAATCTGGACCTGAAAAGGAATCGGCAGGGGCTTGCGCTCGGAATATTGCCAAATCTCGAAGCCGCCGCCGCCCTGCAGATTCACGGCCACACAGGCATGACGACGATGCGGCTGCCCGCCCGTATATGGGAGCATCCTCTCCGCCACCGTGTCATCTTCCAAAATGCGGATATTCATTTGGAACATCTCAGCATACCATTTCCAAGATTCGGTGAAATTCTCCGTACCGACTCCAACTTGTTGTATTCCAGAAATATAAAAAGGTTCCATATTAAATTAGGTAATAAAATTCGTTTTGAATGTAGCGGACTACATGGGTTTGATTTTGCGAGCGATCTTGGCGCACAGTCCGGGGAAGAAACGTTTGATGTAGGCCATCAGCAGTTCCGTGCTGCCCACTCGGATTTCGCGTTTCCGTTTATAAACCGCTCTAACAATCTGTTTTGCAGCTTTTTCCGGAGTAATACCCCCGGCTTGTCCCGCATCCATCTTGCCATGACGCTTTCCTCCCTTATCTAAGGCATACAGGGAAATATTGGTGCGCACACGACCGGGACAGACGAGCGTAACACGCACATTCTGAGCATAATTCTCCGCATGGACAGTCTCAAAGAAGCCATAAAGGGCGTGTTTGGCCGAACTGTATGCGCAACGGAGCGGGAATCCGAAGCAGCCCGCGATGCTCGTAGTGACGACAAATTGCCCGCCACCCGATTCCAACATCTTGGGCAACAACGTTTTAGTTATGATAACAGGAGCATAAAAGTCGATGTCAATGATCTTGCGGAACATCGACATGTCCGTATCGACCGTGGTAGTGCGCTGACTGATGCCCGCATTGTTGTACATCACGTCAATACGTCCAAAACGGTCCCACGCGGTCTCCATCAGGTCCGGCAGATTCTCCAAATCAGACAGGTCGTATGGAAATGTGGCCACTTCGGGAGCGCCGATGTTCAGGCACTGTTGCGATACCTCTGCCAACCTATCTTCCTCTAACGCAATCAACAACAAAGTGGCATTCTCCTCGGCAAACCGATAGGCAGTGGCCTCGCCGATGCCCGAAGAGGCGCCGGTGATACACACTACTTTGTCTTTAAATTTTCCCATAATATCCAAAAATAAAGATTGTGCAAAATTACGATTTTTATTGGATGTGCAAGCCACAATCTTGTTTGTAATTGCAACTATTTACAAACAAAGTGTTTGCAACGGAAATAAAAAAAGCGTAGGTCACCCTACGCTTTTCGAAAATCTGGAAAAAACCGATTACTTGGTGGCTTTGATGGCCTCCACAATCAGGTTGAAAGTGTTCTCGATATCGTTGTCCAAACCGACGGAGAAGCGGATAAGTCCCTCGCTCATACCCATTTCGCGTTGGAGGTCTTCCGGAACTTCGGAGGATGTGGACTTTCCGGAGTTGCTGAAGAGGGTCTTGAAGTAGCCCAAACTGACAGCGAGGTAACCCACGCCAAGTTCCTGCATCTTCTCCATGATGGCGCTGGCGCGGTCGGCGGTGCCCATGTCGATGGAAATCATGCCACCGTAACCGTAACCTTCGTTCATCATTTCAGTAAATAGTTTATAATCAGGATGTTCCGGCAAACCAGGATAGTTATACTTCAAACCAGTCTCTTTGAAACGTTTGGCCAGATACATCGCATTGGCACTGTGCTGTTTCATACGGATGTGCAAAGTGCTGAGGTTCTTGAGGATGCTGGTGGAACGCATCGGGTCGAGGACGGGGCCCAGCAGCATGGCGGTACCATCGTTGACGTCAATCAGGGAGTTGATGTAATCGGCTGAGCCACAGATGCAACCTGCCGTGCAATCGTTCTTGCCGTTGACGAATTTGGTCATGCTGTAGATGACGACATCGGCACCCAAACGGTAGGGGGAGAAAATCATCGGTGTGAACGTGTTGTCAACCAATAATTTAGCACCATGAGCGTGGGCAATCTTCGACAATTCGGGGATGTTGGCGATGCGCAGCAACGGGTTGTTCATCGTCTCCGTATATAAAACTTTAGTATTCGGACGGATGGCTTTCTTGACGGCCTCGAGGTCCTGGAAGTTCACGAAGGTGACATCCACGTTGAATTTCTTGAGGTAGTTATTCATGAAGGCGAAGGTGCCGCCGTAGGTAGTCATGCTGGAGACGATGTGGTCGCCCGACTTGACCTCATGAAGCAAAGCGCAGGTGATAGCGGCCATGCCGGAACCAGTAGCCCATGCCAACTCCGTGCCTTCCATTGCAGCCAAAGCGGTGCAAAGGGCCAGATTGCTGGGATTCCAATGTCTTGAATACAAGAACATTCCCTCGGTTTCACCATGGAAGGTGTCCGTCATCTCCTTGGCTTTGTTGAAAGTAAACGTGGCGCTGTCGCAAATCGCAGGATTGACACCGCGCTTGTCGCCCAGTGAACTGGAGAACTGAATGTTCGTTGCAGGATCAAATTTTTTCATCTTTATGTATTTTAAATTGTAATAAATGTGATTTTCGTTCCAAACGCCTCTTTTCCTTTGCGGGTGCAAAGTTACAACATATTTTGAGATTGCCCCATTTTTCTTCCAAAAAAATTGTGCTTCTAAAAAAACTGTGAAAAATAGTAGCAGAATCGTCTTTTTGATAAAATTATATTATATTGATAATCAGTTAAATAAGCATCAAAAATCAATTTCTTAAAAAAAGTTAATTCGTTTTAAAACCCTTGGAAATCGATAGGGTGCTATAGTATCTTTGCGGTGTTCACAAATGCTCCAACCACTAAAACCGATGCTATGAAACAAATTTGCATTTTTATCACACTCTGCCTCTTCGGCTATCTCACACCTGCTCAAAACAACTATCTCGACTATAAAAAAAGTCTTGACGATCAGACTGAGAAACTTGTCCTGCAAGAATATGAAAAAGTAAAATCCTATTTTTTAGAAGCTTACGGGCTGTATCCGACCATTCCACGAGGGGTTTTGGAAGCCGTGGCATTCTCCTACTCCCGTTTTCATCACCTGATTCCTGAGAAAGATCATGCTCCTGAGGGGGATATTCCTGCCACGTATGGCGTGATGGGGTTGACATTGGATGGGAAGGGCTACTTCCGAGATAACATGAAACTTATATCTCAACTATCTGGAACACAAATGGATAAAATCATACAATCCGCACGCGACAACATCCTTGCATACGCTTGTGCATACGCGGTGTTGCAAAAAGAATTAGGGATCTACAGCAACCACCTACCCGACCAGTTTCCCATTTTGGATGAACTGTCAGAACTGCCAAAGGAGTCCTCCTCCTTCAACGATTTCGTCCTTCAAAGCCAGCACTACGCCTACTGCCTTTTCATCAATGACGATTTCTATCGTGAGATGATAGATTGCTCGATTCCAAAGGTTGACACTGTGCAAGTTTTTGGCAGAATGTTGCCACTTTTGCACGCACCTTACCTCATTCTTCCGCTGCAGGAAATTCATCATAAAAATTTGAATAACAGTGTAATAGATTATAAAAAAGAGGATTTTAGGGATGAAAATACGGATTATTCCAATGCGATATGGAATCCTGCAGGTACGTGCAACTACTCCAGTCGGAACGGGCGGGACATCTCAGCCATCACTATCCACTATACGGATGGAACATACGCGGGATCCATCTCCTGGTTTCAGAACTGCACGTACAACGGCGTAGGATCAAGGGTTTCAGCGCATTACGTACTCCGATCCATTGACGGGCAGGTGACGCAGATGGTGCGCGAAACCGACAAGGCCTGGCACGTGGGCAACTGCAACCCCTACACCATCGGCATAGAGCACGAGGCCTACGGCGACGTCGCCAGTTTCTTCACCTCCGCCATGTATGAATCCTCCGCCGCCCTCACCCGCGACATCTGCGAGCGCAACGGAATCCCGCCTACCCGAATGTTCTACCGCGACACCCTCGACGACGGCACCGTTCTCAACTATGGCACCCACGACCTCGGCGGGGAAACCTCCTGCATCAAGATCAAAGGGCATCAGCACTTTCCCGGGCAGAGCCACACCGATCCGGGCAGATTCTGGAACTGGAATTACTACTTCAAACTCGTCAACCACGACACCCCCGTGGAGGAACTGCACACCTCCACAGGAACATTCACCGATTCCGGTGGAGAACAGGGCAACTACGGCAACGACGAACGGCGCATCGTCACTATACAAGTTCCTGATGCCGAGGATATTACACTTTCATTTTCCCAGTTCGATTTGGAAGACAATTACGATTTTCTCTGGATTTACGACGGAAACTCTGTCTTTGCACCATTGATCGGTCGGTGGAACACCACCTCTCCGAGAACCGTCACATCCTCGGGCAATGCCCTCACCATCGAGTTCCGCTCCGACTGCGCCACCACCGCCGCCGGCTGGATCGCTCAATGGAGTGCCCACCTTCCCATCACCGACAATCCCCCAACCACTGCCATCTTGCACGATGAGACGGACTGGGTGACAGAATCCTTCAACGTCAGTTTCGATGACAATGACGACCATGGTGTGGATTATCGTTTTTACCAGGTGATGGGCAACGACGGCATCCGATGGACAGCACAAGGGGCTCGCGGTTTCGCCTGCGACAACTTCGACGACTTCAACCCCCAAGTCTGGAACGTCCAGAGCGGGCAGTGGAGTGTCCTCAACCATCGACTGACACAAGCGGGCAGCGGACACGCTGTGATCTCCACCCCACTGAGAGGAGATTTGAGCGAGGCCTACCTATACGACTTTTACGCCGCTGTCGGCAACGGTGAGAACGAGGACTCCTATATGGAACTGATCCTCGGTGCCGATAGGATGAATCCCTTGCACAATGGATCCGCCTATTCCATCCGCATCCACCCAACATCTCAAAAAGCACTGATATACAGGTGGATAAATGGTGATATCGTGGCCACCGACAGCATAGGAGGGATCTCCACTGAGTCCAACATCAACCACCACTACCGCATCCTCCATGACCACGCCAACGGCATTCTGATACTGTATCGTGATTCTCAACGACTGCTCCAATGGCAAGATCCCGTCCCCCTCGCACACTGCGGAATGTATGCCATGCTGTCCACCTCGGGCTTGTCCGCCTCCTTCGACAACTGGCGCGTCTATCGCTCTCGTCTCCGAGAAATAGAGATCAACGTAGGCACTGGCGACATCAGCGACGCCCCTTGGGAAGCATCCAACGGCAACGCTGGAGCCAAAATCAAGTCCATCGTGATGGATGATGCCGGACAATTCTCACCTATTGTCGAAAAAAAAGTTAAAATCGACGTGAGCACACCGCTGCTTTCAGGAAATGTGGAACCCTTTTGGCCAATCCAAGAGTTGAGTACTACCACCCCCAGGCTAACATTGCGCTGGCCACAAGCCACAGACCCGAACTCCAACATCGCCTCTTACGAATACATCATCCATCCCAGCAATCAACCAAATACAATTATCCGAAGGGGAAGCACCCAAAGGACCGAAGTCTCCATTCCCGCCCCTATGGGAGAAAGAAGATCCTACATCGCACAGGTGCGGGCTTTCAACCAGGCAGGGCTCCCCTCTGGATACATCTTTTCCAGAATGTTCTCTTGTCCCTCGTCAAATAGAATGTCCGACAGCCCAACAAGACGTAACCTCGTGACCTCTGTGGCCCCCAACCCTGCTCACGACCGGTTTACCATCTTCGTCTCCGAAGTACATGAGAATCTAGAGAACACATCCGAAGCGACATCGCCGACAGACGAGGAACAGATGGCAGCAAGAGGAATAAGGGCTTGTATCTACGACGCTTACGGACGGAAAATCATGGAAAGAACATTAACCGACAGTTCTTTGGAAATCAATGCCAGCAACTGGTCGTCGGGAATGTACATCCTGCAACTCTATGCTGACGGAGAACGCATTGCCGTTGAAAAAATCTTCAAAGACTGAAACTAAGGGCGGGGGCCAAAGCGCTCCTGCTCCTTTTTCCGTTCCTTCTCGCTAAGCCATTCCGGAAAAGCGTATGGTTTGTCCTCCAAATTGAACTTCCCTTTATGTAAGCCATGCATCCCGTAATATCTTTTTTCCAACTCCGCCAAGTCCTTTTCGTAATCGCCCGTGGGATAGTAGGCAGGCAGGACACCGCCTCGCTTGGTTCTAAAATCGAGGTAGCCCGGCACAATGGGAACGCCGGCCTCGCATGCAATGAAATAAAATCCCTTTTTCCAATTCTTATTCAACGCGCGGGTGCCTTCAGGGGAAATCAGAAATGCAATCTCATCCTGCTCCTTGATATAGTTGGCCGCATATACCGGAAACTTCTTCACATGCTTGCGGTCAATGGGAATACCGCCACACCTGCGCAAAATCGGGCCCAACGGCCAGAAAAAAGCTTCCTTCTTGATCAACAACGACGCCTTGAACCCCATGGCACTAATCGCCATCACTCCTATTAAAAAATCATAATAACTGGTATGTGGAGCAAAAAGCAATACACACTTCTTCAACTCCGGCGGGAGGTTTACGCAGTCAATCTTATATCCTAAAACCTTGAGTATGAACGCATTGAATTTTCTCATAACTATTTTGTTTTCAACCTATTATTCATTGAATATCAACGTCGAACCATGCGAAGAGACGGAAACCGTAGCTTTCGCCCCCATCTTGAGCGCCACATTGTCGGCTCCATGCCCTGTCGGGAAGTGGAAACAGACAGGATAGTCGTGATCGGCACAACAACTGACGATGATCTCCTCAGCAGTTTGCCCAAAAGGATTGCTCGGATCGTTGTTGTGCATGTCCTCCATGCCACCAACGATCATGGCTGCCAGCCCATCCAACTTCCCGGACCGCTTCAAGGCCTGCATCATGCGGTCGATATGGTACAAATGCTCGTCGATGTCCTCGATGAAGAGAATCTTTCCGCGAGCATCGATATCCGAACAGGACCCCAGCAAGGAATAGAGGATGGAGAGGTTGCCACCCACCACTTCGCCCGTGGCCATACCAGGACGATTGAGCGGACTCGCAGGAATCGTATAGGCCAAGATCCCACCCGTAAGTGCCTGTATCATAGAACGGTGATTGAGACTCTCTACAGGGTCACCCGCCATCGACACCGGCATTGTGCAGTGCAAAGTACCGATACCCAATGTGTGTAGGTGCGAATGAAAGACCGTAACGTCACTGTAGCCGCAAATCCATTTGGGTTTCTGCAAAAAACGGGAGAAATCGAGTTTGTCGATGATTCTTACAGAGCCATAACCACCTCTGGCACACCAGATTGCACTGATTTCCGGATCATCCATCATGGACTGGAAATCCTCCGCACGCTCGTCATCGGTGCCCGCAAACTGGTAGTTCTTGGCAAACAAGTTCTTCCCCATCGCCACACGAAAGCCCTGGCCTTCCAAGAAGTCGATACCCGCCTTCAGTTCCTGCGGCGAAATCTTTCTAGCAGGCGCAACGATTCCAATGCAATCACCTGGTTTCAAATAGGGAGGAAAATGTACGGTATCACTCATATATCCAGTTTTTTGAAATTCCAACACCCAATAAATCACTGATTTACAACTCATTGGGTTATTGACGGAAACGTCAGCAAAAATAATAAAAATTTCGTGATGACAAAAAGCCCAAACTACGCATCCACATTGACCACCACATGCACATTGCGAAACTCCGTATGGGTACGGAAATCTGCCAAAATCCTGCGCAGAACATCCTTTTGCACAGCGAGTTGCGCATCCTTATCAAACTTCAGCCAGATGTCTTTCAGATAGTAGGTCTGCACGCGCGACACGAGCGGATATTCCGGCCCCAACACGCGATTGGCGAAACTTTGGCGCAGAGCAGTCGCCAACTCCTGGGAAGCACGGTTGAGCAAATGCTCATCCTGATGCTTCAACGTCAGTTTGATAAGACGGCAAACAGGCGGATAGAAAAACTGTTTCCTCTCCGCGATTTGAGTGTTGTACATGGCATTGAAATCATTGCTAACCACGTACTTGAGTGCAGGATGATTGGGTTGGTAACTCTGAATGACCACCGTACCCGGCACCTCCTTTCGGCCAGCGCGACCGCTCACCTGCGCCATCGTCTGGAATGCCCGCTCGAACGAACGGAAATCCGGGAAACTGATCAGGTTGTCGGCATTCAGCACGCCCACCACCGAAACGCGGTCGAAGTCCAACCCTTTGGTAACCATCTGTGTCCCGACCAAGATATCTGTTCGATGAGTTTCAAAATCCGAGATAATTTGTTGATATGCAGTCTTTTGGCGCGTGGTATCCAAGTCCATGCGCTGGATGACAGCGTTCGGGAAAATCTCCGCCAGTTGCTCCTCCACCTTCTCAGTGCCGAAGCCACGCATCTCGATGTCTAAGCTGTGGCAGGTCGGGCACTCGCGCGGCACCTCGATGGCATACCCACAATAGTGGCACTTCAGCAGATTCAGCCGTTTGTGGTAGGTGAGCGTTACATCACAATACTTGCAGGTGGGGGACGTCTGGCAGGAGTTGCAGTGCAGCCGTGGGGAGAACCCCCGACGGTTCTGGAAAAGAATCACCTGCTCGTGCCTGTCGAGAGCCGCCCCGATCTTTTCAATCAGAAAATTAGAAAACAGCCCGTTTACCTTCCGCTGTCGGACACTTTCGGCCATATCGACGACCCAGACATCGGGCAGGACACTTTTCGCATATCGCTGGTTCAGAAGTACATAACCAAACTTATTCTGCTTGACATTGAAAAAACTCTCCAACGAAGGCGTGGCCGTCCCCAGCAACGTCTTCGCCTGATGGAGATGTGACAGAATAATGGCACAGTCGCGGGCATGGTAGCGCGGCGCAGGATCCATCTGCTTGTAGGAAGAGTCATGCTCCTCATCCACGATAATAAGTCCTAAATTATTGAAAGGCAACAACAAAGCGGAACGGGCACCCAAAATCAATTGGTACTTGCCCGATGTGCTGCCGTATTTGTCATTGTTCAACACCCGCTCCCAAATCTCCACCCGCTCATACTCATTGAAACGGGAGTGATAGACCCCGACCTTATCCCCGAAATATTTTCGCAATCTATTGACAATCTGCGAAGTAAGCGCAATCTCCGGCAATAGGTACAACACCTGTTTTCCCGACTTCAAGACCTCGTCAATCAACTTGATGTAGATCTCCGTCTTGCCGCTGCCCGTCACGCCATGCAACAACACCGTAGGATGTTGCTCGAAAGAGCGCAAGATGCTGTCGTGCGCCGTCTGCTGCGCCTCCGAAAGTTCAATGGAAGCGGCATCCAATTGGGCGTCGTAATCCACCAACCGGCTGATTACCTCCTCGTGTTGTATGATGACCTGTTTTTCAATCAACTTTTGAAATGACGATTTTGAAATTCGCTCACTTTCAGTCAAATCCTTCTTTTTTATCCTTTGAGAAAAATTATTGACTATGCCATTTTTTTGCAGAATTGTAAGGAAAAACAGAATTACTTCGGCTTGTTTGGCGGTTCGTTTCGAACGTTCCAACTCATCCAGAAGGGCGTAAAGTTGCTTCTCGTCGTGGGCGTACGGCTCTGCCAAAGTGAGATAGGTCTCGTGTTTGGGTTTGTATGGGTCGCTGATCTCCTCCTCCGTCACAATCACCTGTTTTTCCACCAAAGTCTTGATAATCGGCAAGATTTTGGGCAAGTCAAGCGTGCGGGACAACTCGCTGACGACGGACTTTTTCTGGTTGGCGACCGTCTCCACAATGCGCAACTCATTCTCTGTCAGACCGGAAATATCGCCGTCGAAGTGGGGATGCAGAAGCACGCGCGTCTCGCCGGCCAATTTGAGCGCGGACGGCAGCGCACAGGCCATCACCTCGCCCAAAGTACAGAGATAGTAGTCGGCAATCCACTGCCACAGTTTGAACTGCCGCTCTGAAACAATCGGTTCGCGGTCGATGACATCCACAATGTATTTGATGTTAACCTGCTGTGGCACATTCTGATGCATCTTCACTACCAATCCGGAACGCAACTTGTTCTTACCGAAGGGGACCACCACGCGCATGCCAAAATCCAGCATACCATTCAGGGCCTGCGGCACTCGGTATGTGAAAGTTCCTGGCAGGGGAAGCGGGAGCAAAATGTCGGCAAAATAGGTCTGCATTTCCTTCATATTTCGTGGATGCGGATTCATTTTTTCAGTTTGCAAAAGTACGATTTATTGCAACAGATTTCTTTCAATAAAAGAAAAAGATGTGTGAATTATGAAAAAATGCTGTACCTTTGCAGCGTCAAATTAAATCGTAAAAACTATGGAAAATCAAGAGAAAGCAACGATTGAACAGAAAGTTATCGCCGTCATCAACCAACTTCGCCCCTATTTGCAGGGCGACGGTGGCGACTTGGAATACGTGGAAATGACCGACGAAAATGTGGTGAAGGTGAAATTGCAGGGTGCCTGCGGTTCCTGCCCCCACGCCAAACTCACCCTCAAGCAGGGCGTCGAAGCCACCCTCAAAAAATATGTCCCGGAAGTAAAATCCGTGGAAGATGTAGTGTTGGGTTTCTAATTTCCTGATTATGAGCTTAAAATGTGGTATCATCGGTCTGACCAACTGCGGAAAGACCACGATGTTCAATTGCATCTCCAACACGAAGGCGGCCATCACCGACTTCGCCTATAGCACCAACAAGTCCAACATCGGTGTGTGCAACGTTCCTGACGATCGCCTGGCGAAGATCAACACCTTCATCGCGGCTGACAAGTTGATTTACGCCACCGTCGATGTGGTCGATGTACCCGGTTTGGCGAAGGGCGCCAGTCAGGGCGAAGGCATCGGCAACAGTTTCCTCGCCGACGTGCGCCAGTGCGACGCGCTCATCCACGTGCTGCGCTGCTTCGACAACGAGAACCTGCCCCATGTGGAAGGTTCCATCGACCCCGTACGCGACATCGAAATCGTGGAGTTTGAACTGCAAGTCAAGGACATGGAGCAGATCGACCGCAAGATCCAGAAGGTGGAGAAAGCCGCCAAGGTGGGCGACAAGAACGCCAAGCGCGATCTGGAGGTCTTGACCAAATACAAGCATCATCTGGAGAACTTCCAGAACGTGCGCACACTCGAGGTGACACCCGAAGAGAAGGCGGTCGTGGCCGACATGATGCTGCTCACCGACAAGCCGGTGCTCTTCGTCTGCAACGTCAACGACAACGCCATCGAGAACAACGCTTACGTGAACGCGGTGCGCGAGGCGTTGAAGGACCAGGACTGCGAGATCCTGACGATTGCCGGCAAACTGGAGTCGGAGATCGCGGAATTAGAGGACGAAGCCGACCGCATGGCCTTCCTCGAAGATGTCGGGCTGACCGAACCGGGCGTCAACAAAGTGATTCGCGCGGCCTATAAGTTGTTGAATCTCATCTCGTTCTTCACCGTAGGCGGCAAAGAGAACCGCGCTTGGACCATCCGCAAGGGACTCACCGCCCCGCAAGCCGCAGGCGTCATCCACAGCGACCTCGAACGCGGTTTCATCCGCGCCGAAGTCATCAAATACGACGACCTCGTCGCCCTCGGCTCCGAACTCAAATGCAAAGAGGCCGGCAAGATCGCCATCGAAGGCAAGAACTACATCGTGGAAGACGGCGACATCCTCCACATCCGCTTCAACGTGTAAACCCATCCGCCATGGCCCTCCGTCAGAGTTTGGAACAAAAACAGCAACAGCGTCTGTCCCAACGGCAGATTACGTTGACGCGGTTGATCGAAGCTAGTGGAGACGAATTGAACGAACTCATACACAAGGAGATAGAAGAAAATCCCGCCTTAGAAATCGACGGCAACGACGAGAACGACTTTTCCTCGGACAACCGCGACGAGGAGTGCGATACCGACGATCTCCCCGAAGAGGTCTCCATCGAGGAGGCACGCGAACGCAGCGAAACCACCCGCGAAGACGTTGACTTCGACAGCAACGCCGACGACTGGGAACCCAACGACTACAACTGGGAGGCCGCCAACGACCGCCTCGAACCGACCATCCCCACCACCCTCTCCTTTCGCGAAAACTTGGTGTTTCAGGTCAATTTTCTCAACATCACGGAAAAGGAGAACCTCATCGCCAAATACATCATCGGGTGCCTGAACGATGACGGGTATTTGGACAGCGACAGCAAATCCATCGCCAACCGACTGTTAATCAACGAGAACGTGGAGACCACCTCCGCCGAAGTGGAACAGGTGCTGGTTCAAATCGTGCAGAAACTCGACCCTGCCGGCATCGGCGCCCGCGACCTCCAAGAGTGCTTGTTGCTGCAAATCCGGGCCCTTCTCACCCCACACGACTCCCCTGCCCTACACCTTGCCGAACGGATCATCCAATACCATTTTGAACTTTTCACCACCAAAAGGTTTAGTCAAATCATTCGGAAAGAGAGAGTTACACAGCAGGACTTGGAGGATGCGCTCGCGGTCATCACCAACCTCAACCCCAAGCCCGGCGGCGGCTCCGAAGTCAACAACCAAGTCACGCCCGACTTCATCGTCACCATCGAAAACAACGAGCCCGTGCTGTCGATAGCCAACGCCTATCATCCGCGACTGCGCGTGAACCGCGAGTATGAGGAGATGCTCGCCCACCTCACCAGCAAACGCAACGCCGAGGCCAAGAAATTCATTCGCGACAATATCGACAAGGCCAAACTCTTCATTGAGTTGCTGCCCGAAAGGGAAAGGACGATGTATTTGGTAATGAACGAGATCATAAGATATCAGAAGGCCTACTTTCTTTCCGGAAACCCCAAAGACCTGCGGCCCATGGTACTCAAGGACATCGGGGAAAAGACCCATTTGGACATCTCCACCATGTCGCGTGTCACCTCGCACCGATATGCCCTCACCCCTTTCGGCACCATCCTGCTCAAAAGTCTCTTTTCCGAAGGCGTAGGCGGCGAAAGTGAGGAGGAGAACGTGTCCGCATTGGTCGTGCGTGAAGAGTTGAAGGAGTTGATCGAATCGGAAGACAAGAAGCATCCCTACACCGACGAAAGACTCGCACAACTACTTAAGGAAAAGGGATTTAACATCTCGCGACGCACGGTGGTCAAATACCGCGAACAGTTGAATATCGGCAATTCCAACCAACGAAAAACCCGATAGATGGAGTGGACAAAACGCACCGAACTGCTTTTAGGAGCCGACGGGCTCGACAAGTTGAAACACGCGCACGTGTTAGTGGTCGGCTTGGGCGGTGTGGGCGCGTATGCGGCGGAAAGTCTCTGCCGCGCCGGCATCGGGGAGATGACCTTGGTGGATGCCGACTGCGTGGATGACACCAACCGCAACCGCCAGTTGCTGGCCCTCACCACTACTGTAGGCCGTCCCAAAACGGCGGTGATGGCGGAGCGGCTGCTGCAAATCAACCCCGACATCAAACTGCATTGCGTGCAGGAGTTCCTACGCGACGACCGCACCATCGAACTGTTGAAAGAAGCAGACTATCAATATGTTGTGGATGCCATCGACACGCTTTCACCCAAGGTCTTCCTGCTTTTCCATGCGGTGCAGCAAGGGCTTCGCGTGGTGTCGGCGATGGGTGCAGGCGGAAAACTCGACCCGACGCAGGTGCAAGTCACCGACATCGCCAAAAGTTATCACTGCCGGCTGGCACACATCGTGCGCAAGTACCTGCACCGGCTGGGGGTGCGCACGGGCTTCAAGGCCGTCTTCTCGCCGGAGCCGGTGCGCGAGGGCAGCGTCCGCATCGAATCCACCACCGAAACCAACAAACTCTCCACCGTCGGCACCATATCTTATATGCCCGCCATCTTCGGTCTCGTGGCCGCCAGCGTCGTCATCCGCGACCTGATGGATGAACAATAAAACGCTTCCATCTTCCTTTTTTTCCCATAATTCATTGAAAATGATGGAAGATGTTCCTCTTTTTCAACCACTTCCAACCTCCACTCCTTTATTTTAATCATTTATAAATTAGATATTTACAGAAAAAAGAAAAAAAATTGAGGAGATTCGGTACATCTATTAAAAAATCATGTATTTTTGCAGTCTCAAAATGTCCAATGGTGTAACGGTAGCACTACAGTTTTTGGTACTGTCTGTCTTGGTTCGAATCCAGGTTGGACAACAATCTAAAAAACTCTCACTGGCTCTAAGTGGGAGTTTTTATTTTATAACAAACGAACAAACAACAACAAACAAAAGCAATAAAAATGGAAGAACGCTTAAATTTGATTGAAACCTTTGCAGAGTTCAAAGATTTCAAAAATATCGACAGGGAGACGCTGATGCGTATCTTGATAGATATTTTCCGTGCCGTACTGACAAAGAAATACGGGGCAGACGCCAACTTCGACGTCATCGTGAACGTTGACCGTGGAGACTTGGAGATCCAACGTTACCGTGAGATTGTGGAAGACGGTGAGGTGGAGAACGAGTTCACCCAGATCGCGCTCTCGGACGCTATCAAGATCGAGCCCGACTTCGAGGTCGGAGAAGAGGTGATGGAGACCATCCGTCTGGAGGACTTCCAGCGCCGCGAGATTTTGGCCTTGCGTCAGAACCTCATCTCCAAGATCATGGAGTACGAAAAGGACCTCATCTATAAGAAATACGAGAACCGCATCGGCGAACTGGTCACCGGCGAGGTGACGCAGGTGTGGCGCAAGGAGATCCTGGTGGCCGACGAAGAGGGCGTGGAATTAGTGCTGCCGAAGAGCGAGCAGATTCCCGCCGACCATTACAAGAAGGGCGACAATCTGTCGGCCGTGGTCGAGCGTGTCGAGATCATCTCCTCCACCCCGCGCATCACCATCTCCCGTACCTCCCCGCGTTTCTTGGAACGCCTCATGGAAAATGAGATTCCCGAAGTCTATGACGGGCTCATTTCCATCCGCAATGTGGTCCGCTCCCCTGGTGAAAGAGCCAAGGTTTTGGTGGAGTCCTACGACGACCGCATCGACCCCGTCGGCGCCTGCGTCGGTCTGAAGGGCAGCCGTATCCACGGCATCATCCGCGAACTGCGCAACGAGAACATCGACATCATCAACTACACCTCCAATCCGAAGTTGTTGATCACCAGAGCACTCAGCCCTGCCAAGATCACTTCTATCGAACTCGACGAGGAGGCCAAGATGGCCAATGTCTATATGAAACCCGACCAGGTCTCCCTCGCCATCGGCAAGGGCGGTTACAACATCAAACTCGCCGGCAAGCTCTCCGGCTACGAGATCGACGTGTTCCGCGACGACATCACCGAGGAGGACGATGTTGACCTGCAGGAGTTCAACGACGTGTTCGACCAGTGGGTCATCGACGCCTTCAAGAAGATCGGTTGCGACACCGCCAAGAGCGTGTTGAAACTCGACCGCGATGAGTTGATCCAGCGCACCGACTTGGAGGAGGAGACCGTTGACGATGTCATCGCCGCCGTCAAGGAGGAGTTGGAGATCGAGGATGAGCCGGCGGCCACCGAGACGCCCGCACCTGCAGCCGAAGCCCCCGCGGAACCCGCTGCGGAGGAGCCGGCGACGGAAGCCGGGAACTAATCCCCCCCCTGTGAAGTTGGTCCGTGGGTTTTCAAATATTAAAACTAATTTTTTACTATGGGTGAAGAAAAAGAAAAGAAAATACCGAGATTAGGCGCGGCCGCGAAGGAGTTCAACGTCGCCACGGGATCCATTGTGGAACTTCTGCAAAAGGCGAACATGCCCATTGAAGACAACCGCAACGCCAAACTCACGCCCGAGATGTATGAGTTGCTGGTAAAGAAGTTAAGTGGCGAGAAGAAGGTCAAGGAGGATTCCCAGAAGTTGGACATGGACTTTACCTACAACAAGCCCGGCGCCAACAAGACCGAACCCGAGAGCCGTCCAAAGCCGGTGGAAGAGGAACCCGAGGTGATTCTAATCAAGGGAAACACCATCGAAAAAGAGGAGGTGAAGATCGAAGTCAACAAGCCCAAAGTGGTGGGCAAGATCGACCTGACACCGAAGACTCCGTCCGCCACGGGAAAGGCCAAGACGACCAAGAAAGCGGAGCCGAAAGCGGAACCCCAGCCCGAAGTCGTGCCGGAGCCGCAGCCGGAACCGCAGCCCCTGTCGAAGGAGCCGGAACAGCCCCAGGAGGCCGAGGCGCCCAAGAAGGAGGCCAAGCCCGAAGCCGAACACATCGGCATCGACGTCGAGGACTACAAGCCCAAGGTCGTCGGCAAGATCGACCTGTCGGCACCCAAGAAGAGCGAGCCGGCACCGGCGCCGGAACCCGAGCCCACTCCCGTCACCCAGGATGAGGCCCCCGCCCCGGAACCCGAGAAGCCCACGGAAGAGAAGAAAACCAGCGCACCCGTCCCGGAAAAGGTGGAACTGGTGGTGGAGAAACTCCAGGCCCCGAAGGTCATCGGCACCATCGACCTGTCTGCCATCAAGGATCCCTCCAAGAACAACAACGCGCCTTCCGGCAACTCTTCCAGCCACAGACGCAGACGCAGACGCATCCAGCAGGTTCCCACCAAGGGCGCGGACAGCAACACCCGACCGGCCAAGAAGAACGAGCCGAAGGTGGAGATCTCCGAAGAGGACATCCAGCGCCAGATCAAGGAGACCATGCTGCGCCTCGAGCCGCTGGGCAAGACCAAGGCGTCCAAGCGCAGAAGAGAGAAACGCCAGCACATCCACGAAGAGATGATGCAGCAGGAGCAGGCCGAGTTGGCACAACAGAAAGTGTTGAAAGTCACCGAGTTCATCACTGCTAACGAACTCTCCACCCTGATGGGCATCCCCGTCACCCAGATCATCTCCACCTGCATGAGCGTCGGCCTTTTCGTCTCCATCAACCAACGATTGAGCGCGGAGACCATCTCCCTGCTGGCCGAGGAGTTCGGCTTTGAAGTGGAGTTCGTGGGTGTTGATGACGGCGAGGACAACAAGGAGGCCGCCGACACCGACAAGCCCGAAGACCTGCAGCCGCGCCATCCCATCATCACCGTCATGGGACATGTGGACCATGGTAAGACCTCGCTGCTCGACTACATCCGCAAATCCAACGTGATCGCGGGCGAGGCGGGCGGCATCACCCAGCACATCGGCGCATACGAGGTCACCCTCGCCGACGGCCGCAAGATCACCTTCCTCGACACCCCGGGCCACGAGGCCTTCACCGCCATGCGTGCCCGCGGAGCGAGAATCACCGACTTGTGTATCATCGTCATCGCCGCCGACGACGCCATCATGCCGCAGACCGTCGAGGCCATCAACCATGCCCAGGCGGCCGGCGTGCCCATGGTTTTCGCCATCACCAAGATCGACAAGCCCCACGCCGCCCCCGAAAAGATCAAGGAGGGCTTGGCCAACATGAACATCCTCGTGGAGGAGTGGGGTGGAAAATACCAGTGCCAAGAGATTGACGCCAAACACGGCACCAACGTCAACGAACTGTTGGAGAAGGTGTTGCTGGAGGCGGAGATGCTCGACCTGAAGGCCAACCCCAACCGTCCCGGCATCGGCACCGTCATCGAGTCTTCGCTCGACAAGGGCAAGGGCTACGTGGCCAAACTGCTCGTGCAGAACGGCACCCTCAAGGTGGGCGATCCCATCCTCGCCGGCAGTTGCTACGGCAAGGTGAAAGCCCTTTACAACGAACGTAACCAACCGGTCAAGTCGGTCGGCCCCGCCTCTCCCGTGCTGCTGCTCGGTCTCAACGGCGCCCCGCAGGCCGGCGACTCCTTCAAGGTATGCGAGACTGAACAGGAAGCCCGCACCACCGCCGACAAGCGCGCCCGCCTGCTCCGTGAGCAGGGTCTCCGCACCCAGAAGCACATTACCCTCGACGAGATCGGCCGCCGTATCGCCATCGGCAACTTCCGCGAACTCAACGTCATCGTCAAGGGCGACGTCGATGGATCCGTGGAAGCCCTCTCCGACAGCTTGATGAAACTCTCCACCGACAAGATTCAGGTCAACGTCATCCACAAGTCGGTCGGCCAGGTCACCGAGAGCGATGTCATGCTGGCCTCCGCCTCCGACGCCGTCATCGTGGCCTTCCAGGTGCGTCCCTCCATCGGTGCCCGCAAACTTGCGGAGAAAGAGCAGATTGATATCCGTACCTACTCCATCATCTACGACGCCATCGAAGAGATCAAGGCGGCTATGGAGAGCATGCTCGCTCCGCAGATCCGAGAGAAGGTCGTCTGCAACATCGAGATCAAAGAGATCTTCAAGATCTCCAAGGTCGGCAACGTCGCCGGCTGTATCGTCCTCGACGGCAAGTTGCAACGCAGCACCAAGGTGCGCCTCATCCGCGACGGCATCGTCATCTATACCGGCAAACTCGGCTCCCTCAAACGTTTCAAGGATGACGTCAAGGAGGTCGTTTCCGGTCAGGACTGCGGCTTGAACATCGAGAACTTCAACGACATCAAGGTCGGTGACATCATCGAAGGATACGAAGAGTACGAAGAAAAAGCAACCCTCTAACCGTCATGGCATTCCCCTTCTTCCACCCCGAGAAACCGCGCCAGTTCAACTACGAGCCGCGCTTCTATCGCCCTGAGAACGACAAGGACGAGCAGGGGAACGAACGCACTGAAGGGGAGAAATTGGCCCAGAAGTTGGATCATGCATGGGGCAACCGGCGTTCGGCGCAGACCCGTCGCGGCGGCAACCGCTCCATCCTCATCTTGGTCGCCGTTGTCGCCCTCATCGTGCTGTTTATCAGTTCGAAAGCCTTCACCCGGATGTTCGAGGTCTTCGGATCCAAACCCGAGAATAGCGGCATCGTCACCGACGGGCAACCCCAGCGCTGGGTCGTCACCGACTCCACCGGCCGCCGCGACACCCTCACCCAGGGCAACATCGGCGGCATCTTCGCCGACCGCATCGACTCCCTCGCCATCCTCGCCTTCCGCGGCGAGTTCGGCAACGACGAACAGATGCAACAGGCCCTCGGCAACGAATATCCTATAGTAAAGAGAAGAATGGACCAACTAAACGAAGAGTATGAGCGAACCCGCGAACAAGCCCAATAACAGCGACTTCGGCCGTCGCCTGCACAACTCCTGGGACAGCCAACGCAAGAAGAGAAGCACCAAAGGCATCTGGAACCAGATCCTCCTCATCGCCGTCGGCATCGCCCTCGTCGCCGCCATGATCTACATCATCCTCACCCTATAAAAACAAGAGCGATTTAACTTTTTTTACGATTATAACCAGAACGAAATATCATGTTTGACAGTTTAAGCGATAGATTAGAACGGGCATTCAAGGTCCTGAAGGGACAAGGCAAAATCACCGACATCAACGTGGCGGAGACCATGAAGGAGGTGCGCAAGGCGCTTCTCGACGCCGACGTCAGTTACAAGATCGCCAAGGAGTTCACCGACACGGTGAAGAACAAGGCGCTCGGCATGAACGTGCTGAAGGCCGTGTCTCCCAGTCAGATGATGGTGAAGATCACCTACGACGAACTGATTGCCCTGATGGGCACCACCGCCGAGGACATCAATATCAACGCCAACCCCGCCGTCATCCTGATGGCCGGTCTGCAGGGTTCCGGTAAAACCACGCACGCCGCCAAGCTGGCCAACATGTTGAAGAACAAGCGCCGCCGCAAGCCCCTCCTGGTGGCCGGCGACGTCTATCGTCCCGCCGCCATCGACCAGTTGAAGGTGCTGGGCGAGCAACTCGAGATTCCCGTCTATACCGAGCCAGACTCTCAAAAGCCCGTCGAAATCGCCAAGAACGCCGTCGCCTATGCCAAAGCCAACGGCTTCGACGTGGTCATCGTCGATACCGCCGGCCGATTGGCCGTGGATGAGGAGATGATGGACGAGATCGGCAACATCAAGGAGGCGGTCAACCCTCATGAGATCCTGTTCGTGGTGGATGCCATGACCGGTCAGGATGCGGTGAATACCGCCAAGGCCTTCAACGACAAACTCAACTTCGACGGTGTGATCCTCACCAAGATGGATGGCGACACCCGCGGTGGTGCGGCGCTCACCATCAAGGCGGTGGTCAACAAGCCCATCAAGTTCATCGGCACCGGCGAGAAGATGGAGGCATTGGACGTCTTCCATCCCGACCGCATGGCCGAACGCATCCTCGGCATGGGCGACATCCGCTCGTTCGTCGAGACCGCCCAGGCGCAGTTCGACGAGGAAGAGGCCGCCAAGTTGCAGAAGAAACTCGCCAAGAACCAGTTCGACTTCAACGACTTCCTCAATCAGATCCAGCAGATCAAGAAGATGGGGAACGTGAAGGAGTTGATGGGGATGATTCCGGGCATGGGCAAAGCCATCCGCGACCTCGACATCGACGACACCGCTTTCAAGGGAGTGGAGGCGATCATCCTCTCGATGACGCCCGCCGAGCGCCAGAACCCCGACATCATCAACGGCAGCCGCAAGAAGCGCATCGCCGAAGGCAGCGGCACCGACATCCAGGAGGTGAACCGTCTGCTCAAGCAGTTCTACGACACCCGCAAGATGATGAAGATGGTGAACTCCGGCAAGGCGAAGAACCTGATGGCGGCGTTGAGCACGCGGAAGAGAAGGTAAGGGTTATAGCTTAGAAATTCGAGGGGTTTGGTTTCAGGGGTTAGATTTCCGTTTTTGGGCAGGATTTCAGTCTTGCGTGATATTCCTTTGCACCCGCAAACACAACTCCTCTTATAAATTGTGTCTGACAACTTGGTTGTGAGTTGCATTAAATCTTGTACCTTTGCACCCGCAAACACAACCTTGGCCGTGGTGATTGCGAGGTCAAACTTGTTGTGAGTTGCATTAAATCTTGTACCTTTGCACCCGCAAACACAACAGCAATTTAAGCGAAGAGGATATAAGACAAGTTGTGAGTTGCATTAAATCTTGTACCTTTGCACCCGCAAACACAACTAGCAAAGCTTAATAAATCTGCATAGTTTTGTTGTGAGTTGCATTAAATCTTGTACCTTTGCACCCGCAAACACAACAGCGTTGGCAATTGTGAGAAAATCCATGCCGTTGTGAGTTGCATTAAATCTTGTACCTTTGCACCCGCAAACACAACAGCAGCATGCCACGAATTCGAACACATGGCGTTGTGAGTTGCATTAAATCTTGTACCTTTGCACCCGCAAACACAACTCAAGGAGTATTTCCAGCCGAGCCTGTTTTGTTGTGAGTTGCATTAAATCTTGTACCTTTGCACCCGCAAACACAACAAAAAACACAACATTATGGAAGTTAACACCGTTGTGAGTTGCATTAAATCTTGTACCTTTGCACCCGCAAACACAACTCCAGGAACTTTTCAATCTCACCGAAGAAGGTTGTGAGTTGCATTAAATCTTGTACCTTTGCACCCGCAAACACAACTTACATTCAAGCATTTATATTTCATTTTCTGTTGTGAGTTGCATTAAATCTTGTACCTTTGCACCCGCAAACACAACTTCTTCCCTTGAGGCGGTTTCATCGTGGATGTTGTGAGTTGCATTAAATCTTGTACCTTTGCACCCGCAAACACAACACGATGGGTGTAAACCCTAGTAAAATCAAGGGTTGCAGAGGAAATTTGAAACGAGAAAAATCCCGCTCGAAACGGGATTTTTCTCGTTATTTACATGGCTTTTTCCCATTCAAAACATCTCCAACTGTTGTCCTGGCGTGGAAGTAGGTTGCGGCTTTTTACCCGAAAAAAGTTCTATTTCTCCGAATTGCTTGTCCGTCAGACAGAGAATTCCTATCTCTCCGTTGGCGGGCAAGATCGACTTCACCCGCTTGATATGCACATCGGCATTCTCCCGGCTGGCACAGTGCCGCACGTATGCGGAAAACTGAAACATGGTGAACCCATCGCCCATGATGCGCTTGCGGAACTGCGCCGCCGCCTTGCGTTCGGCCTTGGTGTCGGTGGGAAGATCGTAAAGCACCATCACCCACATAATCCGGTATTCGCTGAAACGATCCATTTCATAATTCCATCACAGGATACACGATTTTGCGCAATTCTCCGCTGAAGCATTTATAAAGCGAAGCCGTTGTCTGAGTCGCGGCTATCATCAGCGGACTGCGCTGACCATTGATGACCACGTCCAAAACGGGTATGGAAAGCATGGTACTCTTCACGTCGGTGGTGAGCTCTTCAGGGTAGCCGTTTCGGAGGGTGTAGTTCACCACCAGTTCGTCCACGTATGGCCGATAGGGTTCCATGATGTCGTCGGCCAGACAATAGGCATTGTAGCGGTTGTGGTGATGTATGCCGAAGGTGGGAAGCATTCCGCTGGACACCAAAGCCCGAGCTATGATGGCCCGCAGTATGGCGTAGCCGTAGTTGAGGAGGTTATTGGGTGCTTTGCCGTCACGGTCGCGCAAGAAACCGTCTATGTCGGGGAATAGGTTTTTCCAGTAATAAACCGCCGCGCGGCCTTCCAGATTGTCGGGGTCGCCACTGCGCACATCTTTTTCCCAAGCCGACATATTGCCCACTTCGGTCTGGCGCAATCGCTTCAGCACAGATGCCTGGTTGTGGATCTTGGCTTGAACCGTTTGTTGCCACAATTGTTTCTTCAATGGCAGGGAGGCGTCTATCTGGTCGTTAAAACGTTCGCTTTGCAAGGTGTTTCCCTCCAGAGGGAGAAGCAAACCCGTGGGGAGGTGCCTGTCGTCGCAGGTAATGACTGCACAATTGTTCTCCAACAGCTTTGCCAGCAAGGCCTGGGTGATGGTGATTTGTTTGTGGTCCAGCACCACCACGCCAATGTCTTCAATGGGGATGGTCCGGACATTGCTTTGCTTGAAGGCATCGGGCAGGGTGGCATTCTTTTCCACTTCAGGGAGTTTCAGCACCAGTTGGTCATTTTTCAACGACAGGTAGGAGGGGTTGCCGAAATAGAGGGTGCGCTTGATCATAGCAAACGGGTATTAAGATTCAATTTCCTTCTTCTTTTTATTAGGCAAGAAGTTCTTTGGTGTTGACACGCTTCGCCCCAATTCCTTCTCCGTTGCTTCACGTGCTTTGCCAGCCACACCTCCACCGCGTTGGGCTATCTTCTTGCTTTCAGCAAAGGTTTCTGGCTCTTCTTTCTCTGAAATTTCGGTGGTGACACGTTCTCCGAGCATAGTGAAAATCAGTTCGAGGTCGTCCATGTGGTCTCGCAGGTTCTGGTTTTTCTTGGTGAGGCCTTTGAACTCCTTGTATTCGGAGGGAGTCATGCCGAAAGTTGCCTTGCTGATTTCAGCGGTCAGGATGGCGTAATCTTTTTCCTCGGTGATGCCGCGCCGTTTCCATTCGTCAGTCAAATTCTGGCGGATGGCGATGCCGCGCAGACGTTTGTCGATCCAGTCCTTGGGGTATCCCTTCTTTTCGTAAAGTTCTTTCATGCGTTCCTGCGCCAGCTCAGGGTTCTCTATTTCAAGCATCCGCTCATAACCCACTTGTGCCAACCACTGCTTGAACGGCTCGGCTTTGGGCGACGGGATGGACTGGATGATGCGGAAAAGGCCTTTTACATTGGCACAGTCGGTGATTCGTTTTTTTCCATCTGGAGCCGTTAATTTCAACTGTACCCAAAATGGGTACGTTTCATATTCCTTTAAGTCGCGGTCTTTCATTTTTCGCCAGTATTGGCGAGGGTTAGGGGAGTCGGTCAACGCCTCAACCACATCGACAACTGAAAAATACCATTGCTCTTCTTCATCGTTCCAAGTGGAACGGATTTTCTTGTCCTGAAATAGTTTTATGTTGCTCATAGCTTATTCGATTTTAATATTCGCCTACAGAAACTATCTGTCCGATGTGATTTACGCGAACTTTGACAACAAAAGGAACAAACGACAAAGATTTATGTTGTTGATATGTTATTCCCTTCAATTTCGATGCGACATTGGTTTCTAAATGATTCCTAAAGATATAATCTCTAACAGCATTATTGCCATACATAACTTTAGAAATAGACTGCACCCTAAATAAATTTGGACTGATGATGGAATAATTTTCTGGGTTCTTGAACCATTCCTCGTCATAATCTTTCGGATTGAATAGTATATTGCCCTTAGAATCGTAGCGTGGGAATACAAAATATTCGTTCTGCTTCATGGTGAACAGGAACTGCCATCCTTCTGACTGCTTATAAGTCTTGTCGATGATAGGCAGGTGCTGCATGGCGCGTGAAGTGGCTTCGTAGAACGAAACTATCTTCTCGTCAAGTTCATAGACGATGTCGCCATTCTCGTCGAGTACGGGCTGATTGTTTTTGTCCAATTTCGGCTTGCGGTAGATGGCCACATGGTGGTTGTTGCCTGTGTTTACGAAATCAACTGGCTGTTTTTGGCCATTTTCATCAAGAATTAGATTGTCATCCTTATCCCGTTTGTCGTGCAAAGCTTCCGCATTACTGATGCCCGTGATTGTGACACGCTTGATAGCTATGCCTTTTTCCCGATTGAGCCAAATTGGATTTTCGGCAAGATTTGAGAAGGCTTTCTTTGCATCACCTCCATACATAGCCAATCTATCTTCCAATATCTTACGGATACGCACATCAACAACTTTGTCCAACTTCAAGTCGGGCGAAACTTCTTTACGAATGGTAAATATCGTTTCAAAAGAGGCGGTCTTGACCTTTTCTGGTACCTTGTCGGTATGTAGATCGTTGAGCCAAATTGGATTTTTGTCCAATGCGTTTTTGCCAGTAAAGGCCTTTTTAGCATCACCGCCAAATTGGTTCAGTCGAGACTGCAAAGCCTCACGGTAGCGTTTGCTTGCAACCGTCTTTATCTTTTCCGCATCAAAAGAAGCGTTTACTTTTTCCTCTTTTGTTTCATTTCGCTTGCTGCTGCCGTAAATCGTTTCCAAGTGCAATTGGCCGCGTGGAGTTTTCACCACTTGTCCTTTTATAGTTTTCAGATTTCCTTCTTTATCTGTAATTTCCGATATTACATTATTTTTTGCCTTGTTTATGTTGCGCGTAACCACCTTATTCTTCGCCTTGATTGAAATCAGGGTGTTTTCAAGTTGGCGTTTGGCTTCGGTGCGGAACTCATTGAGCGGCATTGGCGGATAAAAGCGCAAATTGCCATGATTGTCGCGATAAAGCTCTTTCTTCTCAATGGCATAAATCGCCTTTGTCTTGTCTTCCTTACTCAAATCTGCAATCTCAACCATGTCAAGGTCAATCCAATCATCAACACCTTTCTGCACACGCGCGTTCAAGTTGTTCAGATATTGAATGAACGAACGTTTGGTGAAAGCAATCGTAAGTGCGTCCATAGCATGATGGCGATGGTCGTTGCGTTTCGTCCAATCCTTAATCCTTGGTATTTGTCGACCGTCATGGTCTTGCTCATAGTAAGTCAATCCCAATTGGTTGTATTTATCCCAATTGAGTTCCTGCATCACATTGACCAGTTGCCAATCATCGCGCAGACGGTCGGTAATTGAGCCCGTTGTTGGCACAACAAAGCGAACCAACTCTTCCAAAATCTCTCGAGCTTTTTTGGCTATGTATTGCGAATCACGCAAATCACGGTTGATAAAGCCGCTTGGAATGTCGGCCTCTTTCATCAGAAGTTTGTCGCGCTTGGTCTTGGTGATCTTACCATCTTTGTACAAGTTCTCAATACGAGTCTTATACTCTCCACTGGCAAACTCATCGCCATATTTAGTGGCCACAAAATCGAAAGCCGTAGTATTCGATTTGTCCAAATTGGCTTGACGAGCTTCCAAAGTTTTATTTGAGAACGAATCATCGAACAGCTTGGCTTGTGGAATGATATGCTCAATGTCAAACTCTTTGCTGAAGAGTTTTTCGCGTGGTATATACGTATTGGTGTACAACGTCTTGTATCCATTGCTTTCCAATTCCTTATACAACTTGTAACGGATAATGTCGTTACGGCTCACGTGCGATAGACCGAACTCTTTTTGAAGTTCCTGGACCAACTTTTCATGAAGACGAGTCGTTTCGTTGATTGACTTTGAAAGTTCCTCACGTTCTTTTGCCGATTTCTTTAGTTCGCGAGCCAACTCAATGCGGATCTCATCAGGCTTCCCATATTCGCCAATAATACCGTTGACAACATTAATCATCTGATTGAGAATCTTCTCGACCACCGGGTTGCGCAAACTGTTGCGAGGAAGAAGTTCCAATTTATCTTTTAAGACCTTATTTTTAATCTCATCTTTTGTGAGCGACTGTTTAGAATGACGATAACCAGCATATTCGCATGCCACGCTATAGTCGTTGCCATCCTTCAAGTGAGGTAGTATTTTGCGAATAGCCTTTGAGCTGAGGCTACTATAATCGCCTGCTTCCTTGAAGACCACATTGGCAAGAATTGTGGCATACTCCTTCTCAAAGCCGAAAGTTTCGTGCAGTTTTTCAACTAATTTCTCGTTTCCAATAGCAGAATTGTCACCCTCAAACGAATACAACAGATGCCACAAACGGAACAATGGCTGTTGCTCGAATTCTTTTCCTTCAAGATCGGGATTAAAAGTCAATATGCCAGTATTGATACCGATTGTGTCAAAAATCTCAGAAATGCAGCTAAGCATTTCTTTTGTTGATTTTTTCTGTAAAACCTCCACATCGTGGCCGCTTCTTTCAGCAATTGTCTGATATGCCTTGAACAATTCAGCTTGCGTGTGATTGCCATCTAACTCTTTGAAGTTCATATCGACATCTTTCTGTTTAGGAAAGAGTAATTTTAAAGCATCAGCTTTCGAGAGTTTCTCTTTATAGTTCAACTCTGCGAACAACATTTCTTTCTCTTCCTGTAGCAGCCGACGTTTACCATATTTATAATCTTGGGCGAATGCAGATAAATCCTGTTGCTGATATGGAACAATCATGCCCGACACTTCAACATCATTCAGTCTTTGCCAAATCTTGAATTCTTGGAACAAGGGCGACGACTTAGGACATACGCGGCAGCCGATAGTTTTCAGTTTCTTCTTGCCATCGACCTCAACCTCAATTTGTTTGCTTTCAAATTCGCAAAATGATATCAATCCTTTTTGCGATTTGAGCGGACGTTGGTAGAAAATCACCACATCGCGAATCTCTTTTTTGAGTTCAGGGGTAAGCTCTTTGTGGAATTTTGCCTGTGTTTCCCAAATGGTTTCAAACTCGTTCAGATAGTCCTGACGATAGAAAACTTGGTTTTTCAGGCTGTAGTTCGGATTCTTGTCCAACTGCGCCATCTGATATTGGCCGACAGTCTGATTGTTGAAATATAGTTCCTTGCTTCTGTCGCTGATGTCGCCTAAATAACCGCTGGCGTTACTGATTTGTCCATTGATTTCCTGCAAGACAATAGCCAACTCTTCCAAACCCATCTGTTCTGAAAGAGCCTTCACACGCCAAATAAAATTCTCTATTTTCTGTTCATTGCCCTTAGTTTTACGATGAATACCTTCTATAACAAATGGTTTTTGACAAATAGCCCACGTCTGCGTTTTGTTTTTACCTTGCAGATTTTCTTTCAAGTCATTTGTCAATAATTCAGGATAAAACTGTCTCTGTGCATCCCAAACCTTGTCAAATTCCGCCTGCAAATCCGAACGATAGAAATCTGGAAGGTATTTTTTGCCACTCTTAAGCAAGTCCAACGACAATTGCCCCGGAGTAAGATTCTCATCATACAGACGCTGCGTAATCTCCATGCCGTCAATCAGTTGTCCTTCTTCTGTATTCTTAGCCTTACGACTGCTTTTATATCCGCGCTTCTTATTTATCATTAACAGAACACGAGCAAATTCTTCCAACGAAATTTCATTGGTAGCAGCTTTGGCTCGAAGTCGATAAGTTTCGAATGTCGTGCGATTGCCGTTTTCCGACAAAATGGTGTCATCGGAAATAAAACTATTGGCTTTCAATATCTCTATCAGGTGTTCTCGGCGTAGTTTGTAGCGTTGCAAATTACGTCGCATACTACGTTTGAGAGTGCGGTCAGCATTGGTTGTAATGCTTTTGCCCTTTTCAAAATTTGTCAATTCGTCAACAGTGAGCGGATTTACCCTAACTCCCAATTTTACGATAGACGATTGTTCATCAGTTTTTTCTGCTTCATTCACCACCGCCCAGCCGATGCTGTTGGTGCCCAAGTCCAAACCTAAAATTTTTTTCATAACCAAAATATAATGTGACTGCAAAGATACTTTTTTTGGAAAAAAAAGAGCCCCTTCTTTCAAAAAAAGTTGTAATTTTGCCGCAAGATTTAATGCAACTCACAATAAGGATTATTCCGTTGTGAAAACATCAAGTTCGGGGCCTTAGCGGCCTCGTCTTTTTTTTACCAACGATACTCTTTTCCACCCGCACCGATCAACGCTGTCCCGCGCTTATTCGCGCCATGCGTGGTCTTTCAAAAAAAAGGAGACACTCCATAGTTGAATGGCTCTTGTTAAAGAGCGCATCCCCGAAACAATCACTGAGTTAAGATTGTGTCGCCACTAGCGACACATTTCTAAAATTTGGAATTGTATCTGACAACTGTATCCTTCTGAGGAAAATCTTCTCTCACCTTTCCCCTCTCACCTCCTCCAGAATCCGGCAGAACGCCGCCAACTCCGGGCGCGGCAAGAGCCAGTCAGCGCCGGCCGCCAGCAACTCCTCCTTCGTGCGGTACCCCCACAGCACCCCCACCTTCCGCAGGCCCGCCCGCGCTGCCGTCTCCATGTCCACCCCGCTGTCGCCCGCATAGACCGTCGTCGCCGCATCCTCCTGCGCTATCCGCATGATCTCCAGCACGATGCCAGGATCCGGCTTCGGGCGCGCACCCGGCTTGTTGCCCAATACCGCCGTGAAACGGATCGTCGGGAAAAACACCTCCATCAACGGCGCCATCGCCTCGTGTGCCTTGTTCGACGCCACCGCCAACTTCACCCCCTTCGCCTGCAACCCCTCCAACAACGCCACAATCCCCGCGTACGGCTGCGTCTTGTCCATCATGTGAATGGCATAGTACTCCAAAAACTCCTTGTAAATCACGTCGATGACCTCATCCCGGCGGGCCTCCTCCGGCAACGTCCGCTCCACCAACTTCCGAATCCCATCGCCCACAAAATAACGGTACGCCTCCACCGGATGCGGCGGATAGCCGTGCAAACCCAAAATGTGATTGCTGGAGTCCGCCAAGTCCTCCAAAGAGTCGAGCAGAGTGCCGTCTAAGTCAAAGATTGCCAACATGTTAGTCGCGTTTTAACCATAAAAAAAGGCAGAACCGAAATTCTGCCTGCGTAGCGCATAAGGGATTCGAACCCTTGATCTTCAGAATGAGAATCTGATGTCCTTGACCAGCTAGACGAATGCGCCAAGTTTGAGGGTGCAAAAATACAACTTTTTTACATTCTACAAACGTTTTTTTGATTTTTTATTTCAAAATTTATAAAAACCTTATTATCAGTATTTTAACCTACCATAAACGAGGTTTCGGGGTACTCGTGCCGCGTCTCCTTCACCCGTTTGCTCAACGCATAGGCGAATGTCAACGTGCCGATACGACCAATATACATGTCCAACGTCAGCACCAGCTTGCCCGCCGCCGAAAAGTCGCCGATGCATCCCGTGGAGAGACCGCACGTGGTGAACGCCGACGTCGCCTCGAACATCACGTTCTTCAACGGAATCTGAGGGTCGATGATTGCCAGAATGAAAATCGATAAGATGATGAAAACCAGCGTCATCACGACGATGGAGTAGGATTTATCGACCAAACTGAAGGGCACGGTCTTCTTGCGGTATTCAATCTTGCTCTTTCCCTGGATGGTGGCGGCAATGGACTTGATGATGACAAAGAATGTGGTAGTCTTGATGCCGCCGCCCGTGGACCCCGGCGACGCGCCGATGAAGATGACCACCATCACAAGCAACAACGTCGGGATGCTCAACGCATCGACATCGACGATGTTGAAGCCGGCCGTGCGCCCCGCCACCACCTGAAAGAACGACGCGAACACCTTGTCGAAAGCATTGCCGCGTCCCTGCAACGTGTTCCCCAACTCCAAGAAATAGAAGAGGATCGTGCCGACAATGATGATGGCAAAGGAGGTGATGAGCGCGATCTGCGTGCCGTCGGCGAGTTTCATCCACCGTTTCTTCTTGCGCTCGCGGATGATGCGCGGGTCGAAGAAGTCGCGGATGACCACGTAGCCGATACCGCCCACAAACACCAAGATCATGATGATCATCTGCGGGAAGTGGCTGTTGACGATGGCCGGATCCATCAAGCCATCAGTCCACAGAGAGAAACCGGCGTTGTTGTACGCCGAAATGGCGTGGAAAATGGCATAGAGAATCGTCTCCCCGTCGGACGAGAACAACCCCGTGGTGCTCCAATACATATACAACATCAGCGCCCCCACGCCCTCGAAAATGAAGGTCACGATGACAATCTCGCGCAAAAAGGTGAACGAGTCGGCCACGCGGTTGGTCGAGAGCATGTCCTTGACCATGTATTGGTACTTCAACCCCGTGGTGGAACGCGACAGGAAGGAGATGAAGAAGGTTGCGAAGGAAAGGATGCTCATGCCACCCAACTGCATGAGTATCAGTAGAATGATATACCCTGTCGTGGTGAATGTCAGCGCGGTGTTCACCGAGGTCAGACCCGTAACGCAACTGGCACTGGTGGCGGTGAAGAGGGCGTCGATGAAGGAGATGCCGTGGGTGGTCGCCTTGGGCATCATCAACAGAAACGTGCCCGTGGCAATCAGAATGAAGAACGACAGCAACATCAGCAACGGCGGACTCATGTTGACCTTTTTCAGGATGGCACTCACCTTGGCCACCTCGATGAAGAAGATGATGAAGTAGAAGATGTGGAAGAAAAGTTGCCGATAGTGCGGGAAAGCGGCGTCGGACAAGGAGAAGAGCGACTGCAGTTTGTGACTGAAAATGACAGCGACCAAAAGCAAGGCGATGATTACGATGTCCACCACATTGTTTTTCAAATAGGTCGTGATCTTGACCTCATACAGACTCCTGAGCAGGAATTTGAAGATGTAAAAGAGGTAGGCCACGAGCACCATGGCTGTGGTCACCTCCTCTTGCTGCGGGGTGAGGTAACTGCCGTGTTGGAAAATGATGGAGGCGACGGCGCCGAGAGAGATCAGCACCGACAGGACTTTGATCACCCTTTCGATTTGAAAGCGGTGGGAAGCCAAAGCGAACTTGAACTTCCTCGCATATCGCATCAAAGTCCCCCACATGGCGGTTATTGGTTTTTCTTGATGAAATTCTCAATGTCGCGGGTCAGCCCGAAGATGACGAAGCAGTCGTTTTCCTCAATGGTGGTGAGGGTGTCGGGGACGCCGAGGATGTGGCCGGTGGCGTTGCTCTGGGTGGGATTCTTCGTTTCGGCGTAGTTGCGGCGGATGGTGATCAGACTGAGGCGGTAGGCATCGCGCAGGTTGAGGTCGGCAATGGTGACTCCCACTAAACGCTGCGGGGCGATGACCTCTGCAATTCTATATCCATCAGGAAGTTGCAAGTAGGAGACGATGCTCGGGTTGATCAAGCGCTCGGCGAAGAGCGTGCCCAACTCGTCTTCCGGCGACAGGAACTCCGTCACGCCCATCTTCTCAAGGATGATGCGCTGGTTGACGCCCATGGTGCGGCAGATGATGCGCTTCACCCCCAGATCCATCAGGTTGGCGGTGCAGAGCAAGCGCTTCACAAAGTCGTTGCCGATGGCTACGACCACGGCGTCGAAGTCCTGGATATTCTCCGCGATCAGGGCCTTTTTGTTGGTGGCGTCGATGCAGACGGAGTAGGCGACCTCGTCGGAGAGGTCCTGGATGACGTTGATGTCGGAGTCGATGACGAGCACCTCCGCGCCGCTTCTCGACAAGGCGATGGCGATGGAGGATCCGAAGTGTCCGGCGCCGATGATGGCGAATCTTTCGTTTGTCATAGCGCTAAGTTATTTGATTACACACTGCATGATGCTGTGGCCGAGGCCGAGGCCGTCGTGGATGGTCTCAATGCGCAGTCCGGCGCTCTCCACGCAACGCTGCATGTCGTCGGAGTAGTACATCTTGCTGTTTCCGTTGGCCAATGCGGTGAAATAGAGACTGATCTGCGCGAGGCAGTAGGAGGCGGTCTCGAAGCGCTGGCGGTCCCAGAAGGTCTCCATGATGTAGAGTCTGCTGTCGGGGCCCATGGCGCGGGCGGCACGGCGCAGGATGCCGCACACCTGCTCCTCGGAGAAGCAGTCAAGGAACTGGCTCATCCAGATGGCATCGAAGCCGGTGGGCAGCGGGGTGCTCTCGTCCAGCAGGTTGCTGCCATGGCCGTGGATGCGGTCGGCGCCGGGCAACCCCTTCGTCGCCTCCTTCATCATCGCCAACTGCTGCGGCAAGTCCATGATCGTGACCTGCACCGTCGGGTCATAGCCGACGCAGCGCAAGGCCCAACGGCCCGTGTTGCCGCCCACGTCGAGCAACGTGCGCGGATGCCGCGAGAAGACAATCTCCAACGCCTGGTCGAACGAGTTGTCGGAATAGAAATGGTCGAAACCGAACCAACTCTTCTGCACCTGTGGCGGCAACTGCGACAGTCCCTCGTAAATCGTGGGCCAACTGCCGAAGACCTTCAACCCTTCCGGCTTGCCGTTCAGGATGGCTTCCTCTAAGTTGAACAATCCCAGATAGTTGACATCATGGTTGAAATCCATGTTCACCCGTGCCATCTCGTCGTGAAGCAGAAACCAGCCCGGTTTTGCCAAGTGGTACCGGCCCTCCTTGAGCAGGATGGTGCCGATGGTGAGCGACGACTCCATGAGCACTTGCGCCCCGTAGCGCGAGAGTCTGATCTTTTGCGCCACCTCCTCCAACGTGAGCCCCTCCTTACAGTCGTCGAGCATCTGGAAGATGCCGAATTTGACCATCAGTCGGGAGACTTGGAAGACGACAGGACCGAAGGCAATCTCCTGTGCTAACCGCTGCGCCTGCAACGCGCTGAAACGTTCTTTACCGTAAAGTTCTTTCTGTGGGGATGTTAACATGATGATTTCTTGTATTGATGAAACGATGCCCACTCTCTTCTCGAAAGTGGGCATGGCAGAAATTTGGCCGGATTAGTTCTTCATCGCGGCGATGTCCTTGATGGCCTCGATGGCGGTGTCGATCTCCTGTTCGGTGGTGAAAGCGCCGACGCTGAAGCGGACGCAGCCGTGGCTATTGATGGTGCCGAGGCCAACGTGTACCTTGGGAGCGCAATGCAGACCGATACGGCAGGCGATGTCGTAATCGACGTCGAGCATGGTGCCCACATCGCTGGAGTCCCAACCCTTCACGTTGAAGGAGAGCACGGGGTTCTGGTTCTCGGTGGAGGTGGCGCAGTAGATGGTGACGCCCTCGATCTCACGGAGGCCGTCGCGGAGTTTCTTCCACAGCACCATCTCGCGATTGTGGATGTTCATGATGCCCTCTTTCGTGATCCACTTCACACCAGCGTAGAGGCCGGCGACACCGAGCAGGTTGAGGGTGCCGGCTTCGAGGCGGTAGGGGTACTCTTCCAAGTGGCCGGGGACGGCGGAGCGCACGCCCGTGCCGCCAAAGCGGGTCTGGCCGATGGTGATGCCCTCACGCACGTAGGAGCCGCCGATACCGGTGGGTCCCATTAGGCATTTATGACCGGTAAAACAATAAACGTCAATGTTTTGCGCCTGCATGTCCAAATCCACAGCGCCCGCGCCCTGACTGCCGTCAACGACGAAGATCAGCCCATTCTCGTGGCAGATCTTGCCGATTTCCGCCAGCGGCTGGATGGTGCCGATGACGTTGGAGCAGTGCGTGCAGACCACGAACTTGGTGTTCGGGCGGATGGCCTTCTTCACGTCGTCGGGGTTCACGTAGCCGCGCTCGTCAAAGGGCAGGTAGGTGACCTCGATCTGGCCGCGCTGCTCAAGCACGTACAGCGGACGGAGCACGGAGTTGTGCTCAAGCATGGTGGTGATGACGTGCGCACCCTTGTGCTCGTAGGCAAGACCCTGGATGATCATGTTCAGGGAGTCGGTGGCGTTGTAACTGAAAGTCAAACGGTTGAAGTCGCCGCCACCATTGAAGAGGTTGGTCAGCATCTTGCGGGTGTCGGTCACCAACTCGCCGGTTTCGATGGCTGCATCGAAGCCCGAGCGTCCGGGATTGACACCGTGGGTGCGGTAAAAGTGGTCCATGAAGTCATACACTTCCTTCGGTTTCGGGAAACTGGTCGCTGAATTGTCTAGATATATCATTGTTTTTGATTTTTAGGTCGAAAAAAAATACGGCGGCAAATATACGATTTTTTTGTTTAATGTTTAACGGATAAGGAATTGTGGGAAAGGTCACGCTTTCCGCCCTTTTCTCCTGCTTTGAAGAGGGGATGACCGTAGGCCGGAGTAGTAAAGATATATGCTTGTCGGCACGGGCGAGAAATGCCATCCGCAAAGAACGGCATTCCACGCTATCTTGTCGGTTATGGTTCTTGCCCGTTTTTGTTCGATACGGGGGCGCGTTGTGCCCGATTCCCCATAGGGAATCAAGCTCGGCAGGAACTCCCAAAATCATTCACACAATTCGCGTTAATCCACGTCATTCGCAGTTTCAGAGACAGCGGGGTCGCTTATCTCCTGAACCCTGAGCCCCAACTCCTCCCCTTTCTGCAGCATCAGCGCGTAGGCGGCCTCGTAGGTGTTCTCGCACTCGCCGTCGAGGATGGCATTGCAGATGGCGTCCTTGATGACGCCGACATCGCGCGAGGGGCGCAGGCCGAAGGTCTTCATGATCAACTCGCCGTCGATGGGCGGGCGCCAGTTGCGGATCTTGTCCTTCTCCTCAATCTCCACGAACTTCTGCCGCACCAGCGCGAAGTTGTCGAGATACCGCTTCACCTTCGCCGCGTTCTTGGAGGTGATGTCGGCTTCGCAGAGGAGCATCAAGTCATCCACGTCGTCGCCGGCCTCGAACAGCAGACGCCGCACCGCCGAGTCAGTGATGTTGTCATCCACCAACGCCTGCGGACGGAGGTGCAGTCCCACCAACTTCTGCACGTACTTCATCTTCTCGGTGCAGGGCAGTTTCAGCCGCCGGAAGATCGTCGGCACCATCTTCGAACCCAGGAACTCGTGGCCGTGGAACGTCCATCCCACCTTCTCGTCGAAGCGCTTGGTCTTGGGCTTGGCGATGTCGTGCAACAACGCCGCCCACACCAAATAGAGGTTGTCGGTGTTCATGGCGATCTTATCGACCACTTCGAGGGTGTGCAGGAAATTGTCCTTGTGCTTCTGCCCGTTGACGCTCTCCACGCCCTTCAAGGCGGAGAGCTCG
>JAEEGG010000985.1_pt1 | contig 80479 bp, 73 predicted proteins | sample 9134161 | NCBI WGS metagenome assembly JAEEGG01 (sample SAMN16246543, study PRJNA631951) | gut metagenome | biome: gut microbiome; feature: rumen; material: CR-attached | host: Bos | place: Iran: Karaj | collected 2018-10
CAATGCGGTGCATTGTAACCGACTGACAATCGGAAAGATGCCGAAATAAGGGCAAAAGCGCTGAAAAATTTAAGTACACTCATATTTATTATTGTTTTTTAAATGTGGAATTTATAGAACCCACCTTTATGTTATGTACATACAAAAAAGAGACCTTGCTAGTTGCAAAGTCTCTTATTGTTGTCCATCCAGGACTCGAACCTAGACTGGCTGATCCAGAGTCAGATGTGCTACCATTACACCAATGGACAATCCCAGTACTTTCTTCGAAAAAAGGCTCTCTTTTTCCTCTCGAAAGCGGGTGCAAAAGTACTACTTTTTTTTCAATTGACAAATATTTTTTTTCAATTTTCTTTTTATCAATTGGTAATCAACAAAATATTTTTCATTCTAAGCTCAATTTCTCTTCACAGAACACTATGCTTTCTCTCCTAAAGACACAAAAAAACATAATACTCGACACACATATCCGCCTCGCCCCCTAAAAGTAGTTGACTGGTAGAGCAATTAGTCCCTCTCAAAATGGATGAGATTTAGAAGTGACCAACACGAAAGTATCCAGCACAAAAAAGTATCAATTTCGATATAATAATTTTGCTTTCTTATCGTTATAAATTTTAAATAGATAACGTATAACGCCTACATAATTGATATAGAAATGATAATCCGCTCTGATAAATTCATTGCCAACCCAACAGTCACTTGTTCTATTATTGTATACAACCAGAGACCGTACATCGGGAAATGCATCGAGGGAATGTTGGAACAAGTGTGCAACTTCCCTTTCAACATTATCATTAGCGACGATTGTTCAACCGATGGCACTCAGGAGGTTTTGAAAGACTATCAAGCCAGATACCCTGAGTTAATCAAGTTGGTTTTGAACGAACAAAATGGAGGCATCGCCACTAATTGGGTCAATTGCTGCAAGGCATTCGAAGGAGGAGAATACGTGGCATTCTGCGACGGAGATGACTTTTGGTCTCTCCCCCAAAAACTGCAGATGCAATATGACTACATGCAGTCACATCCAGAATGCAGCGGTATAACCACTGCCTACGACAGTATTGACGAAAACGGAGACATCACCAAGACCAAGATAACAGAAGAGGAACAGAAAAACATAAGCACCATCACCCAACTGCAAATTTGGCAAGACCCCACCCCTATCAATCCTGGCGGAATGCTCCTAAGAAAAGACATCTTCGACAAAGTGATGCCTCTTGATGCCTTTATTGCCTACGACTTTCCTTTTCAAGATTGGCCTGCCTTATTAATCATGGCAGGTTATGGAGAAATACACTACCTTCCCATAGCCACCTATACCTACCGCATTGGGCACGTATCCGACTCTCATCCTGGCGACCTCAAGAAACTCGAACGCAGGATGGAGAGAGGAAACAAGATGTACCAGTACCTACACAACATGTTCCCTGCTTTGGAATATGATGATAATGGCTATGAAAACTACACGAACGACGTATTATTAAAATTCTGCATCAAACAGGGCAACTACAAAATGGCAAAACAATATGCACAAAAACTCCCCAAACGCCAGTTTCGAGAAATTTGCTGTAACAACTGGGCAACTTTCCAATTATACCGAGGGTTGAAAAAGGCCCGAAAAGTCCTCCACAGGAAGCATTAATAGCACGAACGGCCGTTCACAACCCGAGCACCTATCCCAGGCAACAACAAAAAATACCATTCATACTCATACAATAAAAAGAATGTCCTTCGTTACCCGACTTAAAGAAACACACGCATGAAAAGATACTGTCAAACTCTATCCCTTACGCCCGATGAAGAACTCATCCAGAAGTATGTTGAAGTACACGCTCACGTATGGCCCGAAGTGATGGCTGGACAGCGTGAGGTGGGCATCCTCGACATGCAGATATATCGCTTCGATAATCAGGTATTCATGATTTGTGATACGGTCGACGACTTCGACTGGAAGCGCGATATGGACCGCTTAGCAAAACTACCACGTCAGGCCGAATGGGAGGCTTTCGTTGCTCAATACCAAGGCTGCGACCCCAAGGCACCTTCAGCCGACAAATGGCACCTGATGGAGAAGATTTACCAACTCAAATAAGAGAAACTCCTCACAACAAGAAATAAAATTCTTTAATAAGAGAAAGAACAGCACATCAATAGATCATCAATAATTAATATCATCAACAACTCGACCCATGGCTAAGAAGAAATTTTGGAAATCTAATCTTTTTAAGATAATCATATTCATTGTAGTATTCCTCATCATTGCCTATTTCGGCAGTATACTTTTCGACTGGGGATACCGATTCCGAAAACGTACCGTCTTTTTACGTGCCACCTACATGTCCATAGCAGTCATCTGGGTGGTGGGAAGTATTTGGTGGATTTGCTATCGTTTTCGATTTGTAGACATTTGGCGAGCCATGATTGACGATTTCTATTCGCATCAAGAAGATTTCGCGAAAGACCTTACCAAAGATTACCAAGTTCTCCTCGCCAAATACCCTATCGCGGTTGCTCAATTCGAATCCAAATGCTGGAAACAAGATCCTCGACCCACAAATGTGGAGATTATGGACAGTGCCTTAAAAATAAGTGAGCAAGAATGGCAAGAAAGAGAAAAAAAGGCCAAAGAGTCAATGGCTCAAAAACATGCAAAATAAAGGGAAGTCAAATATCGGTTAAAAAAATGTTGATAAAATCGTTGAAAAAATTTTGTCATATAAAAAATTCTTTGTACTTTTGCAATTGATATATAGAATGTGATAAAACAGTTATCGCATTGTTATATAGCGGTTTAAAGAAAACACATTTATTAACAACAAAAAAACTATTTAAAAAAAAAGAAATGAAAAACAACAAGAAAGCCTATTTGGCACCCATGGTTGAGGTCATGAACGCTCGCGTTGAGAAAGGTTTCGCCGGTTCTGGCACTACTCCCAGCGGCAACCCCTTTGATGGTACAGGTCATATCATCAATGGTGTCAACATGACGATGAACGTCAACCCCGACTTCGACTAATCGAACAGCCTTTTAGGCAGACGAAAAGAGCCCCCCAATGGGAGGCTCTTTTTTCATTATTACGACCGTGTTACAAGAGAGAGGACAAAAAAAGACGGCTAAAGAAATCATCCTCTAACCGTCTTTTAGTCCAATTGATATTCCTATCATCAATCACCTAAATTTCTATTAATCAAGAATTGGAGAATTTGTAAAATACACATCCTGACTATAATAAGAATTTGAGTTTTTAATTTCAAGCAACTATAAGAAGTGCCTTAAAAAAGCTTCTTTTTTATAGTATACTAATCAGCATAATACTATTGATTTATTTGTATCATCCCCATTACGGGATTTGTTACATACAGCGGGTAAAACCATAAATTCAACCTCAGCCCCTCCTTACAACTTGCATTGCGAATGTGGCCACCACCATATAGCACAATAAAGGCACAATAAAGCCAACTGCCATGTTCGCCTCTCCCAAAGCGCCCATCGCCATCGGTGCAATTGCACCTCCTACGATGGTCATGATAAGATACGAAGACCCTTTCTTGGTACTCTGTGAATCCAACCCTCTCAAAGAGATAGCAAAAATAGTTGGGAACATAATCGCTTCACATAGATAATTCAACACCAACGCTATCAAAGAAGGTATTCCCGTACCCAAAATCACCATCACCATACAAAGGATCGACCCAATCGAACAGCCCAACAATAGTTTCTCCGCTCTCACATAATTCATCACCCAACTTCCCACCAACCTACCCACAAGGAACAATCCCATGCCACCAAAAGAAAGCAGCAATCCAGCCGTCTGGTTAGTCAGCTGTGTTTTTTCTGTCACATAATTGATAAAAAAACTATTCACCCCCGTCTGAGCAGCCACATAGAAGAAAAGAGCCACCAATCCAAATACAAATATCGACGATTTCCACAAACTCGTCTTCTTCTCAACCAGATTAGAAGTATCATCCTCCGTAGCAATCTCCGGTAACTTCATCCGGCCAAAAACCGCAGCAATCGCCAACACCACCACACCTATCACAGCATACGGCAAAGCCACCGACCCGCTGTTGCCATCAGCACCACTGAAGATGACCAAACTGCCAACAAGGGGTCCTACAATCCAGCCCAACCCATTCAAGGACTGAGCTAAGTTAAGTCTTGACGGCCCCGTCTCTTTATCGCCCAACACCGTCACATACGGATTTGCCGAAGTCTCCAAACAAGTCAGCCCACAGCCAATAATAAACAAGCAGAGCAAGAAGAACTCAAACGACATTATCCTTTCTCCAGGAATGAACAACAATGCTCCCACCCCGTAAAGAATCAATCCCACAATCACACCGGCCTTATACCCCCACTTGCGGATAATCTTTCCCGCCGGCAACGCCATAATAAAATAGCCGCCGTAGAGCATACACTGTATCAATGCCGACTTGGTCTTAGTAATCTCAAACCCTTCTTGAAAATGTTTATTCAAGATGTCTAAGATACTATGAGCAAAACCCCATAAGAAGAACAGCGACGCAATCAGCACAAACGGAAGAAGATATTTCTTTTCGACTATACTTTTCATAATAATGGGTTTTTGTATTGGTTATAGGTTATGGGTTATTGGTTGTAGATTATGGGGTATAGGTTATGGGTTATTGGTTATTAAAGAGTGGTAATTAATTACAAAAAAATTTACTCCTAATTTACTCGTTAATTTACTCCGTATTTACTGAATTCGCCTTTAGGCGCAAATCATCCTGCTGCTAAAGCAGAAGTAAGTAAATTACCATAAATGCGGAGTAAATTTCAAGTAAATAAAAAAATTGTTTCAATTTTATTCAATATCCACGAGCAGCGTGCCATCTCATCCTCACCTGCTCCGAAAGGTAATCCCTCAAAATTAGTCAAATTAATTATCTTCTTTCACCGCGCCAAAAATTTACTCCTAATTTACTCGTTAATTTACTCCGTATTTACTGAATCCGCCTTTAGGCGCAAATAATCCTGCTGCTAAAGCAGAAGTAAGTAAATTACCATAAATGCGGAGTAAATTTCAAGTAAATTCATTTCGATGACATGTTTACATAATCACGAAAATTCGACTCTTTAAGCAGTACAAAATCATCATCTTCTTCCTGATACCAGTATCGCTCAGAAGCAAAACTACGACCACCAAAATTCATTAGTATCCCCCTCTTTTGCTTGGTGATTCTCATATAATTAAAAAGTTGTGCCCGATGTTCAGAAGAAAAGATAGAAACGGACTTCAACTCAACAATAATCCCATTAACTACAAAGTCGGCTTTATATCGTTTCTTTAATTTTTGTCCTTTATAATACATATCAAGCCAAACCTCCTTATCCACCTTAATTCCTCGGTTCTCCAGTTCTATCTGTAATGCTTCTTGATAAATGAGTTCTTCCATTCCTCGGCCAAGGGTATTGTATACTTCCATGGCTGCACCAACGATAGCATACATATCCATGTATTGTTGCTTCGTCATCTTCTCACAAACTAGGTCCATATCAATGGCAAAAAATTTACTCCTAATTTACTCTTTAATTTACTCCGTATTTCCTGAATTCTCCTTTAGGCGCTAACAACCGGGTAATTAGAGACAGCCGTTATAAGATGCCTTTGTCTCTCACATTCCACCCCGTCTAATCGTCACTTCAATCGCTCCTTCAGGAAATGCATCTCGTGACTCGCATACCAACACAAGGTATCCCCCGCCACCAGCCCCTGGCATCTTCCACGCCAACACGCCTGGCACCTGAGAATATCTGTCAATATAGTCCTGCACGGTAGGCAGGAAACCATCTTCCGCCATTCCCGTGGCAGGGTCCACCTTCACAGCAGGAACATCACCCACAATAGTCGGATTCACCATACCTGGAAACATCGCCACTTGAGCCTCAAAGGAAGCCCTGAATGCAGATGCAAACCCAGATAAATCCTTCCTCATAATAGCATCCCAGCAGTCATCAGCCGCCTTGGCCAGATGCTGAACTTTCTCCAACGTAATGTCCTTGTCTTCCACCACAGAGCAACCTGACCGACGCGGGAACATCGGAATCATGCACAGATGCTCCTCCAACCAACAGAGGATATCCTCCTCATGGCATGTCTCGATTTTCTCCGGCCAGAAATGATTGTCATAATAGTGCCGACACAGTCCTGGCACACAGATTCCAATGGAATCCTGCGCCCCACTGATGATGCCATCCTCTCTTTCCGGATGATTCTCAAAACAAAAAACCAACCTTGCTAAGACCTCAGGGTCCATATTGGGCAACTGATAGGGCCAAATACGTTTAATCAGATTGCGTGTCGACGTACTCAAACCACACCGTTCCCGAATCTCGAAATTAGGCTCCACCGAAATGGTCAGGGCCCATCCCGGGGCATAGCAACTCACATAAGGCTGGTCAATCCAGGTTCCTGCCAAATCCAGTCGAGTAGGGATAGCCGAACGGCTCTTCTTCAAATCCGTACTCGACCGTGCCTCCAAACCTTCAGAAGGCTTACGTTGCAACACCACATACTCAATGCCATGCTCAGCGCAGAATCTCCGTTTATCCTCATTACTGCCATCCTCATTCACCACTAAGACATCCGGCTTCAATGCCTCCACAGTAGGAACAAAATCCATGATGCCGTGTCCACTATTAATGAATGCATCCTTTACATAGCGTATACTTTTCACCATAAACAAACGCTCCTGTTCGGAGTAGACAGTCTTATGATGTTTATAATCCAGAATAGTTGCATCCGACCCAATACCCACATACAGGTCACCATACTGTGCAGCCTCCTTAAAGAACTCCACATGCCCCGAATGCAGCAAATCGTAGCACCCACTAACAAATACTTTCTTTTTCATTCTTTTTTATATAATGGTTATTGGTTATTGTTTATTGGTTATTGATTTTTTATTGGTTATTGATTGTTTATTGGTTATTGAATTCAATAGTTATGGTCTATTGGTCATTGGGGTTTGTCTACAAGGAAATTGGTTATTGGTTATTGAATTCAATAGTTACAGTTTATTGGTCATTGATTTGTTTTAGCATAGAATTACGCAAGCCAGAGAGCATTTTAGCAATATCCGTAAACTGTTGCCTCAATGCATTAAGTTGTTCTTCTTTCATATAACCTATGTCACAAGCAGTTTGGAGTTCACAAAAAACCTCCATTAAAGACCCATACGATATTTCTATAAAATGGACCTTTTCTTTTATTGACTGTCTTCCACTTCCTTCTGCAAGATTGGCTAAAATTGACACTGCCGCACGACGTATTTGATCACCCAACCCAAATCGTTCTTCTTTTGGAAGATCATTCTGAATACGATAAACATCCGACACCAAAGCACGGGCCTTCTCATAAACCTCAAGATTTTCAAATGAAAACTTCCTCAGCATTATTTAGAATTTCAATAACTAAAATAAATAAACACTCTTCAATAATCTATAACCTATAACCCATAACCACTCCTCAATTACCCATAACCAATAAACTATAACCAATAACTTCTCCTCAACAACCCATAACCTATAACCAATAACTACTCCTCAATAACCCATAACCTATAACCAATAACCACTCTCAATAACCTATAACCAATAAACTATAACCAATAAACTATAACCAATAACTACTCCTCAATAACCCATAACCTATAACTACTCCTCAATAACCTATAACCTATAACCAATAACCACTCCCTATCTCTCCGCCCGCATCGGATTATTCAGGAAGTCATCGTACGCTAATCGTATACCCTCCTCCAACTCAGTCTTGTACGTCCACCCCAATTTCGCGGCCTTACTCACATCCAACAACTTGCGCGGGGTCCCATTAGGACGTGTAGTATCCCACCTTATCTCACCCTCATACCCAATAACCTTCGCCACCAGCTGAGTCAGCTCTTTAATCGTCAGCTCCTTGCCAGTGCCGGCATTAACGGTCTCATTGCCGCTATAGTTATTCATCAAGAACACACACAGATTAGCCAAGTCATCCACATACAAAAACTCACGCAGCGGAGACCCGTCACCCCAGCACACCACCTCCTTCATGCCCATCACCTTCGCCTCATGGAAACGACGGATCAAAGCCGGCAACACATGGCTGTGCTCTGGGTGATAGTTATCATTCGGACCATAAAGATTGGTTGGCATCACGCTGATATAATCTGTACCATATTGTCGATTCAAAAACTCGCAGTACTTCAACCCACTAATCTTAGCCAATGCGTACGCCTCATTGGTCTTCTCCAACTCGCCGGTCAGCAAATACGACTCCGTCATCGGCTGTGGAGCCATGCGGGGATAGATGCAGCTCGAACCCAAAAACTCTAATTTCTTGCAGCCGTTTTTCCATGCCGCATGGATAACATTCATCTCCAGAATCATGTTATCATACATAAAGTCAGCCAAAGCCGATTGGTTGGCCACGATGCCGCCCACCTTAGCCGCAGCCAAGAAGACATACTCAGGCTTCTCCTCAGCAAAAAAAGCCTCCACCTCAGCCTGCCGAGTCAGATCCAGCTCAGCATGAGTTCTGGTTATGATGTTCCTGTATCCCTGTCGCACGAGTTCACGCACAATAGCCGACCCCACCATCCCTCTATGTCCTGCTACATATATTTTACTATCTAAATACATCTTAGTACATTTTTTACATCTAAAAACTCGAAAAACACTAATACCGAACTATCCGTTCGGGTTTAATCTGGACAGTATTAAAGTTCACAAGTAATCCGAGTTTATATCCTGTTATAGCCAAGTAATTGATAACTTGTGCTGTGTAAATTGGCAAAAGAGTATCTACAGCTTTCAGTTCAACAATAATCTTGTCATAGCAAACAAAATCAGCGACATACATCTGTTCAAGAGCCTCACCCTTATATATAAGATATGTTGAAACGCTTCTCCCTTTCAAAGGGAATACCTTGCATCCTCAATTCTTTTTCTAAAGCCTCTTGATACACCTTTTCAAGTAGGCCTGGTCCTAGTTCCTTGTGAACTTCATACAAAGCACCAGTTATCTTGTACGACTCTTTCGAATATAACAATGACATTGTTATTCGTATATTTCGTGTCTTTAGATGTTTATCATTATATAATAATTGGATGTTTACTTCACGATGCCCTTTTCCAAGTACTCCGCCAAGTTCGTCCGCACCTTGGCCGCAGCCCCTTCGGCGGCCACCTTGGCGATGTCGTGCTCCACCATCAGCTTCACCAACTCCTCAAAGGTCGTCTTATTCGGATCCCATTTCAGCTTGGCCTTCGCCTTGGTCGGGTCGCCCCAGAGGTTCACCACATCCGTCGGACGGTAAAAATCCTTACTCACCCGCACCAACACTTTGCCCTTCAAGTTCTCCGGGCCTTCCACACAGATACCCCTTTCATCGATTCCCTCCCCTTCAAACTTCAGCACCATCCCTGCATGGCGGAAAGCCAAGTCGGTAAACTCGCGGACCGAATGTTGCACACCCGTAGCTATCACAAAATCCTCCGGCTTCTCCTGCTGCAAAATCAGCCACATGCACTCCACATAATCCTTCGCATACCCCCAGTCACGCAAACTGTCCAAATTACCCAAATACAAGCAGTCCTGCAGCCCCTGAGCGATACGTGCTGCCGCCAACGTAATCTTACGTGTCACGAAAGTCTCCCCTCTACGCTCCGACTCATGGTTAAAGAGGATACCCGAACAGCAGAACATATCGTATGCGTCGCGGTATTCCTTCACAATCCAAAAACCATAGAGCTTCGCCACGGCGTAAGGAGAATATGGGTGGAACGGAGTATTCTCATTCTGGGGCACCTCCTCCACCTTGCCGTAGAGCTCCGACGTAGAAGCCTGATAGATGCGACAGGTTTTCTCCAAGCCACAGGCCCTGACAGCCTCCAGCACACGCAGCACACCCGTAGCATCCACATTAGCCGTATATTCCGGCGAGTCAAACGACACCTGCACATGGCTCTGTGCCGCCAGATTGTAAATCTCATCTGGCTGCACCATGGCTATCACCTTCACCAGCGACACCGAATCGCCAAGGTCGCCGTAATGCAGATGAAACTGAGGATTCCCTTCCAAGTGGGCAATCCGTTCCCGGAAGTCCACCGATGACCTACGTATGATGCCGTGAACATCATACCCTTTCTCAATCAAAAACTCCGACAGGTACGACCCGTCCTGTCCAGTTACGCCTGTAATAAGTGCTTTTTTCATAAATGTAGTAGCTAACGACTAATAGAAAAAAATAATAAAACAAGGTTGTTATGACAATAAGCCATGACAACCTTGTTTAATCATTGCCAAATATAAAACCATATTAATGAGAACAGTCTATTCGAGCCATATGATAGTACATATTATCTTTAATACAAAGCAAACAAAAACATATTTTTATCAAACAGCCTTATCCATTTTTTTATATTTCTTTATTTTACTCTTCAATCCCATCGAAAATTCAACATCTTCAGGGATTTTGAACAGGTGTTTCAAAAACAATGCAACATTATGCCTCATAATGATAAAAAAGAGATTATCCTTCTTTGATGGTAAATATTTATAAACCGACCTAGCCTGCCCGTAATTATCGAAAAGTATTCTATATTGTTCATCCTTGGAATTATTATGTGCAACAAACAGCTTAGGACCTGATCTGAGAATATAATCTCTAATATCTTTAATATGTTTTGGCTTAATACATCCAAAATGGTAATCAGGCATATCTATACCCAACACTATTTCACCCATGGTGATAAATAACTCAAAAGATGAATCTAATTTTAAGTTAGACATAACCTGATAACATTCGCGTGGATGTAATTGCAACTTATTGCACCAAGTGAACCAAATAATATCAATTATGTTCCTAATCGGAACCGCCTGATTTGGATTGAAATGATGAAGTGTATGAGTCACCAAGTATATTAAGTTCGCCATTGGGCTAAAAGTATAGTATCCTTCTGGCCTCAAACATACATTCGTATACTCAGACTGAAGATATGCACCTATTCTTCTTTCAAACTCGGTATCAGTATCTAATGGCGTCACGTGATTTTCCACATGGGCACCATGATAATCATAAGCAGCATGCTTATTCACGAAAACGTTTACACCATCGCCAAAAAGTACATTTCCTTTCTCATAATCATCGAACAAAAAAACATCAATATCTCCTGACGGCCTTGATTGTGGTTTTGGATACAACCCAGACAACCCAATACCTTTCATCAACAAAAGGCGCATATTATTCTCATGGCAAACCCCAATCATTTCATCTAATACCTTTTTCTGCTGTTCGTACCGATCCCAAATATCTTGGGCAGACATCCCCCAATTGATACGATATAGTCTTGGTGGTTGCTGTTCTGAGGGCAGTTTACATATTCCATCATATACCCATGCAATCAATCCTTGTTCCTGAGATATATCCATCAACCCATCCCAGTCGATAATCGTATTGGCGGGGATAGATGGCTCTTGATCCAATACTGCCGCACGAACTAATGCAAACATTATCTCTGTCAAAGACATCTGGGTAGTCATATGGGGGTCTGAAAATTTATTAATCATAATAGTTTCTATCGACGTTGACTTTAACTCTAACCTTGACTGTTTTTTTCAACGCTGACGTTGACCTTAACCTTGACTGTTTTTTCAACGTTGACTTTAACTCTAACCTTAATTATTGCGGATGGTTAAACCATTTAATTGGCGTTCGATAGATGAAAGGTTAGTGATTAATACATTATTATGGTTATCATCCATGTAACCAATATACTTGGCGATTGTCAACTACGTTTCTGCCTCAAATGCGGAGCCCAGAGCGAAATCTAAGAAATGGACGGAATCGGCATCAGAAGACCTTGCTGAACCTTCAGCATTGCTAGAACTAATGGAAACTGCAGCTCTCTGGAGCTGGTCACATAACCCTTTCTTTTCAAACCAAGGTCTCTGACCATCCTCCTCATAAACCAAAGCAGCAGAATCCACTGTCTCCTTCCAAACCGAATACTCCCTATAATTCCTCACCCCACCCATAAGCCATAGTAAATTAATAGTTAAAGTTAAGAAAAGTCAACGTCAAGGTTAACGTTAAAGTCAAGGTCAAGGTTAAAAAGTTAAGGTTAAGGTTAATGATCTCAGACTATAGCACCCTTAATGCAATCCACAATATACTTCACATCATCATCGCTCACGTAAGGACCTGCAGGCAGACACATGCCTACCTTAAACATCGCCTCGCTGACACCGTTCACGTATGCAGGGTTATTTATATACACAGGTTGCTTGTGCATCGGCTTCCACAAGGGGCGGGCCTCAACCTGTGCGGCATCCAACCACATACGCAAAGCCTCCACATTTTCATTGGGCTGACAATCCGTCGTGGCAGAATCCACGGCATGGATGACGCCAGCAGCACCACCCACAGCACCGGTAATCACCTTCTTATATGCATTCTCCTGACCTTTAATACGCAAATCGGGGTCTAAACACATCGTGCAAAGCCAATAGTTGGCATCATACTCCTCTGACGGAGCCTTCATCATGGTAATGCCATCCACTCCTGCCAGCAACTCCTTATACATCTTCTGCACATGCTTATGATGAGCCAGATGGTCATTCACCACCGTCATCTGACCTCGACCGATGCCGGCACACACATTACTCATGCGGTAGTTGTAGCCAATAGCCTCATGCTGATAATAAGGATAGGCCTCGCGGGCCTGGGTGGCATACCACATAATCTTATTAGCATCCTCCTTGTCCGGACAAATCAAGGCACCGCCGCCACTGGTGGTAATCATCTTATTACCGTTGAAAGAAAGTACACCATACTTACCAAAAGTACCCAGCACCTGACCATTATAGCGAGAGCCAAAACCCTCGGCAGCATCCTCGATGACAGGGATATTATATTTCTCCCCAATCTCCATGATGCGTTTGATATTGTAGGGCATACCGTACAATGCCACTGGCACGATAGCCTTGGGAAATTTACCCGTCTTGGCCTTCCGGTCGATAATTGCCTGTTCAAGTAAAACAGGGTCCATATTCCATGTATCCTTCTCCGAATCCACAAACACGGGAACAGCACCCAAGTAAGTGATAGGATGAGACGAAGCACAGAAAGTAAAGCTCTGCACCAAAACCTCATCACCCGGCTGCACGCCGCAAGCAATCAGAGCCAGATGCACGGCTGCAGTACCCGACGATAAAGCAACCACTTTCTTATCCTGACCCACGAACTGTTCCAGGTCAGCCTCAAAACCATTCACATTAGGGCCCAGAGGCACCACCCAGTTCGTATCAAAAGCCTCTTTCACATACTTCTGCTCCATGCCATTCTCCGACATGTGAGCCAAACAAAGATAAATACGTTTACGTTCAGACATACAAAAACAGTTCTTTATGAAATTATTCTAATGGATAAGTCTATTTCTTGCAATAGTAAAATACAGATTTAATATACTATCCGGATATACCATTTTATATTTCCATCGATTCTGCCAAAATTGCATCGATTTTCTTATACCATAATACAGTTTATGAGAATGATTTGGGAAATCAGATACTCGTTTCCCAAAAAGAATATCTTTAACAAAGCGACCATTCTCAATAGGTATTTCCTCCTTCAAAGGAAACAATGACCTATCAAGACCGAATTCCTCTACACAGAATGAATTAATCAGACAAAAGAATTGCAACATCCCAGTCTTCTCAGCAAAAGAAATAATCACTGGCCACTCCATTTCACCCCCATGTTGAGATACTAATGATGCCCAATCTAATACCTGTCTTAATGAAATAGAATTAGCAGCGAAATCACATGCCGTATGCCGCAAAAGGTGAACCGCCATCAGTGTAGGATTAGGGATTATGACAAATGACTCGTCTACCTTAATTTCATCTGTTCTTCCATCAATTAACTTACATAACTGTTCATTTACTAATCTGTTCGACGGATGAGAATCCAAATCAAAAAAAACAGCGTGATTCTCAACAGTGACTCCCATAAAAACAAATGAGGAGTGCTTATCATAGCTCGTCTTCACCTTTATTCCTAAATCTTGAGTCACATAATCATCTGCTTTCGATTTTTCTCCGAAAAGGAAAATATCAATATCTCCAGATGGACGATGCTCAGGTACTGGATAGTTCAATGACAACCCATACCCTTTTAGCAACATCATTTTAATTCCACGTTGCTGAAAGAAGGAAGATAGCTCAGCAAGAACCTTTTTATGATGATTATACTTTTGTTCAATCACCATACTCTGCCCCATCCATTTGTAACGCAAAACCTCGTCTATGTTACATTCTTTCAATGCCAACATCCCGTCACATGCTATAGCACCCACACCTTGCTTTAAAGACAAGTCATATATCTTTTCCCAATTAACATCATTAGGCAATGAGAAATTATCCTCATTGCCTAATGCTATTCTGATCAGCTTAAATAATACATCTGATTCTTTAATCATTATTCAATTAATACAAAAATAGTAGTCATCTCAACTGAGTGCATAAAACTTATTTTCCCCCTCTATATAGTACTGCACTTATATCTGCCAACCTTTAAAAAAGTTTTTTCCAACAAATTCGTAGGAGAGCTACAATAAAAAGAAGCTGACATTTCGTAATGTAAATGCAAAAAAAGTAAGGAATGAAAACCGGCTTACGTATCATGACATAGGGGGTCGGAAACAAGAATGTACAAGTACACACTACGAGGGCTGTAGAATAATAATTGAGATGAGTACAGAAGATGACAAAAGTTATTCTGAATCGAGACAAGCCATCAAAACCAGATCAATATCATATACTTCACACAACAAATCATTTAAGGCCACTTCTATTAATTGTATGCAATCAAAGTCTCAAATTCTTATCAAATTCAAAATATGCAATTTACAAATACTCCAATTCTCTAATTCTTGATGAATAAAAAACCCTTTATTACTTCACCCTCCAAAAAAATTACACACCATCCCTTGGGGTTTAGGTTTATACTTGTTTATATTGTTTCAGTTTTTTCGTTTACTTAGTTTTAAACATCAATAATTCAGAAAAATAGTTCAACTAAAACAGAAAGCAACATTTAATCCAAATCGGGATAACTACAGCATTCATAGAAATGATGAATCTACAACCATCTATGTATTGCCATCGCCATCTCCCTCACATTACCAACTCCACCCTTTAGGAGCTGATACGCATAATTCACCTGTGTCTTACTCTTCAACAGACCACCGCCAGACAAGAGTTGTTCCGACTCAACAGCACTCACTTCATCGGGATTTATCCTTTCTCTAATAACCTCTAACACATCTCTCAAATGTCTACCCGCAGGAACACCCTCCTTGTTCGAAATCATCATCAGAAGATGGGCATCCTTTTGAATACCTCTATGTCCTAACGCTGCAATAGCAGTAACATCATTATTATCAATAAGAGCATACTCTTTATTAGTAAAAGAGACAATCCACTTAAACATTGCGGGTTCCAAGGTCCATCCACCTGTTCTTGCAAATGAATTTGCCAATCCATCAAAACAGATAGTGTCAATACCTACAGGATGGTATGCCGTACACTTATTAGGGACGAAAGCCTTATTTACATCAGACAAACGGAAAATCGAGCGGAACGGCCGCATCGGCTGGATAACTTGTGAGGTTTCTACTGAATCATTGGTCCATTCGGATTCAGCATCTCTCAATTGATCAGACACAGAATTAAAAGCAAAAATAATATCTAACCCTTGATCCTTCGCCTCATTCCCTGCAACAGCAAGAAGCCTTGAGAGAATAGCTTCACGCTCAGGTCCCTCTTTTATAGCCACTCTGGTAACACATCCACAGCGACATACTTCGCTTCCGCATATAACATGGAGCTTCTCAACTACCAAGCAAGCCAGAATACGCTCATTCTCTTGTGCACATACAATAATAGCCTTCCCCAATGGATTCTGCTCATAGCGCCATCTGAACCACTCCACAGGCTGAAACAAATCTTGATTGCAAACAGCCAACAAATGCTGGATGGCAACCATCTGGTCATCATCATGGCCATATTGAAACACACAATAATCCATAATCAATTAGTGCCAATATTAGAAGCTGTTAAAAAATAATTGATGAATTTTATTCGCTCTAGTACAACATATGACTGGTTTTTGCCAAACCTTCTCATTGTCGTTTTTTTTCTCCGCTGACGCTATTGAAGTGCCACAGGCATTTCTTCACTTCGGGATGCTAGGAGTGAGTATATTCTGTCACCACACTTGAGCTCTTCCCGAAAGTCTACCAGACTTTCTCTCAGTGTTATTGATATTCAGCCTCTTCGAAGCATAAATAATCAGTCTTATTATAAACTAGAGCCTTTTCTTTATACTGTCTCTTACCTTATGCTATCCATTCCTTGAACTCTTGATAGGTCATCACATTATTCGTATCATGAAATGCACCAGAAGCCAGAAGCATTGTCTTGTCGGACGTCACGAAGCGGAATGGCTCATGGTTCACCGTGTGATCATTCACATGAAACATTAACGAGATGTCCCAAACATAGTTTATCATCCGATATTTGATTCTTACTTTGGTGTATTCTCCTCACAACCTCCTTCAATAATTTCAAAAAGGCTGGATAACGTCTTATAATCTCTTTATTCCCCCTATCCATAAAATGGCAAAATGCAAGAAATTCCCTTCCAACCTCCTCACTATGCAGAACAGTTCTCGACAAAAAAAGTATGATTATCTGGCAATTTCCCTCATTCGTCAGCAGGTTATAGGTTGATCTTGAGAAATAAGTTGTTATGGCGACTTTTGTCTCTTCAGTGTTTAATTGGTCCATAGAAACCGTTTCCTAACACCTCTGACTAAAGCCTCAAAGACAGCATTTGTCTTTGTGTCACATCATAGTACCTCACCTTATATTTATGACGCTAATCACATATCATCTTATTTTTCTCGTCACGTGAGAAAATACGAATTTCCCCAATATCCGTACGGAGAAATCTTTATAAAACAGCATTACCAAAGGAACCTGTTCCCCCAGTAATCATAAGGGTCTTGTCTTTGAATATTGACATGATAATATATCTATTTGATACTGTTATATATAAAAAAGTTAATCTATTGAATCCTATCTAGTTTCATCATTGTAGAGACTATCAAAGCTTTATATATTAATCGCTCTAGTTTGATTTAGGACTGATTTTTTACCAGAAGAGGCACAGCTGGTCTCAAAAAGAGAGCCGAGCTGGTCTCCTCAAAAATTGCTGATGCCACCTGTTGGAGTACGGCTACTGCCTTTTCCGCAAAACCATTCTTTCTTCGTTCCACTTCGTTGTTCCATACGAGGACTATTCATTCGTTTTGCCTTGTGAATTCAGTATCATTTTGCAAAAAGACATACCAATTTTTATAGGCTTCAAATGTAAGGTGAATTCCATCTTTTGTTAAAGATAATGGTAATTGACCATTCTCTTCATATATGGAATGTATATCCAAATACTTTACCTTTCTCTTTTCCGCTATCCTTTGAATAATATTATTACATATATTAATCTGAGAATTATTACAATTAACTTTGAACTCTTTTATATTGATTGGAAGAATGCTCTGAAGGGATACAATAGCATTTGGTAATTTTCTAATTAGAATATCGACCAAACTATAATAAAATTTCTCAAATTCTCCGACAGACAGAATAGACACATCATTTATTCCTGCCATCAAAAACACCAACTTTGGATCCAATATTTTTACCTGCTCCACCCTATCTATCATTCCCTGAATGGTATCGCCCCTTAAACCAAGATTACATACAACTTTATCGGGAAATACCGAAGCAAAGTTTCCATAATAGGTCAAAGAATCACCAAAGAATACAATATCAGCTTTGGCGTTCATTTGTCTTAGTGAATTAGTCCATGCTTGAAGACATTTCTCAACAGTAAGCCCCATCAGTATTTATGTTCCTCTTTATATTTTTTTGCCAACAAATAACCAAGAAACAAATCGATGTCCTCTTTTTCTGTGATCTTTATGTTTGTATGGCTGCCTTTTGAGAAATATAGAGGCATCCCCAGCTCTGCCATAAAGACGGTAGTATGATGTTCTTCAACTGTTTCAAACAGCCTCTTCTCCTCCACCTGCTTGTACAGGCCGGTGATGACTTCGTAGCGGAACGACTGTGGAGCGGCAAGCGTCTTAAACGATTCACGATTGATGGCTTTCTTTGAGCAATCGCCATCATTGCTGCCGTAGAGCAGATAAGAGTAGCTTGCTGTGATGGCATTGCCTTTCTCCTTGCATACCCGAATATTGTCGCTGATAATCTCTTCCGTCAGGAAAGGCGATGCAGCCCAATGGACAATGACCAAATCATCAGGCTTGGCAATGCCTTTTAGTCCTTCCACACCGTTCATGATGGAATACTCATATTCTGAGCCTCCTTTCACTATCTTCATGACTTTTGTAATGCCATACTTTTCAGTAATACCCATCAGATGATCCCGATAACCGTCCACGCATACTAGTTCAATGGCATCAATGTCGGGATGATTTTGGAAATGCTCCATGGTGTAAGCTATGATAGGCTTACCCAATACTTCCACAAACTGCTTGGGCACTTTTGCACCCAAACGGCTTCCTACTCCTCCTGCAACTATTATAACGTAATTCATTAATTTCTGTCTTACTTCACGCTTTCTGCTTGTATCTGGCGGGCTTTCAACAAATCGTCCACACAGTCAACCTCTGTCCAAACATAATCCTTTATATCCTTGTAATACATCTCAAAATTCTTTTCAAAAATCATCTGAACAAGAGCGTCCTCAAAGAAGAGATTAAACATGCCTTCATTGACCATCAAGTTTATCTGATCCAGCAGGAATCTAGAGGAAACAGCGTCATACTTCATTACACTGGCATAATTACCATAATACTCCGTCAAATTCTTGCTCATCACACAAACTTTATCACCTTGTATCTGAACATTGTACTTGTTTGGATCTTTATGTGTACTGTCGAGCAGAACAATGGGATAATCGGTATGCTGGCATATCACTTCATTCATTAGCTTTTCGCTAGAAACAATATCTCCATTGATTATAGTCACATTTTCACGCTGCAAAAAGTCTTTGGCAAACCAAAGCGAAGCCATTGAACCAGTAACCGAATAGAATGGATTATGTACAAACTTGACGTTGTCGTCTTCCAATTCTTTTTGGATTTGTTTGTACATGTAGCCAACCACCACTACTATCTCAGCTTCTGCGTCATTCTTTCTTATCATGCGAACCAGCCTCTGTAGGATGGTGGTTTTATCATCGAGCTTATATAATGACTTCGGGTGAATCAAAGTCAGGGGCTGAAGCTTAACTCCCTTACCTGCTGATAAAATGATATATGTCATAATTATAATCAATTATTCGTTATACAATGGTAAAGCTTTCTTGGTGTACTCTTTTGCAAAGTAGTACCACAGTGGTTTTAGATAGCCCACCTTTTGTCCTTGTGATTCTTTGAACATGGTCCAGTGCATATAGAAGAAGCCTGTGATTCCAATATAGGCATAGAAGTGGCGTTGTTCTTTTAACGAAGGTTTTCTTCCAAAATAAGTAAACAATATTCTGTCAACCTCTTCCTCTGAATGATCACCACCACATACGTAAGAACCGATATCAAAGCCCGGATCACCAAAACCAGCATACTCCCAGTCAATGAGGTGTATCTCTCTGTCATTAATCAAGAAATTCTCATCACGGCAGTCACCATGTGTCAAGCATCTTTTTATTCCATCATTCTTTGCCAATTCGTAAAGTTTGTACACACGTTCTCTAATCTCTGAGAATCCCGGAAACTCTGGAAAATTATCGCCATATTTCTCATCAGGTATCTGTGCCTTGATGGATTCCCATTTCTCCTTAATATCAAATTCCCATCTTACTTTTGGGCGCACTGCATGCAATTTTCTCAGTTGAATAATCCCCCTTACCATATCGTTTACATCATGGTAATTAAAAGGACGATTATCAACGAAACGAGATATACGCCATCCATAACGAACACTCATGGCCACTAAAGAAGTATCAACCCCCGCATCCTCAATCTGTTTCTGAACAATTGATTCACGACCACGATCAACTAATATCTCAGAGCCTAAACCAGGGAAGCGGTAAACATATTTTCCTCCATTATATCGGAATGAAAGCACAGAGTTAGTCAAACCCTTTTGTAGGGGTTGTAATTCAGTTATTGCATTTGGTTCGCAATCGAAGACATCACAGATGCAATTGGTTATATTCTGAATATCTTCTGGGTGTAATACGCCTCCTGTTGTTTGTATAATGTTTGAATCACTCATAACTAGAAAGAGCTTGGTTAATGAAACGATGGAAATTACGATATGCTGGCAGGAAGAAGAATCCATCATCATCGCCTACACTGCCCTTATAAAGACCCCAGCCAAACCAATAGAAAGCACAAAGAGCAATATATGCCCACCAGTGCCGGTGCTCGTCTGGAGTTAGCTCACGTTGGAAATACTCACGCATAAATTGTTCTATCTGTTCATCCGTATAGTCATAACGGCAAAAGAAACAAGCCAAGTCGTTAGCAGGATCATTCATTCCTGCATATTCCCAATCGATTAGATAAAGATCACCATCTGTAGTTGAAAGGTAATTTGGCTCATAGGTGTCGTTGTGACAAATTACAGGTTTAATACCCATACGTTCAGCATCTGCTTTCAAATATTCTGAGAGTTTCTTAGCCTTTGCGATTTCTTCAGCAAACTCCATCAAGAGATTACCCTTAGTGCTTGACGCAATCTTCATCAGTTTAATGCCTTCCTCAAAGTCGTCAAACGTCTTCACAGGCTGATCAACCTTTATAGCATGCATCCTACGCAGATACTCCATACCTTTCTTTAGTTGGTCGGGGTGTTTACGGAAATCACATTCCACGAGATTCTGAACACAGTAAGAAAGCTTCCATCCTGTCAATTCCATGGTGATGACACTCTTGTCAACCTCAAGCTCCTTAGCCTTCATCTGAGAGAAGAGTTCAGCTTCACGATTAATGAGATTGCCAGCAGTACCACCAGGATGACGATATACATACTGAATACTATTCACAGCAAAACAGAAAGAAACATTCGTTAGACCTGCATTGATAACGTTTATATCAGTAATATCATTGGGATGGCAATGAAGCGTATTGCAGATATTGGAAATGATTTCACTATCCACATTGTACAAGAAATCAGAATCAAACTGCCGCAGGTCGTCAATATTGTTAAACTCAAGAATGTCTCCCTCTTTATACTTTTGGATATATAATGTTAATTGCTTATGATGACGCTGGAAGAATTCTTCCCAGAAAAGAGAAGATATACGGAAATCCATAATTTCCTGCTCCATCAGCTCACGGAGTCTCTTGGAGAATCCTTCATTGAAGTAGGCTTGCCCTACCATACTCATTTGGGATTTACCACCTATATTAACCCCTGTGATGACATCTGCATCTGAATAATCAACTGAGAATTCTCCGAACTTACCTTCCTTATAAGTACAAGCATGGTAGGAAATATTCTCAGGGTTGTCGTTAAGGAAAGGATTCTCTACAAAGTAGTGATCCGCATAACACAAGTAAGTGTTTGAGAGGAATTCACGAGCCACATAAACCGAGTACAAATTACCTTTAACACCAAATCGGTTATTCACAAGAAGTTTTACTCCTGGGAACTTCTGTTCCAAATAGAAAAATTTCTCTTTCATGTAGCCTACCACTACATATATATCATTCACCCCTGCTTCACGAAGCTGCTCTATCTGGCGTTCAATCAATATCTCACCTTTCACACGGAAAAGACCTTTCGGGCGCTCGTATGTGAACGGAGCAAAGCGAGATGATTTACCTGCTGCTAAAATGATAGCGTTTCTATTCAAGTTCTGCATTGTATTTTTGCATGAGTACATAGCCCTTGAATAAATCTAAGTCCTCATGTGTTGTAATCTTAATATTTGTCTGGTCGCCTTTAGAGAAATAGATAGGCATATTAAGTGCTGCCATCAAAGATGTTGTATGCGCCTCAACTGTATCAAACAGATGCAATTCCTCTACCTGTCGGTAAAACTCCACAATTTTTTTATAAAGGAATGCCTGCGGTGCAGATAGACTCATAAAAGTATCTCTGTCAATAATGCCATCTGCATGATCACCATCGTTTGTACCATATAAGACAAAAGCTTTACATGAACTCATGGCATTGCCCTTCTCCTTGCAAACTCGGATATTATCTTTTAATATCTCATCGCTCACAAATGGCGATGCAGCCCAATGAATCTGCACCACGTCTTCATCCTTGGCTATACCTTTTAGTCCTTCCACGCCATTCATTATAGAATGTTCGTAGTCTTTACCGCCTGTGACTATCTTTATCACTTTTGTTATACCATTGTCTTCAGCTATTTTCTGGAGTTTCTCCTGGAAGCCATCTACACATGACAGTACTATCGCATCAATATCGTCACACTGCTGCAACTTCTGCATTGTGTAAGCTATCACGGGCTTTCCTAGTATCTCTACGAACTGCTTAGGAATGCCAGCACCTACGCGGTTACCAACACCTCCTGCCATTAATATACAGTAATTCATTTTACTTTTCTTTAGTTTACCTCAAAAGATTAATCCTTTCCTCCAAAGTCTGTCGAAACCTCTGAGTCTAGGACCGGATAACGGAACACATACTTTCCTCCATTGTATCTAAACGACAAAACGGAATTAGAAAGCCCCTTTTGAAGCGGCTGCAACTCTGTAATCTGAGAGGACTCACAATTGAACACCTCGCAAATACAATTATTTATGAATACAATATCTTGCGGATGTAATACTCCGCCTGTAGTTTGGATTGATTCTGACATATTAACTATCTATTTAATGTTTATACCAATACCGTTTCCACCAAGGCATATTTCTTAACGTTTCTTCTATATATTTTTTATACGGTTTATTGACATCCACATGAACACCCTCATGCTGAGAGCCACCAATAACTGGAGTTCTCCAATCACCATATTGGGCTGTAAGTATTTTATCATATTCTTTTGGACACGGGAACACTCTATCTTCAAAAGGCATCATAATAGTTTCATTATAACTCGATATATCATGAATAGCAATTTTACAAATATCTTTTTTGATTGTTGACCAAATCAAAAAACCCCATATTTTATTGCCACTGTACCTATTTCTATCATCCCGAAGCATATTCTCTATCAATTCACGCTGAGAATCATAACCTTTAAATAAGTAATACAGCTTAAACACAAAATGGCCTATGGTTCTTGGTATGGTATGTTCATTTGCATAATAACCTAGATGTGCATTGTGATGTATTCGAATCTTTGTTTTCAAGGACTTATATTTTTCACTCTCAAGTATAACATCATCTGGTGCCACATCAAGACAAAAGACATCAATCCAGATACCATGACTCAACTTATTACATAAGCGATAAGATTTTGAATACATCGTTGTGTCTGTGCGCCTCAATTTAATAACAGCAATATCTGCTAAATCAAATTCAAAATTCTTCGGCAAAAAAAGTTCGTTTGACCTAATTAGATTTAGCAATTTGTCATAATCAGATCTCATCATCACAAAATCCAAATCATTGTCCCAAGGAATAAAGCCCTTATGACGTGCTGCGCCAATCAATGTACCATAAGCAGCCCAAATTTTCAAATTGTATTTATTACACATATCCAGAAGAACATCTGCCAAATCCAACTCAATACGCCATATTTTTTGAGTTAGCTCACTTACAGGATAATCTAATGAAAAGGACATATTTATGATTCTTTTGATTTTAACACCTTAATAATATCCTCAAAACTCTTCATCTCTCCAATCTCTTCAGGCTCTAATGAGAGGTCAAACTCGCTTTCAAGCTCAACAACCAAGTTCAACTGCCCCATGGAGTCCCACTTTTCGCAGGTCTGTTGTGAGCAGGTAGTGTCAACGGCCTCCAACTCGAAGACATTTTTCAGGATCTCTAATACTTTTTCTTCCATTTTATTTCAAATTAATGTGATAATACTTTTCAATGACCAAATCAGCATCCTTCAGATCAAAAAGATAGGAACGATGACCATCAGTCTCTTCGCCCATGCAGGAGAAACCACAACGGTCGTAAAAGTCTTTAACTTGGGCGTTTTTAGCTGTCGGCATGTAATCGGACTTGACTTCGGTAACTCCACAGTCTTTCAGTATTCCCAATATCTTCTTGATGAAGGCCATCTCAATTCCTTTGCCCAAGATACGACAACTCAACAGGAATGTGTCGATTGTGTCGCCATTAATCATGATGCAACCCGTGATGCCATTGTCGCCAAACTTGTCAGCCACACTGATGCACCATATTTTCCATCCCTGAGCCAAGAAGCCTTTCACATCGGCATCTGTGTAACGCTTGGTGGTGAGGTTGAACTGATTAGTCTTTTGCGTCATTTGGGCGATACGGGGAATATTGAACTGGTTGGCAGCCTCGATGGTGATTTGGATGTCCAGACTCTCCAAGAAAGCACCGAAATCCGTAAATGAATGTTGAGCCTGTGTCCGGGCAGCGTTTGCCTTGTATTGTTCCGTCTTCTTCTTGTCTTCGTCGGTGATAGAATAGACCTTGAAGTAATCTTCCACCAACTTTTTGAAGAACACCGGCAACTCGTAGGGTTGGGCGGGGAATTCCGGTACACTGACCATAGGAAGCATCTGCTTGATAAGTTCCCTCTCTGTGGGGTTATCATCCACAAAAACGAAGCTGTCCAGCCCGATGTTCAGTTCTTCCGCCAACTCCTTGATATTTGTCGCTTTGTCCATCCAATTGATACGATAGGCCGCAAAATGCTCTTTCTTCAGCACCATAAACGGGTTCTTCTCCCAGGCTTCCAGCACATCTGCCTCGTTGTTCTTGGAGCAAACGGTAAGAATAACACCCGCTTTAGAAAGCTGCAACAGCGACTTCTGGAAGAAGGCGAATGCCTTACCGGGATAGTCACCACCGATCTTGATGCCGCAGATGCCGTCCTCGCCCAGAACACCACCCCACAGGGTGTTATCCAAGTCAAGCACGATGCATTTCTTACGCTTCAAGGCAATGCTGTCGAGCTTGCGCTGCCACCAAGCCTGAAAGTCCTTGGTCAGTTTGGGGTTGATTCCCATCTGGCTAATGAAGTAGAACTTCCAGTCGAAGAGTTCTGCAACGGGATAGTTGCGTGTAAACTCGGAATAGTCCAGCACCTTCAGGTTGGCGTGCGTCTTTTCTGCTTCAAACAGAGCAGCGTTGTATTGCTCAATGGCAGAACGCACCGTATAATCATCCTCGGTAAAAGGAGCGGCATAGATGTCCTCCATTGTGAGTGCAATCACGGTCTTGGTGACATCAATCTGTGCAAGCACAAAGTTAAACTTCTGATGATAGCCCTGTATCTCCTCTACAGAGGCTTCACGGCTATAGCCAATAGGAGTTTGGTAGAACCAAACATAGCCATTGGCATCAGCAGGGATGACAGAAATGTCATCGTATCCCGAAAAAACGTAGTTTTTCGGGAAGAATCTTTCTACGGTGTTGTTTCTGAATACGAACATTATATCCTTCTATGGTTTAGTACTCTATGATGTCTGAAATAACACACTTTCGTAAATCGAGCATCACACTTCCCCACGATAGTCCAGCACCGAAGCCTGATAAAATAACACGATTCCGTTTAAAGTATCCGTCTTTCATTTGACTGACAATCGTCAGAGGAATAGACGCAGAACTCGTATTACCATAATGCTTTAAACTATATGGTGTCCTACCGGCATCAATCTTCAGCTTCTTGCTAAAAAAATCGGTCATGAATTTATTGGCTTGATGATAAATAAGAACATCAACTTGATCTATGGTCATCTCGCATTCAGCCAATAACCGCTTTATATCCTTGGGCTCTTCCCTCATTCCAAAATTAAATACGTCCATTCCATCCATTCGGAATTGCTCGCCAGTGCGAACGCTGCCGTCAGCATCAGTTTCTTCTTTCAAACCTTCTGCACAACTCTGATTCCTGAAGCCTCCGTAAGGTACATTCATCACCATTGCACCTGCCCCATCACTGTGCAAAGAAAATACAGCATCACCATAATCGCCGGGCTCAATCAACGTAGCTGTTCCAGCATCTCCGAACAGAGGGGTATTCACTTTGTCCTTCCTGGAGACAATTTTTGACATCGTCTCACCAACAAGTAGTAGAACCCGCAGCCCCATATTGGCATAGGCAAAAGCCGTTGAAAGGCCATACACATAGCCAGAGCACGCAAGATTAATATCAAATGACAAGGTATCTTTCGGCAAGCCCAATTTGTGTTGAAGGATGGGTGCTGTGGCAGGCTGGTGAAAATCAGATGTCTGGCTGACGAATATCAAAGCACCTATACTTTCAGGAGCAATCTCGTTGTCTTGCATCAGTTTATGTGCAGCCTTAAAGCATAGGTCACTACTACAGCAATCGGCATCTGCAATTCGTTTCTCTTCGATACCGATGTTGTTAATAGTTTTTTCTATCTCCTCTTCAGGAATAAGATAACCCAGATTCCGGTTACTTACCACTGTCTTCGGCACACATGCACTGATAGCATTGATGCCAACATTTTTGAATCTTATTATAGCCATTATTATAACAAAGTATAGCCACCGTCAATAACCAGCTCCGTTCCTGTCACAAAACTGCTAGCATCAGATAGCAGATAAATAATACCGTTTGCCATATCCTCTGGAGTGCCGAAACGTTTCAAGGGAAATGCCTTTGCAACTTCTGCCAGAGATTCTTCCGTCACGTTTCCAGTTCTTATGAGAGGAGTGTCTGTAGTACCGGGGAGAACGCTGTTTACCCTAATCTTCTTCGCAGCCAAATCTATCGCCATATTCCGTGCCATCCCGACAAGCGCACTCTTGCCTGCCGAATAAACGGAATTACCGACGTGAACCACTTTGGGCCCATCCACAGATGCAACAAACACAATAGATCCACCCTTACTTAGTTTCTTAGATTTTATCAGACTTTTTGTCAGCAACACTGGTCCAAAGAAATTGATGTTAAATACTTTGTCAAATTCCTCACGATTCACAAACATAAACGGATTCATATTTGCGATACCAGCACAATTGGCTATTCCGTCCAAAGCTGGACACTCTGTCAACAATTCGGTCCAAGTGCTATCGTCTGCCAGATTGAGGACGAAAGCGTGATGTCCTTCTCCCTCCAGTTCATTCATAGCGTTAAAAAGACCCTCTGCGTTGTAGTCTGCGGCGACTATTTTCGCTCCCATCTTAGCACAGGTTATGGATGTAGCCTTGCCCATACCCGAAGCGGCACCAGTCACTAGAATTGTTTTCCCCTCTATTGAAAATGGATTATACATACTTTTTATTTATTTATAGAACTGTGAATCCGCCGTCAATCACCAAACCAGCACCGGTAGTAAACGTACTGGCATTTGAAAGGAAATAAATCGCACCATATGCGATTTCCTCGGGTTTTCCATAACGGCCTAACGGATAACTCTTCATGTCTTGCTCCAGCTGTTCTTGCGTAATGCTTGCTCCGTGAATCAAAGGAGTCTCTGTCTGTCCAGGCATTAAGTAATTCACTCGAATGCCCTTTGCTGCCAATTCAACTGCCATACCTCTTGCGATCGTTGCAATCGCGCTTTTAGTAGCACTATATGTACTATTCCCAATATGAACATTTACTGGGCCATCCACCGAGGAGAAGAACACTATGGAACCGCCTTTCTTTATGAGTTTTTTCTTTAGCAAAAGTCTCGTGAACTCTACAGGCGCAAAGAAATTGACATCAAAGATGCCACGGATCTTTTCAGGTGTAGCAAACTGGAATAATGTTGTAGAAGCAATTCCTGCCGCATTGACAAGACCATCCAGTTTAGGAAGTTCCCCTAAAAGAACATTCACAGCATCCTCATTGGTTAAATCGAGTGCGAATTGTTTGCTGTCTGGAGTCACCAACTGGTCAAAGGTCTCTTGGAGCCTTTTTTCGTTACGTCCTAAGGCTATGACCGCTGCCCCCAGTTTGGAACACTCAATGGCTGTAGCTTTGCCTATTCCAGAAGATGCTCCTGTCACAAGAATTGTTTTCCCCTTAAGTGAAAATGGATTGTACATACTAAATCTCAATTAATTCTGGTACGACTATTTTGTTTGTCTCAAAGTACACACTACCCCACGAGAGGCCAACACCAAAAGCACAGCCGATGTTTCTTTGACGGTTTGCTGAAAGCTCTTTTTGTTTACGAACAACCATTGTCAATGGAATAGTAGCGCAGGATGTATTACCGAAATAATCCATTGATATGGGACATTTATCCTCTTCCACCTTAAGTTTCTTTCGAATCTTATCCGTTATCAGTTTGTTTGCTTGATGGAGGAAAAATGAGTCAACACTATTAATGTCTATTCCATATCTTTCGCATAAGCCTTTGATACTCTTAGGCCCTTTCGTAATAGCAAAGGAGAACACACTCATTCCATCCATACGGGCATGGATGCCTTGGGCATACCCTCCTTCAACTTTTTTCCATTCCAATGTCTTTTCATTGAATGGGTTTCTATAGCCTCCTTCTGGTACCAATATCGCATCTTTACCTGAGCCGTCAGTCCCAAGATGCAATTTCACACCTTCGGAAGACTCATCATACACCAATGCAGTACATGTTCCAGCATCGCCAAACAAGGGGAAGTCACTTCTGTTACGAGGTGAATTAGTACGTGTGCCTAAGTCTCCTACCAATAATAACGCCTTTTTGACATTACCACCAGAAATCAAAGAAGCAACTGTTGACATACCATAGACCCAGCCAGAGCATCCAAGAGAGACATCAAGAGCCATACATTCTACCGGCAGGCCAAGACGGTCTTGAAGAACACATGCTGTTGCAGGCAGTATATAGTCCGGTGTCTGTGAAACGAATACCAATGCCTCTATGTCATTCTTTTCCCATTTTAATTCAGATATCAGTTTTTCAGCCGACTCATAGCACAAGTCAGAAGAGCAAAGTCCTTCGGGGGCCATACGCTTCTGGATGATGCCAATCTGCTGAATCAGATGCTCTCGCTCTTCTTCTGGGATAAGAGGATTTGTTTGGTTGTCGTCTATCTCCTTTGGTACACAAGCAGATATTCCGACTACCGATACATTTGGAAATGACAGATAAGCCATTATTTAGCCTTAGATTTTACGATGTTGAACAAGTCCTCAATCGTCACGGCACTACGCATATCGTCTCCCTTCAACTGTACATCGTACTCCTCATCAATCATTGCGATGATAGAAAGTGCAATCAGCGATGAATACTCATCAAGCTCGTGGAAAACGGTTCCGGCTTTGATTTCAGAAGGATCAGTATCATCAAACTGATCGGCAAAGTTTTGGATAAATTGATTAAGTTCCATAATTACATTTTTAAAGTTTTATAATTCAAATTTCTTAGCAGGATTGCCCATATAGAGTTTCCCATCATTGGGTCTGGTCATTAGTACGCTACCTGCACCCAACCTTATTTCGTTCCCTATTTTGATTTGTTGCAAAATAATTGATCCAACGCCAAAGAAATTGGCATCACCTATCTCTACTTCTCCCGATACACGGATGGCGGGCATAAAAGAATTGTATGAGCCGACAATATCGTCATGACCAAAAACAACACCACCGTTAAAAACATTGAAATTGCCAATGCTTACACTGCAACTCACTGAGCAACCATCTTGTATAATGTTCCCTTGACCAATCATAAAGGTCTCAGGATCTTTTATAACGAAATCAGGATGTATGATATTAGGGAAATACACCATGGGATTTGTTATAGACTCGGCTATTTTCTTGACAACCAATGGAGCTCCAATTGGGATTACCAAAGCCAAACTATAGGAATATGAATTAAGTTCATTCATTCCACCCAAGCAAGGCCCAAAGTGCGAAATCATCTTGCCCTTCAAATCGGGATTGTCGTCAAAGAAACCCACCAGATTCCATTCTGGCACTGGTTTCGATTGATTGATAACATTTATCAAACAAGCCACTTCCCGACCGAAGCCTCCGGCACCAAATATTGCTATGTCTTTCATACTTCTTTTTTGTTTACGGCTTACTGATTACAGCTTACCGTTATCTTGTTCATCCATTTTAGTTTACGGCTTACTGACTACAGCATACCGTTATCTTGTTCATCTATTTTAGTTTACGGCTTACTGACTACAGCTTACCGTTATCTTGTTCATCCATTTTAGTTTACGGCTTACTGATTACTGCTTACCGTTATCTTGTTCATTCAGTTTCTTTAAAAAAGAGTTGCGTAAGCCATTCAGCATTTTTGCAACATTATCAATGTCTGGTTTGAGAATATCCAAACTCTTATTATCAATGTAATTCAGGTCAGCTGCAATAAGCAACTGGTTATACGATTCCATCAATAAACCATATAATATTTCAAGAAAGTGGATTTGTTCCTTTAGTGAACTTCTTCCAGAGCCTTCAGCTATATTTGACGGCACAGATACAATTGCACGGCGCAGTTGATCACAAAGAGCATACTTCTCGAATTTAGGGAACCCATCCAGTAACTTATAAACTGCTACAACAAGCCTTCTTGATTCTTGCCATACCCTCAATGTCTCAAAAGAATAAGCCATAAACCGTAAGCTGTAACCTGTAAGCCGTAACCTGTAAGCTGAAAACCGTAAGCTAATTAAAGCCATCAAACGCCTCCATTGTCGCAGCTGTTGCAGAATTGATATCCTTCCGCATCAACACATTCTTAATGGTGATGAAAATCACTCTTATATCAGTCCATAAGGTACAATGGTCCACATACCACACATCTAGCTTAAATTTCTCTGTCCAACTAATAGCATTCCTCCCATGGCACTGCGCCCAACCACTGATACCGGGGCGCACTTCATGACGGCGCTTCTGTTCAGCATTATACAAAGGCAAGTATTGCACCAGCAAAGGTCTTGGCCCGATCAATGACATATCCCCTTTGAAGACATTTATCAACTGAGGCAACTCATCAATAGAGGTACTCCGTACGAACTTACCCACTTTAGTCAATCGCTCCGCATCAGGCAACAGCTTGCCCGATGCATCACGCTCATCTGTCATGGTCTTGAACTTGATAACTTTAAATACTCTCTCATCTTTGCCCGGCCGCTCCTGGAAAAAGAATGCCCCAGCTCCTTTATTGGCATAATGTAACCAAATGGCAATAATAATCAGCAGCCACCCTATCAGCAGCAACGCCACCAGGGCAATGCAAAAGTCAAAAAACCGCTTGAAGAAATGTTTATACATAAATCTTACTGTTGCTTATCCCAATCTATCACATCCATAGCTTTCTGAACGCCCATGATGAGCGAAGATGGCATTTTCCCGTAGACATTAATTTGCTCATTCTTGGGTTTGCCAAACTCCAGATGGTCTCGAACCATATTGAGAATACACATCTTGATGACATCTCTCTTGGCTTCGTGAGGATTCTTTGGTAATCTTAGCTCTTCGCTATTAATTGCCCGTCCTGTATAGTATAATGTGTCAAAAAGTATAATTTCATCATCAGTACAAGAGCACAACAAATCCATTTGACTTAGACCTTTTTTCAAGCCTTTGAGTTCATCCATAACATTTCGAATCGTAAACTTTTCGTCCTCTTTTTCAGTCAATGGTTTCAACTCATTTATGAGTTCTTTCATCCTTTGACGCAACTCCTCATATTTTACAACAAAATTGTTATACTCACTCTGGTCCACCTCACTGTACAACTGATTATCTACGTCATAAGACAAAGTCTCAAACATATGATACAAATCAACTGTCCTATCATGCAGATTAACGATATCCAACCTCGTTACGCCATTCATTGGGGAAAGATCTTTCTTGACAGGATAGCGCATAACCATCGAATCTTCATCAAATTTATGGTACTCCATGATGTAATGCTCTAGTACCCCAATGTCAACAGACGAGCCAACTCTTTTCTTCAATGCGCCAATTTTGGGCTTAACTGCTTTCCACAATCCATTCAGATTGTGGCCAATGTTCAAAAAGGCTTCGAAGTCATCATCGTTTGTTCGGGCAAATTTCGCATAAAGGTATTTTACGGAAAGTTCCACAAAATGACGATAGAGGAAACAAATTGTCATACCAAGACTATCAAGTGTCGCATTTTGTCCGACCGAAGCCTTGAACTTTTCAAACAGGGCTTCGGCACTTTCGTAATAAGCCAATGCAAACTTCCAGAAAGCAAAAGAACCAGAGCCTTCCCATCCATAGTGGAAAAATGTATTCGGATCTACCACAACTCCTTTAGGAATCTTCCTGAATAATACATCTTTTTCTGTCATATACCACTTCACTTCTTTGCAGGTAACTCAACCAACCAGTTTGCTGGCACAATAAAATCCTTATCTTGTTTGCTACGATTACAGGTCTGACAGGTAGGCACAATATAGGTTTTGCTATTGGTCACATGCGACAACTTCACATGTGCGCCATCTATATCTTCCCTCTTCACATATTCGTGGCATGAGCGACAAATATATCCCGTCTGTGGCAAAGTCTCGCTCGTTTGTTCTTCCCAATAATCTGCCTTGTCAAAATTGTCTTTTCCTACCGTATTACGGGCATTATGAACTATAACAGAGCCACCATTCACATTATTCCACTGTTTTCCATCAACATCAGTCTTAGTATAATTTGCCGTCAATTCAGGGAAGGCAACGCTTGGCTCCATAACAATATACCAATTGCCATCGAAGGGAATAGTAAAATTCAAAGTGCCTTTACCACTCTGAGTGATACGGATAAAATCATGTTGGCTATTATATCGCTTGAAGTTCTCCTCTGTCATCAGATATACTGTTGACTGCACATTAAACACCAACTTCACACTATCACCTGCTTTACATTTCTCCAATTTTGCCCATTTCATTTTTTTTGCTATTTTATGTCTTTAGTGTATTGATATACATTATTCTACTCCATCCCCTCAATAATATCCCTTGCCACACCAAACCGGTTGATGAAAATCTTGTCCAGCAATGTGAGCAGAAAGAACCATACATAGTAATTGCCACTGTCCTTACCCCTGACCAACGACTTCATGGATGGCAGGTTCTGCTGATAGGACAAAGTATTGTGAGCATATCTGTTGCGGTTTTCATGCAATTCATCATACAACTCTTTCAACTTTCCCGTTAACAGTTTTGCACCGTTGGCAACATCACCCCGACTTATTCCAGATGCCCAAACCTTGAATGTTTGATATTGTCGCTGATTCCATTCCTTTAATGCAGACGTTCCGAAAATACTTGCAATACTTTTGGCGGTTTCCCTTATTGCCACGTCTTTCTCTGCATCACTCATCACCGCTTTGGATGCGTCGTGGTTTTGTATAAAGTCCTTGATAAAGCCAAACACTATATTCCTGTCATTCAGGGCAGAGAACTGGTGCAAGTCCTTGTACTTATCTAAGTATTCATATCTGAACTTATAATCGTACGATGCAATATACCAGCATATACACCGCAACTTCTGTTCCTGCGACCCTGTCATCTTCAGGAACAGGGACTGAAACACATACTCGCTCACAGGATAAGTCTCTATGCCCCCTCCTATTGAGGCACAGGCACAAACCGCCTCCTCCATGATGCTCTCTATTGGCGTAAGAATAAATTTCTCTTCCAACTTCATACTTTCAGGTATTTCCGATATATCTCAATCGATGCCTTCATTCTCATACGCAGATACTTCAAGGCAGCAGGGTTCTTCAGATGGTAATTAGGTAAGAGGCTACCTCTTTCAACCCGTTTGAATTCGCTTACCTTCCTTTTCAGTTCATCAAGCAAAGCATCTTTTCTACCTAAATCCAGCTCTTTTTTCTTCAAGAACACATGATAGATAATGCCAAAGAAATACACGTCCATATCTATAATGGAAAGCAGTTCTACCTGTTTCAGTCCTAGGTCATCAATTGCTTTCTCCAGAATTTTTATCTGCCCTTGATAGCTCTTGTCAGGGAAGAGGCCTTTAAAATCAGGGAAGTTCTCATTCCGTGTATCGTTGACCACATTATAGATGTATTCCTCATAGTAACTTTCCATCAACTTACCGGAATAGTGCATACCTACCTTCCCTTCACCACCATTCCTATAATATTGCGACAATAACGACATATACCTTACAAAGTCCATGTGTACAGGTGTTGATGTAAACCGCTTACTGATCCTAATTGCTTTAGCAAACGGCGGACTGAATAGATCATATAGGTCTTGATTCAGATAGTACAGTGATTCACGGCTTTCCTGGCCCATCAGTTTTACGCCCATGATATTGATGTTGCGGAAAACTGTAGAGTAATAACGCTGCTGACCGTTTTTATCCTCCGTATTCGGTATTATAAAGGAAAAGCCCAGATATGTATCTTCCAAGAATGCCTTGACATCCTTTATTTTAGGGTCAAACACATTATACTTACCACTACCTACGATTCTATTCGTCACCGTAGTTTTTGTGTCGGTGGTGTTATCTCCTTTTTCTAATAGTTCCTTGAAAGTCCACTCTATCACCTCACCCTTGCCCGTGTCATCATCGTTGAAATCATTATCATCAGCCAGCTTGTCGTCCGTCTCCTCAGTAAATTTACTCTTGTCTGGAAAGTAGCCAAGATATGCCAGCAATATACTCGTCAATCGTTGTTGCCCGTCCAGGATATAGTTGTGATAGCCATTTTCATCCTTAAAGGCTCCGATGATAACCGGTGGCACAAACTGGCCGTTCCCAAGAGACTCCACCAGCTTCAAGGTCTTCTGTTCGTCCCATACAAAGTGGCGTTGATACTTCGGAAGCCTCAGGTTCTTCTTCAGTATCAAGTCTATCCAATGCTTCAGCGAATACTCACCATAATATACCTTGCTTTTCATATATCTCTACATCAATCAGTATTTAACCTTGAACCATATGTTAGCTCATCATCGCCCCCTCAATATCCTCCTCGTACCTTATCGCCATATCCATCAGATTCGTGATTTTTTTCATCGGGACTACGCGCACAATGTCTTTTACCTCACTTACCGATATGGCCATTCCTATCAATTGACACTTATCGTTATAGACAGGGCCTCCACTCAATCCCGCCCAGTCTTTATACACAACCGGGATTGTAGGCACCAATAAATAATAACCCTCGCTGTCAACATCATTCAATCTCAAATCACAATAAATGGCATTGCATCTCTCAAACCTTACGCCCTTTATATCCCAATGCACGCATCCCTTCATCAGGCAATAGTCTTCCTTTGACAGTTCTGCGATACATTCAGACTTGACAATCACCTTTTCTCTTCCTGGTGCTACAATCACTTTATCGTCACATTTTAATTCATGGGTAAGGAATGGAGCCTTGAAAGAATTAGGAAGAATGGCAAATGCAATGTCCTTCATGTCGGGAATCTCAAACGACAGCTCGTCATTGAAGTCCATTTTGTCAAAATAGTAAATCCCCCCAATAGGAGTCAACATCGTAGCCAATTCAGTTGTGCTGTTCTTGTTATTGAACACCTATACATAGTCATCTTTCCCTAAACGGATTCCCACCTCAAAATCATCGGGATGTGCCACATGATCAGCCGTCACGAAGAAAAGACGCTCCTTGTACTGTAGAAAGAACCCACTCCCGAATCCCTTGATGTTTGTACCCTCTTTGTCCGAAGTGACAGCTATCTGCTGAGTCGTCAACCATGCGAACTCGAATACCGATTTTATTTGTTCTGCCATATTATTCATTATCGGGATATGGATTTATCTCTGTCAATCAATATCTATACTTCGGAAATATTTGATTTATATGTTTGATATACAATAATTTATTTATACTTTAAAGATCTGTATATGTGTGCGATTAAACTCTACAGGTGGCACAGGAAACCCTTTATCTTATTAATATACGAGTCTGTCGCACCAAATGAGTTATACCAATATACCTGCTTCTATCGTCCATCAGATTTATCATTAGGGTGGGCCTATGATGCTGCTCCACTTCTGTATCATTCATATAGTCATAGTGAAACCTATGATATGTCATGTCCATTGTCAGACAAGTCCTCTGAACATAGTCACAAATTCTCCGGTATACCCCTTCACCAAGATGTCCTCATTGCCATACTGTCTATATGGTACCAAATCAATATACATTTTTGCAATTCTCTTCCCTTTTAATATGACTGAACCAAAACCATCCTCTTTCTGTCTTTTCCAAATTTCTACAGTTAGCTTATCAATCAACTAGTTTTGTTGCTGAATCTGCTACACCAACCAGAGCCATTCCCAATACTCGCTTTTTGGATGGCACTGTTTTTGAGACAGTATTTGTACTGCAACGAAGCAAATACTTGCTATCACTTGTAGAATAGACTCCTTATAGGCATCCATTAACATCGACTCTTTAGGAATAAGGCTTTACTGCACCCTACTGTCAAGTGCGACCTGCATCATTTCAAAGAACTAATTCATGTTCATATTTCTGCTATTGCTTCAAGATATGCCTTTACTATGATGTTTCTGTCAAACTCGCGTTCTGCCTTTTCACGTGCTGCATCCCCCATAGCCTTACGCTCTGCGTATGGCAGGGCAAGGAACTTCTCCACCTTAGCTATCAAGTCGTCTGCATCCTGCTGCTTTACAAGGAAGCCATTACAACCATCCTCCACTATCTCACGACAGCCAGGACGCATTGTCGTCATGATAGGACGGCCCGTAGAACATGTCTCCAACAGTACATTACTCATGCCCTCTGGATAGAATGACGGGTGCAAGGTGCATGCCGCCTTTGCTATAAACGGACGCACATCTGGCTGTCCGCCATGATAAGTTACGATACCCTTGCTCTGCAAGTCATGCAACCTATCCTCGTAGTCACCTTCACAGCCACCCACCACGTGGAACTCCACATTCTTATACTTTTTCGTTATCGCCTCTGCCGCAGCGAGATATTCCTCTATACCCTTTTCTCGCCTTATGCGTCCCATGAATAAAAAACGTATCGGATCCGTCTCTGCAGGATAAGGCTGTTTTGCATGATATTGCAGATTCACACCACTGCCCGGAATCAGTTTCACAAGACCCTTCACCATACCACGCTCCTTACAGAACGACATATTATCAGCATTCTGAAAGAATGTCAGCCAAGTCTTTCGCATACCTATTTTATATAGTAATATCGTCAGTTTCTGCATCAGTCCTGGATACTCTACAGCAGCTCCCAGGCCTGTCACGTTAGCTATCTGTGGCACACCCGTCAGCGCACAAGCCATACCACCGTAAAGGTTTGGCTTAATAGTATATGTCAGCACCACATCCGCCCTTGTCTGCTTAATCAGCTGACGATAGTGCCACATCAGCTTAAAATCTGCTATGGGGTTCATCCCCTGCCTGTTAAACTTCGTATCAATCAATTCACACCCCATCTCTTTGAAGAAATGTGTCTTCTCGTCGAATGGAGCAGAAATAGTCACGTTGTTTCCGGCATCCTTTAGAGCCTGAAGTACCTCCTTACGGAAACTATGCAGCCCAGCAAAATTATTTGTTAATACGAGTATTTTCATAAAAATTTAATTATTTTAGCCGGATTCCCTGCCACAACACAATTATCTGGGACATCTTTTACGACAACACTACCAGCCCCAACCGTTACATTATCGCCAATGTGTACACTGCCGATTATTGTCACATTACAGCCCAATGAGACATTGCTACCAATTAAAGGTCTACCTTTCCCTTGCGCTCCAATTGTTGTCAAATGTATACATCGAAAATTATCCCCAATGCTAACAGCATTCAGTACTGTAGAATAAGGGTGCGCCATCCAAAAATACTTACCTATTTGCGTACCGGTAGGTATAATATACTTATTTGCTGGTCGCCACCATCCAATAAGCAATGAGATAACGGGACCCAAACGATGATAAAAAATAGTCCTAAAGTAGCTGTTATTATGAAGGAAATATAGAAAAAGGAGAAAAACAGGTAGTTTTATTTGAACCTGCCCACGCATCGCCTCTATGTCGCTCTTTATAAGTTTATCCCCCCATTATCAAATGAGGAATATACATTCAGAAGCATATCAATGCTCCTGTCAACCTCAACAAATCGCGAATTTTTCTCTTATCCATCATATTTATTATTTAAAACTTGCTTGTAAACTTCAATATACTTTTGAGCCACATTATTTATGTCATATTCATCTGCCTTTTGGGCACAGAGCTTAGCTACTTCCTCATATCGTGTCACATTTTCATCAAGTTCTCTCAAAACTGAAGCCAGCGCATGAGCATCGCCAGGCGAAAACAATATTCCAGAACCAGCAACAACATCTGTTAGACCGGGGGCTTCCGAAGCGATGAATGGTTTTCCAACTGACATTCCTTCTAGCATAGAGAGAGAGAGTCCTTCAAAATCAGAAGACAAGATAATAAAATCAGAAGATTTCAGTATTTGAGGGACATCAGAACGCGTATACATAAAATGGACTCTATCCAGTACACCCTCATCCTCGGCAATCTTTTTTACTTTCTCAATGCCCTGCTGTCCTTCCGCCCCACCAACTAATGCACAATGAAATTTATCAGGCAATTCTTTTAGAGCCTCAACAATCACCTCTTGTCGTTTGGGATATTCAAAACGAGCCACCATAGTTGACACCCGAGTGTTTTCTGCAACTCCCCATAAGGCATTTTTATCATATGCTTGCGCATTTTTAAACTTAGTCAGATTAATGCCATTGGGAATTGACAAACAACAAAGAGTTGGGAACGCTTCATCAAAACTAGACTTTGCACTATCTGAACAAGCTACTATTCGATCGTATGACTGATAAATCCATTTGTCCAAAAATCGCCAAAGCCGCGCCCCTCTTCTCTTATTATGCGTACTATGTTCGGTGTACAACAGTTTATAGTTCCCACCAAAAAATTTCTTCGACAGAGCAACCCAATATAGTGCAGGGAACAAATGAACATGAACAATGTCTGCACTTTTTATATAATTTGAAACCTTAATAATATGCTTTATACTATAAACGCTTGAATTGCTTACAGCTTGAATTGTGATGCCTTTCTCTAATAATGGCTTCCTAAAAATAGATGCGCAGGCATTACTAAGCTCTATAACTGAGACATCGTGTCCTAATAGTTTCTGACTTGATGCTAAATCTACCAATAGACTTTGGGCACCTCCAAATCCAAGTGTTCCAATAACGTGTATGATCCTCATCTAAATAATATCTTTAAATACATTCCTTCAATTAGCGAATGATACGTATCATCATTGTAGTAACTCTCAAACAATCTATTTACAACAGATTGATAATCATAAAAGTCATTTATGGTGTTCTCAAACTTAACAATCTTTTTCGCGACTATTTCAGCGTCGAGGGGGCAGTTTACCATAATTTGATACTTACCTAAGTCTATATGACGAACAAACGAATCAACCGCATCACTGAAAACTGGGATAAGAAAATTTGATAGATATGAATTCATCTTTGTGGGAGTTGAAACATTGTTTACGATGTTATTATCTCGAATAATAAAACCGTATTTATGCTTATGGAGTTCCTCGGATAACTGATTCAATGGAACATATTTAATCTCAAAATGCCTAATACCATATTTCTCTATAGCTTTACTGAATTGTTCCTTTTGATTTGATAAAATCGTCAGTTTGCTACTTGGAATAGCTTTTTCAACCCTTGAATAAACATCAAGCATAAAGTCAATCCCTTGCCAAATATTAAACCCTCCTGCATATACAAATGTCGGGGTTTCATATTGTTTGACAGTAAACGTATCAGACAAAGCTAAATTATAACACGGCATAATTATACATTTATCCATATTACGTAAATGGTATGTTTCCGTATAATACTGCACCATTCGCTCTGATACACAAAACAACACATTACTTCTTCTAACAGCAATACGTTCTGTGAATGCACGGATTATAAACCGCATAAAGGACTTAATACCTTTAATAGACATCCGCGCTTCGGCAGCACTTACGCCTTGCGCCCAATAAATGGTTTTGCATCTAGGAAACTTTAATTTTGCACAAAAGAAATACTTACATGTAACAGTAAGAATAATGTCGGGGTAATGAATATCTCTCAGAGCATGAACGATTTTGAATTCATAACCTTTTTCTTTAAGAGGCTTAACTATTAAATCCACATAATAACTAGTGGCATCATTGATTGAGCGCTTGTCACAATAAAAAAATAATCTCATAACTCTAACTTGTACATTTGACAACAGTTTTTTATCCTGACTATTATAAATGCAGTGGGCTAAATCTGTAAGAATAATCAAAAAAGAATCCTATGTAAATATCTACAGCCTTAACATAAAACATTTTGAATTAAATTATTATACACATTAAGATACTTTTGTGCTATATCTGCCCATGAATAGATTCCACAATTACCAATAGTCTCGGATAAATATACAATTGATGATTCTATATTATTTGAGAGTTCCTTTTCTGATATATCTGAAATAAAAAGACCAGGTGTTTTCTCGGTCGCCAAGCTACATCTATCTGTGCAAACTACAGGAGTCTTCATTTTAAGGCTTTCATAAACCACAAGAGGTACCATCTCTGAGAAACTTGGAATCACCGTCACAGCAGCCATCTTATATAGAAACTTTAATCGATGTAAATTTGTCTCTCGTCCCCAAAAAAAAATATTTGATCCCGCCATTCTCTTGCACTCTTCAAAATATCTTTTCTCGCCAATACCAGGTTCTCCAACAATTAGTAGATTCATATTTTGACTGTTGGCAATTTTAATTATAGTTTTTTGATTCTTATTTTTTTCTATTCGACCTACCACTAGCATGTATTGTGAGAACGGCAATTCCACCTCCTCAATTTCGCTATCAAAAAAAGCGTCCGCAATACCATTTGGTATAGGTGTAACCTTAGATTCAGGTATATCAGCTAACTCGCAAATTCTAGTTTTTTCAAATTCAGTCAATGGGGTGATATGAGAAACTGAGGACAAAATTGGTTTAAGGTATCTATATTCACTGAAAAAATGTGGTATTGCAGAAAGCCGCATAACAATCTTGTAATATCTATTCGAACGATTTCTGCTCCCCAGCATCGGTGTCAGAACTATTGGTATATTTAGATCACAGCCTTTTTTTATAATAGGATAAAGGGACGGTACCGAAGAAAACACATGAATAATATCATATTGCTGAATATCACAAGAATCAATGTGATACCAGTCAACCTCAACTCCTTGTTCTGTCAGTTTATCTGCAATGCAGCGAACCTGATTCTGAAATCCTCCAATTTCAAGAGGAAATTCCAAATATGTGACAAAAAGTACTCTCATAATAAAATTATAAGATTTAATGCAACAAAAACAAATAAGATAATATAATCCACCATACCAAGTGTTATATTATGATCCAAATGCTCCACCTTGCATTTTTCAAAAATCGATCGACCTGTCCCTTCAAATCCACAAACAGAAGAACATCTGAAGGTCACGTTTTTATACCTATTATTTTGCGGTAGGAAATCATAACCTGGCATGTTGATGACAGAATTGATGACCAGAATAGGCGGGATTTGGTTGTCTTTAATCTGTATCAGGCCTTTCTCTTCTCCTGTAATATTAATTTCAGTATCTTCAATTCTTATTGTTCCAACATTCTCCATACTCCCTGCTAATCTACGAAATAACCTACATTTACAAATATCGTTGTTATAGTTCAATGTACACCCAGAAATCATTAACGAATTAATAATTTTTTTCCCTCCTCGCAATGATATAAACTTACTGGGACAATGAAAGTCAATTCCATTATTAATCGTTGTTTTCTCAACTACCACATCTATTGGCATATCATATGATAGTAGTTTCATCGATCCGATTTCGCTATTAGTTAATAGGACTGGTGAAGTAAAATAACAAATTCCACTTGACGAGCATCTCGTAAATTTAACATTATTGAAATTATAGACACCATCTATATAAACACATCCACTAGTCACATAGTCATATTGTCTATTATTCATAGCTTTGCAATCAGTTACAACTATGTTTTTGACAGACATGTTTCTGCCATTTGAAACGTTGGGTTCAATATCTATTCCAGATGCAGGCTTCGTGAATTCGGTACGTCCTGTATTAATTAGCGAACAATTTGAAACCGTGAGACCATCTACATGTATTACACTAATACCTTGCCTACGATTATCATTACACGTCACTCCATCAATGACAATAGAGCGACTTGCATGCTCATATTTACCTATATACTCCTCATTCCCTCCAGTTATGTATATTCCATCCCCAGTACATTTTGTAATTGTCAGATTTGCGATTGTCACATCAGAAGATTCATCAATTTTAATTCCCATCCCCCATTCGCTTGATGAACCCACTACATATGTATGTTTGCCAACATCTCCAACAATCTTCCCAGTCCCTGATATTTTTACATTCCTTTTTTTCCTAACAAGAATAATATTATAGCTCTTGAAGTTATTTGGTTTAATTGCTATTTCTGAATTGATTATAAAAGTGCAATTGCTTTTTGGATATATACAATACCCACTTTCTTTTTCAATTTGTACAAGATAATTCTTCTTAGATAGGCATATCGTATTGTGAATAACTTCTGATTGAAGTGCTTCGATATTCTTTATTATTGAATTATCATCCAATACTGACCAATCAAAGTACTTATCATCTATTAAATCTTGATTCCAAGTACCCAAAAGAATAACACCGACCCCTTGATTAGACTTTTTGATTGTCGATTCATCACCGATAATACTACCATTGAGTATCTTTCCACTATTCTCTATTTGTAATATACTCCCCTTCTCCAATGCCACAATATGACCGCCCAAATCATAAATATCAGAAACCTTTACGGATTTTTTCCCTTTTGTCAATTTAATAAATGCATCGTAGTCTGCACCGTTGCTTGTTTTTGGCATAGACGCAAACAACAAAACTGCACAAATAGCAGTAAAAAGGCTATTGCTTGGGCACATTTCTTTTCGCCTTTTCTTTTGAGAAAAATATCTTTATCTCAGCTAACAAAGAACCCTGTTTTATTGGGAAATCATCATGCCAGTCAGGGGAAGCCTTGAATAATAACGAACGCAATAGTATTCTATAATACTGCTTGTATTTCTTTGATGTTAAATTACTCTTTTGTGATAATATGACCTCTTCCTCTGAGAGTTCTTTTTTAATACATAATCTCTTTTCTGAAATCATGTTTTCAACGATTGACTGTGCAATTAGGGAGCGCGTAATGGCAATTGACCATGGACCATCTTTTTTTAGGTCATCCAGCCAAGCATCGCCACAAGAAATATCTGCTAATTCTGCGACTGCGTCCATGCATAAAGAACAACGTTCGACCTTAACATAACGACTCAATTTGGCATACTCCGGATACGGGGCACTGAACTCCTCGCCTGTTTCACTTATTATTTTCATCCCCCCAGGCTGACCTCCACCCCGATGTCTAAAGAAGGTTGCTTTTTTAAAACCTGCTATACGATGAATATAGAAATCCAATTCTCGAAAATCACGATAACCGCCACAGAAATTTGAGATACACAAAACAATCTGATTTCTAAGCGATGCATGGGTAGATGAGTACTTCCGATATCCTGCAATTTGGCAAGGTGTACCAATTAGAATATATTTCTTATCTGGATTCTGCATTACCTCCTTCAATACAATGAGCGTGGATGTTGGACAATACTTTGACCCTTGAGATTGCATTAGTTCATCGATATTATAGGCAATATAAGAAACAGGCCTCACGCTTTCATCGCTATAATCATACTTCGTACATATAATCCCATCGGCTAATTGTTTTTCAAGTACATACTTGCATATTTCTGTAATAGCCCCCCCAGAGGAGGCATGTCTCAAAGTATTAACAGACTGGCTACGTAATGCCTGTAGCTGTTTGTAGAAACCCAATTCATATCGATACGAAGTATCAGGAAACAATTCTGCTCCCATTTGCTTAAGATTATAACCAATGCCAGGACAAAAGAAATCAATGTCAATAGACTTAGGCAATGAGAGTGGTTGTAAAAGACCCTCTTTTTCGATAATATCCACACTAGGGTCGATTACACTGCACAACCCACATCCTGTACACAATCCAGATTTTAATATATGTTTACCTTTTGCTCGAATCATATTATTTGTATAATACTATTAACCTGCTCGTTCAGTGCTAAATTTATATCCGCTAACTCCTTCTTTAATTCCTCCCTTTTTTTAATTCCCTCCAATATTTTTTTTTCAACGTCATTCAAATCTGGCGTATCCAAATCTATAACACAAGATGTTAGACCACAACCATGTTCCACTATATCATGCGTACGAAAATCTCCTGAACATGTAAGACTGGTAAAAGGTACTTGACTACTGATACAATTAATTATTGAATGTGTTCTTTCTCCAATCAGGTAATCCAACCGAGAAATAATGTTCTTTAGTTCTAATACAGGAAGGTCTTCGCTAATAACATGTACGTTGTTGTTATCACTACCCAATCTTTTAACTATATCATAAGCGATTGCTAAATCATCACCTGATCCTTTTTCAATGCAGTGAGGAATAAAAAAGAATTCACAATCAATTTTAGATGATAATCTTTCTATAAGAGAGACGATAAACCTTCTATGTTCCTCTATTTTATTCTCAGCATTCTTAAAAGCGCCAGTAAAAGATATCGAATTTTCACAAACAGTAATCCCAATATTCATATGTTCTGCGGTAAACAAATGTGTACTCAAAAACTTGGTTTTTTCAGTTTCAACACCTTCTGGTGGGCAAAAAAACGCTGGATCATGGAAAAGATATACATTTGAATTCTTGCTTATTTCTTGCACATATTTAAATGATGTCCTTTCACGTAGAATTATGTATTTCGCATTGTCAAAACAACGACGATTTAAAAGATCGCTAATAAAACGTACTTTAACATTTGGTTTAGCAAAGCCTGCTCCAAGAATAGCATATCGTATCCCTTCTTTTTTTAGGAAAAAAGATAATGCAGCTGAAAATTGATTATAAAACCCATCGTGTCCTATTAACACCAAATCTGCCATCCTCAAATCGTCAAAAAGTTCTTGGTGCCCTTTTATCTTCCTTGAAAGTGTATTAATGCCTAAATAAAAAAGAATAGATCGGAGTAATGAGCGAAAAACCAAATATTTTGAACTCTTAATACGTCGTGAAAAATCTGGATAAACCCATACCCTAGGGTATACCACAATATTACCTATTGTCTTTATGCTCTCTACTTCATCGAAAATTGAGAATTCAATGGTGTCATCTATTACTTTTTGCTTAAAAAGGTATTCTATTCCCCGGACAATTTCCTCCTCACCTTTATTCCTTAAGGGCAGATAATCTGCTATAAATATCTTCATTGAAACAAATATGTTGTATAATGTTTTTGTTATAGTTCAATGTATAACTCTGAATTGAGAACACATCTCACTGTTATGCCTGCATCCGGTGTCAAAATAACCACTAATTGCACTCCGTCTGTCATGGGATCCAGAAGAAAATGTCACATCTCGACGATGAAACAAACTTGCGTTGAGATACACCATTGCAACATAAAAATGATTCAGACCACTAAAATCTATTCGAAAGTTTTTTCGTTTAACAGATTTATGCCATTGTTTTTATCGTCTTGAAACTTCATCAGCACGTATAAATAGAAAAAATAATAGGCGAGAAAGCCTAAAGTATATGGCTCAATTGTCATTCCGCATAGGACTAAGTACAACCATGAACAAAAAAAGGAAATACTTGTTCTTAATGATTTTTTCAATAGTTTTAATAAAGGAAGCACGAAGAGAATCAATCCAACTATACCATAGTCAACAAGAAAGGCAATAAAATCATTATGAAAGCCACGACCATTTACCGAAGCTAACTGATACCCGTTTCTATACCCAATTCCAAAGATAAGACCGAAAATATTATCTTCTGACAAATAAGAGTTCATTTTTTGTCCCCATATGGCTATTCGCCCACCTCCACCGTCGCCAGCACCTTGGGCTATTCTATATGAAAGCAATTCCATGTGACCTTTAGAGTACAAATAATAAAATATACATACTCCGAATAATGTAGCAAGAACCTTGTATACAATACTGACCTTTGAGAATAATAACAATAATAATGCTACTATTACCATAGAGAATATCGCACTCCTAGATGCATTTAACACCAGGACCAAAATAGATAAAACAATTGTTACTAACAATAAAATCTTCACACTAAAACTAATAATCCTTCGCTGAAAAAGAATATCAATAGCACAAAATATACCCATTCCAATCACGAACCCAAAATAATTTGGATCCATCCACTCAACTCTCTCCATATCTTGTGATGCATCAACTAATCTAGTAAATTGAGACATTGAAGTAAGAAAAATAATTGATAACACTAATGAGGCAATAGCAAAACCATATGGAAGTTGCTGTATCATCGTGTTATTTGTATCACCAAAGAATAAAGATAATAGGAAAATTGCTAATATGCAATATGAAATATTGGTCACCCCTCCACTTGTTACCAAATCAATTATTGCAGTATAGATAATCAAAAGTAGCAGTTCGGTGGGAAACTTCATTCTTTTTTTCGGCAAATATGACAACGATAAAAATAATACAAAGCTTATGTATAGCACATACATATATGGCTCCGTTGGCATGTATGTAGGAAAGGGAGATAATTTAGATACCGAGCAAAAAACTATTAGTATAAACGGGAAAATGCTTCTTGAATAGAAAAAAACCGGCAAACATAATAAAAACAGATACCCCATTCTTAAGGACAATGGCGGTGGAGTTGTACTGTTCCATGAAACTAATACAACTAACAATGCCAAATAATACACAAAGACAATAAATCTTTTAAATATGTCAGATCTCATAGGTATCGATTTGAACGTACTAATGATTTAATTAATTCCTTTTCTTTCGAGTCTAATACTATACAATAAGAAAGTAATGATACAACGACCACTGAAGAAACAACTACAATCATCAGTCGAAAAAAAGATTGAGGTAAAGTACTAGAAAGCAAAAATGGAAGAATGGGTCCTACTACACATACCAAAAGACATGGTACAATAACCCTTTTCGCATAATCTCTTATACTATACTCAAATATTTGTTTCAACAAAAATAGACAAACAGCTTGGTTGATACAAGATATAATGATGCTTATTATAAAAACTGATGAAGGAGGCGCTCCTAAATACAAAACGAGTAATGAAACTGGTATTATTGAAATAATTACCATACTAGTTCCAATTTGGTATTTTTTCATATTTCCTGTAGCATGAACAACCTGAGATAAGGGAGTATTCATACTACTGATAATCATATTCACGAGAACAAGTGATGTAAACAGTGCTGTATTCTCTGGGATATTATCTGAACCGAGCCAAATCTTAAGGATGTAATTAATTTCAATAATAATTGGTACAGATAACAAAAACAGGAGAATAAATGTCACTTTAGAAAGACTTATCATTAGGTTCCTTACTCGTTCATAATTGTTAATCGCATACGATTGTACCAATTGAGGACGAACTGCTGATACTATATTGGCAGAAAAGCCCTGAAGAGCACCGTTCACTTGACTAGCTATCCCTCTAGCTGCATTAACAACAGGGCCAAAAAAAGCATTGAGCAAAACAGTCAAACCCTGAGTTTTTAACATGAGAGCAAAAGTACCAAAGACATTCCATCCCGTGAATGAGAGCACTTCCTTGCTCAAATTCTTGTCAAAAACTTTCCTCATACGGATTTCGGCAAAATGAATCTTACTATAAACATAATAGAAAAGAAAAGTTATAACACTTATACATAAAGTAATGATACCATATTGTAATAGATGATCACCTGTAGAAAGTTTCAACAACAACACTAATATTAACTTGATAGTTGCGTCAATAATGCTCACTAATGCAAAATAGTTCATTTTCTCATGAGCCATAATTGAGGCAGAATATGGTATCTGCATAATTACGATAACCAATGACAAGACAGAAAATTGGAATAACCAATTAGTAACAGAAAGACGACCCGAGGGAACGACCATTAGGTTATTAATATACCAAAGTCCCACCGATTCCAAAAGGGCAATTACAATAAGAGCAATTACAAACTGTATTCTCAAGGCTGAATTATATATTTCTTCAACCCTCCCATAATCACCTTTACCTAGATTAAAATTATAAAACCTTTGTATTCCATTTGATAAAGAATTGTTTAGGAAGGAAAACATTCCCACAAACCCACCGACTACATTGTAAATACCATAGTCCACAATACCTAAAACACCAAGAACCACTCTAGTAGTGTATAACGACACTAAAAGAACATACACCATTCTGATATATAAAAATAGTGTATTTTTAAAGATAAGCTTATTATTTGAGTTCACCTTTGACATAATACCTTACGTTCTCATTTATCTACTATAGTACAAACCACAGCTACCATCTCTCATTACTGCACCTTCTAAACATATATAGTCGGGATTCTATAATTATGATGTGATTGCCATAAAAGATTAGCTATTATACTGAACTTCAATCCTCTTACCCCTCTTTACGTATTAAAAAACCAACATATTTTGCATTAAATATTCGGCCACTCCCTATATCTTCCTATATCCCTCCCTTCATGTATTAATAAAAAAAATAGACACATCTTTATTCGATGCGTCCTAAAAAAGTCACAAATCATAGGAACTCGAAAATTTCACTTTACACCTTGTCGGGTGTCTTACTTTTGAAGATATTCACAATGCGGCTGCAGGCCATGCCGTCTCCGTAGGGGTTGACGGCTTTAGACATACGTTCGTATGCTACAGCGTCGTCGAGGAGGGTGCTGACTTCGCAGACAATAAGGTCATGGTTGGTACCTACCAGATGCACAGTGCCGCTCTTCAGCGCCTCGGGACGCTCGGTGGTGTCGCGCATCACGAGCACGGGCTTGCCCAGGCCGGGAGCCTCCTCCTGGATGCCACCACTATCGGTGAGCACCACGGTGCTCTTCTCCATCAGATAGACGAACTCCAGGTACTGCAAGGGCTCAATGAAGAAGAAATTCGGGCGCGTCAAATTCTCGCCAAATACTTCATGGATAGGCTTGCGCACATTGGGGTTGAGATGCATGGGATAGACAAAGTCTACATTGGGATACTTCTCGCTGAGGTCTTTCATAGCTGTGACCATGCTTATGAAGCCGTCACCAAAGTTTTCCCTTCTGTGGCCGGTGATAAGCACAAGCTTCTTGCCTCCATCAAGACGAGTGACATCATAGCCTGCGTTTTTAAGTACATTGACCTGCTCATTGGCAAGTGCCTTGTCGCTTTTGAGCTTATCCACAACCATGTGGAGGGCATCAATGACGGTATTGCCCGTCACAAAGATTTGTCCATGGACTTTTTCTTCCTGAAGATTGCTCTCGGAGAGCGGCGTCGGGGCGAAGTTATAGGTAGCGATTCGGCCTGTAATCTGACGGTTCATTTCCTCAGGCCAAGGGCTGTAGATGTTGTGGGTACGGAGTCCGGCCTCCACGTGACCAACAGGAATCTGCTGATAGAACGCAGCGAGGGCAGCTGCAGTAGAGGTGGTGGTGTCTCCATGGACAAGCACCACGTCGGGCTTGCACTCTTTGAACACATCGCGCATACCCGTCAGCACCCGCGCAGTCACGTCGTACAGGTCCTGTCCCTGCTTCATAATATTCAGGTCGTAGTCAGGCTTCACGTCGAAGATTCGCAGCACCTGGTCCAGCATCTCGCGGTGCTGACCTGTCACACATACTATCGTCTCAAAATCTGTAGGGTATTTCCAGAACTCTTTGACCAATGGACACATTTTTATGGCTTCGGGTCTTGTGCCAAAAACCAACATTACTCTCTTCATAATATGCTATTTGTAATAATTCTTATACCACTCCGCAAACTTTCTCAATCCTTCTCGCAACGTTATCTTCGGCACAAAACAAAAATCCCGTTCCAACGCCGAAGCATCAGCATAGGTAGTCGGCACATCGCCTGCTTGCATAGGCACGAGCTCCTTGTGGGCTTCGAAATCATAGTCCTCAGGCAACACACCCGCACGGACAAGCTCTTCTTGCAACGTCTGAACAAAAACCAAGAGGTTCTCGGGCTGTCCACCACCAATATTGTAGATTGCATACGGCGGTAACGGCAGGCCGTCTGAACCTTTCTTATGCTCTGGGGATTTCTTCATCACACGAACGATACCTTCAACGATGTCATCTACATAAGTGAAATCGCGGCGGCAATTACCATAGTTATAAATCTGGATGGTTTCGCCCTTCAACAACTTATTAGTAAATCCGAAGTAAGCCATGTCGGGCCGACCAGCAGGACCATAGACTGTGAAAAAGCGCAGACCTGTAGTAGGAATGTCATATAGTTTGCTATAGCAGTGAGCAAAGAGTTCATTGCTTTTTTTCGTGGCTGCATAAAGGCTCACTGGGTGGTCTACATTATCATCTGTGCTAAATGGGATTTTTGTGTTTCCACCATATACACTGCTGGAACTGGCATAAACCAAATGTTCGACAGGGTAATGTCGACAGGCTTCGAGTATGTTGTAAAAGCCAATAATGTTACTTTGGATATAGGCATCGGGATTTTCTATGGAATAGCGGACACCAGCCTGCGCAGCTAAATTAACGACAACATCAAAGTGATTCTCAGTAAAAAGCGTATCTATTAATTTCTTATCTGCAAGGTTCCCTTTTATGAAAGTATATTTACTCTCAGGATGTTTTGCTGCACACTGGTCAATCAGATCTAATCGGTACTCCTTTAAGCTTACATCATAGTAATCGTTGACAGAATCTAATCCCACTATATCAATGGGTGATTCTGTCTCTAACAATCTTAATACTAAGTTTGCACCGATAAAACCTGCTGAACCTGTTACTAATACTTTCATAATTCAACTATTCCGAATTGTACAAGGTCTATCTATCGTTCTGCCGCCCTTTCAGGGCTCATTCTATTAACTCATCAACGCAGGGGCTTATACCCCTGCCTATATTATTTAGCCCTTTCAGGGCTATATGATAGTTTACACCTTTATTAGTCCCGTTTGAATATATCTCGTGTATACACCTTTTCCTTCACATCGTCCAAGCAAGCATCATACCGATTGGCAACAATTGCTTGAGCCTGGTGTTTGAATTCATTCAAATTGTTTACCACACGGCTACCAAAGAATGTGCTGCCATCCTCCAACGTGGGTTCATATATAATCACTTCAGCACCCTTGGCTTTAATACGTTTCATTATTCCTTGAATGGCACTCTGCCGGAAGTTGTCAGAGTTACTCTTCATGGTTAGACGATAGACACCTATGACACAAGGATGTTCACGTGATACATTCCACTGCGCAGAAGCCTCATAGTAGCCAGCTTTCTGTAATACCGCGTCGGCTATATAGTCTTTCCTCGTCTTGTTGCTCTCAACAATGGCAGAAATCATATTTTGGGGAACATCCTCATAGTTGGCCAACAGCTGCTTGGTGTCCTTGGGAAGACAATAGCCCCCATAACCAAAACTGGGATTATTGTAATGCATGCCAATACGTGGATCAAGTCCGATACCATTGATGATGGACATAGTATCTAAACCTTTTATTTCGGCATAGGTGTCAAGCTCGTTGAAATAGCTAACACGTAACGCCAAATAAGTATTAGCAAAAAGTTTCACGGCTTCTGCCTCTTTCATACCCATAAAGAGTCTCGGTATAGCTTCTTGATGGGCTTTCACATCTGCCATGTCACAAGACTTCCAATAATCAGAGTCTTTGCTGGGGCCTATCGCTGCTTCTTTTAAAAGATCTGATAACTCATGTGCTTTTTGCTGTAAATAGCTTACATCTGTCACTTTCAAGATTGCCTCGTTTTCCTCTGCAAATTCGGGCCTATCAATAATCTTAGGAACACCTACAATGATGCGGCTGGGGTAAAGATTATCATATAGAGCTTTGCTCTCTCTCAGGAATTCAGGAGCAAACAGTAAATTAAAACGTTTTACACCCTTGTTTGCATATCGTACATACAAACTGCGCGTGTAACCAACAGGAATGGTGCTCTTGATGACCATCACGGCCTCGGGATTGACCTGAAGCACTTTATCTATCACATCCTCCACCGCAGAGGTGTCGAAGAAGTTCTTCTGGGTGTCATAGTTAGTGGGGGCAGCAATTATGACAAAGTCGGCGCCTTTATATCCCTCCTGCCAATCAAGGGTGGCATGAATGTTCAGATTAATCGCTTTCAGTTTAGAGGTGTTACCCGAACGCCAATTCTTGATATCTTCATCCTTTTCGGCCTTATAACCTGCCAAATAGGCCTCAATATAATCATCCTGGATCGGGCTTTTTCTATTATTCACCAAGTCAACACGCTCGGGAACGATGTCCACAGCGGTGACTTGATTGTGCTGAGCCAACAGGGTAGCAAGGCTCAGACCTACATAACCAGTTCCTGCAACAGATATTTTCATTTCTTTCATTTTTATCAATAGCCTCTAAAAATAGCCACATTCGCACGTCCAATATTCACTACTGCCGAAGCCAATGAGACCCAGAAAACAGCATAGCGAGGCCACATCTCATTACGAGTGGCTTTGCGTTTCTTTAGTTTATTCGGCTCCACATAGACGATATCGTTGGTTTGGAGGTAATATACTTGAGAATCAAACAACGTTTTTTTTGTAATGTCCACATTAATGGGGGTAGACACGCCATTCACATCCCTCATGACGGTGATATTCTCACGCTGGCCATCCATGGTGATGTCTCCACACATAGCGATGGCTTCGAGAATGGTCAGTCGATCGCCTGTAACATGTATCTCCTGTGGTCTCCGGACTTCCCCTACCACAGAGACACGAAAATTCATGGGTGTGACGGTTACCACTGGGTCCAACAAATAGCCTCCCCGGATCAACATCTGCTGAATCTTGTTGGATAGGCTATCCTGGGTCAATCCTGCCACCACCATCTTACCTAATATCGGAAAAGTGATGGAGCCATCTTGGTCGACGAGATAACCTGGTACTTGATAGGCATTCTTTTGTTTAGAGGTCTCTGCAATCTGTGCAATACGTCTATTCGTATCTCTATTGGCAGCTTGTGACAATTCAACAGTATAGGCATGGGTTTCTTGATTGAACGACATGGCCGCCTCGGGGTTCTGGCTGTAGACATAGATATAGAGTTGGTCGCCAGGGTGGATGGTGGTGTTATAGGTGGTGAGGATGGCCTGGGCGCTGTCGCGCTGGGCATCGCTGATATAGGCCAGTTCCTGGCTGGTGTGGCAGGAGGCCAGGAGGAACATGGCGGATATGATTAGGAAAAGATGGGGTTTCATAGGAGGCAATGGATGGGGCAGGCTAAATTAGTATAACATCTAAAAACACGAATTACACGAATGGGGCAAGCTAAAGCTTGTTGTTATATTTCCACGTATCACATGTATTACTCGGATTGGGCGAGCTGAAGCTTGGTTCTAATGAACATCTAAAAACTCGAAAAACACGAATTAGCAAGCTAAAGCTTGGGAAAGCTCTCGCAGAAAGCGCTGAAAACGCAGATTTTACTATCAACTATTAACACTAAACTATCAACTACTCTAAACTATCAACTTTAAACTCTCAACTGTCAATAACCTATAAACTATAACCTATAAACATTTTACTATAGCAGTTCCTTTTGTTGATTTGCGTCTTTAGAATTCGTAAGCTAAGGTTATCTGATAGCTATCGGCTTGCTGGCATGTCACCTGACCAGCCGTGGCCGAGATCCCAGTGCTCATCGTATACAAATTCAAAATAGGGTAGTGCAAACTCTTGCTCTATCAATAACGTCAGTTCCTCTTGTATCGCTTCTGCCCAATGTCCTACCAAGACGATGAATTTGTCTATTGTCCACGCAACACGTCCTCGGGGAATTTGGGTATAATCACCTTTAAACTTTGTTTTCGAGTGCTTTGCCTGCGCACGAAAGTACTCCCTCGCCCAGACCTGCCGATGCAATTGTGGGTAGTTAATGAAGGGCTTCCCTTTCTCTGCCGCTTCCTCCACTTCGCGCGGAGTCAGCTCTTTCTTCCGGACACCAAACAACACATGATCTTCCATATCATACCAGAATATTCCAACACACGGCATCTGTTCGTCAAAGGAACGCATGTCTTCCATTTGTGCTTGACGTTCTTGATCGGAAAGGCGATTCATGGTGGGTTTCATTATATTACCGCGGATTGCTTTTTATTTAAACATCGAAAAACACTAAAAACTCGAATTTGCAAGCTAAAGCTTGGGGTTATTATCTCGCAGAAAACGCTGAAAACGCTGAAATTTGGGAAAGCTAAAGCTTTCTGGGCTGGCGCAGCCACTGAGACACTGAATCAACTATTGTTAAAACATGAATTATCGTGAATTTACCATGAATGGCTGGCGCGGACTTTGATGCCTCGCAGAAAACGCTGAAAACGCAGATTTTACTATCAACTTTCCACTTTCCACTACTCTAAACTTTAAACTCTAAACTCTCAACTGTCAATAACCCATAACCAATAAACTCTCAATTGTAGAACATCGAAAGTAACGAAAACCACGAATGGACTAGCTACAGGTTGTCTTATATAACCGCAAATTTCGCTTCTATTGTCTCGGTTCGTATGAATGCAATAATAGCATTAATCCCATGTGGATTATTGCGTTGAAGGACAAAATGAAAGTTCGCTGGACATACGCTATTTTCATGCGTACCAGCGGATTACAACGAAACCATCGGGGAAAATCCTCCCGATTCATTTTTGCAAATATAGCAAAATATTACAATAAACGCTAATTATTCGAAAAAAATTTTTATTAACTACGGTGGGTTATTAGTTCTTTGGAGGGGCGGTTGGGGTGGCACATGGATTGCACGGATTGGCAAGCTAAAGCTTGGTTTGATTACACGGATATACTCTAAACTTTCAATAACCAATAACCAATAAACCTCAATAACCAATAAACCTCAATAACCTATAACCAATAACCAATAAACTCTCAATTATAGAACATCGAAATACACGAAAGAAAACGAAAAGACAAGCTAAAGCTTGTTGCTATATTACCACGAATCGCACGGATTACACGGAATGGGGAAGCTGAAGCTTCTTTTTCTTAGTAGAACATCGAAAAACTCGAAAGAAACGAAAATGCAAGCTAAAGCTTGGGAAAACTCTCACAAAAATCGCTGAAAACGCAGAAAGATTGGGGGAAGCTGAAGCTTGGTTCTACTATCTCGCGGATTGTTTTTTAACATCGAAAAACTCGAAAGAAACAAAAATGCAAGCTAAAGCTTGGGAAAACTCTCGCAGAAAGCGCTGAAAACGCAGAAAATGGGGAAAGCTAAAGCTTTCTGGGCTGGCGCGGACTTTGATGCCTCGCAGAAAGCGCTGAAATCGCAGAAAGGATGGGCAAGCTAAAGCTTGGTTTGATTACACGGATATACTCTAAACTTTCAATAACCAATAAACCATAACCAATAAACCTCAATAACCAATAACCCATAACCAATAAACTCTCAATTATAGAACATCGAAAAAAACGAAAAAAAACGAAAAGACAAGCTAAAGCTTGTTGTTATATTTCCACGTATCACATGTATTACTCGGATTGGGCAAGTTAAAGCTTGGGAAAACTCTCGCAGAAAACGCTGAAAACGCAGATTACACGAATTTATAAGCTAAAGCTTGGTTCTAATGAACATCTAAAAACTCGAAAAACACGAATGACAAGCTAAAGCTTGGGAAAACTCTCGCAGAAAGCGCTGAAAACGCAGAAAATGGGGAAAGCTAAAGCTTTCTGGGCTGGCGCGGACTTTGATGCCTCGCAGAAAGCGCTGAAAGTTTGGGCAAGCTAAAGCTTGTTTTTTCTTGCAGAAATCGCTGAAAGGTTTGGTAAGCTAAAGCTTGGTTTTTTTTTCGCTGATGACGCAGATTTTACTTTCAACTGTCAATAACCTATAACCAATAAACTATATACTTTATACTATCAACTTTCAATAACCAATAACCTATAACCAATAACCTTTAATCTCTCAACTACTCTATATTTCCAACTGTCAATAAACTATAACCAATAAACTATAAACCTCAATAACCTATAAACAATAACCTATAAACTGTATTAAAACTCTAAACTATTACAAGTGGCCAGCTGGAACATTCAGAAAACAAACGCTCAATGGCAGATGAACTACCACTGAGCGTTTTTCATATAACTATTCTATTATAGAACTACTATGATAATACGGCATCGCGCTCAGCGGTGTCCCAGTAGGTCATGTTTCGGAAGGGGTTGGTGTCATCTTTCTGGCGGGTAACTTGTTTCTGGACTTCGATATAGTCTTGGATCTCGACAAAACGCGTCTTGAATTGTTGCCATAAGGCTTCATCCAGATAGTCAACACCAGAAAGTGTACAGAGGACATGATAGGCATGTGCGTCACGCTGCTGGGGGTAGGACTCCCAGAGGTTGTCTAACCTATCGTTTAGCGATTTCCAACTGTCTATGATACCTTTTTCGACATCAGCAATCATACCTTCCACATCGGGAGCAGCAACCAGCTGACCGCCAAGGTTTACCCATTCTGTCTGTCGGGGTTCCTGTGCCAAAGCCTTGGGAGGCAGAGCGTCACCATAGGCAAGTGTCAAGTATTTCATGGCATAGAAGATCAGCATTTCCTCATAAGCTCTCAACCCTTCCACAGGCTTGAGTATCAAGGTGCGACGCTTACTCTTCTCCATCCCTTCGGCATAGACGGGGCCACCTTCTGCTTTCTTGATCCAGCCTTTCAAAAACTCCATTCCATGAAGTATCTCCTCGGCGGTATCGGGAGCTAGATTGTCAAACTCGATATGCTGGGACTTGGTCACGCGTTTGTCGCGTTTGGCGAATTTCTTGCTGTTGCGATCCATGGCATACATGTTGTACATCCACCAATAGGCTGGCATCACCTCGAGCTGGTCCTTGGAGAGATTGTTATTCACCAACGAGAAGGGAAGTTTAATATCCAACTCAGATGGGTAGTCAGCTTTGGCCAACAAGCAATAGGAGGAGAACCGGCTGGAATGCTTGAAGGAGCAGCATAAGCCGGGCCAAAAACCACGGCCAGCAGCCAACTCATTGTCGGCGGTACGCGAGTTGTGATTACTACCAATGGTTCCACCGGCAGCTATATTGCTCTGGCCCATGATGAGTCCGGCAATAAGGAACGAATTGTTGTGGTGCTGCTCGTGTGCAGGAAAGATGATACTGTTACCCACTTCACAGCGAGCCAGGGTGCTGTTGTCGCCAACAACCGTGTCATTCAGCCGCAATCCGAATTCTAAATGGACATGTTCGCCCAAGAGGAATCGGACAGCGATAACTCCATATTCTAAGGTGCAGCCAGAGCCCACTACGCCATCACACAAGGTGATGCAGCTGTCGATTAGGCTCGGGTCTTTAGAAGAGGAACAAACTGCCACATTTCGGATAAGTATGGTATTCTTAATCACACAGCAATCCCCTACCCTGCCCCGTCGGCCTTCGTGGGAGCTTAGTGTTGCATAGGTGAATTGTTCCAACCTCTCAATGAGCTTCTTATGTCCACGGTAACGGGCCCATAGATAGGCATCGCCGATGGTCATGCCACTAAATGGCAGGATCTTTCTGCCTCCGTTCTCGTTCATCGGCTCCAACCACGCCAACTGGTGAGGGTCGGTAGCCGCCGTCATCTCTTCGACATTGAACAGCAGAACATTGTCTCCCAGCACATATCCACTGAGCATACCCACGTTGTGGATCGTAGGATGATCTCCAACGATGGCATCACGCAGCGTAGCATGATAAATACCTTCGCGAAGCATGAGACCCTCATCGGTATGGTGGGCAGAAGCGATTGCACCAAGTGTTACAGCACCTTCAAAGGTGTTGTTTCTCACACTCTCGACGCAGAAAGAGTCGCTAACAAGAACGGAGCCCCAGTCTTCTGCATCATTGCCTTGCCGTTCCAACCGTTCGATCTCGTCCTGCGAAAGTTTGCGATATTGGGTGGTCATAAGCTTCTATTTATAGAGGTTTACATATTCTTCTATACTGCCTTCAATCCGCTGTTTGTCCTTGAAATAATCGTAGGTGCTCATCTTGAGTTCCACCGAAGCCTCTTCATCGCAAACAATCACGGCATGTGGGTGCATCTGCAGCATGGAGGAGGTCCACATGTGGTTGACTCCACTCTCGATCATGTGGTGCAAAGCACGGGCTTTTTTAGGACCATTGCAGAGTATCAAGACTTCTCGGGCATCCATGACGGTGCCCACTCCTACAGTAAGAGCCTGTTTGGGAACTTTCGTCTCGTCGTTGTCAAAGAAACGGCAGTTGGCTTGAATCGTATTGGTGGTTAACGTTTTGATTCGCGTCCTGCTGGCCAATGAAGAGCCGGGCTCGTTGAATGCGATGTGTCCGTCAGGCCCTACGCCGCCCATGAAGAGGTCCACACCACCAGCTTGGGCTATCATTTCCTCGTAATGATTGCATTCGGCTATCAGGTCCTTCGCGTTACCGTCGAGGATATGGACATTTTCCTTCTTAATATCTATGTGATTGAAGAAGTTAGTCCACATGAAGCTATGGTAGCTCTCGGGGTGATTTACGTCGAGTCCTACGTACTCGTCCATGTTGAATGTCACTACGTTTCGGAAACTCAACACGCCCTGCTTGTTTAACATGACTAAGTGCTTGTACAGCCCGAGGGGCGAACTACCGGTGGGACATCCCAGCACAAACGGATGCTCCTCCGTGGGTTTAAAATCGATGATTTTTTTGGCCACATAATTAGCAGCCCAGACCGACATTTCGTCATAGTCTTTCGTGATGATTACACGCATAATAAAAAAGAAATTAAATTAATAATATGATGGATTACTATAACTACGTATAGTTCGTTTTTTTCTTTTGATGGGCTCCACGGAACAGATGTATTACACGGATGGGGAAAGCTGAGGCTTGGGAAAACTCTCGCAGAAAACGCTGAAAACGCTGAATGATTGCAACAAGCTAAAGCTTGGGATTTTGTTTGGATCCACGTATCACATGTATTACTCGGATTAGGCAAGCTAAAGCTTGGTTCTAACACACACAGATTGTGTTTTTATTTAACATCGAAAGAAACGAAAAACACAAATGGACAAGCTAAAGCTTGGGTGTTTGTTTGGAGCCACGTATCACATGTATTACTCGGATTAGGAAAGCTAAAGCTTGGTTCTAACACACACGGATTGTGTTTTTATTTAACATCGAAAAACACGAAAGAGACGAATGGGCAAGCTAAAGCTTGGGAAAACTCTCGCAGAAAGCGCGGAAAACGCAGATTTTACTATCAACTTTCCACTACTCTAAACTTTAAACTCTAAACTCTCAACTTTATTGTGCCACGTATCACATGTATTACTCGGATTAGGCAAGCTAAAGCTTGGTTCTAACACACACAGATTGTGTTTTTATTTAACATCGAAAAACACGAAAGAGACGAATGGGCAAGCTAAAGCTTGGTTTTTTTAAAGCACGAATTATCACGAATTAATCATGAATTAACCATTAATGGCTTGCGCGGGTTTTTATTTCTCGCAGAAAGCGCGGAAAGCGCAGATTTTACTATCAACTTTCCACTTTCCACTACTCTAAACTTTAAACTCTAAACTCTCAACTTTATTGTGCCACGTATCACATGTATTACTCGGATTAGGCAAGCTAAAGCTTGGTTCTAACACACACGGATCGTGTTTTTATTTAACATCGAAAAAAACGAAAAAAACGAATTAGCAAGCTAAAGCTTGGGGTTATTTTACCGCGGATGGCAGCATTTTTTGAACATCGAAAGAAACGAAAAGGCAAGCTGAAGCTTGGGATTTATTATCTCGCAGAAAGCGCTGAAAACGCTGAAATTGGGGAAAGCTAAAGCTTGGTTTGATTACACGGATATACTCTAAACACTAAACTTTCAACTGTCAATAACCTATAACCAATAAACCATAACCAATAAACCTCAATAACCTATAACCCATAACCTATAACCAATAAACCTCAATAACCAATAAACCTCAACAACCAATAACCTATAACCAATAAACTATTTATCAAGTACTTCGTATTTGGAGGAGCGGCTTTTGTATTCGGGGACGATTTCTTTCATTATCTTGACGATGGCCATGTCGTCAAAACCATAAGAGGCTTCCATCAGGCGTTCTTCGTTCTTGAGGGCGGATGCATACTCGTACTCACGGACGCTGGCAACCAAGATTTTGGGATGGTCGGTCGGTTTGGTCAACTCAGCATCATTGAGCACTTCCTCATACAGTTTTTCTCCCTCACGCAAGCCTGTGTATACAATCTTGATATCTTTGGCTCCTGAGAGTTTTATCATGCGCTCGGCAAGTTCTACAATCTTCACCGGTTTGCCCATATCGAAAACAAAGATTTCACCTCCTTTGCCCATCGTGCCAGCTTCTAACACCAGTTTGCAGGCCTCGGGGATGAGCATGAAATAACGGATGATGTCGGGATGGGTCACCGTGATGGGACCACCTTTTTTAATCTGCTCACGGAAAAGGGGGATTACCGAGCCATTGCTCCCTAATACATTGCCAAAGCGGGTGGTGACGAACTGGGTGACAGGCAAAGAGCCGTCATATTGGAGGAGGGGCTGGATTGTCTGATTAGATCCTGCAACGGCATTCCCCTGACTAGTTGCCTCGACATGGTTCAGCTTCTCTATCTCGCGGTTGAGCGACTGACAATAGATCTCACAGATACGCTTGGAACAACCCATGACATTGGTGGGGTTGACGGCTTTATCGGTGGAAATCATGACGAATTTCTTAGTGCCATATTTAACTGCCAGATCGGCGACCACGCGGGTGCCATAGATATTATTCTGTACGGCGATGGCTGGGTTATCCTCCATCATGGGCACATGTTTGTAAGCAGCGGCATGGAAGACATACTCGGGCTTAAAGTGGGAGAAAATGCGCTCCATGTGTCCCTGGTTGGTGATGGAGGTCACGATGGTTTCACAAGGGATGTAGGCATACTCTTTCTTCATCAGCAGTCGCACGTCATGCATGGGGGTCTCTGCTTGGTCAATCAATACCAGTTGTGAGGGCTGATAGGGGGCAATCTGGCGCACCATCTCACTACCGATAGAACCTGCGGCACCCGTAATCAGGATGCACTTATCTCTCAGCATACTGCCGATGGCATCCATGTCCACCTCGATCTTGTCTCTAGGCAGCAAGTCCTCGATATGAACCTCTTGCAACTGTTCCCGTTTCAACTCGTCTTTGCCATTCCAGTCCTCAATCTTGGGGAACATCATGATTTTGAAGCCTTCGGTAATCAACTCGTCCACCAATTCGGTCCTGCTGCGGAACTGGTCCTCCATGTGGGGCGAGACTATCATGACGGATGCATGAGCCTCCCTCATGTGTTTCAGCAGATTGGGACCATCCCTGCGAACCTGCAAACCCATGAGCCATTTGGTCTGCAAATCGCCTTTGGGACTCACAAAGCCCACGACCTTGAAACGCTGCGGCACTTCGTTCTGCAATGTTTTGGCCACAGCCACACCCGTGTCCTTCACTCCATAGACAAATGCCCTCCGGGCCTTATCGTCGCGGATAAAACCATCGTAAAGATACTTCACGAGCACGCGTTCAATCCACATCAGCACCGTGGCCATAAATAACATCTCCAAACAGCCCAACTCCTTGGGAAAACAGAGATAATCCCAACCCAACCAGGAAACACAAATTCCCAAAAGATAGACTACAACGGTTCCGCAGAGATTGGCCAAAATCACATGGATGAGGTCCATCATGGAGGAATAACGAATCACGCCACTATAGGTGTGGAACAGGCGGAAGAAAAGGATGAAGACAAGCTCAGAGACAAAGATTCCTCTGGTTTGCTGCCAGAAATGGGACGTGAATTCACCTCCACCCCACTGGATGTAAAACGCTGCATAGCCAGCTATGGCGACGATGACACAATCTATGAGCAGTATTAACCAATAAGGCAAGGCACCTTTGGAAAAATACCACGAAGTCAATCTATTAATGATCTTACGCATAGACTTTTTCTTTATTAATATTTAGAACTATTAATTATTTCGAATTATAGATGGGAATAGGGATTTCTGAGAGGAGTTTGGGGACATGGGACGGGGATTGCGGTTTCTTTTGAACATCGAAAAACACGAAAAAACGGAAAGGCGAGCTAAAGCTTGGAAATACTCTCGCAGAAAGCGCTGAAAACGCAGATTTTACTATCAATTTTTAACTCTCAACTGTCAATAAACTATAAACTATAACCAATAAACTCTCAATTATTGAACATCGAAAAACTCGAATGGGCAAGCTAAAGCTTGGTTTTAATTGAACATCAAAAAAAACGAAAAAACGAATGACAAGCTAAAGCTTGGGTGTTTGTTTGGATCCACGTATCACATGTATTACTCGGATTGGGCGAGCTGAAGCTTGGTTCTAATGAACATCGAAAAACTCGAAAAACACGAATTTGCAAGCTAAAGCTTGGGAAAACCCTCGCAGAAAGCGCTGAAAACGCAGAATGATTGGGGCAAGCTAAAGCTTAGTTTGATTACACGGATATACTCTAAACTCTAAACTTTCAATAACCAATAACCCATAACCAATAAACTCTAATCTCTCAACTACTCTAAACTTTCAACTGTCAATAACCTATAACCCATAACCAATAAACTTTAATCTCTCAACTACTCTAAACTGTCAACTTTAAACTCTCAACTGTCAATAACCTATAACCAATAAACAATATACTTTATTCTATCAACTGTCAATAAACTATAAACTATATACTAACAACTTATTTACCTCACTGGTTACGTGCTGTACTTAGTTTATAATAGCTCTTATACCATTCTGCAAAGGCTCTTAATCCTTCGCGTAAAGTGACATGGGGTGTTAATCCGAATTCCTTTTGAAACACACTTGTATCGGCATATGTTAAGGGCACATCTCCAGCCTGCATGGGAACTGGTTTCTGATGTGCCTTGATGTCATACTCCTGCGGAAGTAAACCCACTTGGACTAGTTCTTCTTGTAATACTTGTACGAAATCAAGCAGTTTCTCCGGCTTGCCCCCACCTATGTTATAAATTGCATAAGGTGGAATAGGAAGACCATCTACTCCAGTTTTATGTTCTGGCGCCTTTTTTATCACACGCACTAAGCCTTCTACAATGTCATCCACATAAGTAAAATCCCGCCAACAATTACCATAATTGTATATTTGAATGGTACCGCCTTTCAGCAGTTTGTCGGTAAAGCTAAAATAGGCCATGTCCGGACGTCCTACGGGGCCATAAACCGTGAAAAAGCGGAGACCAGTTGTCGGGATATCATAGAGTTTACTATAGCAATATGCCATCAGCTCGTCGCTCTTCTTCGTGGCCGCATAAAGACTTACAGGATGATCGACATTGTCATCCGTACTGAATGGAATCTTTGTATTGCCACCATACACACTACTACTACTGGCATAGATCAAATGCTGCACCGGATGATGACGGCAAGCCTCAAGTATATTGTAAAAACCTATTATATTACTCTCAATATAGGCATCAGGGTTCTCAATGCTATATCGCACCCCAGCCTGAGCAGCCAAATGAACAACAATGTCGAAATGGTTCGTTTGAAAAAGGTCATTTACTAAATCTCGATTCACGATGTCACCCTTAATGAATTGATAGTTCACCAATGACGCCTTTCTCTCTGCACAACCATGAGACAGTTTCTCCTCAATTAATGACAATCGATACTCCTTTAGTGAAGGGTCGTAATAGCCATTCATGTTATCCAACCCAACAATTTCTAACGAATCTCTATTTTCTAATAGTCGAAGAACAAGATTTGCTCCAATGAAACCTGCTGAACCTGTGACCAATACCCTCATTGTTTTTCTATCGTAGATGGTTGATGAATTATAGGTGGGTTCTATAAATTCCACATTTAAAAACAATAATTAATATGAGTGTACTTATATTTTTCAGCGCTTTTGCCCTTATTTCGGCATCTTTCAGATTGTCAGTCGGTTACAATGCACCGCATTAGCTTCGCTGACGTTTCTTTGGCTCGACAAAAGATACAAGCATCTTTTGCGCTCGCTTTGCGAAACGCTGCTCCCTCCTTCCGCACGGAAATCTGCTCGAAATAAGAACAAAATCGATTGAAAGCAATTTATAGAACCCACCTATAGTATACTGTTTATAGTGTATTGATTATAGTTGATGGTTGTTAGTTGATGGTTTAAAGACCACTTTTATTAATTGCATGCAATTAAAGTCTCAAAATCTTATCCAATTCATGTTACTTTTTTTATTTTGAACGCGAATCGGAAGGATATAACGAATTTATAGAACCACCCTTCATCATATGCATTTTTACAAATTCCCCAATTCTCTAATTCTTGATAAATATAAACCCCATCCTTTCAATGCCATTGAAAATCCACCTCTTCGAAACTAAAAAGAATATTGGTTATCGAATTACTCATATTTATAACCCACACCATATATTGGCTGGTCTGAACCTTTTTGACATCAACCTGCGTTTCAGTTTGGGAAATAGTCCCAACCATATCGCCATAAACCATATCTTTTCCCTATAGGTTGACCGCAATTTCTTGCTCCCGAAAAGTAGCAACTTGTTCAGTTCTGGATATGTACGCAACCATAGCTTACGATACTTCTTGACTCCAGTAAATGGGAGCACCTGATTCTTCGCTCCTATTTTATTGAACAGAATTCCTTCAGAATATTTATCTTCAATCCCTTCTCTCTTAAGAAATTCGTATAACACAGTGCCATTATCAGCATAGAGTCGCAATCTTTTTGCGCCCCGCTCGGCATTTATATGATTAGTTATTGAATTGGGATTATACCTATAGTGGTATAATGGCTCGGACACGTATTCTATTTTTCGTGCGTAATAAACTGCCATGGTACTCAACACCATATCCTCATGGCATGGTCCAGCAGGCCAAACGATATTATTCTCCAGAAAAAGGCTTCGACGAATCAATTTACACCAGATAGTGCCTGCCACCCTTCTATTGATTGTATCGTCACGCACATTTTCCCCGTTGCCCACAACTCCGTTGGGAACTTGAGTTACAACATATTCACAAAACTCCAAATGCCGTACGTAGTCACAAACCACCACATCTGCTCCACTCTCTATTGCTTTGGCATACATCTGCTCCGCCATCTGAGACTCCACATAGTCATCCCCATCTATAAAGTTAAAATATTCACCTGTAGCTGCATAGAATCCATCTTTACGGGTATCGCGAATCCCCATATTTGTCTTGTGAGCCACAATCTTCACTTGTCCATTTCTATGAGGATAGTCCTCCAAAGTCTTGCGAATGATGGCTTCACTGTTATCGGTCGATGCATCGTTGACAAACACAATCTCTAAATCCTCCAGCGTCTGTTCAAACAAACTTCTGGCACACCGCTCAATGTATTCACTCACATTGTAAACAGCAACAATATAGCTAACCTTTGCCCCCATATCAGGTGATGAAACGTTTTCAAATGTATTCAATCACATGAGCTTTTCCCCCGCCGCTCACACCTTATCAATATTTCTCGAAAGAAGATTTCTCCGGAAGAATAGACTCAAAAGCCTTCTTTATTGCTTTCTGACAACGTTCTGGCTCTGTATTATCAGAAGAGTCATTCGCACACAATTGCGCTGTTGCCTGATTTTCAATTAGCCAGCATATTTTTTCTAACCATTGTGGAGTGATTGGTAATATTTGGCCCAAGCGGTTTTCCCGGACAGGAAAGAAGTTACCTTTTGCTTGATTCCATGCACAAAGAAGCCATTGATTCACCTGATCGTCTGAACGGAATTTGTGAATCGAACTTTGATGCATTACTTCGGGCTGCCGTTCCCATAGTTCCTGTAATGTGGATTTCAGATGCGGCAACGCCACATGGCCATACGCACTTACAGGCAAGGTACGATTAGCATAATAGCAAATCAGATTATTCTTGGCTTTCCGTAGCCCTAAATCTTTGATGCTAAACCACTTTTTACGGTTTTGCCAAATGGCTTTAGGAATATCAAAAGCATTGTTTACAACGCAATAGTCGTTGAACAGTAACCTACTCCAATTATTATATCCTATATACTCCTTATATTGCAGACTTGTCTTCAATACCGGCTGCCCATTTTTAAAGAAAAATGTTGGTTCAAGCGGCCTGAGTATGAACATATCATCATTAAAGTAAACAAAGTGCTCCGACAGTTCTTCAATCCTATGAAAGTTAAGCTCAATCGTATTTGAGTTAAAAGTGGGGAGGTATTCCTTGGGAATGTAATCCTCGTGACTAACCAGATGCAATTTGGGATGACTCTCCTTTAACCACTCTGGCTTTTGTCCACAAGTGACAAAATGAATCGTGTTCACCCATGGAGCATATTTTTCCACCCCCCGAAACCAGTATCTTAAAAATCCATTTTCACGATAGCGGCAATCTGTATTCCCGTCAGCAGAGTTAGAAACAGTATCATCTTTTCCTTCCCATTTGCTTTTGTTTCTCTGCCATTCAGGGTCATTGCCGTCCACCCATGCAATTATAAAGTCTATCTTTCCCATATCAATGCAATACTTATTGTATCATTTTATCCAAGGGTAACTCATTTTGTCATCAAAGACCATATTCTGTCCGGCTTAAATCTTTTAGACAACAGCCTGCGCTTCATTCTGGGATACAGTCCCAACAATATAGCCATCATCCATATTTTTTCTCTGTATGTTGACCTATACTCTTTAGGTGGGTTCTATAAATTCCACATTTAAAAAACAATAATAAATATGAGTGTACTTAAATTTTTCAGCGCTTTTGCCCTTATTTCGGCATCTTTCCGATTGTTAGTCGGTTACAATGCACCGCATTAGCTTCGCTGACGTTTCTTTGGCTTGGCAAAAGATACAAGCATCTTTTGCGCTCGCTTTGCGAAACGCTGCTCCCTCCTTCCGCACGGAAATCTGCTCGAAATAAGAACAAAATCGATTGAAAGCAATTTATAGAACCCACCTAAAGCTAACCTATCTTTTCTACCAGGGAGGCGGGGATGGCTGCGGTGGCGACGGCAATGATGTTGTCGAGCTGGATGACGACACGTTTCTCGTGTTTGCCGCCGATCTGCATGAAGGTGCCTTCCACGCCGACAAACGAGCCACCGATAATGCGGACACGGTCGCCCTTCTTGAAGTTGAGCTTGGCGGGGTCGAGGTAGACAGCTTGCTCATCCTGAGAACCCGCCACACGAATAAAACTAGCCATGTCGACATCCGGGACAATGACCGGCACGAAGAGTCCTTCGCGCATATGCATCATGGGACGGATGTTGGTCAAGTCTTTGGGTATCTGGGCGAAGGTTTCTCTATCAGCATGAACAAAGACATAGCTAGAAAGCGCGCATTTCTGCACCCAGACAAAACGGCCGTGGCGGTCCTGTTGGCGTTTCTTCTCCATCGGCACAAAACACTCCACCCCATGGCGTGTTCGGATTGCCTGCTGAAAGACAACCTCCTTGCCAGGAGAACAACGAAATACGTACCAGTTCATATTCTTTTTTATGTAAGGCTTGATACACCCCAATTATTGGCGGCAAGCTATGCCGTCAATGCATTCTGGCTCTGCACTATGGCAAAACGAGCTTTGAGTCTCAAGAATGGTTTCTCAAAATAACGATAGGACAGCCATGCCACGACATAAGTTAAAATCGTGATTCCGACATAGATAATAATCACCTGGGGCAATTCGCCCAGCGGAACTTCCATCTTTCGCCAAAGGCTTGAAAGCAGAAAAATCAGCAACGGATGAATGATATAGATGCCGTAAGATATCTTACCCACCGAATCGAACAGACGGTTCTCCAAATTCAGCAACGGTCGACAAGGCTCCAACTGCCCCACAATGGCAAAAAGCGACACGACAGCCAATACTTGATGTCGGATAGGTGCTGGAACGAATCCTGTCCACGAGGAAAAGACCAATAACAATATCGCCAACGCACCCAGCCATTTGTTTTGCATCACTTTCATGAACCAAGTTCTCTTTTGGTAATAAAGTATTGCCCCTATGGCCCCAATCATCAAACAATCAAACCGTGTGACAGCCAAAAATCGATACACCCCACAATGTCCCCATAGTAGCAGAATAACTATCTTCGCTATTATCCAAGTCACGCATATCAACACCGAGACACATAGCAAGTAATTATTCCTCACATACTCCAACAACTTACTCTCACCCACTTTCTTACCTTCCCTTCTATTGGCATACTTCATCACCCACGGCCAGAATAAATAAAACTGCTCTTCCACTCCTATGCTCCAATAATGAGCTATGGACCAAATGCCCAACCCAAAAGCAAAAGGAATATTTGCACCAAAGAAACAGTAATACCAAATACTCGAGTTATTCCAAGTTTGAGTAACGCACAACGTTACCACCATGAAGAGATAATAGAGAGGCCAGATGCGCAGGACTCGGCGCATATAAAATTTCGGAATCGAAACGGTCCCAGATCTCTCCATCTCGTTCAGGAGCAGGAAGGTAATCAAGAAACCACTAATGACAAAAAACAAGGTTACCCCGTCAAACCTCATCAATGGCAGTTCCATCCCCTCGATGCCCCAATCGCCGAAATCTTTCTGGAAGACATGTCCCCACAACACCGTCAGGGCTGCAAGCGCACGCAATCCATTAAGTCCTGGCAAGTGAATGGCTTTTTCGCTCATGGGTGGCAGTAGAAAGAATCAATCTCTCTGGAAGAGATCTCTGGTATAAACCTTATCTCTCACATCATCGAGGATTGAATCATATCGGTTGGCGATGATGGCTTGGGATTCCTGCTTGAAGCGAACCAAGTCGTTGACCACCAAACTGCCGAAGAAAGTACTCCCATCGGGGAGGGTGGGCTCGTAGATGATCACCTTGGCACCTTTGGCCTTCACGCGCTTCATGACCCCCTGTATGCTGCTTTGGCGGAAATTGTCGCTGTTGCTCTTCATGGTGAGACGGTAAACGCCAATCACACACTCTTGCTCCTGCTCTTGACTCCAGTTGTTATTGTCGTGGTAATAAGTGTAGTAGCCTGCCTTTCGCAACACCTGGTCGGCAATGAAATCCTTGCGGGTCTTATTGCTTTCCACGATGGCACGGATAAGGTCCTGGGGAACATCGGCATAATTGGCCAGCAGTTGCTTAGTGTCCTTGGGAAGACAATAACCACCGTAGCCAAAAGAGGGGTTGTTGTAATGGGTACCTATGCGGGGATCGAGACAAACACCGTCGATGATCTGGTGCGTGTCCAAACCTTTGAGCTCGGCATAGGTGTCCAACTCGTTGAAATAGCTAACCCTCAAGGCCAGATAGGTGTTGGCAAAAAGTTTTACGGCCTCAGCCTCTGTTGAACCCATGAAAAGCACAGGGATGTTCTTTTCAAATTGAGGATTGGCTTTCGCATCTTTCGATACACCAATGGCTCCTTCGCGGATTAGTGCGGCGAACTGGTGGGCCTTCTCCTCCATCCGCTTGTCGCCTTGATGGTAACCCACTATGATACGACTGGGATAGAGATTGTCGTAGAGGGCTTTGCTCTCCCGCAGGAACTCTGGGGCAAAGATGATATTGTCGGAGTGGAACTTCACACGGATGCCCTCGGTGTAACCCACCGGAATGGTACTTTTGATGACCATAATAGCCGTAGGGTTCACCTGCATGACCTTCTGGATAACATCCTCAACGGCCGAGGTGTCGAGGAAATTCTTGGAACTGTCATAGTTGGTGGGCGCAGCAATCACCACGAAGTCAGCATCGCGGTACCCCTGCTGCCAATCGGTAGTGGCATGCAGATTCAGCTCCAGCGATTTTAAGCCATTCACATTGCCTGCCCTCCAATTGCGAATATCTTCATCATTCTCAGCATGGTAACCAGAAAGAAAAGCCTCTATGAAATCGTCTTGGATAGGGCTTTTATGCTGATTGACCAGGTCGACACGTTCCTGAACAATATCGACGGAGGTCACTTCATTATGCTGAGCCAAAAGGATGGCGATGCTCAAACCCACATAGCCGGTGCCTGCAACAGTTATTTTCATAGTAAATATATTATTGTTAATAGGCCTCTTTCGCGCGAAAAGAAAAACAAATGTAGCAATTCTGTATTTCGCTGTCAAACACGGCGAAGCCCCTGTCAGTCACAGCAAAAAAGCACCCGACTGACAGATTTATATGAATTTGCAAAGTTACGTTTTTTTTTATTATTAGTAATAAAATTTATCAATTATCTTAGCCTGCAATAATACTTCACCCCCCCCAACAAAAAAGAAGACCGTTTATAGGGACATCGAAAGACAACGAAAAAGCAAGCTAATGCTTGGGATTACTTCATGCAGATTGCAGTTTTATTAAACATCGAAAAACACGAAAAACACGAATGACAAGCTAAAGCTTGGGAAAACTCTCGCAGAAAACGCAGAAAACGCAGAAAACGCAGATTTTACTATCAACTTTTAACTCTCAACTGTCAATAAACTATAACCTATAACCAATAAACTCTCAATTATAGAACATCGAAAAACACGAAAAACACGAATTTGCAAGCTAAAGCTTGGGAAAACTCTCGCTGAAATCGCTGAAAACACAGATTTTACTATCAACCTTCAACTCTAAACTCTCAACTACTCTAAACTATCAACTTTAAACTCTCAACTGTCAATAAACTATAACCCATAACCAATAAACTCTCAATTATAGAACATCGAAAAAATCGAAAAAACACGAATGTGCAAGCTAAAGCTTGGGAAAACTCTCGCAGAAAACGCAGAGTTTACTCTCAACTTTAAACTATCAACTACTCTAAACTATCAACTCTCAACTACTCTAAACTATCAACTCTAAACTATCAACTAACAACTTTCAATAACCAATAACCTATAACCAATAACCTTTCAACCCCGAATTCGCCTCTAGGCGCAAATCATCATACTGCTAAAGCAGGAGAAAGTAAATTATCATAAATGCGGAGTAAATTCCAAGTAAATAATGATATAATTTTTTTAATCATTACTAAACTGACTTTAAACAATCAACTTTAAACTTTAAATTTGGTTCCCTCATAAGTAGATTTGCTGTTCCTTCCTTGCGGCTTCGCTATATAGTCGTTTACACATCGAACCTACATACAACTTACATCTAACCTACTCCTTGTTATCGATCACCCCCAAAAAAACAACTTATACCATTACAATATTCATAGAACCAATAAATTACAGCTGATAATCACACCCACCCCCGCAGTTGATGAACAATTTTTGGGAGGGAAGACGAAGTTTTTGGATAGTATTGACGTTAATTATAATAGAAACAGGGCGTGAAAGAAGAGAAAGATTGATTCGTAGCAAGACATGAGAGAATGGGAAAGATTTTTTTAGGGTCAAAACAATAATTGATAGACTCGCACGTTTTTTTTAAGCACGTTTTTTTTAAGTATGATTTCTTATCAAAAGAAGACACTCAAAAACGGACTGAAGGTGATTGTCAACCGCGACAACACAACTCCTCTGGTGACCATCAACATGCTGTACCAGGTGGGGGCACGTAACGAGCGGACAGACCGAACGGGGTTTGCCCATCTTTTTGAGCACTTGATGTTTGGCGGCACTAGACGCTATCCCGACTTTGACCTTGTGGTAGACGACATGGGCGGCGAGAGCAACGCCTTTACCAATAACGACTACACCAACTACTACATCACCGTTCCTTGTCAGTTTTTGGAGCAAGCCTTGCGGCTGGAGGCCGACCGCATGCTGGGCGACTGGGACATTGAGAACAACAGCTGGAAAGTGCTTGACGTGCAGAAACGAGTGGTGACCGAAGAGTACAACCAACGTTATGTGAATCAACCTTACGGCGACGTTTGGATGTTGCTGCGGCCCCTCTGCTATCGGGTACACCCCTACCGCTGGTGCACCATCGGAGCCGACATCAAGCATGTGCAAGATGCCACCCTTCAGGACGTTCGCGACTTTTTCGACCGCTACTACCAACCCTCCAATGCCATCCTTTCTATTGCGGGCAATCTGGATGAAGCGAAGACCATAGCCCTTGTAGAACAGATCTTTGGCGACATCCCGAGCTCCCTCCTCATCGATCAACCCATACTGCCCCAAGAACCAGAGCAGACCGAAGCGCGCCGACAAATTGTAGAGCGCCAAGTGCCCAACAACGCCCTCTACAAAGCCTGGGTGATGAGCGACCGCTGGTCACCTGATTATTACGTCTACGACATGATTAGCGACGTGCTCAGCAACGGCCATTCCTCCCGCATGTATCGCCGGCTGGTGCAGGAAGAAGCACTCTTTACCGAAATCAACGCCTACATCACCGGCGATCTGGACAAAGGGCTCTTTGTGGTAAGCGGAAAACTGAACAACGGCACCCCCTTTGAACAGGCAGAAGAAGCCATCGACCAAGAAATCAAGAAATTGCAACAAGAGCCAATCAGCTCCCATGAAATAGAAAAGGTGGCCAACAAATTTGAAAATACCTTCGTCTACTCGCAATACAAATCGGCCGACCGCGCCCTAAGTCTCTGTTACTATGAAATGATTGGCAACATCGAGCTGGTCAATACCGAGCCAGACCACTATCGGGAAGTCACCCCTGCCGACCTCCAGCGCGTGGCCAACCGTCTCACCCAAGAACGAAGTTCCTCCCTAACAATCAAGCGAATAGAATAACATGATAAAACGATTGCTGAATTTGATTTCCGACACCTTCAAGCGCTTTATCGACTGGATTACCCATGTGGATTACCGCCACATCTTCCTGGATATAGCCAACTTTATAGGGGACATCATGCACCGTGCTCTTTTCGACCTGCTCCTGCCCAAGAAATACCGCACGCTGACTAAGCAAGAAATCTTCACCATCATCTTCAAGTCCGACACCCCGCGAGGCAAGAAATTCGACATCTGGCTGCTCATACTTATCGGCCTCAACGTGATGGTAATCATGCTTGAGAGCGTCTCCGATGCGCCCAAGTGGTTCACCCTATCCATGAACATCATTGGCTGGCTGTTCACCCTGCTCTTCACCTTTGAGTTCTACCTGCGCATCTACTGCCTGGAACATCCACGCAAATACATTGTCTCCCTCTTCGGCATCATCGACATCATCTCCATCTTTCCCGCCTACTTAAGCATTTTCCTCCCCGCTGCCTCCACCCTCTCGGTGCTCCGACTCATGCGGGTGCTGCGTATCTTCCGCATATTCAGGATGGAACGCTTCATCGAAGAAAGCCGATTCCTCATCAATGCCCTCCGGCGGAGTGCCACCAAGATTCTCGTCTTCATGCTTTTTGTCTTCATCATGGCCGTCATCCTTGGTGCCACCATGTATGGCATTGAAGGTGAAAAGAATCCCGACATCTCCAGCATCCCCCGCGGCGTATACTGGGCCGTAGTCACCATCACCACAGTGGGTTACGGCGACATCGCCCCCGTCACGGCCACAGGCCAGTTCATCTCCATGATTGTCATGCTGCTTGGTTACTCCATCATTGCCGTGCCCACAGGTATTGTGGCCGGTGACACCATAGAGGAATACCGCAATCAGCATGAGCGGAAACGCCAACACCGCAAGCGGAGAAACGAGCTGCATCCTGAACCGGATGAAGACAAAGAAGAAGCGGACAGCCACTCATCCAATCAAGTCCCATCTGAAGACAGTCAATCCTCCTCACCAGATTCCCCTGCTGAGGAAGAAAACGACGACAGCCCCATGTTGAAACCCCGTTCCAAGCAATGGAATCCCGACCCTGGGGCCAAGGCCAATCCCGAAGACCTTTTGTAAATAATTAATATGACAAATATAATAAAACCACGTTTGAAAACATGAAGAAAAACCTTCTGCTATTGCTATTGCTAATCGCATCAGCCGGTGCATGGGCGCAACACACCATCAGCGGCACTATTACCGATGCCAAGACAGGCGAAACGCTGATTGGTGCCACCGTGTACGACACCATCTCCAAGAAAGGTGCCGCCACCAACCAGCATGGACGTTTCACCCTAACACTCAAAGAATCCAAAGCTGTGCTGAGAGTATCCTATGTGGGTTACGAAACCCAGTTCCATCCCATGGAAATCGATAAGAATCAACGACTGGACGTACAGCTCAAAGGTTCTGTAACCCTGAGCGAGGTGGTCATTACAGGTGAACGGGTGCAGCATGTGGAAAGTTCGCAAAGCAGTATCATCGAGCTGCCTGTTGAACAGGTCAAGTCGGTTCCCGTCATCTTTGGCGAGACCGACGTCATCAAAGTGGTGCAGCTCCTGCCGGGCGTGCAGAGTGGCTCGGAAGGCATGTCGGGCATGTATGTGCGCGGAGGAGGGCCTGACGAAAACCTCTTCCTGTTGGACGGAGTGCCCATGTACAACGTCAACCACTTAGGAGGTTTCTTCTCGGCCTTCAACTCCGATGCCGTCAAAAACATCACCCTCTACAAAGGCAGTTTCCCTGCCCATTTCAGCAGCCGCCTCTCCAGCGTGCTGGACATCACCACCAACAATGGCAACGACAAAGAATACCACGGTGGGGTCGGCGTGGGTCTCATCTCAGCCAAGTTCAACTTGGAGGGACCCATCATCAAAGAAAAGACCACCTTCAGCATCTCGGGTCGCCGCACCTATGGCGACGCATTGCTGCAGCCCATCATAGCATTAGTGGCAGCCTCCGAAGGCATGGGCGATGAGAAAGTCAATGCCGGCTACTATTTCTATGACCTTAATGCCAAAATCACGCATAAATTCAACAACCGCAGCCGCCTCTACGCCTCCTACTATATGGGCGACGATGCTCTTTATGCCAAATACAAGTACTTTCACAACTCATTGGAGAAAGACTTCATGCGCTTGGGTTACAATTGGGGCAACATAGTGGGGAGCGTGCGTTGGAACTACGAACTCACCCCCAAGCTCTTCATGAACGTTACCGGAGCCTACACCCGCTACCGCAACAACCTGGCGCTCACCGAGGAGTCGGTCTACCTGCGGTACACCGACTCCTACACCATGGGCTTCAACTCGGGCATTCAAGACTTAACCGCACGTGCCGACTTTGACTATGCCCCTTCGCCCGACCATGCCGTCAAATTTGGTGGACAAGTTCTCCACCACATCTTCAAACCTGAGACTTCCAGTATCAAAGTATCAGAAAACGACGAAGAAGACAGCTACAAATTCGACACCATTATTGGCCAGAGCATCGTGCATGCCAACGAAATGATGCTCTATGCCGAAGACGACTGGCGCATCAACGACTGGCTGAAAGTCAATGCTGGCCTCAACATGACGGGCTTCCAAGTGCAGGGGGTCTTCTATCCCAGCGTGCAGCCCCGCCTCAGCGGCCGCATCCTCTTCAACGACCGGCTCTCTGCCAAAGTGGGCTATGCCTATATGACCCAATATCTGCATCTGCTGAGCAATAGCAGCATCAGCTTGCCCACCGACCTATGGGTGCCCGTCACCGCCCGCATCAAGCCCATGACCTCCCAACAGGTGGCCGCAGGACTCTTCTACAACGTGCTGGACCTGAACCTTTCGGTGGAAGGCTACTACAAATACATGGACAACCTGCTGGAGTACAAAGACGGTGCCTCCTTCTGGGGCAACTCGCAGGGTTGGGAAGACAAAGTGTGCATGGGTCGTGGTTGGGCCTACGGCGTGGAATTTCTTGCACAGAAAAGCGTTGGCCGCCTGACGGGGTGGCTGGGTTACACCTGGAGCCACACCGACCGCAAATTCGACCGCGAGGGCAACATCCTCAACGCAGGCAGGACCTTCCCCGCCAAATATGACCGTCGGCACGATGTCAGCCTTGTGCTCACCTACAAGTTCAACGAGCATATCGACGCAAGTGCCAGCTGGGTGTTCAGCAGCGGCAACACCGCCACCCTGCCCATGCAGGATATCGACCCCAGCGAAGAAGGCGCTGATCAGCGATACCCCTACTACTATAACTATGAAGTGCCTTACGTCAGTAGCCGCAACAACTATCGCATGCCCAACTACCACCGCATGGATGTCAGCGTCAATTTCCACAAAAAACTGCGTCGAGGCAAACGCACCATCAATATCAGCATCTACAATGTCTACAACCACCAGAACCCTTATCTGGTTTATGAGAGTTACGCCTACGACTTCCGAACCGGCAACGACACACGTGTGCTGAAACAACTCTCCATCTTCCCCATCCTCCCCTCCATCAGCTACAACTGGACCTTTTAATTATATGAATATACATTTAAATATCATGAAAAAAACATTTGCACCATTATATCTAACAGCCATTTTGCTCAGTTTGGCCCTCTCCTCCTGCGAAAAGGTGATAGAATTCAACGGGGATGAAACCGAGAACCACATGGTCATGATTTCAAAACCCCAATCCGATAGTCCTTGGAAAGTGAGGCTCACCGAGAGCAGATTCTTCCTGAGCCCCGACACTATTGGCACCATCAAAAATGCCCAAATTTCGATTGAGGTGAATGGTCGCACACCCAATAACATCATCACCCACCAAGGCAACGGGGTCTACGATCTCGGCTACACTCCCCAGCCTGGCGACACGCTGACCTTGCGCGTCACCACGCCCGAAAAGGGTACCATGATGGCCGGCTGTCGCATTCCCAACAGACCTGTGGTCAGCAATATTTCTTGCACGTACGACACAAGTCACTATTACGATTATTATCCCGACACAGTTGAAGTTGCCGGAGGAAGGATTACTGTCAAACTAACCATCGACGACCCTGCAGATGCAGTCAACTACTATATGCTCAGGGTGAGCTCAGCGAATCTCAATTACAACTATAACACCGATACGTATGACACAATCCGGACACACAAGAACATTTCGGTGGACGACAACGTACTCTTCGACATGGACGCCACAGAGGAGATATTTGGCTTTGGGACCGAAGACAATTACGGCGATGCCGTCCTCTTCACCGACGAACGCATCAACGGCCAGTCGCATACCATCCTCTTTGATTTTTGGGACCAACATCTAATAGGTACAATCTATGTTGAGGTGTACACTCTCAGTCGCGACCTCTACCTCTACGAGAAAAGCCTTAAGGCAACCTCTCAATTAGACGAATTTTCTATCCTATTTGCTGAGCCTGTGCAACTATACTGCAACGTCACTGGAGGCATTGGCATCTTAGGCGGGTCGGCTGTTTCCAAAATTCCCATTGATTGAACGCACATCTACCCATGAGAATCCTCATCACAGACAACACCCATCCCATCCTGCGTGAAACACTTGAGTCCGCCGGCCACCATGTGACGTTGGAGACCGAGGTCACCTATGAGTCGCTATTGGCGCAGATAGCGGCATACGATGCCATGGTGGTTCGCAGCAAAATCGTTATCGACAGAAACTTCCTTGACCATGCGCGCCACCTACGCTGCATAGGACGTGTGGGTGCAGGCATGGAGACCATCGACGTGGCGTATGCCGAAAGCATCGGTATACGCTGCATCAATTCGCCAGAAGGCAACCGCGATGCCGTGGGCGAACATGCGGTGGGACTGTTGCTTTCGCTCTTCAACCACCTCTCGCGGGCCGATGCCCAAGTGCGGCAAGGAATCTGGCACCGCGAAGAAAACCGTGGTCTTGAAATCAAGGGTAAGACTGTCGGCATCATCGGTTTGGGCAACATGGGCGGTGCCTTCGCACAGCGGCTGCGGGGATTTGAATGCAACATCATTGCCTACGACAAATACAAGCCTAAAGGCTTTGCACCTGCCTATGTGCAAGAAGTGTCGTTAGATGAGCTGCAGGAGCGTGCCGAAGTAATCAGCCTGCATGTCCCACTCACGGACGAAACACATTATCTGTTCGACCAAAACTTCATCGCCCAATGCAAGCAAGCGCCCTTCCTCATCAACACCTCACGCGGAGCCGTTGTGAAGACTGCCGACCTGGCCGAAGCCATCAAAAAGGGTATGATAAAGGGAGCTGCCCTCGATGTGCTGGAATATGAAGAGATGACTCAGGATGGGCTTGACACCAGCCATCCCGACCTACAATACCTCCTCACCTGCCCCAATGTCGTCTTCACGCCCCACGTGGGCGGCTGGACGGTAGAGTCGAAATACAAACTGGCCAAAGTACTGGCCGATAAAATGCTTACCTGCCTATGCTGATAGTCAAAGACTGTATCATCTCCGAAGATATTGCCGAGCGACGTTTCCGCTGCGACCTGGCTCAATGCAAAGGACAATGCTGTGTGGACGGCGACTGCGGTGCCCCTCTGGAAGAGGCCGAGATAGCCATCCTAGAACAGATATTACCAGAAGTGGAGCCCTACATGACCCAAGAAGGGCTGAAAGTGGTGCACGAAGAGGGGGTCTCCACCTTAGACAATGCGGCAGAACCTTGCACCCCGCTTGTGAACAACCGCGAGTGTGCCTATGTTGCTTGGGGGACAGACGGTACCGCCTATTGTGCCATTGAGCAGGCCTATCGCGACGGCAAAATCCAATTCATGAAACCCATCTCCTGTCACCTCTACCCCATTCGGGTGGATGAATTTGGCGAATTCAAAGCCCTCAACTACCACCAATGGGACATCTGCCGTTGTGCCATGGCCAAAGGTGAGCCGCTTTATCAGTATCTCAAAGAGCCTCTCATCCGCCGTTTCGGACAGGACTGGTACGACGAGCTACTGGAAGCCATCGAAGATAGGTATGGAAAGATTAGTTAATGGTAAGGCAATATTTTAGACCCAACTCAGTTATTATACTATTATGGACATTTCTATTATTTGCCTGCAATTATAGTCTCAAATTCTTATCAAATTCAAAATACGCAATTTACAGATTCTCCAATTCTCTAATTCTTGATAAATAGAAATCCCCTTATGGACAAACAAAAAAAGAAACAATACATCATCACCTCCTCGCTCATCGCAGGGATTCTCATCATCGACCAACTGGTAAAAATTTTGGTAAAAACCAACATGCATATCGGCGAAGAGATACCGCTGATAGGCAACTGGTGCCTGCTGCACTTTACCGAAAACGAAGGCTTTGCTTTTGGAATGAAGATAGGCGGTAGTACTGGCAAAATCATCTTGTCGCTCTTCCGCATCATAGCCTCTGGCGGAATCCTCTGGTTTCTACTTCATAGCATCAAGAAGGGTGTGCGCACCCCGCTGCTCATCAGTCTCACCCTCATCTTTGTGGGAGCCGTTGGCAATGTCATCGACAGCTGCTTCTATGGGCTCATCTTCAACGAGAGCTTCTACAATGTCGCCCAGCTATTCCCTCCCGAAGGCGGCTACGCACCCTTCCTGCAAGGGCGTGTGGTGGACATGTTCTATTTCCCCATCATCGACACCACCTGGCCCCAATGGATGCCCATTTGGGGCGGACAACATTTCATCTTCTTTAGTGCCATTTTTAATGTTGCCGATGCCGCCATCACCATTGGTGCCATCTGGCTTATTGTCGACCAACTCTTTTTCTCTCCCAAAAAAGAAAAAGGAAAGAAAGACAAAGTGAAGGCCGAACAAGCAGAATAATCTTTGACAAAATCACCCAAAAACGAGTATTTTTCATCTTAAAAACACATCTTTTCAAGTCCGGAAAAACAACAATAGCAAAAATATCTGCATTGAATACCAATAATTTGCAACTTTTTCTAAAAAAATATTTTGTCAATTCAGAAAAAAGTAGTACTTTTGCATCCGATTTCGAGAGAGAAAATCGATGGCGTTGTAGCTCAGTTGGTAGAGCAGAGGACTGAAAATCCTTGTGTCACTGGTTCAATTCCAGTCAATGCCACAAAAAAAAGAGAGGGAAGCAATAATAATTGCTTCCTTTTTTCGTTTATATATAGGTGGGTTCTATAAATTCCACATTTAAAAAACAATAATAAATATGAGTGTACTTAAATTTTTCAGCGCTTTTGCCCTTATTTCGGCATCTTTCCGATTGTCAGTCGGTTACAATGCACCGCATTGC
>JAEEGG010000987.1_pt1 | contig 80383 bp, 81 predicted proteins | sample 9134161 | NCBI WGS metagenome assembly JAEEGG01 (sample SAMN16246543, study PRJNA631951) | gut metagenome | biome: gut microbiome; feature: rumen; material: CR-attached | host: Bos | place: Iran: Karaj | collected 2018-10
TCGTGAAGATGGTGTGAAGATCATCATTATAGATTATCTTCATTTGCTCAATGGGCGAGGGTTGCGCTTCAGTAATCGTGAAGAAGAAATTGGAAAGATTACGGAATTCCTTAAAAACCTCGCAGGCGATCTTAATATTCCTATCATAGCATTAAGCCAGCTTAACCGTGGTGTTGAGAATCGTGAAGGGTTGGAAGGCAAGCGCCCTCGTCTCTGTGACCTGCGAGAATCTGGAGCTATCGAGCAGCATGCAGATGTGGTAATCTTCGTGCATCGCCCAGAATACTATCACATCTATAATGATGATAATGGTCGAGACCTTCACGGCATGGCTCAGATTATCATCGCCAAACACCGCAAAGGCGCTACTGGTGATGTTCTACTTACGTTCCGTGGTGAGTTTACCCGGTTCGAGAATCCAGAGGACAACCAACTTGCGCGGGTTCCAATCAAGTTGGAGGATTATGATGTGCCTATCTAAGTTTACAAGGTTTTGAAGAAAACATAGTACGCGAAGTGGATTGGTATGACCATGTTCACTTCGCTTTTTTCTGTTGTACTCCCCTGTTGGGAGCGCAAACAACATAAAATAGCTTAAAATGAAGGATGTTTTTACTATATTACGAATTATTTTTTATAAATTTGCGTTGAAATTGAATTTATTCAGCGTATGAAGGATTTAAATAGGCTCAAAATTGTATTGGTTGAGCAGAAAAAGACCAGTAAATGGCTGGCTGAACAGTTAGGTAAGAACACTGCAACAGTTTCTAACTGGTGTACCAACAAGTCACAACCTGATTTGCAGACCTTGGACAAAATAGCTGGGCTGCTTGGCGTAGATGTTAAGGACTTGCTCAACTCCACAAGAGAGGATGTTATGTATGTTCCAGTACCTAAAAATCCAGTAACATTATGATTACAGGAGAGATAAAATCGAAGGCAGACCAGATATGGGAAGACTTCTGGACGGGTGGTATCACCAATAGCATCAGCGTATTGGTTTGACTATTTATTGTAATTGATAACACAAAAGAAGAAATAAGATGGATAAGAAAACTCTGGAGTTTGTTACCTACTGCATCGGCAAGCTTTCACATGAGCTGCACTTGTCGCAGAAAGAAATCTATGGCCGTCTGAAGCGGTCTGGCATTCTCTATGACTATATCGTGCCTTCCTACGACGTGCTGCATACCTTCAGCTCGCGTTACCTGATGGAAGACCTTACAGACTACATGAAGGAGAAAGGAGTGTTGGCATCATGAAACTCTATCATTCATCGTCTGTCGTGGTGAGTCAACCCGATACGGCACACTCACGTGACTACCTTGACTTCGGAAAAGGCTTCTATCTCACTTCTATCTACGACCAGGCCGTCCGCTATGCAGAACGATTCAAACGTCGTGGCAGGGATGCATGGCTCAACACCTATGAGTTGAACTACCAGACGGAAGATTGGAAGATTCTGACCTTTGATGCTTACGATGCCGCATGGCTGGACTTTGTATCAGCCTGTCGTGCCGGTAATGATGTCAGCGACTATGATATGGTAGTAGGCGGAATAGCCAACGATCGTGTCATCCTGACGCTTGACAGATACTTCGCCGGAGAAATATCACAAGAGGAAGCACTCGGACTGCTAAGATTCGAGAAGCCAAACATTCAGTATTGCATTCGTTCGGAAAGAATGATTAGCCAGTGTCTCACGTATTTAGAGAGCAAGGAACTATGAGCGAAGAGACCAAACAGATATTAAGAAGTGCGCAATGTGCAAGAATCATTCTTTGCATCAGCGAGATGTACAATGTGTCTGTACCAGAGGCTACAGACATATACTATGAGTCGGAAACAGCAAACCTCATAGAAGAAGGTGTTGCCGACCTACATTGCCGCAGTGACAAATATCTTGCCACCCTTGTTTGGGAAGAGCATCAAGAAAAGAACTAATGATATGGGATACTTCGATTTCATCAAAACGGTTCCTGAGACCGAAGAACTGCAGGAGTACTGCAAGCAGGCAGAGCGCATGGCAAACTACACCATGTAATAACAGCATAAGTCAAATTAGATGATATCAGTACAAAGCAAAGTCATGAACAGAGATAATATAAATCAAGTGTTAAAAACCTACTATGGCTACGATGATTTTCGTCCTTTACAGGAGGAAATTATTACACACACCATTAGCGGAGGTGACTCGTTGGTGCTAATGCCGACAGGAGGCGGTAAGTCACTGTGCTTCCAGATGTCAGCTTTGCTACTGGATGGAATGGCGGTTATTGTGTCTCCGCTTATCTCATTGATGAAAGACCAAGTGGAGGGCCTGAGAATGAATGGAATCGCAGCAGAGGCACTGAACAGCAGTAATGACGAAGGGTATAATCGCCATGTTGTAGACTGCTGCCTGGAAGGGAAAGTGAAGTTGCTTTACATCTCACCTGAACGTTTGGTGAGCGGGATGCTGACTATCTTGCAGCAAGTTAATGTATCTCTGTTTGCTATTGATGAAGCCCATTGTATTTCTAACTGGGGGCATGACTTTCGTCCTGAGTACACACAACTGGGGCAACTGAAAGAGCTGTTCCCGAATGTTCCCATCATGGCTCTTACGGCTACCGCTGACAAGATAACGAAGGATGACATTCTCGTACAACTGAAAATCAAACACGCGAGAACGTTTATCAGTTCCTTTGACCGTCCTAACCTGAGCTTGGATGTGAAGCGAGGCTATTCGTCAAGGGAAAAACTCCGTTCTATAGCAGAGCTTATCCGTCGTCATCCCCATGAAAGCGGTATCATCTACTGTCTTGCCAGGAAAACCACAGAGACGCTTGCAGAGCATTTGCGAAAGGAAGGATTTTCTGTTGGCGTGTATCATGCGGGGCTTCCTAATTCTGAACGAAACAGCATACAAGACGATTTCCTGAATGACAGAGTACAAGTAATCTGTGCAACGATAGCCTTTGGCATGGGTATAGACAAGAGCAATGTACGCTTCGTGGTACATTATAACCTGCCAAAAAGCATTGAGAGCTTCTATCAGGAGATAGGGCGTGGCGGGCGTGACGGTCTTCCTTGTGAGACCATACTGTATTACAATCTACAGGACATTATCACTCTGCGCAAGTTTGCAGACGAGAGCGGCCAGCAGGAAATCAACCTTGACAAGTTGCAAAGAATGCAGGAATATGCAGAGGCACAGGTATGTCGCCGTCGTATTTTGCTGAACTACTTTGGAGAAATCAGCGAGCATGGATGTGGCAATTGCGACGTATGCCACACTCCACCGCAGATGTTTGATGGAACAACCATTGTACAGAAAGCCCTCTCCGCACTTATGCGCACTCAGGAGAAGATAGGCTTTACCATCGCTATAGACATTCTACGAGGAACGATGTCGCCAGATGTCATAGCAAACAATTATAACCAGATAAAGACCTTTGGAGCAGGAAGGGACATTTCGGCTCGTGACTGGCATGACTATATGCTACAGATGCTACAAATGGGATTCTTCGAGATTGCCTATAATGAAGACCGTCATCTTCACATCACTCCATTGGGACAAGATGTGTTGTATGGGAAGCGGAATGTTCAGTTGGCAGTTATTAGCCGCGAGGACTTCTCTGTAAAGTCACGTCGAAAGAAGAAGAGAGAGGAACAGGAAGCGGAATGGGCTACTATCGGACAGGTTCAAGGCAATGATTTGTTCAGTCGTCTGCGTGAAGTTCGCAAACGAGTTGCAAATGACATTGGCAAGCCTGCGTTTATCGTTATGTCCGATCGTTCACTACAAGACCTTGTCCTGAAACGTCCTACTTCTTTAGAGGCAATGGCAAATGTCTACGGCATAGGAGAATATAAGGCAAAGGAATATGGAAAGCCATTTATTGAAGCCATTATTCAGTATGGCACTGAAACTGCTGACTTACCATTCCCGGAAGCTGCCAATATTATAGAATCGCCCTCAGAGCCTTCGTCATATATGGAAAGGCAAAAGCAATTACACGCCAATGCGTATGCTAAATGGGATGATGAAGAAGACAGAAAACTGACTGATTATTTCAATCAGGGACTCAGTACCTCGGAGATTGCAAGTCTGATGAATCGAAATACTGGTGGCATTTCTGCGCGTATCAAGAAATTGGGGCTCATTAAAGATGATGAAGTGAAAGCAACTACTCCAAAAGAGAACCATCGGCAGTTGGATGAATATCGGAAAGAATTGGATAAGCTCGCCGCTATGAGAGAGGAAATCGACCGAAAAATGGAAGAGTTGCGGTCGCAAATGGAAAAACAATAGAATTGTTGTTATTTGTATAACAGTAAACATGGATAGAAGTGATATTGAAGAGATGGCAAAAGACCTGATACCACTGGCTGAGAGGACAAATGCAGGTGAAGCAGTCATGACTACCGACTATGATGACAAATGGGAGTTCTTTATGGGATTCAGAAAGAAAAAGAAGTATAGGACATAGTGTCAACAAATAACATCATGAAGATAGTTAGCTACAACATAAATGACAGCAAACCTTGGAAGATAGAACGTCTTTTAGGGATGGGCACTGATGTACTTATCGTGCCGGAGATTACCTGTCCGGAAGATGCCCACTTGCCCGAAGCTCTTGATATGAAATGGTATGGTATAGAATATTTCTATCATGAAAAGAAGTGGAAGGGGCTTGGTGTCATCTGGCAAAAAGGAAACGGCTTTGTCCCAGAATGGTTCAATCCGAAATTCACCTATGGTATTCCTTTGATTGTGGGCGAATACCTCATTATCGGTTTATGGCCAACAAAGACTGTTTCCAATGAGCCACAATCATATCCGCAAATAGCGCAAGAGACCATTCGAGAATATGCACCGCACTTCAAGGACTACAAGACTCTGATTATCGGTGATTTCAACTGCTATTTAAAGCAGTACGATACCACGAAACAGTATGGTGACATTTTGAGGGTAAACGAATTGTTGGAATCATACGGTCTTCATAGCCTCTATCATCAACAGACAGGTGAAGAATTTGGCCATGAGTCCATAGCAACCTATTACCATCGTTTCAACGAGCAAGCCCCCTTCTTCCTTGATTACGCATATACAAATTTTCCTGTGTCATCATTCCGTGTGTTCCCATGGGACAAGGAAATGAGTGATCATGTGGGACTTGAAGTTATATTCTAATATGGGTTGTTTGAAAATCATAAATGATGAAATGAGGAATGCCGTCGTTTCCACGTTGTCTGGCAACGTTGAAACAATGAAGGTCTTGCTCACTTCAAACAATTTCAATCCAATGGAAATCGCACAATGGAGCGGTGAAAGAAGGGGGGTAAATACCAATGGAACTATCAATAGCTTCCAACTTGCCCAAGCATTATCAGACGCTTTGCATAATGACAAACTTCTTTCAAAGCTCAATACTGACGCAATGTGGCAGCTTCACCAAGATTTGTTCCCTGATAAGGAAAGACAACCTTATGACCAGCTTGGCTTTATCATTTGGAACTGGTTTGACAGTCCTGGGGATAATCCGTATTTCGATGAACAGGACGAAAAGGAGCTGCTTGCAACTGGCGTTGCAGAAAGAGATATTCATCTGACGAACTGTGGTGTTCAGCACATGGAAAAGGAAGTCGTTGAACTTCTAAAGGCAGGAGCATCGCCTTATTTCCTCGTTACAGCACCTTCAAGCACGGAAATGTATGTAAATAAAGAGGGGCTAATTTGTCATACTTACTTTGATGTTGCTCCTATGATTGAGTTAACAAAAATCCATTCCGATGATTATTGGAATAATTTTGACTGCAACAGTTTAGAGGGTGACATCTATTCACTATCTACCTCAACACTCGAAGAAGTGCTGGAGGGGATATTCAATGTAGCTGCTTGTGAAAGAATCCTTTATCTTACCGATAAATATATATGTGATGAAGCCAGAGACAAAGGCAATGAGCTGATGTTGAAGTATCTGGGAAAAATGAATTCAATTCTAATTTAAACGATAATAAAAGATATGAGAACGAAGCATATAATGTACCAGCCTTCAGGGGTGTGCTCGCAGGCCATCGACGTGACGGCTGATGAGAACGATGTGATATTGCAAGTATTCTTTATTGGCGGTTGCAATGGAAACCTTCAAGGAATCAGCCAACTGGTAAGAGGTCAAAAGATTGATGATGTCATCAACAAACTACATGGTATTCGTTGCGGCATAAAGCGCACGTCTTGTCCAGACCAGTTGACTGAGGCTCTAAAAGAACTAAAAGATGCGCCATTGAAAGGATAAACAATATGGCATATACATACAAATATCCGAGACCTGCAGTAACAGCTGACTGTGTGGTGATAACAAGGGAAACAGAGCCGAAGGTGCTGCTGATTCAGAGGGGGAATGAACCGTTTAAAGGTGGCTGGGCTTTTCCCGGTGGTTTCATGAATATGGATGAGACCACGGAGCAGTGCGCTATCAGGGAACTGGAGGAAGAGACTGGACTTCAAGTGTCAAAGATACAGCAGATAGGAGCCTACTCCAAGGTTGACCGTGACCCAAGAGGTAGAACTATCACCATTGCTTACCTCGCTATCGTTGATGAACCTATCCCTGTCACTGGTCAGGATGATGCCGCCAAGGCAGAATGGTGGCCATTGTCGGATTTGCCCCATCTGGCATTCGATCATTATGACATCATGCTGGATGCGATAAGGGTTTATGCCCAGGCAATGGAAACAAATGAGAAAACGCCGCATGACCAGTTTAAGAAGCAGAAGGAAAGGATGCATGAACTATCCAAAGAAATGCGTGAACAGTGTGTCCACGTTCAAGAATTGTGCAGCAACTTCACCAAGAAGGAGTAGAACTAATAAAGGAAAATCCCCGCAAAGATATGGAATCAATGAAACATTGGATATTGTCTTGCGACACAAGTCGTTATGACATTCATACGCTATTCAAGAAGGATGGCTTTTGCCTGTGGAATCAACGTCGCAACTTCGAGGTTGGTGATGTTGTATACATCTATGAATCCAAGCCTGTATCAAAGATTGTCTATAAAGCCGTTGTGGAAGAAATCAACATTAGGCGTGATAAGCCTGAGAATACGGACAACTTTTATAAGAAAGACTATAACAAGGAATTTGCTTTCAAATTAAAATACGAAGCAACAAATCCAGGAAACAGGCTCCAATTCGTCGAACTTCAAGAAAAGTTTGGCATTTCAGGTATGTCGTTGATAAACATACCAGAAATTACAGATAAGGAGATGATAGACTTCTTTGAGGATGTCTTCGCAGGCAAAGTGGAAGATCTCCCAGCTCCACCGACAAAGGAAGAACTGTATAAACCCTTAGAATCAGGTACGATACAGGAACATATCCAGCACAAGATGGATTATTGTGAGATTCGAGATTCACATCTTGCCAAGCTAACTGGCATCAGCAACTCTTCTATAGGTAGAGTAAGAAAGGGAGAATCTATCAAATCCGACTGCATGCTGACGATTCTTGATGAATTGGGGTTCGGATTTGTTGATAGTGCAGATGAAAGCCGTGTCTATGGTGCTTCGGAAATAACAGAGGCAATAAAGCAGAGAATAATCAGTTCAGATATACGCACAACAGAATTAGCATCGTTGTGCGATGCCTCCCCGTCTGTAATCAGCCACTTGAAGAATGACGGGAAAGCTCCCAAATTTGAAGTTCTTGAAAAGCTCATTAACTATTATGGTTTCAAAGTTATACTGAAATAGAAGTCAGAAAGGGAATCTTTGTCTATTTTTGGGGGACATACGTACCCTCAATCATTTCATGGCGAGACGATATTCTCGACATCATTTCTTCGCCGGTTTCAGATACCGACGGAGCCCCCCTTGACAGCAGCTGCCAGGCATTACTCCAGTTTTTTTGTTGATCTTTATGGCGAAAATAATGCAGTCGATAAATCCTAATCAAAATAGTATAGTCTTGAGTAGTTGAACTTGGTCAAATTAGATTTTGTGTCATCAAGCTCTTTCATTCTGTCAGGAGTATCTTTTAACCCATATCTTTCGATGCAATATCTAAGACGAGTCGCGAACTTCTCCATCTCACAATCAATCTCCTCCTTTGTCGTAGGAATATTGTTCTCCACTGCCTCATGTAGTTCAGATATTATCATTCCAGAAAACAATCCATGTAGCCCATAGTGTAGTGCAAACTCATTGGCATAACACCAAATACCTATGCAGATTTTGTCTCGAAGAAACTGCACATGGTCAGAATTAACGATAAGCCTTCGGTAAATACCTTTCTTGTCTGGAGTTGAAAACAGTCCGCATTTGTTTCCATGCCCCAACATCATAATACGATCAGCACCCCTTATAGCATTCTTAACGTCTGAATTGGTGCTTTTCTCCGTAATACGTATAATGACATCTTCTCTCGACTCATAAAGCCGAGAGAGAACTATCGTTGTCGGGTCATTCGTATGGATAACTGTCATTAATGCTAACTCTTCTTTCACATTTTAGTAACTTCACCCCGATACAAATCATCTGCCATATGCAGAATTAAATCATGCATTTCCAAGTCTTCCTTGTAAAACTGGGGAATAGCATCGTACCCAACGGCAGCTCCTAAAATATTGCCTGTCACGGCACCAGTACTATCGCTATCGCCACCATGATTCACTGAGACAATCATTGCTTTCTCAAAGTTGTCGATATACTTCATGGTACAATATAACCCAATAGCCAATGCCTCTTCGCCAACCCAGCCTTCACCGAGTCGCTGGATATTTTCCGAGTCAGACAGATTACATGAAGCAAGGGAAACTGCTCTTTCTGCCAATTCTACCATCCGTTCGACATCGTTGTGGTGGCAACTATACAACTCTCTTAATGCTTCTACGCCTTCTGTGATGTAATCCTTCAAAGCATTACGAGTTGGTTTATCATCTTGTACCAAGCGATATATAATGTGTGACATCAAAGCCGCAGAGATGAATCCCAAGGGATGCTGGTGGGTAATCTCAGCAGCTTCCCCGGCAAGTATGTCTGCATCCGTTATACTCATTCGGTCTTCACACACGGCATAGAGTGCAACAGGAGCAATACGCATCACACCACCACACCCCTTACTATTATTCATGGGATCACGTCCTTTCTTGATGTCATTAAGTGAAGATATACAAGTGTTTCCTGGCGCACGATGACAATTCAGCTCTGGCACATCCCGAATCCAACACTCGGCTTTGCCCTTATGCTGACCTGTTTGGGTTTCGAGCCATTCAAGATATGCACGACAGATGGCGTATTTGGGTTCAATACCTAACTTTGGTGCATTCAACAAACCATTAGCCGTGAATAGTGTCATCTGTGTGTCATCTGAAACCACAGCCTTGCCTGTAACACCACTCTGAACATCAAACCTTGTTATACCATTTACTCCATAATGGGCATGTATCCCCTCAAAGGATACAAACTCTACAGGATAACCCAATGCATCACCAACGGCACCGCCAATCAGTGAACCTCTTATTCTATCTTGGATTGAATTCATTGTTTTTCCAGTTTTACATATAATCAAGCGTTTTCTTACAGCAGGTTCCATGATAGAATACATCCAGTACTTGCTCAAAAATGTCATCAGGAGAAACTGCATCGAACAACGTCATACATGAACGCACTTTCAATGCATCCAAGTCACCAAAAATGTCAGTTATAGCAATTTTCTGATGAGTAAGAAGAACATTCGTCACCTCACGAAGCCTTTCCCCAAGAATTGGGTGCTGCAAATATGCCTCCGCTTCATCATATCCGCTTATACCATAATACTTTGCATTCCAACTATGTCCCAGAATAGCAAGTTGCGGGAAAACAAACCATATCCAGTGCGACCGCTTCATACCGTCTTGTATTTCTTGCAGTGCCTGTTCATAATATAACTTCTGCACCTCCACAAATCGCTTCAAGTTATATTTGTCATCAGTGATTAGAGCCTCTACAAAGCATTTTGGCAAAATGATATTTGCTACATCAATGGCATTCTGGAACAGTGGGGCAATCTCCGCAACTTTGAAGCCAGCGATACCACAGCCAATCTGTGTAACATAAAAAAGCATATCTGGACGTGATAATGCGAACTTAATAAACTCATCTACGTATGGCTTGATGGTTTCTACACCACCCTGCATAGTTGGGATAGCGTAGCTCTGCCCTTGCAGACCGACACCTTGTCCCCATACCGCACCAAATTGTTCGTATGCCAATCGTGCAGCTCCGCCACCGTGAGATCCGACAAGGTTGCTGCCAAACACAAATATTTCATTTGGTTTTAGTTCAGAAATCCTATCGGGTGTATATTCTCTGCTGTACATAATCCATTCCTTTTCAACTTTTACTCAATTCGTTAATAATCTTCTTTCGCTCCTTAAACACCTCTATAGACATTGGGACTTTCCCCACTATTTCAGATTTGCACTTATAGAAGGCATTAAGAATCCGCATAATCTTGTTCGTGTCATGCCCTTCTTCTTGCCTATAGCCTCTTATGGGTGGTGGTGCAATCCCCTTATCAGCTGCATAAAAAACCCAATAGGTGCAAAGGGCTATATCTGTTCTATGTAGTCCCATAGCACAGGCTATATAGAAATCTCCTTTGTCTATCTGTTCACAGAACTTCGGAAAGAGTTCCACCATCTGCGCAATTGTACGAGAATGATTGTCTAATGGATAGTGGAAATATTCAAAACCATGATACTGACAAAGATGTGGAAGCCTGTCTGATTTGTCCATCTCCCTGAGATCTATAATTGTCTTAACCCCAGACTCCTTTAATGCAGGCCAAGCGTATGACTGATGTCTTGATGACATTGTCCTTCCTCTGACACCACCATAAACAGGTGCAATGTCTGGAATCTTTGTCTGTATGATTCGTTCAATGTCAATCATCTTACCAACCTTCCTTATGCTTCTTCTTGCGTGTATATATCTTATCCGACTTGTGAATTTTGTTATGTGAATGAAAACCAGGGTCAAGCAGTTCCATCTCTGCTTCACGCCCACCACGTCTCATTGCCTTAATAGCATCAAGATTCGTCGGTTTCAACATCCTCTTTTTAAACTTCTTCATTCTTTCTTTTATATCATTTGACGCAATATTGAGCAGATAGTTAATTTCACATCCTAATGATTCATATCATCCTTATGCACCTTTTGGCTACAAATTTACAAAAAAAATGCAAATCTATCGTTAGTACAAGCACTTTTACGAAATTTTTAATAGAATAATGCTACACAAATGGTAGGAATACCGTATCAGACAACCAATGGTGGCAACTATCGCTCAGATCATTTATCTGTTGGCGTTCTGCAGTATGTAATGCTATCCACATACTCTTGAATGCTTTGTTCTTGACAAGCGATTGGAATTTCTTCCGTTTCCACCTTCTCGTTTACCCAACTTTTACAGAGAGCCTGCAATCTTTGTTTCTCCAATTCATCGATCTCGATGTGCTCGTTCTCGTAATAATCCAGTAGCCACTTTGCGCCTCTTCTACCTAAAAAGCCATGTTTATCCGCTTTTAGCAAATAGAATGCTGCCAGTTCCGGATTATACACACTATCGCAAACCTCTCCTGCATACATCTCTGCAAGGAATTTGTTTGCAAATGGGTACTTATCTGCCATGCTGATAAGTTTTTCTGCATCATATGGTTGCTGGCTTTTCCCCATAAATGCTGGAGCCATACACAAGATTAGTTCACCGAATGAACTGCCATGTTCTGCACCGTATCGGATAGTTTCAAGTCCACCAATAGTATCACCTTCTTCTACCTGCATGGCACCATTGATGACGTAACCCTCCGGCTTTCCGTTTGCAACAAGTATCGAAGCGACATTTTTCACTTTGTCGCAATCTTTTCTGACGAATCCTTCCATCGTCTCAGACAACAGTCTGAAGCAGTCATTCTCTGGCAATGCTTTAAGATAATCCAGTAATCTAAAATTACTGTCATACTGTTCTGCCAAGGCAAGCATGGTAGTCATTCCGATGAAGTCAGACTTCACATACTTTCCTTCCCGATAGAAATCGGCCAGTTTCAAGTATGCACCTGTATCGCCCCAACGAGCTTTCTCCAAATAGTAATTGTATTTCTCAGCCTGGTCAACAGGCTGAACAACATTTGCTATTTCATTTTCAGTCAGTTGTTCTGAACAACTTACCAAGCCCAATAAGACCACATAACAATAAATAAACTTCTTCATACTCATATTCGTTTTATTCTAATTCATAACCATATTCCACACTCCGTACGACAGAGTCTCTGTTTTCCTTGATGCAGGTGGCAAAAGGACTGAACATTTTTGTGGGGAACACGAACTTATACTCACAAGGAATGGTCGTGTGGTAACGGTTGCGTACTCCCATACGCCAACTTTTCTCACCATTAACGACAACTTCCCTCTTGATATACATATAGCCTTTGTTGCTGTTCAATCCAATATTGGCATATTTGACAGAACGACCACCCTCCATACCCTGATAGACATTGTAGCCTAACGATACTGTGGGCAATAGGAACGCCATCATCATGAATGCCAACAATGACAATACAAAACGTCTTGACTTGTAATACATCCAACAGCAGACGGCAAAAACTATGGTTGCACTTGCAGCCAAGTAAGCCATCCTCTCACCATCCACCTTGTACTGCGCTTTGTCGAATACATACAAGCCAACGAGTAATGCTACATATTCTATCCAATAGGAATCTCTACCAACATGTCGATTCCAGAAGTAGTAACCGACAAGAGGAATAGACACCACGGCATAGAATGACAGATGCTCTTGCATCTCATAGCCTATCAAGAATGCGACGAATAGAGGCAATACCATTGACAGGAGCAACTTTCCTATACTATCCTTGAACACGATTCCGCCAATGTGATAGTACCAAGGATAGTCATTGTCCTTGGTCAATTTTGTGGCATACTGAACTACATAGACAGCGATAGGTATCAGCCATACCCAATAGATAAGATTGCGCATCAGCATCTCCCCAACAACAGGACGTTCCAGAACCATAGGATATTCTACTATCTCGGTACCCATAACACCACTTGGAAACTTTGCCATGCTGATGATAAAGTCGTGGAAAGCATCTGTATAGATGACGAAACCATAGAGCAAGACAAATGCCACCAATGGAATAATCGCCAACCGTTCGCGCTTATACAGCAGCAGTGAAATGGTGAGTCGTAGCAAAAGTGCTATGTCTAATACCGCCTCAACTGTCCTACTCTCAATAAACATGGTGTGATTGAGGGCAAACAAGAAGAAGCCAAACACCACCATGTCAAACACAAAGAATCCTTTTCTTATCTCATTCATAATCGCATCTCATTTATCGTCTTTAATACTTTCTCTTCCGCTTCTTTCCGTAGCCTTTCTAAATCCTTATAGTCACTGATAGTCTGGAACTTTACAACAACTTTGCCTTCTGTATTAATAAATCCATAGATATTGATTTCAACATCGGATGTCATCCCAAATCCGTCATCATCCATATAGTATCGTCCGTCAGGGTTGAGTTGCCACTCTACTTCAGCTACGCCATTCTTGAAAGCCCTTATAAATGAGGGATAGTTAAACGAGAGACTTTGGGCAACATAAACTGCATTTTCTGGAAGTTTCTTCAGCGATTTCCAATCAACATCATCCTCCGTCACAGTAACAAGCGTTTTAGAGTCATCCATAAACTCAAAAGCTGTTTTCTTGTTGTGGTTCAATACAAACCATGGTTTATAGTAACCCCAAAAGTTTTTATATAATACAGCCATTCCTTCTCCCAAATCCGATGTTTGATAGACATCGGTCTTGTAAGTGTCCGTTTGTAGCAACTCATAGAGTTTTTCTTCCAAACTTTTAGCACTGTTCATCTTTCCAAGTTTCTTGTAAATACTCATTCAAACCCTCCGTTTTTTCAATGTTTGCGTACATAGCACAAGACCTGCAGTGATAATGTTTCGGATTGTCACCCGTAGAATTATTGGCGTTCCATTTGCTACTCTGTTATCAGTTCATAAGGTGTGTATTCAGGAAACCACTTGTCAAGTAAAGCATCTACTTTAGCTTCTATTTCTGGTGTAATGTGCTTGCTAACCTTCTGGTATGCAACGGAGATAGATGCTATTTCGTCGAACCATCCTATGATAGGCAGACGTTTCGCATCGAGAATGTCAATGGGAAACACCAGATAGCTGATGGCCGACAGTACCAGCATCTTGTCAGACCAAGGTGTTTCCTTACTCTTCATCACATAGAAAAGAAGGAGGACTGGCCGTGTGCTTACTCTTCCGGCTTTTCTTGCCCATTCACTGATTCTGTCCCATAGAACCGAATAATTGATAAGTGTCGTTTGTGCCATAACAGTACTTTTTTTATGTTGTCAATACGTTTCTTTCTTCTATAGAGTATCAAAGTAGGCTTTTCCTATCACCTTACTTTTCAACTTCAATGAGTATGGCCGAATAGTTGTCTGTGGCATACTCATCACAATAGCCCACTATGTTAGACATCATCGTGTCGATTTGCATTTTCTCACTCAGCAAATCCACAAGCGCATTGCCACGGTAGCAGCCATATACCCCATCTGAGCAAAGCAAGATGCGGTCGCCCTGCTGGGGCTGGAAAGTTCTAACCGTCGGGGCATCTACCTCGCGGAAGTTGAAAAAACCTTTCGATACATACGGCCAGCCCTCCTGCCCAATGGTGATATGGTCTTCGCTCTGATAGACAATTCCACTACCAGGACGCATGTAATAGGCCTTGCTGTCACCAAGATGCCCTATTTGCATATTGTCATCCTCTACTGCTGCCAATACGATGGTCGTTCCTACATCGTATCTTGACAGACGATCAATAGCTGTCTTCCCCTGTGACACGGCCTCCTTTAGTAAACGGTCATTGTCCCATTCTGCATGATGCTGCCTCCATACGGATTCAAACACTTCAATAACCGTCTCACTTGCTTCGTCGCCTATGTGAAGGCCACTCATGCCGTCGCAAACCACAAACAGGGCCTTGTCGCTTTCTTCATAGACATGGGCAAGGATAGCATCCTCATTCCTTCGCTTTCCGCCAGTCATGCAGCATGTCGTATATTTCAGTCTCATTCCTTTCCCTCCTCTTCTTTATATGGGTACAATATGCAAATATAATCATTAGTCTCTTCCGAGACACCGACCACCCCATATTTGTCGGGATAGGCTGTATAGAAATAGGTGAAGTAACTGCCCTCGAACTCCCTGCGGAATCCTGCTGACAGCCAAGGATATTCAATGCGCGTTACATTCACCGCTTTTGAAATGTCATATACGCCGCATTTTCCCTCCTTATACACAGCAGCGTAGCGTCCATTCTGGTCAATCATCACAATACTGTCACATTCCGTCAAAGGGATTTGCGGAATAGGCGGGTTCCTGAAATCAATGGTGTCACAACTCACGGTGTCAACCATTTCCACGTTATTGACTGGATAAATCACACCCGTTTCCAAATCCATAGAGTCTACTGGCTCTAATACCTGAGCGTTTACTCCAATGGCCATAGCCATCAATAGGACAAAAATAAAATTTCTCATACGCTGAATTGTTAAATGTTTCCTGTATAGAGTATGAGAAATCCGATAATCTATCACATGTTTAGCCGAATGGCGACCAATGTTTCCATTTCTTCTGGAATACGCGCCGTGCCTCCTTTTCACGCTGTCGTCTCAGAGTAGGGTCACTCAGATCTTCAAACTTTGTCAACAGGTGCAGATTCTTGTCAATATAAGCATGGATAGCCGTCTCGTTAATGTAATGCGTCACAAAATTTTCTTCGTCAACAGTATAGCCTTCCTCGTATAATTGCCATTTCACCAAAGCGATGTCAGCAATGAAGGGGTCAATTTTAAGCTCATGTACAGCTTTCAGCTTGTATGCGTCATCAATGTTCTGTAGTTTCTCAATTGAAGCAAAGTCTATATCCTCCTTAGTCACAAACAGCAGATTGCCTTCATGGTCAGATATAGGATAAGCCCTTTGGCTACCCGCATTAACCAGGTATCTCGTCTTGTCTTGGTTACAGAGGGGCTTATAGAATAGCATCACCTCGTCGTTGAGATAATCAAAGATTAGCTCTTCATCGTGGAAGCTCTTGCTCATCAATGCGACATACTTTCGTGTCTCTGTCATTACCTCATAGTCTTCCATGCCTCACTTCACGATGTAGATTTCTATCTTCACTTTGAACGCCGTCGTTTCCTCGTTCTCTATACCCCAGTAGAAGTTGACACCATAGCCCAACAAGTCCACGAAAGCTGCCAGTTCGTTCATGTCTTCCATCATCAGAACATGACTTTTGGCTGCGATGACCTGCAGAATGATGTCAGTAGCCCCTTCTACTTGCTCCATTATTTCCTGTTTGTGGATCATCAGCGTACCTGCCAGCGAATCTTCTTCCTGGTAGTATTCCAAAATGGTCACCTCAGAGCCACGCCGGAACACGCTTGCATAATCATTGAGGTCAAGACCAATGAGGTTCTTTCTCTCGCCGCTTAAAATCTTTTCCTTGTATCGCTCGGCAAAGCGGTGCAAGGTTTCTTGTGCAGTTATTTTCTCCATAGTTTTCTCCATTGCTTTTCGCTTCCTACCCATCGACCTTCTTTGAAGTCGATGTTTCCTTTGCATTTCAATGCACTCTTCAGCTTGTGCGGTGACAATCCTTCTTCCACAATGATGAAGTAGTCGTTCTCACCATACATTTCAGCTCAGTAGTTGCCGTCGTCGTTACAATCCTCGTTTCGCTGTTTGGCCATACCAAATGCTTCATCCCAAGTGTCGTATGTGCCGACAAGCATCTTATACCCGCTGTTTCATCCCATCTGCCAAAGTTCGTATCTTGTATCATCAGTTTGCATATTATGTACGGTATTGTTAATAATGTACGTAATAGCTGTATTCGATATCTTTCTCTTCGCACCACTTCTCAATATGGAAGTGAGCAAAGCCCCTGTACTTACCGAAACGCTCATACATGGCTTGCATCATGTCCTTGGCGTTGTGCGTTCCCGTGCGGAGCATGATTTTCTTCGTGTTCTCCTCGTCGAAGCTCCACGTCATCTCCACCTCTCCGTCTCTGGAACGCTCCCAGTCCTCTTCTGCGCCCCAGTTCACCTTCACCATATAGAACTTCTCGTCTTGGTACCCAATGGCGAACAGCGTACCGACTTCCACGTTACCATTCTCCGCATCATCGCGGAACTTGATGGAATACCGCTCTTGTGGCTTCTTATAGCCGTAATACTTTTTGTGACTCATATCGTTGCCTCCTACTTATTTGGTTCAAGATACTTCATAATAGATGCGTCACCCATCAGGTGAATGTTTGCTTGCAGAAACATGTAAGCATCCCAAAACTCTTTGAGTTGCTTCGCAAGCCACTCACCAGTAACCTCTACACCCTGACCGATGAAATACTCTGGCGAAGCAAAGTATGGCATGCCGTCGTTCCATTCTCCGGAGAAGTTTTTGTGAAACCCATCTACCACATCAAGTGCAATCTTCAGTTGTTCCTCGTTCAAGCAGTCTTGTGTATCAAGTACATGTGCAACAAACGCAAACGTATCACTACCGTTATCAACTGACAACAATATAAACAGGTGTTCATACTCCAGTTCATAAAAGTAACCGCTTTTCGTTAGTTTTATACCCAACTCACGAAATGCTTTCTTTAGCTTGTAGATAATTCTTGTTTTGCGCATACATATAAAAATTGTGACTCTATGCAAAGCTTTTTCTGTATAGAGTCACAAAAACATATAAAAATATCACAACTATAGATTATTTTACTGGGCTTTAATACAAAACTGCATTGTGATATTTTTAGGTCTGGTCTCATCTGATATTCTTATTTCGCCATATTCAGTATTACTAATAGGTAGACCTATCTCAATTTCATGCTTGTGACTCCCGTCATGATCAGTGTTGTAGTTACCTGTTTTAAAGTCTCCCTTATAATCACATGCATCTTTATGAGTATATGTTGTATAGCCGATATTCGCTTCTTGAGTTCTGTTGTCATGATAACCTACGTAGTGAAAATGTCGACCATTCTCACTACAAGATGTAACGATGTGTGCATGTCCTTGAAGAGTATCTTCTTGAATAGATCCAACATTATTATTCTCATCATTTCCTCTTATAAAACGAGAGCGTAAATCAGGCAAAGCGAATGTTCCATCTTTTGCATTACCACCAAAGACATTTCCAATGGCCTTGTATAAATCAGGTAATTCGCTAATTTTCATAAGTTTACCAGTGCAAGGCAACCAGCCTAATGGTATGCGCTCAAATGCAAAAGCTTGAATTGTACCAATCGGGCACAATTCTTCCTTTATTTTCTCTACTTCTTCTTTTATATTTCTTTCCAGTTCTAAAAAAGCACGATTTTCCATATTAAATATTTTGTTAATTAGCATAAAATTACTTGCGTTACACACTTCCTTTTTTACATCAGGAGTAATCCCATATTCTTTGAAAGAATTTCTATAAGCTGGCCTATTTATTAATTCGTCTTTACTGTCACAGATTGAAAACCAATACCACATTAGGTTCACTATGTTTATGCCATCTTCTTCAAGCGGATATTTTATAGGCTTGAAATCTAGTAAATCAAGATTTGTCTTGGCAATATTTATATTGTCATAGTCATCGTATTTCCATCGGTCACGATTTGTGCAGTTTAAAACAAGATAGTATGGAATGTTAAGCTTTTTTATTTCGCCAAAATCGCGAAAAGAAATACTATTAGCTCCCATTGCAGTGTCATTAGATTGGATTAAAATGACAAAGTCAATGAAAGGAAGCGTTTTTTTTGCAGCCCAAGTGTCATTCTCGTTTGCGCCAAATCCTGGCATGTCAGTTAGAATGAAGTTTTTCAACAACTCGTTCGTCAAATAAACATTGACAACCGAAATGTCTGTTCTTGTATCTAAGTCATGTATTTTACCAATGGATTTTGTTTCAACAACACCATCATCGGTAAGATACTCAATGCGCTCATTTTTGCTATACTTATAATTTACTATAGTATGAGTAGTTGCAACTCCATGACCTACGGTCGCGATGGAACGTCGCAGGAGGCAATTTATTAATAACGACTTGCCTGACTGAAATTCACCAACAATTCCAAATCTAAACGGCTTCGTCGATGATGTTATTTCGCTTGTAGTTATCATATGCATCTATTTGATGGTTTATATGTATAATGGCATCAACCGCCCTAAAACATAATTTTTCTTGATTGCCAGTTGGATTTAGTGCCAGATCTCGTTCGTTTTCCATTTTTCTTACATTGACTTTTAGGCTATTAATATACTTCTCAAATATATCATTCATTTGATGCTTAACTAATTCATTAAAGCCTGTGATAGCAACAGAGTCCAGCTTGGGACGAATTTTCCCTGAAAGCATTTTGACAAACTTGTTTCTAACCCATTCTGGCGCAAAGGTAGCAACGACAGCACCGGCTGTGCCAAGAAATACAGAGATTAGGAATGAGGTTCCTGTGACATCATATATGATTAATGAAATATAACCAGCTATCATCGTAGCTATTGATGCTACAATAACTGAAATTTGTGCTACAAGCCCACCTATCAGCGTCATATCAACACCAAAACCTGCCAAGTTGTCGGTATTATATGAAGTGTTATGTGCATCATTCATCTGAGACTTTCCAAGTCCTTTGGGGAAAACAATGTAGTTCTGCATTATGAAATCTTTGTTATTCCCAAATAAGCTTTTCCATTCCTCTTGCATCACTAATTCCAAATTATTAGCAACAGGAGTAAACATGTTAATCATTGTTTTGTCCTGTCCGTTATCAATCATTTCAACTAAAAACCGTAATTTTCTATTCACATATTCCACGATTTTGTCTTTAATAAGTGGGTATGCCTTTTCTGAAAATTTCTTTTCAAAAAGGGATTTATTTTCAAGTAGCGTTTTGGAAAAAATCAAAGAACTTTTATTGTCATAGAGGACGCCAGCAATTGCATCGGATAGGTCAGAATAAAAATCAGGAGTAAATAACTTTGAATTTTCTTCATTCACCATTCGCTCAAATAAAGAATCCTTATCATCATAAAGTTTGGCTCTTGAAATAGAATTAACTCGCGTTTGGAATTCCGTAGCGTTATTAATTCTTGTTTGCCAACGATTCACAAGTGTATCATGAGACGTATTGTATGGTTCAATAAAAATCAGTTTTAAACTGTCCATAATTGATTTTAAATCATTCCACATTGCAGCCAATCCGTTGGAAACAATTACAGCATAAGATTCATTGCTTATTATAAAACGATTGAGAGAGTTAATGAGGTCTCTAAAACCAGATTCATTAAGCATCTCGTCATTATCAGCATCTTCAATACTTAAATCATATTTTTTTATATGATATGACAATGCTTCCACGAAACTTGTGAATGTTTTTATCTTTATCTCACCAACGATTGTTTTCGTTGTAACTTTCATCAAGTGGCGATAATCACTCTCTTCTGCCATACCTGCCTCATATAGTCTTTTTAACAGGATTAAATATGATAATTTACCGTCATATGGTATGACTGCTTTATTTGAACCAAACATACTTTGGACGCGTTCGCAGTTAGAATTGAAGAAATCATTATTGTCAGATTGTAAATTGTTAACTATAAACAATTTCCTATGAACATCAGGGTATTTGTCTTTTATTGTATAAAGCGATTTGCATATGTCCTGACTCATCTCCTTGTAATATGGCAGCACATACATTATGGCATGGGCTCTTATCATTGCTCCTTCTGTAACCATACTGTCGTATGAACTGTTAAACAATCCTGGACTATCAGTTATAGTACAGTTTAACTGTTTCAAAATCTTAGAAGGAACGTAGCAATCAACAGAATCAATAAATATAAAGATTACATCATCAATAGTAAAACTTTCAACTCCAGACTTCTTCCATGTACTTTCGCCATTGTCTGGGAACTTAGTCATGTCTGGGATATCAGAAATAGAACGAAGTGCAGACTTCTTTTCCTGTAATTCTGTAGTTTCATAATACTTTAACACAAAATCACATAACATTAAAAATTTAGCATCTCCTTGGCCAACATTAGGACAATACTCACTTTTTCGCAACTCATTAATTGTTCTAGAAAGTTTTTTTCGTGAAGAATAATCGTCTAAATCAAATTCCTTCCAAAAAAAACCAGGCATGTATTGTTTTATTTTCTCAAAAATTGCATAGAACTGTTCTTTTTTGCGCCAATTAACCTTCATTGACTCTTTCTCGGCGTAAGTGACAGATACAAGAACTGCAGAAGTAGCAGTTCCCTTACCTATAGCACTAATGTGCCGACCATCGCAAAAAGCATCCAGTGTTGTTGACTTCCCTGATTGGAAATCACCCATTATAAGAACATTATATTTCCCATTTTTGCAATTATCATAAACCTGTTGTATTCTATCCAAATGATTATTACAGTCGACAATAGAACTATACATTGGTGGATGGTCTGTTTCTGAAAACATGTTTAATGATAATTCTTCATCAATCATTTTTGTAAGGGCTTCCTTTGCCATATCATAGTTTATAACACGGCTGTTGGAAAAAGAAGGCACATCTGCTATTTTCGTGTTTTCACAGATTAAATTCTTTTGGAAAACATGAATATCCTCTAACAATTTTCTCCTCTTCTCTGATAATATCGTATTCTCATTACAGGAGGCAATTAGACTCTCGTCCGTAGACAAGTTATCTCTTATTGAGCTGGCCATCTCCAATTGTTCTCTAACAGAAAAATTGTTAAGGCTTTCTTTCAATATTTCAAAACTCTCAATGGCAGCATTGAGTTTTTCTTCTGGGGTAAGTTTCTCGTTATTTGGCATAATAGTAAGATTTTATTTGTTTAAGACCAATATTGTATCTTATTTCTAACTACGCTAATCAAATCTTTAGATATAGGTAGAGCAGCGTTTTTCTTTGCAATTGCAATCATCGACCTAATCAAATCGACATCATATTTTTGCAAAAGTTCAACTCTTAATGTTGATATAGAATCAAACTTTTCGCCTGTTCTACTTTCGTATAGGTGAACAAACGAATTCCTTATAATAGGTTCAGCTTCGTCAGAAGAGTCAAGAAGAAGAGACAGATCGTTAAGAAACTTAATATTGTTTTCAGGTAAATTGCATTGATTTATTAAAGCAACATCACCAACCAATGACTTTCCCGGAAGATTACCTATTGCGTCGGTTACTTCCCCAAGGACTAATGTGTTATAAAGTCCAAGGTAAGCATCTTTAAAGGAGCTTCTTGTTGAACCGTCAAGAATAATTGACTTGTTCAAGATAAGAGAAGGAAGCAAAGGTGGCAGATGGTAAGACTCCCAATAATAAACGTCTATAGCTTGTGCAGTGGCACAAATCATAGGAGGTATGAGTTTATGAATAAGCTCGTCAATTTGTTCTGTGGAATACTTAACAGGTATCGAAGAGAACCGGACTCCTGTTGGTAATTGACATGACACTTCAGAGCCAATTCCCCACATGTTAAGTTTGGCAACAATTGTGTATTCTCCGTCTTCTCCTCTTTCAAAATAAGGAGTAACAGCAATAGTTGGTGTGGCGATAGTGGATTTTATGTTATCTATATCCTCGTCACAATAAGAAAGTCGTTCATTCCAAGTGTTAGAAAAAAAGCACATGGTATGTAAACTGTCCTTGTTCCAATAAGAAGCTATTAAATTGCACAAAAATTTATCGATATAAGGCACAACCTCTTTATTGAATATCTTATCATTACTGTTTGTGAGTATACAAAAAACCTCCTGTCTTGAATGACTTAAATCAGTGCCACTAATTGGAATAACAGAGCGGTTAATAATATATGGGCTTATATTAAGCGGATAATGAGAGCTAAGATTAGCATTATGTGCCATCTTATCAAATGAAGACAGGAACTCCTGTTCTATAGTTTTCAGTTTTTCTTTATGTGATTCTTCTTCTATTTTATATTGATACTCACAAGATCTTTGGAATTTTTGGTAATCTCTTTCCAATGACCTCTTTTGTGCATCCGCTTTCGCTTTCTGCTGCAATTTCTTTATCTCCTCGAGATTCTCTTTGTTGCAAAATTGATTAATAAGTGATACACAAATCTGCACACCCATCGTTATGAGAGTTCCTGTTGCTATCATAGTATTACGAATTTAATTTTTCAATAGCTTTTGATAAGATTTCCTCGACACGTTGTTGGAAGTTTGTGCTGTAGGCGAAATTTGCACCGACTTCTATCGTGGCAATTTTTGTATCACCCTGACAAGCTCTGAGTAGAGATTTGTATTCTGACAAGGCAAAATTAATAATCTGAGGATAAGTTGACGAGATGGATCTCAAATGCGCATATTCTGGGAAAGCTGGACACTTGCCGCTTTCAATCAGAGAATAAGAGTCATTTATTACCGAAGCAATCGCAATATATGACATTTTTATTTCTCCCAATTTTTTTTTCAAGTAATCTTCATCTATACTTATCCGATAGGAATCATAGTCTAAAGAATAAACTTCTTTTTGAAGAGGAAAAAGAGAATCTTGATTCCACATACCAACTGACAAAATGTATTTTCCATGACGGACATCTACCGTTGGCATAATGACAACTGTAGGAAAAGTGCTCATCATAGAATATATATATGCCAATGCGGCACCTCCATACACATTAATCTTATCTTTGAATCTGTACACATTGGATTCCTTAATACCCAAACTATTAAGAATGGGTTTAATATCATCAACAAGCGAGGAATACGAAAGCGATAAAGGGTCTTTGGCTTCACCTTTGGAGTGCTTTCCCACGACAATGTTAAAGGGCATGACCCCATTAAATTCCTTTTTGCGCTTATCATTGATGGCCTCTATAGCTATTTGGAGAGGCCAATCTTTAAAAAACATTTGCAAGTCAGACTTATGTAGGTCATTTTCAAGTTTCTTCGAATTTTCTGTTTGAGAAAATTCACGTTGTTTTCTTCTTAACCAAAACTTAAAAGCCCATTCTTCTGCTTCTTTCTGATCCTCGTAGACTTCTTTCTGACGTTGTAGTTCTTTTTGGAATGCTTCATCTGCGAGAGCATTTTGCATTGAGTTACTACGGTTCCTCCAACCATTATACAATGACAAAATTGAACTTGTCATAAAAAATGAACTGCAACCCTCAAATATGGAAGCATGTTCCTCTGCTCCTATGCTTTTGTTATTCATAGCCGGAATCCTTTAATATGCCTCTTCTGGTTCATCTTCTTCATTCTCGTATGTAGATATGGCAGTTCCTTCTCCCAATTCTTCACTATCGTCATCTGGAACTATTGAAGTCAGAGATTCTTCTTCATTTATATCACTGCCAATAATCTCCTCGTTTTGACTTTCTTCATCTGCATCAATAGTAAAGCCTGTTTGAACGTTATCTTGTGTAATACTTTCAGATTCATAATCATGGGTATGTACCATTTCAGGCATATCAATTCCCTCTGCAGCTATTTGCTTAGAAAGATTGTCGTATGAAGGGCAGAATTCTTTATATTCTTTAAAATACTCTTCGGATAGATGGAATTGGTTGGTTAATCCTTCTGGCATTTTTGCCATAGAGGGAGAGTATGTCGTTGCGATATTTGACGGTTCTATTTGGTGTGTATGATAGTTATACTGGAATGGAGCCGGAATATTTGTAGAAATCATTTGGCAATGACCATCAGCCCAAGCATTATAGAAATCTTTAAAGTTGTATTCTATACACACATCACCGGTACCTGAGTCAATCAGTGTAACTTTAATGTCGGAAGGATCTTTGGGGTTGACATTTACGCCTGCAACCACAAGAGCGTGATTAGCACCTTCTAAGCCTAAGAAATCCTGAATTTTGTCGTTTGCTTTATTTACAACTTGCCCATAGAGTTTCTTAAATAAGTTAGGCTCATTTTTAATCCATAATTCATTTGCATCCACACTGACAATAACTCTATGGCCAGCCCTCAATTCTGATATAATGTCATGAATAGTGGCATCTTCTGTACGTGTAGTAGGTATTCCGCAAGCGTCCAAAATGTTACCTATCGCGTTCTTATCAGTGCCACCATATACGGGGTCAGGATTAAACCATCCTTGTTGTGTAGCATACTCAACGAGTTCGTCTTGTGTATGGTAAATGCCATAGTCTCGAAGGATTATCTCTTGACTTCTGATGGCACACGTTGGCTGATTGCCCTGCCAAATGTTAGGGTCAAATTTATCCAACTCATTGTTAGGCTCATAGCCGTAGTTCTTCTTGCTACTCATATTGTCTGATTTTAATTTATTGAAATCTTCCTTTATTATTGAAGGTATGCCAAATTCCCAGAAACCCATGTCGCCAGAATATATATCCCAGTCTATTTTGCCTTCCGATGTATTTTGCATACTTTCAATATCATTATTTATATCGTTAACAGAGTCTATTAGTTGGCTTAATCTATCATCGCTATTAATAAAATTTTTCACACTCTGTAGTTCGGTTTCAATAAGTGAGCCTTCAATATAAGCTCCTACGGTTTCTTCACTTATTGGAAGATCTTGAATATCTTCAATCAAGCTAAGTATCTCGTTCAAGTCTTTCATACCAGGCCCTCCTTTCTTAGTGCTGCGACAAACTGCGCTTTAGCGAGTTTATGCTTATTATAGTAATTTGGCATAGTCATTGACATTAGTGCAGCCGTTTCTTCATTGCTTCGGCCACAGACATAGCGATGTTCTATCAACGTGCGGTAACGTTGATTGGGCATAAGTGCTATGACGGTTTTGAGGTCTAACATATTGAGAGAACTGATATCAAAACCTAAGGAGTGCTCAATGCGGTTAAAAATATCACTATCACCAACATTTTCTCCCACAAGGTCGAGTTTTTTCACATAAAGGTGGTGACAATAATTTTCTGATACAATTTTCAGCCACTCAGTTAGTGTGCAACGGAATTGAAAAGCTGCAAGTTTGCAGATGCCAGTTTTTTTGCCAGGTGCCATGATGTACACATAGATTTCTGTGGCCAATTCTTCCCAACGTTCACAGTCGGTATAATATCGGTCGAAGATGGCTCTGAACAGTGGACGGCATTGCTTAAAAAGGTAATCGAAAGTTACCTCGCTATCTTTGTGAAGGATTGCCCGCGCAATCTCTTCATCTTTCATATTGAGTGTTTTGGGAGGTTTATCCATAAGCCAGCCATGTCAGAATTCAAGTTTGGGTAAAGAGTTCACAATATCCACCGTCTGGCAACTGATGTTGATGACGGAGAGGAGGAGGGAAAGAATGTAACGAGGGTCGTGGTGCTCACGGCTCCAGTCGTTGGGGTCATTCTTTATGAGGGATTTCTTATCGACCGTGACTGCGTAACGCTCCATCAGCCTGTAGCCAAAGACTTGTATAATAAAATGCCCGAATAACTCTGAGCATTCCTTGTTGAAGAAATACTCTATCAGCCGCCTGTCTTTGTTCAATATGCCATCGACAAGTACCTGGTCGTCGTAGGGGTCGTAGTCCATTTACATTGTCTCCATTTGGTCATCAATACCGAAAAATGTGCGCAGAACGTATCCACGCGCCACCAAGGTTTACCACAACCTAAACAAGCCATAGAAACGTCTGCGCACTTGTGACGCGACGCTCATGCTTGTTTTTATTTTGGCCCATTACTATTCGAGGTGGTAATTCGGTGGCGTAAGAGCCAATAACTGTTGAAAACTCTTTCGAGAAATCGGGTGTAAAGTTACTAAAAAGTTTTTATTTCCCCTCCAGTTTTAACAAAAAAAAGGCATTTCCGGGGTGAAATACTTCGCAAAAGGCTCTATTGGTTGTATATTCTTCAACTTTGGTAGTAATCTTTGTGTTCACAATCCAAAATCCAATTTGAAACGACTCCTTTCGTCTTTTTATAAGAATATTTGCCTCAAATTATCTTTTTTCAGGCATAAGCAGCTTAAATATGAAAAAAATGTGTAACTTTGCAAACTGTTTGGGGGAGAAATCCCAGACAAGATGCATTAGCTATTGTTTCGCATTTAACCAAGAGCCTCGGAAACTCAATTTGGAAATAAAGACGGAATGATTCCTATGCAAGGTTGGCCGTGCTGGCTCACCTCGACTGTTGCTTAGCTATGCGACACACTTTGGCGTGGCGCATTCTTATTTAACAGTCAGAGGTTTCCATCCGAGGCCGCCTCTAAGTTAAATGCGGTAAGAGTGGCCACGCCATTCTTTATGCCGCATAGAAAAGTAACTTAAAGACTGTTGAACAAATAAGAAATGATTATGAAAAAGCTATTCTCATGCCTGTTGATGCTCTGTACTGCGGCATCAACCACTTTTGCCCAAGAAGAGACGGTTCCAGAGACTACGATGGTAGAAATTGGTGAGTTTAAGGCCAGTGACAAAATGTTTAATGCACAAGCCTACATCAGTAAAGACACGTCTTTAGTCTATCTTTATCGTATGCCGGCAACTCATGCCTATCCTGCAAACTTTTACAATGATTATTGCCCTCAAATTTCTATAGCTTGTACACCAACAATGAAGGAAGAGCTTCAAAAGATAGCAGCAAAATACAAGGAGTGGGCTACTACAGCTAAAGACAATAATGTAGGTAAGATGCAGAAAGTAATAGAACTGGAGTTTCCTGTAGTGCATCTATCGCTGCATAAAAATGCCAAGGGGTATCCTAAATACATCGAGTTCAAAAATCACAAGTTCACTTTTAGCATTTATGATTCCCAAAAAGCTCCGTCAATCTTCTGTAACGAGACATTCAAAGATGATTTGACTGGAATACCTGTCTCTACAGGACTTGCATTCCGTACCCCAGAAGAGTTTGAAGCTTTCGTGGAGTTCCTGGATCCAGAGAAAGTTAAGCAAAGAATCAGAGACGGTAAGACTACACTGTTCCCACAAGATCCACAGGAAGGTTCTCATTCCACCTCACCTCAGACTTTACCACAATCAAAGACGGAGCAATCAACAACAACTTCAATGAAAGTAGACAAGGGAAGTGTTGCTCGCGGTGCTTTGAACAGATGGAAAAGTTCTGCTCGACGCGTCTCTAATATAAAGAGGTAGTGCTATCATATTTACCATAAAGGCCAACAAAAAGCTGTTCTTACAATAAACAGGTAAACGGGTATTCTGTAGAGATGTCTCTACACGATACCCTATTTCATGATTACTCACCTTTTTGTATTTCAACCTTTACGATGACTGGTTTACCACAGTGGGGACAAGTATAAGTCGCAGGACGCGTTCCTACCTCATCACGGAAGAAGTCTCCTACATTGCAGCCAATAACGGACGCAATTCGCTGTAGGGTATTGACCGTGGGATTACGACTCAGATTTTGAGAAAGAGTGACACGTGTAATACCCATTTCAGCTGCAACTCGTTCTATCGTCCAACCCTTTTCCTTAATAATTGACTTTACATCCATAAACGTATGATTATATTAAGCGTTTGCAAATATAATAAATGTATCTCAAATGCAATAATAAACACATACATTATTAAATTCTTTTAATAGTTAAGTCATACATTTTGATTTTAGTTAAGTATTACTAAAATCATACATTTTACTTTAAATTTCTTTGACGGTATGATTAAAATCAACTATCTTTGCAGTGTAAAACATAAAGAACATAGAATATGGAATACAGAGAATTAAAAACATTTGAATTAGAAAGGGCAAAAGGTCAATTTCCTTCTCGTACAACAGAAGAGAATATGGCATATTGGTTTTTCCCTGCGTGTATGAGAGATAATATGAAAAGGAACTATCCCATAGCATTTGTGGGGGAGGAAACTGCTTATTATCCTGATTTTGTACTCTTTAAAGAACGCATTATCATTGAAATTGATGGTGGCTATCACAACGGAAAAAGGCAGATAGAACGTGATGACGTAAAAGACCAAATATTTAACAGATATGACTTTGATGTCATTCGAATCCAGAATGAAGATACGAATGTCAATGTAGCTTTTTGGGAGCGGCTGATAGAGAAGATGTCGGTTATAAAACTCGATGAAAACAGAAAAACTCTTCCATTCTTCATAAGAGAGTTAAAGGCTATGCGTGAAAGAGAAATCCGCCTGTGGACTTCATTGGATTATATTCCAGAAATGAGTCTTGTTAATACGCATAGACATAAAAAAATAAGAAACTTGTACGAATACTTGTCTTGATAGAATGGAAGTATTCTATCTGGTAATCATGCTTGGATAAAGGATTACGCTTGGTCCATGACCATCATCAAACCATGTGACAATTATCGTGAACAAAAAGCTACCAAAACATAGAGAACTGCGTTTTCCCCAGCGTTTTATTCCTTCTCTTCTACAAAACTAAGGAAAGATTTGCCCATTTGAAGTTTTCTTTGTACCTTTGCAACTGAATGCTGAAGGGTTGAAGCCGGGCCAGCATTCCGCCCAGATACTGATGGTGAAGGCGTTAAAAGGTTTCGAGTTGTTCGGGAATGACAACCACGAGTAGTAAGGAGCGATGTTTCTCCAGTTTCCACCAATATTCAAGGGAGTGCCTTTATGGATGGCGGCTCACTCTCAAAGGAAACACGTTCCGACAGGCCGAACAGGGACTGCAACTTGAAACAAAAAAATGAAAAAGTTACAAAATCTAATGATGTTGGCCCTGATGGGCTTTGTGTGTATGACGACTTTCACAGCCTGTGGAGGTGATTATGACGACAACACTCCTGGTACTGAGACTGGAAACCTTACCGTCGGCACCCACCGTATTGATGTCAGTTTCGAGGGGAACACTTCCGGCTGGACTGCAACAGTCGCATTCTCTGCTGTGAAGGCATCGGCTACAGGAATGGGTGCCAAGCTCTTCGAAGGAGGTCAGGAACTGACAACCGAAGGTGGATCCTGGATAGACAATAAGTTCAGGAACTATTCGGTTTCTACTGATGACAAGTGCCAGAGCCTACTGGTCGTAGTCTATTGTAGGAGGAACGCCCATGCCACTGCTGAGCCTATTACAGTACACCTGAAAGGCTTTATTGATGGTAAGCAGCAGAAAGAGCAGTCCATCATTGCAGACGGTTCCCATGCCACAAGAACCATCTTCTTCTATAGCGAGATTTCGGAAGCTGACAGAATACAGGACTTAGATTACTAACAGCTATGAAGAAGAGAACTAAGACCCAAAACAACGCACAGGAATTGTTCACACTGATGACCGACATGGAACTGTGGAACTTCCTCGTGCGAGGCATGAAGAAATCGCACAAGGTTTCACGAGTACAAGCCTTTGCTGATCTTCTCGACCGACAGCGTATCGCTCTTCTCGAGAAACAGGATGATGACAACCTCAAAGGCTCCATTCAGGATATGGCAGCGACATGGGGATGGAGTCGAAAAACCGTTTCACGGTTCCTTGACAACTTGGAGCGGTTCGGCGTACTCACCATCAGCAGAGATGGAAGTCAGAAAACTTTCCGTCTGACCTATGGGACAAAGAGCAATCCTAATAGCTCATTGAAGAAGATGGTTACTTTGGAGAGGATGGCGGCACAGTGTGACGACAACGGCGTTAGAGCTGCAGCAGTCAGAGAGTGTGCCATGCGAATATCAAGTCGAGTGTAACATGCCGAAAGAGTTAGACTACTATGCCCTGTACCTCCGAAAGTATCTCACAGATACGATGGACGAACGCAAGGATGATGAAGACTTCATCGACGCGAGGGCTGAACTGGCCGCACAGGAATATGAGGATGTACGCCGGAGTGGTGCAACAGTTGATGTGGCCCAGGAGTCAGCCATGGCGATACTAACATCAGGACTGTAATCATCTTTCGAGCTGCTGTCGAGCTTGGGGATTGCTTCGCAGTCCGGCAGCGGCTCTTTATATTCTCTTTCTATTTCCCTTTCCTTTGACAGGCTTCATGAACAGGTTGCGTGGGTTCTTAAGCCAGTCATCATCCTTCTTTTTCTGCAAGCTGTTATTGCCACCTCCACCGCCACATGACGGTATATTGCCTGCATTGTTACCAAGGACTACATTGAACATTGTTGCCATGGAGTCATTGAATGCTGCAGCAATCTCACTGAGGACGGCCAGAGTCTCGCCAATGGCTTTAGAGTCCTCGAACTCCGCAGGCTTATCGACAAAGACGTCCCTAATATCCATGAAGGAGTGTCTCCAGAAGTTGTCAGCTTCCTGAGATCCGAACTTTCGGATGAACAGCTCCTTGTCAGTCTCACCAGGCAGACGGTCTTTCTCGCTGAACTTATGGCCGCAGTTATTATCCCAGTCTTTATCGGGATAGTCAATCCTGCCAAATACCTTACCGAAGCTGGTTCTCACATTTGACAGCTTCATTCCATACGGCAGCTTTCCGTTGGCTATGCACTGCTGCTTGTATTCTTCACGCTTCGCAAGGTAGAACTCCTGCGAGAAGTAATGCAATGCGAGAGCACGGGCGGCTTCGGTCTTGTCTGGTTCCTGCTGATACCAGGCATTATGACTTGCTGACAGTGATTTCTCCACACTCTTCCCGGCAACAGTAGCAGTGATATAGTTCTTATCGTCCTTTGTAGTTACCTTTGCCGTAAAGCCAGTGAAGGAGATAGACCTGATTTTCGGGACCACTGGCTTTACTGCAGGCTTCGGCTTGATTGCTTGAACTGTTGTTTGTTCCTTGGATTGTTGCCTGCATCGACATTCCGCTGCCGCCAAAGCAAACTTGTATGCTTCTACTGCCTCTGACTCATTTTCAGTCTCTTTCGCATGTTGTAAAGAATCGAGGGACATCTGAATATATTCCTGTTCTGTTTTTGACAGGAATGCATCTTCACTTACATTCATGTGAGGTATCTGTACACCGAGTTTCTTCAATTCCTTCTTCATATAGTCAACGACATTGAATGCATTCAAACCCTCTGGAATTGATACTACAGACTTAGATTTTTCTGCAAGATGTGTCTGGCTATTCTGCGTCTTATTGGTAGCTGTTTCTTTCTGTCTCTTGTCATCTATGTATGCGCCATAGGCATGCTTCGCTGCCATCTCAGCATTCATTTCCCACCTCCAGTTACCATTAGTACGTTGTATCTCTGCAAGCGAAATGAGTTCTATCGCTTTTTGACAATTTTCTTCTGCGGTGAGTGACATGACTTCCGAGCTAAAGAAACTGGGCTCTCGCCATGAAAGATTAAACTCTTTAAGTTTCTCCTGTACGACATTATAGACATTAGACGGCGTAATGTTATCACGTTTGGATGTACGCTCATCCCTGTATTCTTGACTTACCTCTGCAGCCAGGTCTTCAGGGATTATTTCCTCCATCATATTCTTGCCATTCAGCAGGGCAGAAAGTTTCATCACTGAGGAACCATTATAAATAAAACCCTTAGAATTGTCTATTACACTGTAGCCTCTCACTTTACCATCATCTCCCTTATGGAACATGATTTCGAGTCCGGCAGTTCTTTTCAGATCAATGAGGAACTGCTTGAACTGAGCCTTTTTCAGCTCCGATATATCAAGGCCACTACTTCCCTGAAATATTGTCTTTTTGACGGAAGCCTTGTCGGGACTCTTGGTATGGGACTTTCCTCTCTTAGTCTTGGTCGTTTCAGGAAGATCGACTATATAAGCAAGAGACTTATCCCGATATTTACTAATTATTGCCCTTACTTGTCTGAGCCTTTCCAACTGTTCTGTTTTGTCCGTCTTATTTCTGATTTTGTTTTCCTCTGCCTTAGTCTCTATTTCTGCAAGACTGACAGTGCCGACATTATGACAAGCTCTGAATATCTCCAGATTATCATTTTCCTCATCGGCATGAAAGTGATAACCGTTAGCCCGAAGGATATGCTGGAACTGTTCACGGGAAGTATAGTTGTAATTGAGCATCTTGTCCAATTGTTTGTCGTGCTCTATACCGCGAAGTTGATCAAGGATTCTTCTGGCCTTGACACCTTCCCATGAGTTGTTAATCCACTTTCCCGTGCTTCTGTCAACCCTCACTGTTGCCGCATGGAAATGAAAGTGGTCTGTATCATTATGTGCCCAGATGGCCTGTGGCTGATCTTTGTAGCCCAGACTGTCAAGTGTATCTTTAAAATTGTTCAAAAGGATAGCCTTTTCTTCTTCCGATGGGATACCTGGATAAGAAACCATAATGTGTAGCTGTGGATGCTGCACCCTGTCATTTCGGTCTGCAATCTTCTGTAGATACTTTTTCAAGGTATCTGCAGCATGGAAGTTATACTGTTCCAGTGAGCCGAAGTTTCTCAAAGCGACACATTCAGCGACACCTTCTGCCACCTTATTCTCATTGTAGTCAACGGCTGCAAAACCTGTAGCCGTGGCACCAAGTATCTTAATTACGCATGGTTCTTCCATAACTATATAAATTAAATAAGTAAGCGGTTCATTATTTCATTTTCTTTATCCATAGAGGTTAAGACTGCGACCTTGGCAGGTTCAATACTTGGTTCCAACCTGTCGGTAAGTTCCATCAGTTTTGTAAGAGCATCGTTAACCTCATAATAAAAGCTATTTATCTTAGTGATTTGAGAACCCGCATCAATATTGTCTTCTGCTGCTTTTAGCATCAGATAATTAATATTATGAGCGATTTGATTTATGTTGTTACCGATGGCATTCAACTCCTTGACCATCTTCGTCAAAATATAAAGCCCTTCCTGTAGTGGTTTTCTGTTCTCGCTAATAGCTTTAATGAGTGGTCCTGCTTCTTTCAAGTTCACTGGTTTGTTGTCGTAGAAATGTTTGATGGCATAACGAATTATTTCTGAATCCGTAGCCTTTTCCCTTCCACCAAACCCACCATTGGACGTTATCTTCTTCAATGCGGAATTGGTTTCTTCATCAAAACGTAGATTCTTTGGTATGTCCTTTCCTCTAACAATGCTGAACTCATCTGGCATCTCAACATCCTTATTCCATCGGTAGATGATTTTACGATCTGCTCGTTCCACGATCTCACCTCCTTCGGCACAAACCTTAGCAAGAACTATTTCAAGACTCTCCGTCCGAAAGGTAACGGAATCCACAAATGTTATATCCTTCTTTTTCATTCTTCGGGTCAATTTGTAGTGGAGCAAAGCAGACAGAACATATGCCGACTCATAAAATGCCCGCCAGACAGAACCTTTATTAATAAGGTATAGATGGTGATGTTTAGTCCAAGCCTTCTGTTGACTGACTATTATCTTTGATTCATTGATTGAGTTGCTCTCTTTATTCATATCACTTCTTTTTCCGACAAAGTTACTACGGGAGTTCGAGAAATGAAGTCTTGAAAAATTTTAATTCATATATTAACAATTTTAAGACCACCACGGTCTGGAAAATGGCTTAAAGCGGAGCAAGAAGTAGCCCGACTTGTCGGAGCTGCACCCCTCGAAAGAGGGCGAGAAAGGGAGGAGGAATACGAATTGGTACGGAGTAGCCAATTTTGTATGTACACCTACCACTTCTCGCCTATCTTACTGATTTTCAAATCCTGCCATCGGTTTACGATGCAGTAAAAAAAACACGGATATTCAGATGAAGATGTTGATGCAAATGAGGGGAACGAATTTGGTGCAAGAACATCATATATTCATGCTGCAACTTTCACAGAGTTGTTGCTGCATTTTTGAGTATTGCTTTGCTGCAGAATGTTCGACGTCATGTGCTGCAAGTTCAATCATGTGGATGTATCTTATTTTTTGTCAGAGTTGCTACACATGAGAGGAAATAATATGATGCCTGGATATCGCAAATATGTCACAGCAACCACTAAGGCTTTTGCTATATATTATAGAGTTTTGCTGCTAAACTGCCATCGGATATGTGTTAAAAGTTTCATTGCCCAATGATGCTTATTTCAGAATTAGGGCAGTCGAAAAATTGTTAATATATGAATTAAAATTTTTAATGAGGTACGTTGCAAAAATATAGTGGTATCTTTGCCGCGAATTTTAATAAGTTACAATATGGACAAAAAAACAAAGACTGCGGTAAGAATACCGTGTAATGCAATGGTGAAGAATTACACTATTGCTACCCTTCAACGCCTGGGTCTCGATGCAGCTCCCGGCAAAGTGTATAACAAACTCGTATCGGACGAGGGTGTGGTTCCCAGAAGTAACAAGGAGGTCAATGACCTGGTTGATCTGCTACAGAAGAAGATCCCCTTGTTTCTCCCGCCTGTACCTCCCACTGCTGCAGAGATTAAACGATACAGGGAGTTTAATCAGAAATGGATTGATAAAATCCAGAAGATGAAGCAGAGTCAGTTCACACCAGTTTACTTGCGCGATGAGGTTAATAAGGTGCTGGAGCGCAAAAAATATCCACAACGCTGCAAGCGTATCCATTTGGTCTGGTTTCTCTCGCTGAAAGGTGAGAAGCATATGATACCAGAGAAGATTGCAGATGCAATTATCGAGTATGACGGCACAGACTGGGATAACATGCTGCCCTTAAAGAATGATACTGCTTACCATGTACGCCTGGCTACTGATACCGATGAAGAAAGGGAAAAGTTCCTTAATACTATAGAGTTCATCTATACATTATCTTCACAGTCTGCTGATCCCACCTTTATTGAGAGGCTGCAAAACGATCTGGATGTATTGTCAGAGATTGACGAATGGAAAGCCAACCTTACGTCTTACAAATACGCTGAACGGTACAAAGAATTGGTCAGTAGATTACAGACGGCACCAGGCATTTCGCAAAAGAAAAGAGCTGTGAAAAAGGGGATAAAGTCTGCTCTACTAAAGCAGGAGAATACTACAGCGGAAAACATAGCCAGTATTGAAGAGGCCATGAAAGAATCTGCTGCATCGGCAGAACAGGTACTGCTGCAGCAACAGCAGCCCGGTAGTGAGAACAAAGAAGAGGTACAACGTACAGTTGAAACAGAAGATTCAGAGCGGGAGGGTGAAGAGCCTAACGAAGAGCCAGAGATCTTGTCATCCAGTGGCATGGATGATAACAAGCAGACACTACCAATCCCTCAGCCTATCATTCAGCAGCAGCGGTTGTGCCCTTTCCATAACCGACCTCTCACTCGCCGTCTAAACAAAGCAAAGGGTGTGTATTTCTGGGGATGCTCTGAAAAGGAGAATGGAATTTATTGTAATTACACTGAACCCGATTAAAAGGTTGCAACTACAGGAAAGTAGCTCTGGATGACATCCCTGATGTTGGATTGGCATTTATAAGACATTCCATATAGGTGCTATATGGTAGGTAGTAATATATAAAATTCCTTTCCAGAAGAACAAAGTCAGCAGGAAGATGCTTATGGTGCTTCCTCCTGCTGATTCTTTCGGTTTATGTACTATGGAATCTTACTCTGCCTGAATCACTTCAGCCCGTTCTGGTAGTTTGCCATAGCATCAACCACTGTTTCGTCAAGGAGCTTGGCATACACCTGTTCCGTGATTCGTGTGGAAGAATGGCCGCAGATCTTAGAAACGATTCTCATGTCTGTTCCACCGTTTAAGAGCAATGTTGCACCGGTATGCCTGGCCCAGTGACTGCTTACGGGCTTATCGATACCCGCAGCCTGAGCAACAACCTTCAGATACTCGTTGTACTTGACATTGCTGATGACAGGCAACTCGTTCTTATACTTTTTCAAGATGGCGAGTGCTGGCGGTAATAGAGGTATAGTGAATGGTTGGTCTGTCTTGGCTCTCTTGCCCATATACACCTTCATATTCTTTACCTCTTGTATTTTTGTGGCATCAAAATCTTTGAGGTCAGTATATGACAGACAAGTGTAGGTTTGGAACACAAATACGTCGCGTACTTTGCGTAAGCTCTCTGATGGTAGGGGAGTGTTTTTGACACGTTCAAACTCTTCTGGCGAAAGATATTTACCGATACCACCCTTGGATTTTTCCTTGTTGATGGGAACCCACTTGTATGGGTTCCGATGGATGTATCCCTCGGAAATGGCATCGATAATGAACGAGTTCAGGAAACGATGATAGTTGTTCCAAATCGAGTAAGGCTTGAATTTCTTCTTAGCAAGATAGTCATTAAGAGCCTTAATGTTAGTGTCCGTGATGTCGTCGAATGAAACGATTTTTCCCCAGGACACAAAGAACTTTAGGAATCGGTCATAACGTTCTTGACTGTCATCAGCCTTGTTCATCTTACGAATCTCAGCCCGGTTAAAGCAGAACTCAATGAAGGTGATGTTGCCCTCCTTCTTACGTTTCAACTTGTCAGGTATGGCATAGATGTCAATGTGACCGTCATCCAACATCTCGAGGATGACCTGACGCACCTCCGTCATCAGCTTCTCCATAGTCTGGTTCAGTTGGAGAGCATCAAGGCGGTTGACGATAGTCCCCTTGTGCCATTGCTTCGGCAGCACCCTGATTCCCGTTGTCATGTACTTCTGTTTGCGCTCGAAAGTGATTCGCAGCTCAACAGCTCCTTCTCTGTTCGTTCCCGCTGTTTTTTTGCGGTTGTAGACGAACTCTAAAAGTGGTGTCTTGTTCATTTTTAACTAAAAGTATTACTTTAAATATTTTGCAGCGGGGGGCGGTAATACGTTCGGTAATACATTTTGTTCTCATGATGTCGGATAACATCTGATGATTACTGATGTCATTTTTGGGAACTCCTTCCCTCTATAATGCTAAGTTTCAGCAGGTTAAAAACGTAAGTGGTTGGAAATCAGACACGAAAAAAGGGAATCCGTAGGGTTCCCTTTTCATTAAATAGCGGAGAGTGAGGCTCCTTTTGCGGAAGGTGAGGGATTCAAACCCCCGATACCCGAAAAGGGTATACCGGATTTCGAGTCCAGCGCGATCGATCACTCTGCCAACCTTCCGAGTAAGCGAGAACAAAAGAGAATAATTTCTCATTTTGTCGAGCGAGAGGAAGGTCAATTGGTATTGAACCTTCTTCGGAAATCGGCTGCAAAGGTAAGTTATTTTTCTGAATAAACCAAATAATCTTTTAGTTTTTTGAAAATATTTGGCTATGTCGGGGATTTTTCGTAACTTTTGCTACGCAGAACATACTCTACACTCGGAAATGAAAAGAAAAGCGAGCTTTTCTTTTGCATTTCTCTCGTTTTTTCGTAACTTTGCAGCCGCTAAGAAAGCTTAGACACATTATTTTAATTAAACAATAGGATAAAGGTAACAATGAAAGCATTTGTTTTTCCCGGTCAGGGAGCACAGTTTGTAGGTATGGGCAAGGACCTGTACGAGACGAACGAGACAGCAAAAGAGTTGTTTGAAAAGGCTAACGAAATTCTTGGATATCGTATTACGGACATCATGTTCGAGGGTACCGACGAGGACCTGAAGCAGACGAAGGTGACGCAGCCGGCAGTTTTCCTGCATTCGGTGATTAGCGCCATTTGCATGGGTGATGCCTTCCAGCCTGAGATGACCGCTGGTCACTCGTTAGGAGAGTTCTCGGCACTGGTGGCTGCCGGTGCATTGTCGTTTGAGGACGGTCTGAAGCTGGTCTATGCCCGTGCCATGGCTATGCAGAAGGCCTGCGAGGCCCAGCCGTCGACGATGGCAGCCATCATTGGTCTGCCCGACGAGAAGGTTGAAGAGGTTTGTGTTGAGGTGAGCAAGATGGGCAAGGGCGTTTGCGTGCCTGCTAACTTTAACAACCCTGGCCAGCTGGTGATTTCCGGTGACATCGAGGCCATCAACGAGGCTTGCGAGCAGCTAAAGGCTGCCGGTGCCAAGCGTGCCCTGCCGCTGAAGGTGGGTGGTGCTTTCCATTCGCCGCTGATGCAGCCTGCCAAGGACGAGCTGCAGGCCGCCATCGAGAAGACTGAGATTAAGGCGCCGAAGTGTCCTGTCTATCAGAATGTTGACGGACTGCCTCATACTGACCCTGCCGAGATTAAGCAGAACCTGATTGCTCAGCTGACGAGCAGTGTGCGCTGGACTCAGAGTGTGCAGCACATGATAGCTGACGGTGCCACTGACTTTACAGAGTGTGGTCCTGGCAAGGCTCTGCGTGGTATGATTTCGAAGATAAACAAAGAAATCCCTGCCCACGGAATCGAAGAAATTAAAGATTAAATATCAAAAATTAAATATTTGACGTGGATAAGGTCATAATCTATCAGGTTTTTACGCGTCTCTTCGGTAATCGGAACACGACGCGGAAGGTGAACGGCTCGTTATTCGACAACGGCTGTGGCAAGATGGCCGATTTCGACGCAAAGACGTTGAAGGAGATTGCCGCCATGGGCGTCAGCCATATCTGGTACACAGGTATCATCCGCCATGCCACGCAGACCAACTATTCGGCCTACGGCATTCCCCGCCAGCATCCCGCCGTGGTGAAGGGTAGGGCAGGATCGCCATACGCCATTACCGACTACTATGACGTAGATCCCGACTTGGCTGTCGACGTCCGCCTGAGGATGCAGGAGTTCGAGGAGCTGGTGGCCCGCAGCCATGAGGCTGGCCTGAAGGTTATCATCGACTTCGTGCCTAACCACGTGGCCCGTCAGTACAAGTCCATCTGTAAGCCGCGCCGCGTTAAAGACCTGGGCGAGACCGACAATGACTTGCACGGCTTTGATCCGCAGAACAACTTCTACTACTGTCCTGGCCAGCGCTTCGCTCCATACTTCGACCTTTACCAAGGCGAGTTGGAACCCTATCTTGAGGAACCTGCCAAGGCCACCGGCAACGACCACTTCGACAATGCCCCCGGCAAGAACGACTGGTATGAGACGGTGAAGCTGAACTATGGCGTAGACTACTATGCCGGTCGCATTCCCCACTTCGAGCCAATACCCGACACGTGGAAGAAGATGACGGACATCCTGCTGTTCTGGGCCAAGAAGGGCATCGACGGTTTCCGCTGCGACATGGCTGAGATGGTGCCTGCCGAGTTTTGGGCTTACGCTACAGCCGTGGTGAAGAAACGCTACAAGCAGCTGGTGTTCATCGGCGAGGTGTACAACCCCTCAGAGTACCGCAGCTATCTGGCTGCCGGCTTCGACTGGCTCTACGACAAGGTGGGTATGTATGACACGATGCGTAACGTCATGTGTGACCACGCACCGGCGTCGGCCATCAGCCAGGCCTGGCAGCAGACCGATGACATCCGCGACCACATGCTCTACTTCCTTGAGAATCACGATGAACAGCGTATAGCCAGCGACTTCTTTGCCGCCGATGCTAAGAAGGGCGTGCCCGCCATGATAGCCTCGCTGCTGATGCAGCAGAATCCCTTCATGCTGTATGCCGGACAGGAGTACGGCGAGCGCGGCATGGACCGCGAGGGCTTTAGTGGCAACGACGGCCGCACCACCATCTTCGACTATTGGAGTATCGACACCCTGTGCCGCGCTGCCCAGAAGAAGTTGACCGACGACGAGCAGCAGCTCTTCGACATCTATAAAAAGGTGATGCTCATCGCCCGTCAGAATCCGGCTGTCACAGACGGCGTGTCGTTCGACCTGATGTATGTGAACGGACATTTGCAAAGGCAGTACGCTTTCCTGCGTAAGGCTGACAAAGACCTGCTCTTGGTGGTAGTGAACTTTGATGACCACGAGGCTATTGTCGATGTCAACCTGCCTGAGCATGCTTTCGACTACTTGCAGATTAAGGAGAAGGCTGTCGTTGCCGTTGACTTGCTGACTAAAGAGCGTCTGGCGATGAGGCTGAAGAAGGACGCCTCGGTGAGGATGGCCCTGCCAGCCTTAGGTGGAAAAGTCTGGAAACTGTAAGATAAAAGAATAAGCCCTCTTGCCGAAGCAAGAGGGCTTTTGTATTAATGAATCTTGAACCTGACGCGGAAGGAGTGTTCGTGTTCGTCCCAGTTGGTGCCAAGCATCTCGAACTGGCCTATCTGGGACGTTGAACGTACATGCTTGCCGATGCAGGGACAGACGTCGTAGTCGCCGATGCGCACCAGACGGATGGTCTCAGAGGCATCGTCTGGCAGACGGTCGAGCACCACACCCTCGGGAATCTCGTCGCGGGTAACGAACTCAAACGTCACGGGCAGATCCTCTTCGATGAGGCGTTGCATCTCACGCTCTATCTCGCGCTCCTCCTGCCGGTTGGGCTTGTGGTCGAGATGGAAACTCATCTTGCTCTTCTTCCGCTCAATGTGCGCATTAAATGAGCGCTCACACCCGAAGAGCCGGATCATCGTCTGGTTCAGCAGGTGCTCCGCCGTATGCGCAGGAGGAAACTCCTCCTTGTTGTGTTCGTTCAGAATATAGTCTTCCATATCACTTCTTCCCTCATCCTTCTTACTTCATCCATCTTACTTCTTATAGGGCAATCTTCATGAACACAGGGAAGTGGTCGGAGTTGGTCATGTCGCCTTTGTAGTAGGTAAGACCCTTGAGAGACTCGTCGTGGAAGATATAGTCGATGCGTACCTTCTTATTTCCGCGGAAGGTGTACATGAAGCCCGAGCCGCACTCCTTGAAACCATCGACCATATTACCCAGCATGGTGTTATAGACGAAGGAGTAGGGCACATCGTTGAAGTCGCCGCATACGATGCAGGGCTTGGTCGATGAGCGCTTCTCGTTAGCCACCGTGATAGCCTGGCCGGAACGGAACATCATGCCCATCATGTAGTTGCCGTAGATGGCACTGAGCAGACGGCTCTTGCTGACGTCGTAGTCTTGTTGTGCTTGCAGTTTTGCGGCCTTGTACAGCGTGCGGTTGATGCCGGTGGTCTGCAGGTGGACGTTGAAGACACGTAACTCCTCGCCCTTGACGTCGATGTCGGCCCACATGGCGCTGTTGTTAGTGTCGTCGAAGAGGATGGTCTTGCTCTCCTTGATGGGATAGCGACTGTAGATGACCATGTCGCCGCGGCCTATCTTCATGTAGGGGAAGTACTCCTTGTAAGTGTCGGAATTCTTCTTGTCACCACTGGTCTCGCTGTACTCCTGCATACAGAGCACATCTACTTTCTGACGGCGCATCTCGGCAAAGATGTCGAGTGCCATGAAGCCTGACGTCTCGCGGCCGAACATAGCCACGTTGTAGCTGGCAATCTTCAGGCCCGTCTTGCCCTCGGCGCTCTTGTCCAAGGAACGGAACTGAATCAGCGTTCCCATATAGGGTATGCAACAAGCTACCGTGATGACGGGGATGAGCACAAACAGCCATCTGCGGCGGATGAGCCAGTAGAAGATTAATAGGATGTTGGCACAGATAAGTAAAGGTAGTGCATATACCAACATGGCGCGGGCCGTGTTGCCTACCGGCGTGACGTCACCGCCAAAGAGTCCCATAAAGGTGAATAAGGAAACGATGATCTGGACCACAAGAAACATGATGGCCACATATTTGTAAACTGCTAACTTGCCCATAATTATTTGTTAGTGTATTTTTCTACCATGTCAATGAGATCTTCCACGCGGAACGGTTTAGCCATGAATTCGTCGCATCCGGCAGCCTTGGCTTCGCGGATATTCTCTTCAAAGGCGTAGGCGCTGAGGGCCACAATGGGTACATCGTGGTTGACCTCCTTGATGATGCGCGTGGCGTCAAGACCGTTCATGTCCGGCATGCGGATGTCCATCAGTACCAGGTCGGGATGCTCGTCCTCACAGAATGTTACAGCCTCGATGCCGTTGACGGCACGCATCAGGCGGTAGCGCTTGGCCAGTACGATACGAACCAGCTCGAAGTTGCTGTCCTCGTCTTCAGCCACAAGAATGAGGGGAGCATTCTTCAGGTCTGTCTTAGTGGTGGAACGAATAGTGCGTGAGTTTGTGGTGGTGCGGCTGTTTTTGACCACGCCGCCGATGGTACCCTCGAAGGGCAGGACGAAACGGAACGTAGAACCTTCGCCCAGTTTCGAAGATACGCTGATGTGGCCCTCCATCTTCTCGATAATGGTTTTGCAGAGCGCCAATCCCAGACCATAGCCGTTCTGGTTTTCAGCATCGCGCGACACGTAGGTCTGGAAGATGTTCTTCTGATCCTCCGGGTCAATGCCTGACCCTGTATCGGTGACAAAGAACTCCACCTCCTGGCCGTCGTTGATCAGGCGGTAACCGTAAGTGATGCTACCGCGGATAGTATGCTTCAGGGAGTTGCTGATAAGGTTTGAGAACACTTGTGTGACGCGGTTCGGGTCGGTGTTGAGCGTTACGTTCATGTTGGGCTTGTTCCAGATAAGCTGCAGCGTATCAGGGCAGCGGAACTTGAAGATGTTCTGTATACCATGGCATAACTCGTTGAGGTCTGTCATGGTCTTCTTGACGGAAATCTCGCCCGCCTCGACGCGTGAAAGGTCAAGGATGTCGTTGATGAGCGCCATCAGGCGCGAGTTGTTACTCTCCACAATCTCCATGTATTTCATGCGTTCGTCAGGAGAGTCCGTTTCGGCCATGATACGTGAGAAACCTTCGATGGCGTTAAGGGGGGTGCGGATTTCATGACTCATGTTTGCGAGGAACAAAGACTTCATCTTACTGGCCTTCTCGGCTTTCCGAGCCTTCTCCTCATATTCCTCCAAACGCTTACGGGCAGAGTCCAGTTCCAACTCTGTCGCGTGTAGTTTCGCATTTGCTTCGGCAATCTTTTGAAGCAGGATTTCGCGTTCGTCTTGAATCATGATAAACCTAAAACATCAAAAATCCCTGCAAAGTTATAATAAAGTTTTGAAATTAGCGAATTTTTTAATAATAATTCACCCTCTTTTTGCTTTTTCCCATGTGCCGCCGCCTTGATGGGTGTACAGATAATGCATACCGCGGAAGACGTTGACATTCATGAACAAGAAATAATAAGGTACGTAGAGCAGTTTGTTCTTCCTGCCTTGACGGTCGAGGAGCCAACCGCAAAGTGCTGCCAGATAGAACAGCAGTTGTAGAATGAGTATAATGGTGTAAGGCAACCCGGCATTCATGATGACCAGGGCGATGTTCAAGGGGATAAGTGCCAGTAGCGCAACGGGGGTGATGCTCCAGCGCAGAACACGGTGGGACACAAACTGGAAGGCTACGACGAAATGGCGAAATGGGTTTGTCATGCCACGCAACCACCACACGCTCTGCAGTCCGCCAGCGGCTATGCGGCGCTTCCGCTTCGACTCTTCATGGATGTCTGCAGAACCATACTCCATGGCATAAGCCTTAGGCGTATAGGCTATTCTGTAACCTTGGTCAACCATCCGCATAGACATGACAAAGTCGTCGAGCAGGGCATTCTCAGGCATAGTACGATAGAGGTGTGTGCGGATGGCGTTTAGTTCGCCGGCAGCGCCCATAGCGGAATAGAGTTCACCGTCGAGACGCTTCAACGTACTCTCATATTTCCAGTAAAGGCCTTCGCCTATGGCAGCACTCTGTCCCTCGTGGCGGGCCGTTACGCGCTTCTCACCAGCCACACAGGCCACCTGTGGGTCTTGGAAGCAGCGGACTATTTCGCGAATGGCTTCAGCATTGACCATCGTGTTGGCGTCCGTCATGACGGTAATGTCGGAGTGAATCATGCTGATGCCGTGGTTCAGTGCTGCCGTCTTTCCCTTACGCTCGGGAGTAAAGATGACTTCCACCTCCGGATAGCGGGCCAGGCGGGCATTGGTGTCGTCGGAAGAACCGTCGGTCACCCAGACAATGCTGAGCTTGTCCGAGGGGTAGTCCAAAGCGTGGATGTTCTCCATCTTCTGGTCTACGATGTCCTGTTCGTTATAGGCGCAGACCATGAAAGTGACAGTAGGTAACGCCTCGTCAGCGGGCAGTTCTGCCGGAGCAGTCTTACCCTTGACGAGGTGCTTGATTTTTACTAACAGCCAAAGCAGCAGACCGTAACCTATATAAGTATAGAATACGATGAATAATAATATCCAAAAGACTATTTTCAGCGCTGCTATCATGGCTGTGAAGGGTTAGGAATTCGTTTCGATTTCTTCCTGCATGTCGATGAATTGGCGGTCCTTGTCGTAGAATTCGTATTGTAGGAAAGCCAGTTTCTGAGAGGGTACGATGCGCAGTCCCATACCGTATTTCATCTGCCATTTCAGTTTCAGGGAAACAAGACCCTGGTTGATGTAGGCAGCAACGTAGGGATGAACGTGCAGCGAGAACTTGCGGATGCCAATCTTGTTGACCAGGCGGTCAATTTTGCTCTCCAATTGGTCTGTAAACAGGATAGACGACTTGATTTTGCCCTTGCCAAAGCAGGTGGGGCAGGTTTCCTCGACATTGACATCCATTGCCGGGCGAACACGCTGACGCGTAATCTGCATCAGACCGAATTTGCTCAGCGGAAGGATGTTGTGGCGCGCTCTGTCTTTCTGCATGTTCTTACACATGCGTTCATAGAGCATCTGGCGGTCTTCGGCGAGGTTCATATCGATGAAGTCAACCACAATGATTCCTCCCATGTCGCGCAGACGAAGCTGGCGGGCCAGTTCGTCGGCAGCGCCGAGGTTGACTTCAAGGGCATTGGCCTCCTGACCGTTTTCTGAGCGAGTGCGATTTCCTGAGTTGACGTCGACGACGTGCATGGCCTCCGTGTGCTGGATGATGAGGTAAGCACCACGTTTGTAGTTCACCGTGCGGCCGAAGCTGGACTTAAGCTGTTTCGTGACATTGAAATTGTCGAAGATGGGCACGTTGCCTTTGTACATCTTCACAATGTCCTGCTTGTCGGGAGCGATGAGTGCCACGTAGTCCTTCACCTGATTGAAAATGTCTTCGTCGTTGACGTAGATGCCGTCGTAGGTGGGGTCGAAAACGTCGCGAAGCAATGCTACGGCACGGCTGGTCTCCTCTAAGCACAACTGGGGAACTTTGGTAGCTTTCTGGGCTTTGGTGATGGTGTCCTCCCAGCGTTTCATGAGAGCTTTCATCTCCTTGTCGAGCTCTGCCACACGCTTGCCTTCGGCAGATGTGCGGACGATAACGCCGAAGTTCTTGGGACGGATGCTCTGAACCAGCTGCTTTAGTCGGGCTCGTTCCTCGCTTTTCTTGATTTTTGAAGAAACGGAAACCTTGTCATTGAATGGCATGAGCACCATGTAGCGGCCAGCAAAACTCAGTTCGCAGGTCAGGCGGGGACCCTTTGTGGAGATGGGCTCCTTGACGACCTGGACCAAGATGTCCTGACCTTGTTTCAAGGTGGTCTGTACGCTGCCGTCCTTAGGAAGGTCTGGCAGTCGCGTAGCCTTGGCAATGGGGTAAAGTTTCTTCCTGTCGCTTTGTACCTGTTTAAGATACTTCTCGTAAGAGCTGAATTGAGTACCTAAGTCAAGATAATGCAAGAACGCATCGCGCTCAGAGCCTACATCGACGAAGCAGGCGTTGAGTCCAGGCATGAGCTTTCGCACACGCCCGAGATAGATGTTGCCGACGGAGTAGCTTGCCTCATCCCGCTTCTCGTTCTGGTATTCCACCAGATCCTTGTCTTCGAGCAGGGCCATGGAAATCTCCTTCGGCTGAACATCAATGATAAGTTCGCTTGTCATTGTCTTTACTATTAACTCTAATAATTACATGCTGAAAGAGCGCACCTCCGAAACATCTCTGTTTCTCTGGTACACTCCTTCCATTACTTTGTGTCAAAGGCTTACTTGCTCTTATGACGATTCTTGCGCAGTCTCTTCTTGCGCTTGTGGGTAGCCATCTTGTGGCCCTTCTTCTTTTTTCCGTTAGGCATAATAAATAAATATTAAGTGTGATTATTGCATTTTTTCAATAAAACTCTTTGCGGGCTTGAATGCCGGAATGTCGTGAGCGTCGATGACCATCGTCGTATTCTTGGAAATATTACGGGCGGTCTTCTGGGCACGGTGCTTGATGGTAAATGTACCAAAACCACGCAAATAAACATTCTCTTTCTGCTCAGCCATGCTGATGCGAATCTCGTTCATAAAGGCCTCTACTGTAGCGGCAACATCCTTCTTGGGGAGGCCTGTTGTTTCAACAATTTTAGTGATAATATCTGCTTTTGTCATTGCTGTATTTTTTATGATTTCTTATTTCGGACTGCAAAGTTACTAATTTTCAGTGGGATATGGAAATTTTCCGAGCACTTTTTTATAAAAAAAATGATTTTCCTTACTTTAGCCGTCTTTTTTTAAGCGTTATTAAGAAGTTGAGTCCCTATAATATAATATAAGGTACGTGCGCGAGGGAAAATGTTCAGGGAAGTGACAGAAAGTAACCTAACTTGTAAATCTTAAAGATCCAGAGTCTTGGATGAGAACCTGTCAAGTTCCTGCGTTCCAACCGTCCGAAGAGTTTGTGCCAAAGACGAATGGGGAAGTGGGGCAGTCGGCTTGTGATGTCAAGCAGTCGGGAGTAGCCTTTCAAATCTTGACGGAAGGTATATAGTGTTCTTGTACTCCGTTCTATTTTGCTCACATAATCTGGATTGGCTTCAAAGTCAGTCATCATGACTGGATTGTCGATATGGGTGATGCTGATGGAATGTTCTTTCAGCTGTTTGCCAAAGAGTACATCCTCATACCCACTCAGCTTAAAACGTTCATCGAATGGACATTTCTTAAACACTTCCCGTTCTATGATGAAATTGGTGGAGCGGAATTCTTTGTATGGCTGTTGCTGCCGCTTATCAGGAGTATGCGCTGACTCTGCCGCTTTCTCATATAAGTATCTTAGGTTATGCTTCAGGCGTGTATCATCGATGATGGAGATACCACCATTAATGACTCCGTTATGTGTGTCAGAAACATAACGCTTCAAATAGTCTGTATCAGGAATTGTTATATCGCAATCAAGGAAAAGTAACCAATGGTAACGGCTAATGGTACTTAAGTAGTTGCGGGTTGCTGCACTACCGGTATTTTGTTCTTTCACGATATAGCGGCAATGGGGAAGTCCGTTTATGGCATCATTCTTACGAATAACCTCTTGATTGGTAGAACAATCGTCGGCAACGATGATTTCGTAGTCGATACCAAGAGCTTCTGCCTGCTTTTGCAGACAGGTGACTAATTCGACACTTACATTATTATAATTAGGAATCAGTATTGAGAGTTCCTTTTTATTCCATTGACTCATAATTCGGGCGCAAAAGTACGCATTTTCCACCATATCTCAATGCCAAAAGCTCCAAAAATAGTTAAAAAAAGTATCGCTGAAGCAAATTCTTCGCTTTTCAGTCTTCACTTTTCACTTCTTTTTTGTACCTTTGCAGCCGCTTTTACGAGATAAGAGCATGAAATTCAAAAATTAAACATTACATAATTAAAGAATTAAACAATGGCAACAAAAATCAGATTGCAGCGCGGCGGACGTAAGAGCTATGCTTTCTACCGCATCGTCATCGCTGACGCTCGTGCACCACGTGATGGTCGTTTTACTGAAAAGATTGGTACTTACAACCCCAACACCAATCCTGCCACAGTAGACTTGAATTTCGAGCGTGCACTGTATTGGGTCGAGTGTGGTGCACAGCCTACCGACACTGTTCGTAACATCCTCAGCCGCGAGGGCGTTTACCTGATGAAGCACCTGAAGGGTGGCGTTAAGAAGGGCGCTTTCGACGAGGCTACAGCCCAGAAGAAGTTCGACGCCTGGAAGGCAGACAAGCAGAAGGGTTTGGAGAAGTTAGCTGCCGACGAGGCTAAGGCCAAGAAGGACGCTGCTGCCAAGGAACTGGCTCAGGAGAAGAAGGTTAATGAGGAGATTGCCAAGAAGGTAGCTGAGAAGAAGGCTGCTGAGGCTGCTGCCAAGGCTGAGGCCGAAGCTGCTGCCGCTGCTGCAGAGGCTCCCGCAGAGGAGGCTCCTGCTGAGGCATAACTTCAGAACGGACAATCAGAAATCGGTAGGGGCGGAGGTTTATCCGTCCCTATTTTGTTTTCATTCACCTAATAGACTCTACTTATTACTTCTTACCTCTAACATCTTACTTCTATTATATGCATATACTCGAGATTCCATCCTTCTTCCCGCCATACGGAGGTCTGTTCTGTTTGGATCAGGCCAAGGCTCTTGTGGCTTTAGGTCATGAGGTGCGTATCTTAAGTAATGTGCAATTAGGTATGACGATAGGACTGAAGGACTTCCTGACATTACCTTACGGACGCTATGTGCACCAGTTGGATGGCATCACCGTCTGTCAGTCTTACCAGCGGGGTATTCCGAAAGTTGTCCAGTACAATGTCCAACGCTGGGTGGGCATCGTCATGTCGATGTTTAGAGATTATGTCTCGAAATACGGCAAGCCAGACATCCTGCATGCCCATTGTGCCAAGTGGGCTGGCTATGCTGCGATGAAGATCAGTCAGGAGTATGGCATTCCGTACGTTATTACCGAACATCTGCCGTTGATGCAGTTGGAAGAAGAATTTGGCAAGGCGCCGAGTTCTGCCTGGCAGATTCCTTTGTTGAAGGAGGCCTATCATCGTGCTGACGTGGTTCTGCCGGTGTCTGAGGAACTGGTTGACGACATCGCCTGCTATTATGGCAAGGACTATCGTTGGCAGTATTTGTCCAATACGATTGATACGGACTTCTATGCCTACCGTCCAAGACCTTCGCGCGAAGGCAGGCCGTTCCGCTTTTGCTGTCTGGCTGACTATAATTATAGAAAGGGCTACGATGTGCTGTTCGATGCTTATGGTCAGTTGCAGCGCCAGGGGTTTGAAATCGAGTTACATGCTGCCGGGCGCTTCACAGATGGCGCTGACTGCCAGAAAGAAATAGCCCGCAGGCAGCTGACAGGTGTAAAGACTTATGGACGAACAGACAAGCAAAAAGTCAGAGACTTGCTTTATCTCTCTGATGCACTTGTGTTGGCCAGCCGTAGCGAAGTTCAGCCTTTGGTGTTGTTGGAGGCTATGTCGACGGGCATCCCTGTCGTTTCTACGGAATGTATTCCCCAATGTCTGCGCATTGAAGGCGGCTGTACCATTGTTCCGATAGATGATGCAGATGCTTTTGCAAAAGCGATGCTGATGACCCTTCAGAATACGCCTGCCAATGCTCGTCAGCTTTCAGAAAAGGTGTACCAGATGGCGTCACCACAGGTTGTCGGCATGCAGCTTGTGACCATTCTCAAGACAATCGTCGCTTCATCGCAACAAACAACAGTCTGACCTTCAACATTATTTGCCACAACCACTCATGGCGCATGACCGTATAAGCCAGTCTGATAGGCATTGTACGGCGAACATGCCATTCCTTTTCACACTTTAAGGTTTCCTGATACAATTCTGGCCGATGGCTTCTGAAGGCATGCATGCTAAGTGCAAAGAGTCGGCGCGAGAAGAAACGGTCAACGTTGCTGCTGTGAATCTGGTATTGCTGAGTCAGGTAGTAACACAGATTCATGATTTTCCGGATGAAGTGGAATTGCCTTTCGTCGTTTGTCGTATTAGAGGCAGACTCCTTGCCGATGCTGTAGTTCATGGTGACGTCAGGCAGATAGGCAAAGTCGCCATGCAGGGCCATCATAAATGCCACCTGGGTGTCTTCCGTCGCCAGTTCTTTGTTGCGGAACAGGTAGGGATATTCCTCATAAGCCTTCAAGAAAATATCCCTTCTGTACAATGACGTGCATAGGTGGTACACATTCATATTGGTCTGTGTGACAATCGGCTCCAGCATTTCGCTTCCCTTAATGATGCCATCTGGAAATGGCGGGGTGGGGCCTGGGGAGATTTGTCTTGTCGTCTCGTTAAACCAGTTCCACCGGGTCAGTACCATAGTCACATTCGGATGCTGTTCCATGACGCAGACTTCCTTTTCCAGTTTCAGCGGGTCTGTCCAGAAGTCATCACCGGCACAATCGGCAATGTACTTGCCCTGAGCCGCCAGAATGCAGTCGAAGTAGTTGTCAACCAAACCTTTGTTCTGCTTGTTGGCTATCAGTCGGATGACGTCTGGGTGCTCATCGGCATAGCGTTGGCAGACGGCCAGTGTACCATCTGTCGAGCAGTCTTCGCCTAAGATGATTTCTATGGGCACGTGACATTGTTGCATCAGTACCGAGTCCAGCGTCCGTGCAATAGTATCTTCCTGGTTGTAAGTGGCAACGATGACAGATATCTTGTCTTCCATTATCTCTCCCTTCGTAACAATGGTAATGTGTTCAGTAAGACGGTACGTCCCAGCCGGGTGTTTGTCATGCGGCGAAACCAGGTGTACTTCTGGGTATAGTCCTTGTCGGGCAGCGGAAACAGGCCTTCCTGGCGCAATTCACCAACACGTTGTTCAAGTTCTTTCTGTGAACGTGTAAGCATAATGGTATTATAAATATAATCCATTGTCAACTGGGCAACTCGGCGCTGTATGGCTAATCTGTCGTTGATTGGCAGCCGATCGGCTAACTTGTTCAGGCCTTTGATAACCTTAATATTATCATTGAGCCGTTGCTGTTTACTTGTACTTTCTTCTTTATGAACTGCCGATGTTGTACGTATTCGGTAGTAGTAAGCTTTGGCATTTGTCGTGTATACGCATTCGGCTCGTAAAAGTAATTGGGGAGTGAACTCTTCGTCCTCGCCATAGCAGATGTTAGGGGTGAATGCCAATTGGCCTCGTGTTGATTGGCGGAACATCATGCAGCATGCAGTTCCTCGGATGTTATGATTACGCAGATGTTCGGTACCGCTGCAAGGTTTTGCGTCGGAATAAGTGGTGTCGTCGGTTGTCTTGTGTGTAAAGTCGAAGATGACGACATCTGCATCCTGATGTTGTCTTACAATATCTAAGCAATGCTCGTAAGGTGAGGTAAAAAGATAGTCGTCACCGTCAACAATTTGGATATACTGTCCCTTGGCCATATTCAATCCCGTATTTCTGGCAATGCTGACCCCTCCGTTCTTCTGCCTAACGTAGATGATATCCTCGCCATAATGCATTAATCCGTTTATCGGACTAATGTCCGAACCGTCGTCAATGACGATGATTTCTCGTTCTTCCGATGAGAGGGAGAGGGATAAGATACTGTCTATACATTCACACAGCATTTGTACAGGCAGGTTGTAATAAGTTATGATAAAACTGACCAAAGGTCTTTGTGGCGTGCTTATAGAGTCTTTCATGCCTGCAAAAGTACATCAAAAATAGTAAATAGCCAAAGAAAAAGAGTGATAATATACAAATTATTATTATCTTTGCATTCTGTTTATGAGAAAATGAATAAAAAGATGATGACTATTGGTGTTGACTATACTGGACGGCTGGGAAATCAGTTGTTTATCTATAGTTATGTACGTAGTTTGATGGAACGGTTGCCTCAATGTGACTATCAGGTTGTTGCAAACTTCAGAAGATCGTATGGCGGTTCTTCGGAAGACGGATTTACCGATTCCCTTAAATATTTCCATGTACAACCATATAGGATTGAGGATGTGAATTTAGAATGGCAATATGGCTCTTTTAAACAACGCATGGTATATTTGGCTTACGAATTGTTGCAACGTATTCCATTGACAAGAGAATGGGATTCGCTACAGCGTTTGCTACGTCACGTTTTGGAACATTTCAATTTCTATTTTTCAGATGGTGATGATGCTGCTCGCCCCATCGGTCATCTGCATAAGGATTCTATTTTTGTGAGAGGCTTCTTTCAGGACAGACGTAACTTTGATGCCATTCGTAGTATTCTGTTGGAGGAATTGTCCCCTGTTTTTCCACCATTAGAATGTAACAAAGAGCTTTACGATGTTGCTGCCCAGCCCAATAGCGTCTGTGTTACTGTGCGTCGTGGAGACTATTTGAGCGCTCAGAATAAAAAGAACTTCTATGTATGCACGCCAGAGTATTTTGAGAAGGCCATCGCATTATTGTGTCAGCATGTGGAGGCACCGACGTTCATATTTTTCTCTGACGACAAGGAATGGGTGAGAGAACACATGTCTGTGCCAGACAGACCATGCTATTATGAGAATGTTGACACTCCTGTATGGGAGTCGCTTCGGTTGATGTATAGCTGTCATCACTTCATCATTTCCAACTCTACTTTCTCATGGTGGGCGCAGTATCTGGGCAGGAGAGCGGACAAACTGGTGATTTGTCCTTCCCGATGGTATGCAAACGAGTGGCGGACTAACTTGATAGACGACTCTTTCATGCTGGTAGATGTCTGATGCTTTCCTGATTGGTAAGTGAAGACACAATATAATGGAGAGATATACGTTATAATAATGCATTAGTCATGAAAACAAGAGACGAGAACTATAGTCGTGTATTAAAAAATATTAGTTTGTTTGGAGGTGTACAGGGTGTCATTCTTATTGTCGGCCTTGTACGCAACAAATTGATAGCTCTTATTTTAGGTGCCGGCGGAATGGGCTTTAATGCATTGTTAACGTCTGTCCAGACATTTGCTTCTCAAGTTACCAATCTGGGAATTTCGTTTGGTGCCGTGCCGCGACTGTCTGAGCTTTATGAGGAAGGCTCAGAGGAGCAGTTGAGCTTCTATATTCAGGTCATTCGTCTTTGGAGCCTCATGGCAGCCTTGTTGGGTATGGCTTTTTGTGTTATTGTCAGTCCGCTGATGAACGACCTGACATTTACCTGGGGAAATCACACGCTGCACTATGCTGCCTTGGCCTTTTCTGTTGCCCTGCTGGCAGTCAGCTTCGGTGAGACAGCCATTCTTAAAGCCACCCGTCGGCTGAGGTCGCTTGCCAACATTCAGGTCGTTACGGTGGTGGTGTCGTTGGTGCTGTCGTTGCCGCTCTACTTTTATCTCCGTCATTCTGGTGTTTTGCCGGCTATCGTGCTGACGACGCTGGTGTCATTGTCTGTCACCATTGCCTATTCCTATCGTTATTATCCGTTGAAGTTGCAGTTCACGCGTCGTCATATCTCTGCTGGTTGGCCGATGATTAGCCTGGGGTTGGCCTATGTGTTGGCAGCAGCTATTGGTAGTGCCGCAGAGCTGATAGTGCGTTCGTTTCTGAATGTGGAAGGGGGCTTGAACAATGTGGGACTATATAACGCGACTTACGTTATCGTATTTACCTATGGCGGAATAGTCTTTTCTGCCTTGGATAGTGACTATTATCCCCGTCTGTCGGGAGTCAGCAAGGATGTCGGGCAGACCAACGAGACCGTCAACAAGCAGATGGAGGTATCGCTACTATTGCTATCGCCCATGTTGGTGTTTCTGTTGATGTTTTTGCCGGTGCTCATTCCTCTTATGCTGAGCCATGAGTTCTTGCCGATGGTCGGAATGGCTCAGGTGGCCGTTTTGGCAATGTATTTTAAGGTGCAAACCATGCCGGTAGCTTATATCTCGCTGGCACGCAGGCGTTCTCGGGCCTATTTGTTTTTAGAGACGTCGTATTTTATCGTTCTTGTTCTGTCTGTCGTTGTCAGTTTTCGCCTTTGGGGACTCTGGGGAACGGGTGTGGCAATCGTTTTCGCCCACATCGTTGAGTATGTCATAGTGATAGGCTTTGCTTATTGGAAGTATGCCTACCGGCTGACGCTGCCCATTGGCTGCTATGCAGGCGTACAACTGGCCATCGGTTTGGCTGCATACGCTGTGTCGCGCTATGCCGAGGGGTGGGTCTATTGGACGGCAGAAGCCGCACTGGTCGTTGCCAGCACGGCTTACTCCGTTTATGTCCTCCACCAGAAGACGCGCCTCTGGGAGGCTCTCCGCAGGAAATTCCTCAAAGCGGATTAATCCGTATTCCCTGAAGAATCAGTCCGTATTCCCTGAAGAATCAGTTGTTTAGAATCTGAAGTCCATTTCGACATCCACGAGGTTGTAGTCGTGCTTGGCCAGGCTACGGTCGTTGATGCGGGCATACTCCAAGTGCATCTCCAGGTTCTTCGTGAAGAAGTAGTTCAAACCTACCTCGTACGACGTCTTGGCGCTGCTCCATTCCTTGGTGCTGCGATAGCACTGGTAGCGGGCCTTAGCGTGCAGCTTCGACTTGATGACGGGGACGATGCCGAAGGCATACCAGCCGTCGGCCTTGTCGCCCTTCGAGTAGTCTATCTCACGAACATTGTTGGCGGCCTTTGCAGCACCCCAGCCCTGGCTATGCAGGTATTCAGCACGGAAGGTAAACTCGTTTAAGTCGTATTCGGCAGACAGGGCATAGCGGTTCTTGGCCATGCTGACTTTCTGGCCAGTTATCGGGTCGAGCATGTCGCCACGGCTACCGGTCCATCCGAAGGCACCGATTCTGACACCCTTGATGGGCATCACCCATACACCGCCGATGATATCCTTGCGGTTGTCCTTGTCTGTCTCGTTCACACCCTCACCGTTATAAACGCCTACCTGATAGTGGAACAAACGGCGTCCGTTGGCGTTGGGGAAGAGGTCACCGGCAACCTGCAAACCGATGTCACGGCCGCCCGATGAGCGCTCACCGGTGCGGTCGCCAAAGCCAGAAAGGTTGTTGATGACGTCAGCATATCCACGCCAGCCCTGCGTGATGGGGTGGGTGGGGTTCTCATAGGTGAAGGCGCGCTTGAACTGTCCGGCACGCACCTTGAACTCGGGGAATTTACGCCATTCTGCGTAGAGGTCTACCAGCTGTACGGTAGGCTGGCCGGGACCTGTGGCGTTGGTGCCCTGAATCTGGGCGCGCCAGTCGAAGTCGCCGATTTTGCCGTCCAGGATGAAACGTGCCAGACGCAGCTTGAACGTGTTCGAGTGGTTACCTTCGGGGTCTTGACCCTGATACTGCAGCATGCCGTAGCCGCTGAACTTGAAGTTCTTTACCCATGCAGGCACCTCGATGGTGGCCTTTTCTTTCTTCTCTTGTGCATTGGAAGCCAATGCGAAGCCCGTCACGAGGAGGGCCAGGATCATTAGTTTCTTCATAAAGCTTATCGTTTGGTTAGTAATAAATGAATTATCGTTTGGTCAGCAGCACCACATTCTCTACGTGAGGGGTATGTGGGAACATGTCTACGGGCTGCACGGCGACGACGCGGTAGGCCTCGTCGAGAGCCTGCAGGTCGCGGGCCTGGGTGGCAGGGTTACAGGAGACATAGACGATGCGCTCCGGTGCCGTCCTGAGAATGGTCTTCACCACGTCGGGATGCATGCCGGCACGGGGCGGGTCGGTGATGATAACGTCTGGCCGACCGTGCTGCTGGATGAAGTCGTCGTTCAGCACGTCCTTCATGTCGCCGGCAAAGAACAGCGTGTTCTCGATGCCGTTAATCTGCGAGTTCACCTTGGCGTCCTCAATGGCCTCAGGCACGTATTCTATGCCGATGACCTTGCTGGCCTTGCGAGCCACGAAATTGGCAATGGTGCCAGTTCCCGTGTATAGGTCGTAGACCAATGGCGGCTGGGCGTTGGGTGATGGCTCTTGGCTAAATGCCAGTTCGCGGACGACGGAGTAGAGGTGATAGGCCTGGTCGGTATTCGTTTGGTAGAACGACTTCGGACCGACCTTGAACTTCAGGTCTTCCATCAGCTCAAAGATGTGGTCCTTGCCCTTGAAGACGAGGATCTCTTGGTCGCCGATGGTGTCGTTACACTTCTGGTTGTCCAAATACATTAACGAGCTGATTTCCTGGTATTTGTCTGCAATATGCTGCAGTAAACCAAGAGCTTGTTTTCCATCATGGCTATCCCAACGGTTCTCCCCTTCTTGTGAGGGGTCGGGGGAGGCTTCTAAATGGAACTGGATAATAACCATCCACTCGCCGCTGGCAGAGTTGCGGATGATGACGTCGCGCAGCAGGCCGACCTGCTGGCGGAGGTCGAAGAATGACAGACCGTGCTCTATGGCATAGTCGCGAATCTCGTTGCGTATCTGGTTGTGCAGGTCGTCCATCAGCCAGCACTTCTCGATGGGCAGGATCTTGTCGAACGCCCCCGTGATGTGGAAACCGATGGCAGGCGCATCCTTCACCAACGTTTCGTCACTCAGCTGTTCGCTGGTCAGCCAGCGCTTGTTGGCACAGCCGAAGTCCAGCTTGTTACGGTACTCCTGAGTCTTCACGCTGCCTAAGATTGGATTAAACTCGGGCAACTCCACCTTCCCGATGCGCGTCAGCTGGTCGTACACCTGTTGCTGCTTCATGCGCAGCTGCTCTTCGTAGGGCAGGTTCTGCCACTTACAGCCTCCGCAGACGCCGAAGTGCTGGCAGAAAGGCACGGCGCGCACCTTGCTGTACTCTACGAACCTCACCACCTCGCCCTCGGCAAACGAGTGCTTCTTCCGCCGAATCTGTACGTCGCACACGTCGCCAGGCACGCAGAAGGGCACAAATACCACAAGGTCTTTGCCCGCCTCCTGGCCTTTGCCCGCCTCCTGGTCTTCGCCCGCCTTCTGGTCTTTGCCCGCCTCCTGGCCTTCGCCCGCCTTCTGGTCAACACCAGTCTCTACGTGCCAATGGAACAGGCACTTGCCCTCCGCTGCCGCAGCCTCTATCGTCACACCCTCAAGCAAGGGCAATGGTTTCTTCTTTCTTGTCATGACCTTCAATTTGTTGCAAAGATACGAAAAAATACGAGAAAAACAAAGAAAAAACGCAATTTTCTTTTCTTTTACCTTTTTTCGGTTGGCGCAAAGTGTAGAGCAATAAAAACCCCCTCCCTATTGCGGGAGAGGGCTCTGTGCTTGGAGTAACCCATCCTCCCTCCCTTTTCTCCCACCTGAAGGTTCTCTCTTTGAGAGTGTGGCGTTCTTTGACCTAAAGGTGCAAAGTGTGGCTTCGCAATGCAATGGAGTGTGGCACGCAATGGGAGGGGTTGGGGGGAGGCTTGGAGGCTCTTAGGGCTGTGGCTCGTGCTGCTTCTTGGCTTCGCGGACAGCCTTGGCACCGTAGAGCGGATTGCCCTTGCTGTCGAGAGCCACGTCGCGCATCTGCCAGGTAACCTCCGAGATGGCCTCGGCGACCTTCTTCTTGCCCACCTTGATCTTGTCGGGCGTGAACAGCAGCTTCGTCGACTTCAGGTGCTCGGCCTGGTTCCAGTCCTCCAGGTGGTTCACCGCCTTCGAGCTCAGTCCGGGCTTGAAGATTCCCAGCCCCTCGATCCTGACCTTACAGCCCATGCCGAGGAAGTGCTTGATGGCCTTGCCCATCTCGTCGATGACAGCCTTGCAGTCCGATCTCTTGACCGAAGCCTGCTCCTGGATAAACTCTGCGACCACGTTCAGGTCGACAAACTCGTCGGGATACACCGGTCTTGCCGTGTACTTTCCGAAAATCGGCGAATGCTCGTTGTTGTTCTTCGCCAGTGCATAATAGTTCATACGCGTTGTGTGTTTTTCATTGTATGACATCCTTTCGACCATCTACATCGGCTGGCCGATTACCGCATTTCTTTACTTTTTTACCTTTTTACTTTTTTACCTTTATCTGTTGCAAAGTTACGAAATATTTTCCATATTACCAAATATTTCCGCATTTTTTTTCAAGAAAAAATTTAAATAAAAAGTACACAAAAAGAACCGTCCCTTTTGTGTACTTTTCGTCAGAAATCGCATAGATTTCCTTCAATTATTGCCGTAATTTCTTGAAGAAGTTGTCGAGATTTCTTGCAATTATTGCGGTGATTTCTGCAACCTTTCTTGGTGATTTCTGACGGAAAGTGCCGTGATTACTGGTGGTCATTGCGGTCATTTTGGTCATTTGGTCATTTGGTCAAAATCGAAAACACATAGTCAAAATGAGCAACAGTATATATAAATTATAATTTATATATACTGTTGAAGAATGACCGCATGTTCGAAATTGATTTTGACCAAAATGACCATGACCACTTTGACCACGTTGTGCTATTGGGCTGTTTTTAAGAATCTTCGATATTTGCTTGCAGATGTCGGGGAATTGTCGTATCTTTGCCGACATGAAGCGTGAGGTCTATGAGAGCCAGAAGGCATTTGCGGGTGAGAAGAAACCGTCAATGCTGAGACGCTGTGTGGGGCACGACTACACAGAGCGCATGATGTATATGGTGACGATGGTGACGGAAGGTCGCCGTCCGCTGTTTGGTACTGTAGTGGGCCGTAGCGATGCGCCAGCAGATAGTGCAGAGGCTGCGAGAATAGAGCTGAGCGCATTGGGACAGCGCGTTTCAGATGAGTGGATGGGCATACCGAAGTACTACCCGCAGGTGGAAATCATAGCCCTCCAGATGATGCCTGACCATCTGCATGGCATTATCTTTATCAAGGATAAGATGGAGAAAGACCTCAGCCGCATTATCCGTGGGTTTAAGACGGGGTGTAACCGCAGTTACAGGGAGCTGGTCCTTGGTGTTTCGTCTGTTGCGACTCAGTCGCAACAAACAGGACGGGCAGCGCAACAAACAGGACGGGCAACGCAACAAACAGGACGGGCAGCGCAACAAACAGGACGGGCAGCGCAGAAAGAAGACCGCACACACGGGTTTCTCTTTGCCCGCGGCTTCAACGACAAGTTACTGCTACGTGAGGGGCAGCTGCAGCGATGGCTGGACTACCTGAACGACAACCCGCGCCGTCTGTTGATGAAACGCGAGCAGCCCGACCTCTTTCGCGTACAACGTGGCCTAATAGTTGGAAGTCAGCAGTTCTCGGCAATTGGCAACCGCTTTCTGCTGGAGCGCCCCATAAGGCTGCAGGTGCAATGCTCACGACGCCTCACCGATGAGCAGATAGCAGAGAAGCAGGAGGAGTGGCTTGAGCAGGCCAGAAGCGGTGCTGTATTGGTGTCGCCCTGCATATCCAAAGGAGAGAAACAGGTAATGAGAGCAGCTTTTGAGGAAGGCCTGCCTATTATCGTTCTTCAGGAGAATGGCTTTACGGACTTGGCCAAGCCCGGTGGCAAGCGTATGGAAGCCTGTGCTCGCGGCCAGCTGCTGCTGCTTGCTCCGTGGGAACACCACAACGAGCGACTAACTATTCGCCGTGACCAATGTCTGAAGCTGAACGAGCTGTCACGGATGATATGCTTATAAATAACGGATTCTTTGTATCTTGCTGTTCCATTGGCGGTTGTATTATTTAACATTCTGGGGGCTCAGTTTTTCTGATTTTTGAACATGAAATAAGGATAGTATTTTGTACCTTTGCAGCCCTTTTTAAATTAAGTAATCTAAAACTATCAATTGGGATATATGGACACAGAGAGTACTATTTTTGAAGAACAGTTGCGCGCGGCCAGGGAGTGTCTGGATCGTGAGCATGAGCGGTTGCAGGAGCAGATGGACAGGCTGAATGCCTATCGGAAGATTCTGGAGATGAACGGGGTTTTGCTGGAGAAGAACGAGCGCCTGCTGAATGAGGTGGAGCAGCAGAAGGCTGAGATTGAGAGTCTGCGTCAGCAGTTGGACGACAAGGACATGAAGTTGAACGAGATGAACAAATTCTCGGTCAACATGGCGAAGAAGTCGTCGCAGGAGGGTATTGAGAAGGCTATCCGCATCTACGTCAACACGTCGAGGCGGAAGACGCAGGCGAAGCGTGAGGTGGCGCGCGCTCAGCTGCTGGACTTGATTGCGACGGCGAAGCTGGATATGCCGGAGGACATCATGGAGGCTCTGAACCATCTGGACGACGAGCAGCCTGAGCCTGCTCCAGTGGGCACTACGGTGAATGTTCAGGCGGGCGGTATTAATGTGCAACAGGCTAACACGGTGGTGAAATGAAGGAGAAGACGGATTTCTCGGGCGTCACACACTATACGCAGGTGGACGTCCAGCCAGGCGGCATCAACATTCAGAATGTGGAGCATCTGTATCAGGCCGACATCCTGAAGCAGCTGGGCATAGAGCTGGAGGTGAAGCAGAAGGGTGAGGCTGCGGCGCCGGCGGGGAGAGAGAGGCTGTGTCTTTTCGTCCACCCTGCTCTTGACGCTGAAAAGGCGTGGGAGGTTCATGAGGAGATAGCGCGTCTGGCGGCTCGTCAGGGGATACAGGAGATATGCAAATACCTCTCGCAGCTGAGCGATGAAAAGAAGGCGCTGCTGCCGCAGAATGCCGAGAAGGCGTATAACGAGCTTGTGAGGTTGGGGATGCCAGACGGCGAGGGTTACAGCCTGAAGACATTCACGAAGTACTATAAGAGATAGTACGGAATTACACAAAAAGAACCGTACACAAAAGAACCGTCCTTTTGTGTACTTTTTGTATGAATGCATCAGAACTGAATCCGGGTTCTGGTGCTTTTTTTTGTGCCCTTCAGGGAGCAAAACGGAGAAAAACGGAGAATTTCAGAGAATGTTGGAGAATGTTGGAGAAGGCCTTTCCAAAAGCCCTCCAACCGTAGGAAATAGTGCTTACCTTTGCATTGTCAACGAACGGAAACGGGGATTGACAAGTGTTATTTGACTTATTGATACAAACAATGGAAACCAAAATCTTAAGAGTGGTACGCCAGGGCGAGGCCTTCAGCGTACAGAGCAAACAGAGTGAGAACGGTCAGATCAGGAAGTGCAACATCGTGCTGAAGGAGCTGGGCGGTTCGAAGTTTGAAAACGAGTATGTGTGCGCCATGCTGGGCAATCTGGCGGCGTGCAGGTTCTACGAAGGTGACGTGGTCGTGGCCACCCTTCGTTTCTAAGAAAAAAAGAAACAACAATTTGAGTTGAAGCCGAGGAGGATGTTCTCGAGTAAATGGCCAAGGAATCTGAATGCTTCTTCTCGATCGATGTAAAAGTCGATGTAAATCAACTCAAAAAAACAATGAAAACAAATATTCAGATTTTTACAAGCGAAGTATTTGGCGAGATTCGTACTTGCCAAGTTAATAACCAAATCATGTTTGTGGGTAAAGATGTGGCTACGGCACTGGGCTACAGCAATACCCGCGATGCTCTGAGTAAGCATGTAGATGCCGAGGATAAGGGCACCGTCGCGATTCGCGACACTGCCTACGAAACCCGTGTAACACTCATCAACGAGTCGGGTCTGTACTCGCTGATTCTCTCTTCCAAGCTGCCACAAGCCAAGGCCTTCAAGCGATGGGTAACGGCCGAGGTGCTGCCACAGATTCGTAAGACGGGCGGTTACATTCCCACTCGCGATGCCAGTGGCCGCGAACTCAGCAGCGAAGAGATTATTGCCCAAGCCGACGCCATCGTAGGTCGCACCCTGCGCATGATGAACGAGTCAGCCGAGGACACGCTGACGGCGACGCAGGTGGCGAAGACGTTCAACATGACGGTCTTTGACTTCAACTGCGTGCTGCGCGACATGGGCATCCAGTACCGTCGCCACGGCCGCTGGAACATCTCCGACGACCTGAAGGGCCGCGACCTGGTGCGCCAGCGCACACACATCTCCTATTCGCTGAAGGGCGAGAAGAAGGTGAGGGTCTATATGACGTGGACGCTCAGCGGACTGAGATTCCTGAACTCAAAACTCGGATACCCTAATTTCTAATCGACTATGAGCGTACACATGATATATTACAAGGATGGGGTGAAGATGATGCGCCCCGTCCTGACGAGAGAAGAGTATCTGGCGCTGAGGAACGGCGGCGGCCAGAAGTCGCTGGTAAAGCGCATCCGTCACGGCGAGGACGGTCGGAAGTCGCAGCTGGTGCAGATGAACTATTCGTGTCTGCCCAACGAGGACGGAAGCCTGAAGGGCTCGAAGCGGATGAGTACGACGGTGGGGATGGACGTTGACCATCTGACGGCCGAGGAGATGCCCGTAGTCCGTGAACGTATCCTTAGCAAGAAGGACGAGCTGGGGCTGCTGATGCTGGAGGAGAGCGCCCGTGGCAAGGGCTACCACCTGGTGTTCCGCCGCCGCACGGGCCTGTCTCAGGAGGAGAACCTGAAGTGGGCTTCCGGCCTGCTGAATGTTGCCTACGACAAGGGTGCCAAGGACATCACCCGCGTGTTCTTCACCACGACGGAGCAGGAGCTGATTTATCTGGACGACGAAATCTTCAAGCCGACCCCCTCCCAACTCCCCCTAAAGGGGGAGGGCGGTTACTCTGTAGGCGAAAACACACCAGCAAAGGTATCTACTCCCCTCCCTCGCAGGGAGGGGGACGGGGGGAGGCTATTCCCCACCGACTATCACGGCATTCCGTTCAAGGACATCATCGCGAAGTACTGGGAGGTGAACAACCGCGGTTTTGAGCCCACGCAGGGCGACCGCGACACGCTGACCTACCAGCTGGCGTGCGACCTCAGGCACATCTGCGGCAGGAACTTTGAGTGGCTCGACCAGGTCATTCCCTGTTACGACGGCTTCCCGTTGGAAGAGAAGCGCGCGAAGATCAAGAGCGCCCTCGCGTCGGAGTTCAACGGCTTCCCCCTCCGTCTGCGCAATGTGCTGAACAGCCTGCAGACCCAACACCAGCCCCTCCCTGAATGGAGGGGAGTGGATAGTCTTGAAGGTGACGGCGAGGATGAAAGTACACAAAAAGAACCGTCTTTTTTGTGTAATTTCAAGAAGTTGCCGATGGGGGTGAAGGACTCCATCGATGCCGTTGGGCCGCAGTTGGCGATGCCGGTGGTGACGGCCATCTGTCCCTGCATCGGGCACTGGCTACGGGCGTGGTGCTCGACGTTCACGGCAAGAAGACCGGGCTGAACCTCATCTCCTATATTGCCGGTGACTTCGCCTCGGGCAAGGGTGGCATCGACCCCGTCGTGGAGGCCTGGATGAGCGAGGTGATGGCCCTCGACAGGATGTACATCGACCAGGAGGACGACTGGCGCCGTAAGAAGCGTGCGGCCAAGAACAAGAAGGAACAGCCCGAGGAACCGAAGCTGCCCGTGCGTTGCATCACGCTGAACAATACCGTTGCCAACATTGCCGAGCGACTGGCAAACACGGAGGGCAAGCACGCCTTCTCGTTCACTCCCGAGGCCGACACGGTGGCGCAGAAGTGGAAGCAGTCGGTCAGCGACTTCTCGGTGATGCTGCGCCAGAGCTACGACGGTTCGCGCTACGACCGCGAGGCCAGGAGCGTGGATGCCGTCAACGTCCACATCGACCACCTGTTGTGGGACGTCGTCCTGTGTGGCACCCCCGATGCCCTCTACCGCGTGGTGAACAACTACACCGACGGTTTCCAGAGCCGCATCGCCGTAGCCCGCACGCCCGACAACACGTTTGCACCCCTTGAGGACAAGCCCTACGTGCTGACCGACCGCCAGCGCGACCGCATCCTGCAGATAGCCCACCTGTTGCCCTTGATGCAGGGCGAGGTGGTGTTGCCGAAACTGGAGGCGAAGGGTCGCCAATGGGTGGAGCGCATCCGACTGGAGACAATGAAGAACGACGACCGCATCCGTGCCCGTCAGCGCTTCCGCGTCTGTGTGACGGCTCAGCGAATGACCTGTTGCCTGATGCTCTGCAAGGTGTGCGAGACGCTCATCCAGAAACACGGTCTGAACGGTGCCGAGACGCGGTTGAAGCAGCATCCCAACCTGTGGCGCGAACTCTTGCTGAAGGCGCAGACGCCCACGATGCTGGAGGCCTACGACGTGATAGCCGACTCGCTCTTAGAGAACGCCCTCTACTTCTTCCGCGACCGCATAGAGAACGCTTTCACGAGCCGTGACTATGCGGGCTACCTGAGCGGCGAGCGTCTGAAGCGTGGCAAGAACGACTCCATCTACGAGCGACTCGAACCGCAGTTCTCGTTCGAGCAGGCCATGCAGCAAAGCGTTGCCGTGAAGGGTGCCTCGGTAAACCACAATACCGTCCGTCAGATGCTGAAGAACTGGCGCAAGCAGGGTCTCGTGGTGCAGACGGAGGACGGGAAGTTCAGAAAGATGGCCTGACGTCTGACACCAAAGGTGGTCAAAATGGTCATGGTCATTTTGGTCAAAATCAAAAACGAACTTAAAAAGGCCGGGAACGGCCTTTTTATTATTTTTAACGTGGCGAGGAATCATAAAGTTCATAGTTCAAAGCAGGAAGTTCAAAGAAAATGAGTACCTTTGCACGGAATTTCGAAATTAAGATGACAAAGAATTTATTATTTGCGCTTTTGCTGACCCTGACGACGGGGCAGTTGAAGGCCCAGAATGGCGGTGGCACCGAGTGGCGTGATCCGTCTGTGAACCAGCAGAACCGTGAGGCCAGGCGGGCTAATTATTTTGCTTATGAGAATGAGTCGTTGGCCAGGATAGGGAAGAAGAATCTTTCCAAGCGCTACATCTCGATGGAGGGCAACTGGCGCTTCCTGTTTGTGAAGAACCACCAGGATGCTCCTTCGGGCTTCTGGCGTCCGGAGTTTAACGACTCGAAGTGGGAGGACTTTCCTGTTCCCGGCCTGTTCGAACTGAACGGCCACGGCGACCGCATCTATAAGAATGTAGGCTACGCATGGTGTACGACTTTCGAGAGCAAACCTCCGTATATCGGTGAGACTGAGAATTATACGGGTTCGTATCGTCGCGAGTTCATGTTGCCCAACAGCTGGTTGGGTCAGCAGGTGTTGTTCCACGTTGGTTCGGCCACGAGCAACCTGAAGGTGTGGGTGAACGGAAAGTATGTGGGCTATAGCGAGGACTCGAAGATGGCCGCCGAGTTTGACATTACCAAGTATCTGAAGAAGGGCAAGAACCTCATTGCCATGCAGGTGATGCGCTGGTGTGACGGCAGCTATCTGGAAGACCAGGACTTCTGGCGCTTTACGGGTATTGCCCGCGAGGTGTACCTCTATGCCCGTCCCGTTGATCACGTCGAGGACGTCGTCGTACGTCAGGACTGGCAGAACGGAACAGGTGTGCTGCATGTCGATGTGAAGGCTGGCAAGGGTCTGATAGTGGAAGGCCGTCTGGTGGATGCCGACGGCAAGACGGTCATCGAGAAATCCCGTGCCAAGGGACAGGCCCTGAACTTCACCTTCGACGCCTCCATTCCCAATGTGCGTGCCTGGACGGCTGAGACGCCGAACCTCTATAACCTGTACGTCTATGCCTGGAAGGGCACTCAGCTGCAGGAGGTTGTCTGCCAGCGCGTAGGATTCCGCCATGTGGAAATCAAGGGTGGCCAGCTGTTGGTCAACGGTCAGCCCATATTAATAAAAGGTGTTGACCGCCACGAGCTTGACCCCGACGGCGGCTATGTGGTAGGCATGGAACGTATGCGCGAGGACATCCGCATCATGAAGGAGCTGAACGTCAACGCCGTGCGTACCAGTCACTATCCAGACGACCCGCGCTGGTACGACCTGTGCGACTCTGCCGGACTCTATCTCGTGGCTGAGGCCAACGTGGAGAGTCACGGCATGGGCTACGGCGAGGGTACGCTGGCCAAGCGCAAGGACTTCCGTCAGATGCACTTGGAGCGCAATCAGGCCAATGTACTGACGCTTCGCAATCACCCGTCAATCATTATTTGGAGCATGGGCAACGAGGCTGGCTACGGCGAGAACTTCGAGCGCTGCTACGACTGGATAAAGAGCGTTGACCAGCGTCCCGTGCAGTACGAACAGGCGGGACATGCCGGTAAGACCGACATCTTCTGTCCCATGTATATGGGCTACGAGGACTGTGTCCGCTATGCGCAGGGCGACAACCCCCGTCCGCTTATCCAGTGTGAGTATGCCCACGCTATGGGTAACTCCATCGGCGGTTTCAAGGAGTACTGGGACATCATCCGTAAATATCCGAAATTCCAGGGCGGTTTCATCTGGGACTTCGTTGACCAGGGCCTGCGCGACAGAAGCCCCATCACCGAACGTGAAATCTTCACTTACGGCGGCGACTATGGGCGCTATCCTGCCAGCGACTACAACTTCAACTGTAACGGCCTCATTTCACCTGCCCGCAAGATGAATCCCCATGCCCACGAGGTGAAGTACTGGTACCAGAACCTGTGGATTACCGACAAGGACATGAAGGCGGGCAAGTTCGAGCTGTACAACGAGTACTTCTTTCGTACGCTGAGAGACTTGGAGTACCACGTCGACATCTTCTGCAACGGCTATAAGGTGGCTGCGCTCGACGACGTCATCGACGTGATACAGCCCCAGCAGCGCAAGGAGGTCACCTCGGAGAAACTGAAGGCCGCCATGAACAGCTTCGTGAAGAATGGCGAGATTGTGCTGAACTTCTCCTTCGTCAGTGGCGAGCGCCAGCAGTTCAACGTCAGACCCTACCTCTTCCCCAAGATGGAGGTCAAACGTGAGAACGTGAAGAAAGAAGAGACGAAGAGCTACGTCAAACTCTCGACGACAGGCATGTCCATCACCATCGGCAAGCAGTCGGGCATGATAGACTATATCGACATGGACGGCGAGCCCATGCTGGTTGACCGTCAGTCCGTCACGCCGGAGTTCTGGCGTGCACCCACCGACAACGACTACGGCGCTTGGCTGCAACGGCGCTGGGCGGTGTGGAAGTCGCCGCAGATGAAGGTCACCAAGCTGACGATGGAGGGCAATAGCGTCATTGCCGACCTCGACCTGCCCGACGTCAAGGGCAAGCTCACCATGACATACACCCTCCAGTCGGACGGTTGCATACTGGTTCGCCAGCAGCTGAAGGCCGACAAGGAGGCTAAGGACATGTGGCTGTTCCGCTACGGCATGCAACTGCAGATGCCCAAGCGCTACAATACCGTCAAGTACTACGGTCGCGGCCCCAACGAGAACTACATCGACCGCTATGCCAGCGAGTTCCTCGGATTCTACGAGAACCTTGTCAGCAAGGAGTATTATCCCTACGTCCGTCCGCAGGAGAGCGGCAACCATACCGACGTGCGCTGGTTCACAGTCCTTGACGGACAGACCAAGCGTGGACTGACCTTCGTGTCCTCGGCACCCATCGAGTGTTCCGCCCTGCCTTACCTGCTCTCCGACCTCGACGCAGGTCCCTTCCGTGAACACAAGTGGGGCCAGCACAGCGGCGACCTTACACCACGTTCCCTGACCCAAGTGCACATCCAGCAGCGTCAGATGGGCTTAGGCTGCGTCAACTCCTGGGGGGCATGGCCCGAGAAGCAGTATATGCTGCCTTATCAGGACTACGACTTCTCGTTCTTCATCAAGCCCGTCCGCAAATAACGCAAATAACAGCTAAAGGAAACTAAAAAACATTGAACGGATTGCAGGAAATTCATTTTTTTTCCGTATCTTTGCAAGCGAATTGTGTTTAGGAATTAACATGGACCATATAAGAAACTTCTGCATCATTGCACATATCGACCACGGGAAGTCCACGTTGGCCGACCGTCTGCTGGAATATACGAAGACTATCCAGGTGACGGAAGGTCAGATGTTGGACGACATGGACCTGGAGCGCGAGCGCGGCATCACCATCAAGAGCCACGCCATCCAGATGGAATATATGTACAAGGGTGAGAAATACATTTTGAACCTGATTGACACGCCGGGACACGTTGACTTCTCGTACGAGGTATCGCGTTCCATAGCAGCCTGCGAGGGAGCACTCTTGGTAGTCGACGCCACGCAGGGCGTCCAGGCGCAGACCATCTCGAACCTCTACTTAGCCATCGACAACGACCTGGAGATCATTCCCGTCATCAATAAGATTGACATGCCTTCGGCTATGCCCGACGAGGTGGAAGACGAAATCGTCGACCTCATTGGCTGTGACCCGGAGGACATTATCCGTGCCTCGGGCAAGACCGGCGAGGGTGTCGAGGACATCCTGAACGCCGTGGTAGAGCGCATCCCGCACCCCGAGGGCGACGAGAAAGCACCGCTGCAGGCGTTGATCTTCGACTCCGTGTTCAACTCGTTCAGAGGCATCATCGCTTACTTCAAGATTGTCAACGGCACCATTCGCCAGGGCGACAAGGTGAAGTTCTTCAATACCGGCATGGAATACGATGCCGACGAGGTGGGCGTGCTTAAGATGGACATGATACCCCGCAAGGAACTCAGTACGGGCGACGTGGGCTACATCATCAGCGGCATCAAGGACTCGAAGGAGGTGAAGGTGGGCGACACCATTACCCACGTGCAACGTCCCTGCGACAAGGCCATTGAAGGCTTCCAGGAAGTCAAGCCGATGGTCTTCGCTGGTGTCTATCCCATTGACCCCACGGACTATGAGAATCTGCGTGCCTCGTTAGAGAAACTCCAGCTTAACGACGCCTCGCTGACCTTCGTGCCCGAGACGTCTATCGCCTTAGGATTCGGATTCCGCTGCGGATTCCTCGGACTGCTCCACATGGAGATTGTACAGGAACGACTGGACCGCGAGTTCGACATGGACGTCATCACCACCGTGCCTAACGTCACCTATATGTGTTATACCAAACAGGGTGAGGAAAAGGAGGTACACAATCCCAGTGGACTGCCCGACCAGACGATGATAGACCACATTGAGGAACCGTATATCAAGGCCTCGATCATTACTGCCGCCGACTACATCGGCCCTATCATGACGCTCTGTCTCGACAAGCGCGGCGAGCTGATTGACCAGCAGTACGTCAGCGGCGGCCGCGTGGAACTGCGCTTTATGCTGCCTCTGGGCGAGATAGTCATCGACTTCTACGACAAGCTGAAGAGCATCTCGAAGGGTTATGCCTCGTTCGATTACCACATCGACTCGTTCCGTCCATCGAAACTCATCAAGCTTGATATCCTGCTGAACGGCGAACCCGTGGACGCACTCTCGACGCTGACCCATCAGGACAATGCCGTGAGCTTTGGCCGACGTATGTGTGAGAAGCTCAAGGAACTCATTCCGCGCCAGCAGTTCGACATTGCCATCCAGGCCGCCATAGGCGCAAAGATCATTGCCCGCGAGACGGTCAAGCAGGTGCGCAAGGACGTGACGGCAAAATGTTACGGCGGCGACGTCAGCCGTAAGCGCAAACTACTTGAAAAACAGAAACGCGGCAAGAAGCGCATGAAACAGATAGGCAATGTGGAAGTGCCGCAGAAAGCCTTCCTCGCCGTACTGAAACTCGATTAGGTCAATAAATAATAATTAAAAACTTCAATCCTATAATTTTACAACTCTTCAATTCTACAATATATCGCCTATGAATACTATTGGACTGACAACAAGAGACGTGGCCCGCGAGCTGGCCAGACGTTACAGCACCATGACCCACGAAGAACTGGATGTTCTGGAGAGCATCCTTGTGCCTATGAAATTCCAGAAAGGTGAGATATTCCTGAAAGAAGGCGATGTTTGCAAGTGTATCTATTGGGTGGTAAAGGGCTTGGTGCGCCAGTATTACTTCAAGAACGGCAAGGAACTGACCGAGTACATGGCTGCCGAGAACACTATCTGCATGAGCATCGAGAGCCTGTTCAAGGAAGAACCCAGCCACCAGCAGATGCAGGCCATCGAACCGACGATTATCTTTGCGATGCCAAAGGCCAGTCTCGAAAAGGCTGCCGTGAAGAACGTTAATATACAGATGCTCTACCGTAAGATTCTGGAGGAGTCGCTCATCCTTTCACAGGTACATGCCGACATGCTGCGCTTCGAGTCGGCCCAAGAGCGCTATGCCAAACTGGTGAAACGCACGCCACAACTCGTGCTCAGGGCTCCGCTGGTCTATATTGCCAGTTATCTGCAGATGACGCCCGAGACCCTTTCGCGTGTCCGCAACGCCACCATGCTCGACGAGAAATAAAGTGAATGACGGTCTCCCGCCATTGGTAGCGGTCTCCCGCCAGTTTTTATAATTCCCCGCAAAAAGAAAAGATTCCATTGAACGCCTGGGCTAAGTGCTCAGGCTTTTCCTTGAACAGCCCGTATAGCGCACTCCCTGAACCAGACATCGCCGCATACGTCGCTCCCATGTCGTACAGTCTGTTTTTGATGTCTCCTATCTCAGGATGCAGGGCAAAGACGCTCTCCTCGAAGTCGTTCACCAAGTCTTTGCGCCAGGTCTCTAAGGGTTGCATCACCACCTCGCGGCAGTTCTTTGCCGGAAAGTGTGGGTGGATGCGCGAGAAAGCCTCCTTAGTAGGCACGGGAATGTCCGGACGGACTACACCGATGTACCAGCCGCTCAGGTCGAGGGCTATGGGTTCCAGCCTTTCGCCGATGCCTTCAGCATAGCACGGCCGGCTGAGGATGAAGAAGGCGCAGTCGGCTCCTAACTTTGCCGCATACTGAATCATCTGTTCTTCGCTCAAGCCCAGGTCGAACATCCTATTGATGAGGCTTATCATAAACCCGCAGTCGCTGCTGCCGCCGCCCATGCCAGCCTGCGTCGGAATGCCTTTCCACAGATGGACGTGCACACGGGGTAGGGCAGGGAAGTCCTGCTTCAGCATCTGATAGGCTCGCACCACCAAGTTGCGCTGTTCGTCACCGTCGATAGAGATGTTGGTCACCTTCAGGTCGCAGTCAACGTCGGAAGGAAACCCTTCGTCCATCGGTATCACCTCTATCGCGTCCTTCAGCGGCACAGGATAGAACACCGTCTGGAGGTTATGGTAACCGTCGGGTCTGCGTTCCACGACGTTCAGCCCCAAGTTAATCTTTGCTATCGGAAATGTAATCATAACTAATAGGCGTTTTTTCTTCCTTGTCCTCTTCGGCTATCGGGGTGGTGGTGATGACCTGGTTGTCAGCTTGTTTGCGCAGACGGTGAATCTTCAAGGCATTGATGAGTTCGGTAACACCATAGAGCAGTGAGCACCAGCCGAGGATGATGAGTGGTAGTTCGGCACTCTCGCCGGGCTTCAGCAATACAAAGAGTCCTACCAGCAGGATGATGGATGGGGTAATCCAGAATCCGAAGGGGATGCTGCCCAGTCGGCGAGCTGCGATGAGGCTCATGAGTTGGTTGACACCACCTAACACCATGATGACGCCGAGGATGTACATCAGTCCGTTGATGAACGTGTTGGGCGTCAGCACAAGGACGAGTCCGAGGATGACGCTACCGATGCCGACGATGGGGAAGGTGGGCTGCGTACCTGAGATGACGCGGCCCTCGCGGTCGGTGATGATGTATTCGCCGGCATTCTTGCGGGCATGGACGTAGGCTATCAGGGAGATGATGCCCGACACGAGGAACAGAGCGCCAATGGCCATGGTGAGCCACGTCACACCGTCCTGGGGATACTTCAACAACAACACGCCGACTACCATGGCGCACAATGCTCGGAAAATGGAACTCTGGAAGATTTTCATGATGCTCAATGCTTTATTGTCAGCTGCAAAGGTACAAATAATTTCTCATTTCTCATTTCTCATTTCTCATTTTTTTTATACCTTTGCATCATGGAAACAGAAATTCTTTTGGTTCGTCACGGTGAGACCGTTGACAATGCGCGTCAGATCATGCAAGGCCAGACGCAAGGTGAACTGAACGAGCGGGGTTGGGAACAGGCCCGACAGGTGGCCGAGAGACTGGCTGCCGAAACGGTGGATGCCGTGGTGGCGAGCGACTTACGGCGTGCTATCCAGACGGCTGAAGTGATTGCTGCGCCTCATGGCTTGAATGTGGAGACGACGCCACTGCTAAGAGAGCGCGACTGGGGCGGCTTCACGGGACGTTTCATCCCCGACCTGCGAGGCGAGACGTGGCCCGACGACATTGAGTCCGAGGAAGACCTGCTCAGTCGCGCACGTTCCTTTCTTATATATATGACGGCCACCTATCCCGGAAAGAGGGTGGTGGCCGTTGGGCATGGAATTATCAATAAAGCGATATTAGCAGTCTATGCCCATTGTGGGATGCGCGATGTGCAGCGCATGATGAATGCTGAGGTGCGCCGGTTAACGACGTCCGCCGCCTCCGTGGCCGCCATGACCGCCACCGCCGAAGTGACCTCCGCCACCACCGCTACGGCCACCGCCGAATGAACCACCACCGCTACGGCCTCCACCGAATGAACCACCGCTACGGCCTCCGCCGAATGAACCACCGCTACGGCCTCCGCCGAAAGAGCTGCTGCTACGGCCACCACTGAAGTGACTGCTACTGCTGCTACGGCCTCCGCTGTAGGAACTTCCACCACTATACGAACGTCCTCCGCCGTATGAGCGTCCACTGCTGTATGAGCTGCTGGTGCTACGACCTCCGCTGAAAGAGCGTCCACTGCCGTAAGAACTGCCGGTGCTACGTCCACCGCTGAATGAGCGTCCACTGCCGTAAGAACTGCCGGTGCTACGTCCACCGCTGAAGTTACTGCGTCCGCTGCCTATAGAACCACGGTCGCGTGAACCGCTGTAAGAGCTTGTTCCACGGTCGCGATAGCTGCCACGGTCGCGATAGCTGCCACGGTCACGATAGCCACCGAACGAGCCGGAACCACGTCCATAGTCATTGCGTCCGCGTCCATAGTCTCCACGTCCGCGACCATAGTCTCCACGTCCGCGACCATAGTCTCCACGTCCGTGGCCGTCGGGACCGCCGATGCGCGTCGAACTGTTGCGACCGCCACCGTAGCTGCGACCTCCAGGGCCTCCGTGGTTGCCGTGACGATAGTCGCCGCGGTTCCAACGGTCAAGCATGCCGAAGTGTGAGCGTCCGCCTACAGGACGGAAGTGTGAGCGGTGTCCATAGTAGTAGCCGTTTCCGCCGTAACGGTGCCAGGCATGTCCACCACGATAGGTGGCATAGAACGTCGGACGTCCGAAGTAGAAGTAGTCGCGATGCGGATAGCGTGCATAGATGCCGAAGTGCCAGAAGCCGTCACGCCAGTAGAGTGGGCGATAGAAATAGGAGGCGGCAATGAAAGCCTGCCACTGCCAGTCTAAAAGTACATAGCTCAGGTCGAGGTTACGACGCTCCCAGTAGGTACCATAGACGTCGTCGTAGCTGGTCACGCCCATCAGGTAGTCGAGGTTGATCTCATAGGCGGCCTCGTACTGTTCTTCATTCAGGTTCAGCTCGTAGGCCATCTTGTCCGTCAGGAAGAGGGCTTCGTTGCGTGCCTGTTCGTAGCTCATTGCGTTGCCCGATGCTGCTATCGTCAGCATTGCTACCAGGGCCATCATCATCTTCTTCATATCTTGTAATGTTTTAGTTGTTCGACATGTTTGTCATTTGTTCACGGTGCAAAATTAGAAATAAAAACAAGGTATCACAAAGGATTTTCCCTAAACAGGCGGGGGATTTTCCCTATAGTTTAAGAATGGAGGATATGAAGTTTTGAAGCCTGAAACTTGTTTTACTGATAAAGAATGTTAATCGTTGAAGGGAAAAGTAACAACTCTCGCGGAGAATCACTATCTTTGCATGTTGACTTTGAAACTAATAACTGACAGATAATAATAGCTTATGAAGAAACGATTACTCTTACTGCCCACCCTTATCATGCTGATGACTTGCGCTTGGGCACAAGGCCCCAATGGTTCTGGCACGTACTACAAGAATGCTGACGGCAAGTGTGGCGCAGCGCTGAAGACGGCGATGCATAACATCATTAAGATTACAAGTAATGATGTCGTATCATATTCCGGACTGAATGAAAAGTATAAGCTCACCGATAAGCGTGCGGACGGTTGTCTGCGTGACTGGTATTCGAACATTACCAACTACACGTGGAATAATCCTGGCGGCAACAATGCGGAGGGTGCAGGCTGGAACAAGGAGCACACGGTGCCCCAGAGTTGGTTTAGTGAAGCTACGCCGATGAAGAGCGACATTATCCATGTCGTGCCTACTGACTGTTGGGTGAATGGCATTCGCTCCAGCTACGTATTTGCAGAGGTAGCAAACATTACCAAATATTCTGCCAACAATTATAGCATCCTGGGTTCATGTAAGACTCCCGGCTATTCGGGTACGGTATTTGAACCCAATGATGAAATCAAAGGGGACATAGCCCGCATATACTTCTATATGGCGACTTGTTATCAAGATAAGTGTACCACCTGGAAGAAAGGCGAAGCCCCCAAGGTATTCTCTAACGAGAATCAGGGACTGACGAACTGGGTCGTCGACTTAATGATGGCCTGGTCGGAACTCGACCCCATCGACGATGTTGAGATAGCTCGCAACAACGCTATTCCGGGCATTCAGCATAACCGCAACCCCTATGTCGACTATCCCGGTCTGGAGCATTACATCTGGGGCGACAAGCAGGACGTTGAGTTCAGCTACGACAACTATACCGCCGGCGAGATGGCCAACGTGGCCCGCCCGACTTTCTCGCCTGACGCGGGTACCTATTATAATAGTGTAGAGGTCACGCTCAGCTGCAAGACCGCGGGCGCCACCATCTATTACACGCTGAACGGCGAGGATGCTTCCGAGCAGAGTACGCTTTACGAAGGTCCGTTCACCATAGACGAGCTGGGCACCTATGTCGTCAACGCCGTGGCCATCAAGGATGGTGAGCGCAGCGCCCAGGCTTCGGCCACCTACACCATTACCGAACAGCCTGGCGGCGATACGCCTGCAGACTGTGAGATTGCCTTGAACAATACTGCCACTTCGTTTAATGTCTCCTATAATGGCGTCATAAACAACTCTAATACAGAAGACCTGACGCTGACCCAGAATGGCATTACGGTGACATACGCCCTGAGTTCTGCCAACCAGCGCTATTGCAATGGTGACCACATCCGCCTGTATGCTGGCAATCTGCTGACTGTCAGCGTGAGTGAGGGTGAGTTGAAAGAGATAGAGTTTGTTACCAAGAATACGAGCAAGCAGTTGGAGGCTTCCACAGGTAGCGTCGACGGTTATAAGTGGACGGGTTCAGCCTCTACTGTGGATTTCACGGTCAATAGTGGCAGTGGCAATCTGCAGGTCTCGAGCCTGAAAGTCAAGGTCAGCAGCGGCAGTGATCCGTCTGACATCGACATGGTGCAGACCGACACCCGTCTTGACGGTCAGCGCGTCATCTACGATCTCAGCGGACGCCGCGTCACCAATCCCACCCGAGGCATCTACATCGTTGATGGCCGCAAGGTCGTGATACGCTAACTGCGGTGTTAAATATTTGTAATTTATGGTGGCTCTGTTTGGCTTGTTGAAAAATAATGCCTACCTTTGCACGCCTTTTCGAAAACTTGACTTATATCAAGGGCATTGGAGGTGATACATTATATATATTATAAGAGATAAGATGAAGAGATTGTTTGTGATTCTGTCACTCATGGTTGTTACCATGACGATGATGGCCGTACCCGCTAAGCGTGGGGTGACAAAGACCCTCGTGTTGGCCAACGGTACGGAAGTAAAGGCAACACTTGTCGGCGACGAGCACGGACACTATTGGAAGGGGACCGACGGGCAGGCCTACCGCGAGTCGGAGGGCGTCTTTGTTCCCATCGACGCCCAGGCCGTGATGGAGAGGGCCAAGGTGCGCCGCCAGCAGATTAACCAGAAGCGCATGCAGCGTCTGAAAGGCCGCCGTGCAGGAGCGTCTTCCGCCTATCAGGGCCAGAAGAAAGGTATCATCATCCTGGTGAACTTTAAGGATAAGTCGTTTAACGCCAGTCACGACAGTGCGCTGTACGTGAAGATTGCTAATGGCGAGAACTATAGCGAGGGCAAGTTCAAGGGCTCTATGTCCGACTATTTCAAGGCTCAGAGCGGTGGTCAGTTCGAACTCGACTTCGACATCGTAGGCCCCGTTACCGTAGCGAATAAGGCCAGCTACTACGGCAGCAACGACGGCAATGGTGATGACAAGCATCCAGGCGAGATGGTTGTCGAGGCCGTCAAAAAGGCAAAAGCGATTATTGACGACTGGACACCATACGACTGGGACGGTGATGGCTATGTCGATCAGGTCTATGTCATCTATGCTGGTAAGGGCGAGGCTGACGGTGGTGCTTCGAGCACCATCTGGCCCCATGCTTACTCTCTAAGCGCAGCTAAATACTATAATGACGGCACTGGCCCTGTTACCGTTGGAACCGGACTGAAGGTGGATACATACGCCTGCGGTCCTGAACTCGACGGTCAGTACAGCAACCAGGTGGCAGGCATTGGCACCATGTGTCACGAGTTCTCCCACTGCTTAGGCTATCCCGACTTCTACGATACCGACTACTCCGGTGGTCAGGGTATGTGTTCATGGGACCTGATGGACCAGGGCTCGTACAACGATAACGGCTATCAGCCCGCCGGCTATACCAGCTGGGAGCGTTGGGAGGCCGGATGGCAGACACCTATCACCTTGGATGCAGAAGACGTCACTGTAGAAGGTATGAAGTCCCTGCAGGAAGGTGGCGACTTCTACATTATCTATAACCCGGGCAACAAGAACGAATACTTCATGTTGGAGAACCGCCAGTTCGACGGATGGGATGCCTCCCTGCCCGGTGCTGGCCTACTGATATTGCATGTTGACTATAGCGCAAGTGCTTGGGAGTACAATACCCCTAACGACACTCCGAGCCATCAGCGCATGACTTGGGTGCCTGCCGACAAGAAATATCAATATATGACTTACGACGGTACCAAGTACTACGATGTGACTGGTATCGAGAACGACCCGTTCCCGTACATGACAAACAACTCGTTCAACAAGGACTTCGGCACTATGGCTAAGCTGTTCAACAAGAATACCGACGGTACTTACTACCTGAACTCTTCTGTTGAGGAGATTACCCGTCATTCCGATGGTACCATGTCGTTCAAGTATGTTGCTAAGTATGGCGACGACCCAACTGTTGATCCCACCGACCCAACCGTTGACCCCACCGACCCGACTGTTGACCCGGACGACCCAACCGTTGATCCCACCGACCCAACCGTTGATCCCACCGACCCAACTGTTGATCCCACCGACCCGACTGTTGACCCGGACGACCCGACCGTTGACCCGGACGACCCGACCGTTGACCCGGACGACCCGGCTGTTGACCCCGACGACCCGACTATTGATCCTGACGATCCCAGCATTAATCCTGTGACGCCTCCCGTCGAGAACGCCCTGTTCTACGAGTCGTTCGAGAGGTGTAAGGGCCAAGGCGGTAATGACGGTAAATGGAGTGGCAACATGTCAACGGCAGACTTTATTCCCGACAACCAAGGCTGGACTGCATTTGATGACCTTGTCTATGGTGCTTCCCAGTGCGCAAGATTTGGTAATTCAAAGAGTGGCGGCTCAGGTTCTACGCCGGTCTTTACGGTCGATGGAACAGCCAAGCTGACCTTCAAGGCTGCAGCTTGGAATACCAAGAGCGAAGGAACCGATTTGATATTGACTGTCCCTGAGGGATGCACTATAACTCCCCGTGAGTTTGAAATGACTAAGGGCGAGTTCAAGGAGTTCGAGGCTACCATCACCGCCACGGGCGACGTCAGGGTGGTATTTGGTGCCGGAGCTTCAAAGGGCCGTTTCTTCCTCGACGATGTGTTGGTCGTTGACGGCAGCGAGACTGAGGGAACTACCGCCATCATGTCAGTTGACAATAACCGTGAAGCCAATAACCAGTGGTACACCCTCGACGGCCGCAAGCTCAACAACAAGCCGACCAGCAAGGGCCTCTACATCGTCGATGGCACCAAGGTCGTGATTAAGTGAGCATAAAGCATGAACTCGCTCATGCTTTATCGAACGTGAACGAGCTCTCAACGTAGTTGAAAGGTTTTCGTGATTAAGTGAGTATAAATCAATAAAATAACTTACAAAAGGCTTTCTTCACATCGAAGGAAGCCTTTTATGATGACGTCCAATGAAAAAAACACGAAGTTTTTTGGTCGTTTCGCGCAAAATACCTATCTTTGCAGCGTATATGCCCATTAAGGAACAATAATTAAATTGACATAGCTTATGAAAAAACTCTTCTTACTAACCGTTTGTTTCTTTGTGACGACGCTGCTGATGGCCGCTCCCGTCACTGTTGAGCAGGCTCGCCAGAAGGCCGCCGAGTTCCTGAGCACCAAGGGCGGAAGCCGTCGTGTACCAGCTCAGATCGTCGCCCAGCAGACCGTGCTGAATGCCGTCGATGCCAAGGGCCAGCCCTACCTCTACGCCTTTAACGTCAGCTCTGACAATGGTTTCGTCATCGTCAGCGGCGACGACCGCTTCCGTGACGTCCTGGGCTATAGCGCCAGCGGCACCTTCAACAATCAAGATATGCCGGAGCACATGAAAGCCTGGCTGCAGGGTTATGTGGACGAGATGAAGTACTACGACTCTATCGGCTACCAGCCGTCGGCTGAGGCTTCTACTTCTACTTCCAACCGTGCCATCAAACAGGCCATTGAACCGATGCTGACGACCAAATGGGATCAGGGAGAACCCTATTATAACAAGTGCCCCGAATACTTAGATGGTTACCAGTCAGTGACAGGTTGTGTAGCAACGGCTATGGCTCAGGTGGTATATTATACTGTTAAGCATTCTGGCAAACAGCTTTCGACGCTTAAAGCAGATATTCCTGGTTATAGCATTAATATTAAGAATTATGGAGCTTGGGATATAGAAGGGATATCTCGCTCAAGTGTATCATTTGATTGGGACAATATGTTGAATGTATATAGTCGAGGCGGTTATACCAATACCCAGGCAAATGCTGTCGCCACATTGATGGTCTGTTGCGGAAAGTCAGTCCAAATGCAATATTCCAGTGGATCTTCGGGTGCTAATACAGCTGATGTTGCAAATGCTTTGGTCAAGTATTTTGGTTTCGATAGTACTGCCAAAAGCCTTTACCGTGATGACTACTCATATGCCCAGTGGGTTGACCTGATTTATGCTGAACTGGCAGCAGAACGTCCTGTGCAGTATGGTGGCCAGTCGTCTGGCGGAGGACACTCGTTCGTCATCGACGGCTACGACGGAGATGAGATGTTCCATGTCAACTGGGGTTGGAGTGGAGAACCTGACAGCTACTATGTGTTGTCTGTGCTGAACCCCAATAGTACCAGTGGCATCGGAGCCAGTTCGAGCAACGACGGCTATAGCTACTCACAAAAGGCCAACGTTGGTTTACAGTACGGCACTGGACAGACAGGAGAAGATGATCCGATAATGATTTCTACAGGGAATTTCCGTGCCGATGGAGCTACTGCACATTTTGATGCGTTCAATGTAACAGGTGCAACTCACTCGTTTTATTTTGGCATTGGCTTTATGGATGAAGAAGGTGTTATTACACCTATTAAGTATTACGGAATTACTGATCTACCGAATGGAAATGGCTGGTATGATTTCGGTGTTCCTGTACCTACGGATGAATCCAAGGCTGGACAAACTCTAAAAGTTGTCACGATTGGTAAAGAAAAGGAAACCTCTACGTGGTACACTGGTTGTAATAGTGATATTTATTACTTTGAAGCTGTTTACGATGCCTCTGGTGTCCCAACACTTACTGCGCATCCAATAATAGATCTTGAGACGACATCCATTGACTTTACTGGTAGCAAATATAAGAATGAGGTTCAGCCTGTAGAAGTAACAGTGAAAAACAACGGTGACGAGTTCTACGGCGTGCTTTATTTCCTGACTTCGTCGATGCGTCACCCTAATCACCTTTTGTGGTATCCATTTCGAACAATTGCTTGATGGCTTTCTGCTCTTCCGTGAGAAACAGCGTTCGCTTTGACACCCCACGCACTCCAT